>Ga0224722_1002222_pt1 | contig 10402 bp, 6 predicted proteins | sample Balambano_FR1_Me_FD_161646 | JGI IMG/M metagenome (GOLD analysis project Ga0224722, IMG submission 161646) | Freshwater sediment microbial communities from Lake Towuti, South Sulawesi, Indonesia - Balambano_FR1_MetaG | ecosystem: Environmental > Aquatic > Freshwater > Lake > Sediment | place...
TCCTGAGACACACCCGCAATGAGTGGGGAGGGCCGGGGAGGGCAAAGCCCTCCCCGAGACACACCCTTTGGGGTCTATGAATCGTTTACTGGCACCAAAAATCGCGATCCTGCTGATCTTCAGCATTCTGATCGGCCGGCTGTACCAGCTTCAACTGGTACCCGAGGAGGCCGATCGCTTCCGCTATTCCACCGAAGAGCGCACTACGCGCTATCTGCCGGTGCGCCCCATGCGCGGCGAGGTGCTGGCGAGCGACGGCAAGACCCTGCTGGCCGAAACCGTCCCGATCTACTCGGTGTCGGTACGTCCAGCCGACCTGCCGCCACGTGGCTCGGCGGAACGCGACGAAGTGTTCGCTCAGCTCAGCAAACTCCTCGGCGTGCCCGGCACGATCACGGTGAGCACCACGGCCACACTGGAACGCGATGCTTCGCTCCATAGCGACCTGACCCAGGGACTGGGCAGCCTCGTGCCAACCGCCGCACCCCAAGCGCAACCGGTCGGCGTCACGGTTGCCGGGCCGCTCAGCTACGTGGTACCGGCCGAGCGCGCACTTGCCGCCCTGCGCCTCACGCAGACCTATTCGCAGGCGTTGCGCGTGGAGAATCCCCTGGCGCGCAGAGTGGACGAGGCGGATCTGCCTGGCTACCAGACGATTCGCATCAAGGACGACATCCCGCGCGATGTGGCGCTTGTGCTGCGTGAAAACACGCCAAGCCTGCCGGGGGTTGTGATCGAACAGGACTACCGCCGGCGCTATCCATACAGCTCCGACATCCCGTCGCTCTCGTATGTGCTTGGCTATATCGGGCGCATCAACCAGTGCGAGCTGGTGAAACAGAACCCGGCGCGCTCATGGGCCGCCGGTCTGCTGGACTCGCTTGGCAACGCGGTGGAATGCGGCATCGTCCAAAAGCAGATCGACCCGTTCCAGCTCGGCGTGGCGCGCTACCTCGAAAGCGACCGGATCGGCAAGGATGGCGTGGAAGCCAGCTACGAAGCCGTGCTGCGTGGCCAGCTCGGTACGCAGAAAGTCGTGGTGGACGCACTTGGGCGGCCGGTTCGCGAGCCCGAAACCATCCAGCCCGCCCAGGAAGGGCGCAACCTGGTGCTGACGATCGATGTGCCGTTGCAACGCCAGGTGGAGCAGATTCTCCGCAACTGGATCGACGAAAGCGAGCGCCGTCGCCTCGCCATGCCCGAGCAGTTTGCCTACAAGCGCGAGTACGACCCGATCCGCAGCGGCGTCGCGATCGTGATGGAGGTCAAGACTGGGCGCATCCTGGCGCTGGTGAACTGGCCGGCGTACGACAACAATATCTGGGATCCGGCGCGCCAAAACGAGCTGCAACAGTTCTTCTTCCCGCAAGACCCGGAGCGTCAGAAGGAACTGGTGAAGCTCGCGCTGCAAACCAATCGCGCGATTGCCGGTCAGTACCCGCCCGGCTCGACGCTCAAGCAGTTCGATGCGATCGTAGCTATGGAAAAGGGGGTGATCCAGCCCGACACTACCGTGCGCGACCCGGGGCGGCTCGTTGTGCAAGACCAGTACGTGGCCACCACCAGGTATGAGTACCCCAACTCCAGCCGGCGCGACAACGGGCAGATCACGGTTTCCGATGCCCTCAAGGTTTCGTCGAACGTCTTCTTCATGTCGGTGGCCGGCGGCAACACCGAGAATGTGGTGAATCTCAAGGACGACGAGAAGACGATCAACACGCCGCTTGGCCCAACTGCGCTCGCCGAAGGATTGGAATGGTTCGGGCTCGGCGAGCCGACCGGCGTGCCGTTGGTTGGCGAGAAGCCGGGCCGCGTGCCAACGCCGGCCTGGAAGCAGCAGGCCCTGCGTGCTGCGTGGACCACCGGCGACACCTACAACGCTGCGATCGGCCAGGGCAACCTGCTCGTCACGCCGCTCCAGCTTGTTACGGCTGCGGCGGCGGTAGCAAATGGCGGCACCGTGTACCAGCCGCAGATCGTGCAGGCGATCACCGATATGACCGGCGAAACCGTGCAAGAAATCGCACCGCGTGTGGCGCGGGTCGTGCCGGCCAACCTGCAGTACTTCACCGTGGCGCGCGACGGCATGCGCCGCTCGGTGACCGAGGGCGTGAATGTGGCCGCGCGCGATCAGTGTTCGGGCCTGACGATCGCCGGCAAAACCGGCACGGCCGAGTTCGGCCCGGTGATCGAACTACCGCCGCTGGATGGCAAGCCGCGTGCCCCGATCCGCCAGAGCCACGCCTGGTTCGTCGGCTTTGCACCCTATGACAACCCCGAGATCCAGGTACTGGCACTGGTAGAGGGCGCCGGCGACATGAACGACGGCTCGGCCACAATCACAGTGCCGGCGGTGACGCAGATCATGCAGGCCTATTTCCGCATCACGCCGCCTAACCCGCTACCGCGTGGCTGCCAGCAGGGCATGCCGCCGCTGCCCGAGCGGATCGATCCGGCGGCACCGCGCCAGCCGGTGGTTGATCCAAAAGATCGGTAGCGGTTGTTGAAGAGGGCTGTAGGCACGGAGCGTGCTCCGTGCCTACAGCCCTCCCTTTCTGCCTAGTAGGAACTATCTATGGCTATGCCGGCGCAGCGCGGCGAGTTCACAGTTGCGAACGAGTTCCACTACGACCGCCGTTCCGCACCGCGCTGGGTGTTGGCGCATGTGGCGCGCTACCCGTGGCTGCCGATCGTCTTCGTTGTCACCGTGATCGGCATGGCTGCCGCGCAAAGCCTGGGGGCCGTGTTCATCGGCCGGGCGTTCGATGCACTGTTGCGCGGTGGTGGCGCAGGCGAATTGGGCGTGGCCGCGCTGCTCGTCACGGCTGCCTACCTTGGCTACGGCGCCTGCGACATCGTCAATAGTCTGTCGCTGCGCGTTCTTGGCGCGCGCGTCGAGCGCGATACGCGTGCTGAATTGTATGGCAGCCTGCTCGGCAAAAGCCAGACCTTTCTGGGCCGCCAGCGCGTTGGCGATCTGATGGCGCGCGCGACGTACGACGTAGGCCAGGTCACGCTCATGATCGCGCCCAACGCCGGCCTGATCCTCGAGTCGTTCTTTGCGCTGGTGGTGCCGCTTGTCACGATCGCATTGCTTCGCGCCGACCTGCTGCTGGTGCCGGTGCTGTTTCTGGCCAGCTTCACAGTGGCGCTCCGGCGCTACAGCCAAGCGCTCGAACCGGTGTCGAACACCATGAACGAGCGCTACGGCGCAATGAACGCCGGACTGGCCGAGGCGATCGGCGGAATTGAAGTGGTCAAGGGGTTTGCCCAGGAAGCTGCCGAAGAAGGGCGCTTTGCGGGGCGCGCCGCCGCCTACCGCGATGCCTTTGTGCGCTCGGGGGCGGTGCAGGCGCGCTACATCCCGCTGCTGCTGTACGGCCTGACGATCGGTTTCGCATTCGGCCACGCGCTGTGGCTGGTATACCAGGGCCAACTCAGCGTTGGTCAGGCGATCACGTACATGACGCTGATCGAGACCCTGCGCTCGCCGACCATGTTCTCGCTCACCACCTTCGCCGGGGTGCAACTTGGCCTCGCAAGCGCCAGGCGGCTGCTGGCGTTGATCAATGCCCGCACCGAGCTCGATGACAACAGTGGCGGCCATAGCGCTCCAATGCGCGGCGAGGTGGCGTTCGAGGATGTGAGCTTCGATTATGGTGACACGCAGGTAGGGACACAGCATGCTGTGTCCCTACCTGCGTCCCGCGCAATTGGCGGCATCTCCTTCACCGCCCGGCCCGGCGAAACGATCGCGATCGTCGGGCAGACCGGCTCGGGCAAATCAACGCTCACGCGGCTGGTGAACCGGATCTACGATGTTACCAGCGGGCGAGTGCTGATCGACGGCGTGGACGTGCGCGAGTGGCGTCTCGATAGCCTGCGCTCACAGATCGCCACGATCGAACAGGACGTTTTTCTGTTCTCGCGCAGCATCGCCGATAATATCGGTTTCGGCGCGCGCGGCGAAGCCACTCGTGCTCAGATCGAAGCGGCCGCGCACCTGGCCCAAGCGCACGAGTTCATTGTGCGCCTGCCGGACGGCTACGACACCGTGGTTGGCGAGCGCGGCGTGACGCTTTCCGGCGGGCAGCGCCAGCGGATCGCAATCGCACGCGCCTTCCTTGCCGATCCACGCATCCTGATCCTCGACGACTCGACCTCGGCGATCGACAGTGCTACCGAAGACCGGATCCAGCAGGCCATGCGCCAGATCCTCGCCGGCCGCACCACACTGCTGATCACCCATCGGCTGGCGCAGATCCGGCGCGCCGATCGGATTGTGCTGCTCAAGAACGGCGAGCTGATCGCGCAGGGCAACCACCACGAACTGCTCGCAACCAGCAAAGCCTACCAGCAGATCTTTGGCATTGGCGCGGGGAGCGTGGTAGGGGTCAAGCGCGCTCGACCCCTACCACACTCCATGGAATAACAGAGGAACCGAATGAGCCTCACCGGCGGCCTCGATGCCGAAGCCTATGACCGAACGTATCGCGACGCGCAGCTGATCCGGCGTATCGCGGCCTACTTTCGCCCGCATGCCGGCACCGTGCTGCTGGTGGCGCTGCTGGTGGCGCTCGGCTCGATCGTTGTGACAGTCACGCCGATTATGATTTCACGCGGCATCACCGTGCTCACCGGCAATCCTACCGCGCAGACCATCCTGGCGCTCTCGGGGATCGTGACCGTGCTTGGTGTGCTCGGCTGGCTGCTGAACTACGGCCGCCAGCTGTTCTCCGCGCGCGCCGTCGGCGATGTGGTTTTGGCGCTCAGGCGCGACGCACTAGCGGTGGTGATGCGGCGCGACATGGCGTTCTTCGACCAGTACGCCTCGGGGCGCGTGATCAGCCGCATTACCTCGGATACCCAGGATTTCGCAACCGTGGTGACGCTCACGATCGAACTGATCAGCCAGCTGGTACTGGTGCTGGTGATCAGCGCGGTGATGCTGGTCGTCAACATCCGCTTGGGTCTGCTGACGATCGCCGTTGGGCCGGTCGTGATCCTCGTGGCGCTGGTGTTCCGCCAACTGGCGCGCCATGCCATGCGCCAGTCGCAGCGCGCTCAGGCCGAAGTCAACAGCATCGTGCAGGAGTCGATCAGTGGCGCGGCAGTGGCGAAGAGCTTCCGGCAAGAGGCCGCGCTGTACGCCGACTTCGAGGCCACCAACGCCATGGCCTACCGGGTGCAGATCCGGCGCGTGGCGGTGTTCGGCAGCATCTACCCGCTCATGAACACGCTGGCCGGCCTGGGGATCGCGGTGGTAGTGTACGTTGGCGGCCTCATGGTGCTGGACGGCAGCGTTTCGGTTGGCGAGTGGTATCTGTTCGTCCAGAGCCTGACGATCTTCTTCTACCCGATTTCGACGATCGCGTCGTTCTGGAGCCAGTTCCAGCAAGGTCTCGCAGCAAGCGAGCGTGTGTTTGCCTTGATCGATGCCGAAACCACCGTGCGCCAGGTGGCGAACGCAGACCCGGGACGGCTGCAAGGGCAGATGACATTCGAGGGGGTGTGGTTCTCCTACGAAGGAGAGGCTAGAGGCTTGCGGCTTGAGGCTAGTACCATCGGAGCAAGCAATGCCGCTGCTTCCAACGCCGTGCTATCCTCCCCTAGCCCCCAGCCTCTAGCCTCTAGTCTCTCGAACTGGGTACTCCACGACTTCTCGCTCGACATCCGCGCCGGCGAGACACTGGCAGTGGTGGGACATACCGGTGCCGGCAAATCGAGCTTGATGCGCCTGATCCTGCGCTTCTATGAATTCCAGCGTGGGCGGCTCCTGATCGACGGGCACGACATTCGGGCACTCGACCTGGCGGCCTATCGGCGGCAGATCGGGCTCGTGCCGCAGGTTCCGTTTCTGTTCTCCGGCACCGTGGCCGACAACATTCGCTATGGCCGGCCAGAAGCCGGCGCCGACGAAGTGACGGCGGCGGCACGCCGGCTTGGCGATGGCTCGTGGGTAGACGACCTACCGCACGGCTTGCAGACCGATGTTGGCGAGCGCGGGGCGCGGCTGTCGCTCGGGCAGCGGCAGCTCGTAGCGCTGGCGCGCGTGCTGTTTCAAAATCCCGTGATCATGCTGCTGGACGAAGCCACCGCCAGCATCGATCCATTTACCGAAGCGCAGGTGCAGGCCGGCTTGAACAGTACCCTGCGCGGCCGCACAAGCGTGATCATCGCCCATCGTCTTTCTACTGTTGTACACGCCGACCGGATCGTTGTGCTGCGTCAGGGCGAGATCATCGAGCAGGGCACGCATGCCGAACTGCTGGCGCGCGGCGGGCACTACGCCGAATTATACAGCGCCTACTTCCGCCACCAGGCGCCAGACTACCAGCCGGAAGCCGGTGCCGCTCGGGTATAATGACCGCCGGCAGGAGCACGAAAAGGCAACCACTATGATCGATATCCAGACACCGGTGCGGGTGCGCTTTGCCCCCAGCCCGACCGGCTTTTTGCATATTGGCGGGGTGCGTACCGCGCTGTTCAACTGGCTGTTCGCCAAGCACTACGGCGGCCAGTTCATTTTGCGGATCGAGGACACCGACGAAAAACGCTTCGTTCCCGGCGCCGCCGATGCACTCATGCAATCGCTGCGCTGGGTCGGGCTGGAATGGGACGAAGGCCCGGACATCAGCGGGCCGTATGGGCCGTATGTGCAGAGCATGCGCCACGAGGCCGGCGTGTACCGCCCGCTGGTGGAGCAGTTGCTCGAAAGCGGCCATGCGTACATGTCGTTCACCACCGAAGAGGAGCTGGCGCAGATGAAGGCCGCCGCCGAAGCGCGCGGTGTGAAGGCCTTCCGCTTTCGTGGCCCCGAGCGCGACTGGCCACTCGAAAAGCAGCGTGAACTCGCCGCGAGCGGTCGCCAACACAGCATTCGCCTTAAAGTGCCGCTCGAAGGCACCACCAGCTTCCGTGACCTGGTACGTGGCGGCGATGCGATCACGATCAACAACGCCGACCTGTACGACGTGATTCTGATCAAGTCCACCGGCATGCCGGTGTACCACCTGGCGCACCTGGTGGACGACCACCTGATGAAGGTGACGCACGTCCTGCGCGCCGACGAATGGGTGCCGAGCACGCCGCTGCACATCCAGCTCTACCAGGCGTTCGGCTGGGAGCCGCCGGTCTTCGCGCATCTGCCGCCCATCCTGCGTGCCGACGGGCGCGGCAAGCTGTCCAAGCGCGACAAAGACGGCCCGGCGAATAGCTTCTGGGAGCGCGGCTATCTGGCCGAGGCGATGTTCAACTACCTCGCGCTGCAGGGCTGGAGCTACGACGACAAGACCGAGATCATGACGCGCGCGGAGCTGATCGAACGCTTTACGATCGACCGTGTCCAGGCTTCACCGGCGCGCTGGAACCCGGAAAAGCTGCTCGACATGAACGGCATCTATATTCGTGCGCTGCCGAATGCGGCGGTGGCCGAGCGGATCATGCCGTTTCTGGCGCAGGCCGGGCTGGTGAACGATCCGCCGAGCGACGCCGAGCGCGCCTATGTCGAGCGCCTCACGCCGCTGATCCACGAGCGCCTGAAGGAACTGGGCGAAGCGCCCGAGTTGCTGGAGTTCTTCTTCCGCGCCGTAACCTACCCAGAGCCGGCGCTGCTGGTGCCGAAGAAAATGGATGCGCCTGCCACCGCTGCAATGTTGCGCCAGGCCCATGAACGCCTCGTACCGCTCGAACCCTGGAGCCAGGGACAACTCGAAGAGGAGTTGCGCGCGCTGACCGAGGAGCTGGAACTGAAGCCCGGCCAGACCTTCGGCGCGATCCGCGTTGCGGTCAGTGGGCGCACGATTGCGCCGCCGCTGTTCGACATGCTGGTGGCACTTGGGAAACAGCGCACGCTCGAACGGCTGGCGGCTGCGGCAACAACGTTGTCTTAGGTATTCCCGCTCAGTGGGAGATACCCCCACGGGCGCATCGCGGGCATCACCGCCGCTCTGCCGGCCAGCGCGAACGGGGTGAAGTAGTAGCGGCATTATAGAACAGCAGCCCGCTTATCTACCGCACGAGCCGGTTAATCCCTCGCTTGCACCCCAAAGATCGTCTCGAGCGCCTCGCCGTGGGGATTCTCAGCCGCGCGCAGTGCTGCCAGATACTGCCCTGTGGTAGCCAAACGTGCATGGCCGAGACGGGCCTGGATGTCGCTGACCTTCGCGCCGGCGCTTTCCATCGCCCGCGCGAAGGTATGCCGCAAGGCATGCACTTTGCTCGTCTCCACCCGCTCCTCGCAGATCCGCGCAATAGCCCGTCCTGAGAGCATCCGTCCAGCAGTGCCGTTGCGCGACAGGCTGATCCACACTGGCGTGTCACGCGCGAGCTCGTCGAGCGCTCTCCCGTGCAGTGTGCAAAGCCAGTCGAGTAGCGCCGTGCTCGTCGCCTGGGGCAGGGTGTCACGGAACACTTTGCCACCCTTCGCGCGCCGGAAGATCAGCGTGATGCGCTCGCCATTGGGCGCGATATCACCCTCGCAAGCGCCGCCACCTCGAACAACCGGCCCCCGGTCTGCAAAAACACCGCAAGCAGCGCGTAGTCGCGCTTTCCCAGAAGGGTCGTGCGGTCGATCGCCCGCACCCGCTGTTCGACTATGGCGGCGCTCAGCGGCTCGGCACTGGCGTAGGCCTGCACCGGCCGCCGATCGACCAGGCGGATCGGGTTGCCGCCGGCGACCAAGCCGCGCCGTTCGGCGAAGGTGTAGAAGCTCGACAGGATCGCGAGCCGCTGGTTATGCGTCGATGGCGCTTGCCCTGCCTCCTGACAACTCATCTTCGGACGCACAGCTTTGCTATAGTACAATACCGCCGAACAAAGGTTTGGCAGAGGCTACGTGAGGATGGCGCGAGCCGCGTATCGCGCCGAGAGTTACACGATGGATCAGACGCTCGAACAATTGCAGCGCCTGCAGCAGGTGAGTGCCAGTTTTGCTGCCGCGCAGACGCTCGGCGATGTGCGGCAGGTGATCCTTGGCGAGCTCGTCGAAGCGCTCGATGCGCGCATCGCCGCATTGCGCCTTGTCGTTAGCGGGCAGTTGGTGCTCGAACAACAGCTCAATATCGTTGCGTTCGGCGATGAATACACCCGGCGCTATGGGATGCTTGCGCTCGATGCGCTCCATCCGGCTGCCGAGGCCGCTCGGAGCGGCACAGCAGTGTTCGTGGCAACTACCGGCGAGCACCTCGAACGCTTTCCGGCACTTGTGGATGCCACACCAAACACTGGCATCGCGGCCAGCGCGCATCTGCCGCTTGTGCGCGGCACCGAAGTCTTTGGCGTGCTTAGCCTGGCATTCGGCGAGCCGCGCCGCTGGGACGACAACCAGCGGGCTTTTGCGATCACGCTGGCCGACCGCGCAGCGCTGGCGTACGAGCGTGCGCGCCTGTTTCAGGCCGAACGCCGCGCGCGACGGCAGAGCGAGCGCCTTCAGGCGGTGACGGTGGCGTTGAGCCGGGCCACTACGCCGGCCGAAGTGTACGAGACCGTGCTGCACCACGGCGTCGGCGTCGGTAGCACGGCAGGCAGCGACCACCCGTTGGTAGCAAGGTCGGCGACACTCTTCCTGCTGGCGGGCGACTTCCTCGAACTCGTGGGAGCGACGGGCGACGTGTCCAAGTTGATCGAGTTCTATCGGCGCATCCCACACGACGCGCAACTCCCGGCCGCCGAAGCGGTAAGGACGGGCGTGCCGATCTGGATGTCGTCAAAGGCCGAGTTCGCGCGGCGTTATCCGCACCTGCGCTCGCATATCGAGCAGATGCAGGGCGAAGCGGCGGCGAGCGTTCCGGTGATCTTCGAAGGACGTGTGCTCGGCGGGCTGAATTTTACATTTAATGGAGAACTTGCGTTCGACGCCGATGACCAGCGTTTCCTGCTTGCGCTGGCCGATCAGGCCGCTCATGCACTCGAACGCAGCCGCTTGTTTGCCGACTTGCAAGCCTCGGACGAACGCTATCGCGAGCTGCTGGCCACGATCGACCAGGGTTTCTGCGTGCTGGAGATGCTGTACGATCAGCACGGCACCGCGATCGACTACCGCTTTCTCGAAGTCAATGCCACCTTCGAGTACCACACCGGACTCACGAATCCGGTTGGTCGCACCGCACGCGAACTCGTGCCTGGTCTGGAACAGCACTGGATCGCGGCCTACGATCAAGTAGCGACGACCGGTGAGGCCTTGCGGTTCGAGCAGCAGTCGGCTGCCATGGGACGCTGGTTTGCCGTGAACGCTGTGCGGGTTGGGGGCGAGCAGAGCCGCAAAGTCGCACTGCTGTTCACCGACATCACCGCGCGCCGCGAGCTCGAACTGGAGCAGGCCGAGGTGCGCGCCGCGCTGTCCGCCAGCGAAACCCGCCTGCGAGCGTTGTATGCCGAAGAACAGCGCGCGCGCGCACCTCGG
>Ga0224722_1002223_pt1 | contig 10399 bp, 6 predicted proteins | sample Balambano_FR1_Me_FD_161646 | JGI IMG/M metagenome (GOLD analysis project Ga0224722, IMG submission 161646) | Freshwater sediment microbial communities from Lake Towuti, South Sulawesi, Indonesia - Balambano_FR1_MetaG | ecosystem: Environmental > Aquatic > Freshwater > Lake > Sediment | place...
GTTGTATCGCGCCTGCGGGCTTGCCGCGCCCGTCGCCAGAATGCCGCTGTTATAAATACTGGCGGCGAAGATGGCGATGTCATGCGCGTAGCAATAATCGAGCAGGGGCAGGGCTGCCTGCTCTAACAAAGTCCAGCGCCCGGCGATCATGAAGCAGTCGAAGTCGGCATTTTGCGCGAACATCAGCGGTAACTGCCACTGGTTCATGCCCGCGCCGATGGCTTTGATCACGCCCTGATCGCGCAGTTCGGCAAGCGCGGGGAACGTCTCGTCAAGCACCTGCACGGCATACTCGTCCGGGTCATGCACGTACAGAATATCCACATGATCGGTGTGCAGCCGTTTCAGACTGCCTTCCAGACTACGAAGCACCCCGTCGCGGCTGTAATCGGGACGCGAGACCGACCCGCTGATGTCAAAGCCAACTTTGGTGGCAAGGATGATCTGCTCACGCGGCATGTCCTGAATCGCCCGACCCAGCCGCGCCTCTGCCAGCCCGCACACATAATTCGGCGCGGTGTCGAACCAGGCGATTCCGCGCTTATACGCATGGGTTAAGGCGCTGACCGCCTGCGCCGTCGGAATCGGTCTGCCCGCGCCCCATGCCGGCGCGGTCGCCAGCGGCGCGGTGCCGAATGCCAGCGGCGGCACGTCCAGTCCATGCTTCCCGACGGGCGATAATTCACTGTCCATCATGCCATCCGATCCCAGGGCAGCCGGTACGACGGTGTATTGGCGAAACGCTGAATCATCAGCTTCAGGCGAATTTCGGTCGCGGCAGGGAACACAATATGGAGGAGTGAGTCGCCAATCGGTAATTCCTGCACGGCGGTTTCCAGCGGCGGCGCGGCATAGCCACTCGCACCCTGTACGCCGGGGTAATTGCTCGCTCGCGCCTCGTATTCGGCGCTGATAAACGTGTGTTCGCCGAACGCGCCCGCCTGAACAATCACCTCATGCGCGTCAAAGACGCTCAGGTTGACCAGGCGCACGACGACATAGTCAGCTTCAATTTTTTCCACCAGCGCGGCAACTTCTTCCGGCAGACCGGGACGGCGGTGCTGCACATCAAAGTAACGCACCTGGCACATGAGCAGACCGCCGTTGTAGATAATCTGTGGTGCGCCGAGAGTCAGTTGAACCAGCGCTTCGGTGGTGACCGGATTGAGTTCCTGCCAGTGATGGATGCTCACCTGCGACAGATCGCTGCTGTCGCGGCGGATCATGTCTAAACGCCGCCCGACTTTGGCATAACTTTCGCTGAGTATAGCTTCGGGATAGTCAGGATTTTCGCCACGTAGAAAGCACAGCCAGGGCTGTTCATGCCCGCCATCTTCCTTATTGCGAAACGGGATAACCTCGCGCCAGTCGGTCAGGCTGGTTTCGCGCAATTGCTCGATTCGAGAACAGTCCGCCGCGTCCTGCGAGACGTTCCACAGCGCCACCGGATAAACGGGCGTCGGCGTCTGATAATCGAACCAGCCTGAATCAGCGTAACGATATGGAACGACGAAGATTTCCGTTTCCGCCGTGTGCTGATGGAGCAGACCGATCCAGTGATGACCGAGGCTCATCGCCAGTGAACCGAGTGTGCGCTGTTCACCGAGCGCGTGAATCGCGTCTATCTGCGAACGCGGGAGGTCAAGATATGTTTTATCGCCCGTGAGCAGAAACGCATTCGCCCCGCCAACCAGCGCCGCCATACACACGTTGTAATAACCGTGGGGCCAGCTCCAGCCATAGAGACCGCCGTACCACTTGCCGTTGATATACTCGCCGACCTGCCCACTTAACCCGACGTTATCGGGCAGCAGCCCGCCATTCTGACGCGCCCGTTCGTGCCATGCGCCGACATAGTCGCTGATCCAGTCGCGGTATTTCGCGTCACCGCTGATGAGGAAAGCGTTGGCGATCAGGCTGGTCACAATCAAATTCGCCGCGACGTCGCCTTTGCCCATTCGTTCCTGCATGACCTCGCCCATGCGCCGCGCCAGAACAGGATCGCGCAGGTCATCATACGACGTGATGCCCTCGACATCCTCATACGGCAGCCCATACGGCGCCATATACGGATACCAGCCGTAGGACGGATCGCCATCCACGTAGCCCCAACGGGGACCGGCGCTGCCGTTGTGCGGCGCACGGATAATTTTGTGCTGCGAGTCATAATTTTCAGCGTCCGGGTCTTCGTTCAGATAGAAGCCTGCGAACCGTTTTGCCCGTTCGATCAGGGCAGGATTTTCAGGATCAGCCAGGCACAGGAAATAGAAGTAGATGTAGCTTTCGCCCTGGTGAAACTGGTCATAGCCGCGCTCATATTCTTTTTGAACAAGACCAAGCCGCGTCAGTTGTTCCGTCACGCCGTTCCAGTGATGGTGCGCCATCGCCAGCAGGTGATCGCCGCCGCCGAGCAGATACAGCAGCGCCCAGTTATAGAAACTCTCGTAAAAATCATCCGCACCATCGCGGGACTGAAATGAGTCGTCATGATAGTCGCGCCAGATCAGGCTGCCGTCGGCGCGGGTGTATCTGGCGGCGAACGGGTGAACCGACTCGCTCATGACCTGAATCAGCCGCCGCTGCCAGACTGCCCAGTCGGGCGGGCTGATCAACGGAACGGTGGCGGTTATCTTCGCAGCGGGTTGTTTTTCAGTCATGATCAAACGTTTATTGACAAGTCGGAAAAAGCAATCTAGAATGGATTATAAAGTGGTCAGACCACCAGGTCAATAGGTCATTTAGTAACTGGACTTCAAAACAACATTCTTTCGATGATGGATATTCCGCTCAACACCGACTCGACGCCCCCCGTTACGCTGCCGACCCCGCAGCGGCGTTCGCGTCTTGCCTTTACGCGCAGTGACCGCTTTCGCCGCAACGCGACCTGGCTGCTGATGGCGTCACCGGCGCTCATCTGGATCATCATCTTCAAGTATGTCACGCTGTTTGGCACCTGGATCGCCTTTACGGACTATAAAGTACGACGCGGCATTTTCGGCAGCGATTTCGTCGGGCTGGATAACTTCCGTTTTCTGTTCGCCACCGATACCGCGCTGCGTGCCACGCGCAATACGATTCTGCTCAATGTGCTGTTCATCAGCGCCGGCGTCGTTTTCGCCCTGATCGTCGCGTGGATGCTGTTTGAAGTGTATTCCAGCCGGCGCACCAGGTTCTATCAGACGATGATGCTGCTGCCCCGTTTCATCTCGTGGGTGGTCGTCTCCTATTTCGTGTTCGGGCTGCTGGCGACGGATAACGGGCTGATCAATACCGCTCTTCGGAATGCCGGTTTGCAGCCGGTTGGCTGGTACGCCACGCCGGGCTACTGGCCGCTGATCCTCATGGTCGTCAGCCTGTGGGCGGGCGTCGGCATCGCCAGCCTGATCTATCTGTCGGGAATGCTGGCGATTGACCCGCAGTTGTTCGATGCCGCCCGCGTGGACGGCGCGAACCGCTGGCAGCAGTTCCGCAATGTGACCTTCCCGGCGATTCTGCCGCTGGTCATCATCAACCTGCTGCTGTCCATGGCGTACATCATGAATGCCGATTTTGGCTTGTTCTATCAGGTCACGCGCAATCAGGCGGTGCTGTATCCGACGACGGATGTCCTCGATACCTTCATTTATCGTTCGCTGATCGTCACCAAGGATGTGAGTATGGCGGCGGCGGCGCAGTTCTACCAGTCCATTATCGGTTTCGGGCTGGTCATTACGTTTAACTGGATCGTCCGCCGCATCGAACGGGCGGATGAGCCGCTGTCCTTATTTTAGGGAAGCTGATGGCGACGTACTCGCAGGAACTCCGCGAAAGGAAACGCAGGGATACTGACGCCGTGCTGGGCTGGCTGGCGCGGAATGCCGTCCATATCGTGCTGCTGATCATTTCGCTGCTGTGCCTGATCCCGCTGCTGCTGATCATTTCGGCGTCCTTCACCGATGAAATCGCGCTGACGCGCAATGGCTACACGCTGATCCCGTCTGAATTCAGCACTCAGGCGTATGCAACCATCTTCCGCAATCCCACCGTCATTATCGGCGCGTATGCGATCACCATCTTCGTCACCGTCGTCGGCACGACCATCGGCGTGTTCATGATGTCCATGCTGGCATACGCCCTCTCGCGTCCCGATTTCGTCCTGCGAAAGCCGCTTTCGTTTCTGGTCTTCTTCACCATGCTCTTCAACGGCGGCATCGTGCCGTATTACGTGCTGATGACGCAGTATCTGCGCTTGCAGGATTCGGTCGCGGCGCTGATCATGCCGTATCTGGTCGTCGCCTTTTATGTCCTGATTTTGCGAACGTATTTCGCCACCATTCCCACTGATTTGATTGACGCGGCACGGGTGGATGGCGCGGGCGAGTTTCGCATTTTCCTGTCCATCGCGCTGCCGCTGGCGAAGCCCGCTATTGCTACCATTGCGCTTTTCACCGCGCTGAATTACTGGAATGACTGGACGACGGCGCTGTATTTCATCCGCGATCCGCATTTATTCCCGCTGCAATACCTGCTCTATATCGTGCAGAGCAATATCGAGGCGATGCAGCTGCAAAGCGCCGTCGGCAATATCAGCACCGGTCCCGTTCCGACGCAGTCGGCACGGATGGCGATGGCGGTTCTGGCGACGGGTCCCGCGGCGATTTTCTTCCTGTTCTTCCAGCGCTATCTGGTTCGCGGCGTTACGCTGGGGGCATTCAAATAGGTAGTCAACGGTTTTCCGGAAAACCGTATGAAGACGCATATTTTGGGGCAATTTTCTGCTCCGCCGTATATTGTAGCAAGGAGAAGGCAATGAAAAAGTTGTTTGCAATACTGGTTTTTGTCGGGCTGCTGTTCGCCATGGTCGGCGGGCTGGCGGCGCAGGATGAACTACCCACACTGATTTATTACTTCCCCGGTTCACCGCAGACGGATGTTGCGACGGTGCAGGAAGCCCTGAGCGATTATCTGGCGGAACGAATCGGCGCGAGAATTGAGCTTCGGGCGATTGACTGGGGCGCATTCGACAGCCAGATCGGGTTGATCAATGCTGCCGGTGAAGAATATGACCTGGCTTTCACCGCGCCGTGGATCAACAACTATTTCACCAACGTCAGTGAGGAATATCTGCTGCCGCTGGATGACCTGATCGCCGAATATGCGCCCGGTCTGTGGGCAAGCATGACCCCCGAAACATGGGAAGCGGCTCGCGTCGCCGGCAGCATTTACGCGGCGATCAACCAGCAGATTTTCGTCAAGCCGTTCGGTCCGTATATCCGCCAGGACGTGCTGGACGCCATCGGCATGAGCGATGAATTCAATTCACTGACCAGCTTTGAAGACCTCGACCCGCTGCTCGAAGCGGTGCAGGCATATGTGGATGAAGACCCGACGCTTGAATATGTCACCTATGGTCTGTCCGGCTTGTCGATTCCCGAAATCTGGGGCTATGACCCGCAGGATTTCTTCCTCGCCGTTCGCACCGACGACGAGACCGCGCAGGTCGTGATTTGGCCCGAAACCGATGAATACAGCCGCGCCGCCGAGATGATCCACCGCTACTACGAGGCGGGTTATGCGCCGACAGATGTGAGCAACTGGGCAGAAGCGGATGCCGCCTGGCAAGCCGGGCAGTACGCCGTCCGCCTGGTGGATATTGTCAAGCCGGGTGGCAATGCTGAAGTCGAAGCCCGCTGGGGTGTGCCGGTCTACTCGCACGCGATTGCCGAACCCGTCCTGACGACGGGCGGTGTCATCGCCACGCTGACCGGTGTGAGTTCAACTTCACAACACCCGGAACTCGCCGTGCAGTTCCTCGACCTGGTGAATACCGACCCGGTCTTCTACAACCTGCTGGCGAAAGGTCTGGAAGGGACGCACTGGGAATGGGCGGCTCAGGATGACCTGCTGATTCAGCCGGCGAACGGTGCCGCCAGCTTTGGCGATACCGGCTACAACCCGAATACGGACTGGATGTTCGGCAACGTCTTCAACGCGTTCTACTCGGATCCCACACAGGTTGGCGCGTGGCCCGAGACTGCCGAACTCAACCGTAATGCCCGCCCGTCGCCGCTGCTCGGCTTCACGTTTGATCGCTCGGCGGTTGAAACGGAAATCGCCTCGATTTCAGCGGTGAGCGCGGAATATGCGGATCCGGTGAATCAGGGCATCGTTGACCCGGCGGCAGGCATTCCGGCATTGACTGAAGCCCTCCGTGCAGCCGGTATCGAAGCCGTGCGTGATGAAATGCAGCGCCAGGTGGATGCCTGGTTAGCCGCACAGGGATAATTTTCGTAGGGGAGGGGCTTGCCCCTCCCGTGTTCACGACCTTGTTGACAATTGTTCGGGCGAGGCAAGCCTCGCCCCTACAGCTCATGTGATACCGAGCCAAATGTGGTTGCTCGCGTTTGATCGGCTTAAAATCAGCACCGAAAATTGGTTCGATCACCTGGATTCTTTACCGATGGCGACCCCAACGATCACGCTCAACGACCAACTGCGCGGTTCGTTTCACCGTGAAGCAATTTCCGACCAAATTACGGATCGCATTCTGTCGCTGATCCGCGAACAGCAGCTTCGCCCCGGCGATAAACTGCCGCCCGAACGCGAACTCGCCGTTCTGATGGGCGTGAGCCGCGCAACGGTGCGCGAAGCACTGCGGTCGCTGGCGATGATGAATGTGGTTGAACTGCGGCATGGCTCCGGTACGTTTATCACCTCGCTTGAGCCGCAGCTGCTGGTTGAAAATTTCGATCTGGTCTTTTCGCTGACGGATAATTCATTTCTCCAGTTGATTCAGGCGCGGGAAGTGATTGAGCCGGGCGCGGTAGCACTTGCCGCACAACGCATTACCGAGGACGAAATTGCCCAACTGGAAGATGTGTTGGCGCGTTCATGGCAGTGCCTTAAGGAAAATCCGGCGATCTTTCCCCAGCTTGATGTGGAATTTCACGGGCGGGTGGCGGAATTTTCCGGTAATGTCCTGCTCACGCGGATTATGCAGGCGCTGACGCAGATGAGCATCGCCAGCAGCCAGCGCACATCGGTAGACGAGGGCAGCGTTAGCCCGCCGCGTATCGAACGGGCTATCGAAATGCACCAGGGTATTCTGGATGCCCTGAAGAAGCGCGATCCCGAACTGGCGCGGGCGCGGATGTTCGAGCATTTGCTCTCCGTGGAAGACACCCTGCGCGGAAAACCCCATAACCCGTAACTTACCCCACCTCACGCGCCATTTTCCGCTATGAAAGGCAAAATGTGTCCGCCCTCACGGATATTCTATATGCAATTCTGCCTCGTTTTCGCCCGAATCATCCGAACGCGCCTGCAAATACGTTTGTCTTTGGCTTTATCACGCCGGAGGGCGAACGCTGTTCCTGCACAATCAGCCGCACACAGACAACGCTGACACACGGCGTACAGTCCGCCGAGTATCTCATTTATGCCACGACGGAAGTGATCACCGCGATCCTGAATGCGGAGACGCCGAACCGCGCCGCGCTCGTCGAACAATTGACGATGCGCCCAGATTATCCGTTCAATAATTATCTGCTCTCGATTTTCCTGAACGCTTTTGACCTGGCAATTCCCGATCTGGATTACAGCGCCAAACGGTTTGACGGACCGTTTCCGTTTCCGCCGCGCTATCCGGCATCGGAGAATGTGTTTCGGCTTCGCCAGTATGAAGCCGCCCCGCTGCCCGTTTACAGCCGTGACGCACTGCCCGAACTGATCGCCGAAGACCACCCGCTGTGGGTGGCAATGCACGACAAGGCGTGGCAGATCGCCTGTAAAAATCTGCGCCAGCCCGAACCTGACTCCGGCTTCGTCGCCAACTTCATTGATCCCGCCTTCAGCCCGAATACCTACCTGTGGGATAGCTGCTTCATGATGCTGTTCGGGCGCTATGGGCGGCGGCTGTTCGATTTCATCGGAACGCTCGACAACTTTTACGCCAAGCAGCAGGATGACGGCTTCATCTGCCGCGAGATCAACACCTACACGGGCGCAAGTGTTTTTCAATCGCTCGACCCGCGCAGCACCGGTCCGAATATATTCGCCTGGTGTGAATGGCTGTGGTATGAGGTCAGCGGGGATAAAGAACGGCTGAAAGCGATCTTTCCCGTGCTGATCGCCTGTCACCGCTGGTGGAAGGACTGGCGCACCCACCCTGACGGCGGTTACTGGACAAGCGGCTGGGGCAGCGGCATGGATAACCAGACCCGCGTACCGCACTCGGAATATCATCACCGTCATTATGCGTGGGTGGATGCCAGTATGCAGCAGGCATTGAACTGCCGCATGCTGCTCAATATTGCCGTGCACATTGATCGCCACGAATTTGACAGTGAATTGACGGGCGAACTGCAACACCTGACGGGATATATCAACACGAAAATGTGGGATGAGGGCAGCGGCTTTTATTTTGACCGCGCTCCCGACGGCAGGCTGAGCAAAACCAAGAGCATCGGCGCGTACTGGGGTTTACTGAGTGAGGCTGTGCCACAAGATCGCGCTGAAAATATGATCGCCCATCTGGAAAACCCCACCAGTTTCAACCGCCCGCATCGCATCCCGACGCAGGCGTATGACAGCGAGGATTACAATCCGTATGGCGGCTACTGGCTCGGCAGCGTCTGGTCGCCGACCAACTACATGACCCTGCGCGGCTTGACCATGCGCGGCTGCCATCAACTCGCGCATGAAATTGCCCTGAACCACGTTGAAAATATCGCGCAGGTCTTTGCCGATACGGGGACACTGTGGGAAAATTACGCGCCGGAATACGTCCAGCCGGGCAAGCCAGCGGGCAGGGAATTTGTCGGCTGGACGGGTGTATCTGCCATCAGCATACCCATCGAGTATCTGATCGGCTTGCAGACCGTTAGCGGCGCACACGATTTGCAGTGGACGATTCGCCTGACGGAGCGACACGGCGTTCTGCGCTATCCCATCGGTGTGGCGCACGATGTAGACCTGATTTGCGAACAGCGCGGCAGCCGGGATGAACCCGCCACCGTGATGATCTCAGCACGCGAACCGCTTCGCATCGAGATCATACGGGGCGATCAATGCCAGTCGTTCGCGCTGGAAGCGGGCGAACATCAGTTGCAAATTTAACGTCACTGAAAAACCTCACCCCAGGAACCTGACGGTTCTTTCTCCCCTCTCCCCGCTTGCGTGGGAGAGGGGCTGGGGGTGAGGGGTCATTACTAAACTGAAAGGCATAACATGAACAACGAAACATTTGCAACACGGGCGCGGGAACTCGTCAGCCAGATGACGCTGGAAGAAAAAGCCAGCCAGATGATGCACAGCGCACCCGCCATCGAACGGCTCAATATCCCCGCTTACAACTGGTGGAATGAAGGGCTGCATGGCGTGGCACGGGCAGGCATTGCCACCGTGTTTCCGCAGGCGATTGGGCTGGCGGCAACGTGGAACGTTCCGCTGATCACCGATGTCGCTGTGGCAATAGCCGACGAAGCACGCGCCAAACATCATGAAGCCGTGCGTCAGAACAAGGTCAGTATCTACACCGGACTCACGCTGTGGTCGCCCAACATCAATATCTTCCGCGATCCGCGCTGGGGGCGCGGGCAGGAAACGTATGGCGAAGATCCAACCCTGACCGCAAGCCTTGGGGTTGCTTATGTGCGGGCGCTTCAGGGCGATCATCCGGTTTATCTGAAGACGGTGGCAACACCCAAACATTTCGCAGTCCACAGCGGACCAGAAGGTGTACGCGCCGGTTTCGATGTATCCCCCACTCTCCGGGACCTGTGGGAAACCTACCTTCCCGCGTTCGAGGCATGTGTGCGCGATGGACAGGCGGCATCGGTGATGGGCGCATATAACCGTCTGTTCGGCGAACCATGCTGCGCCAGTCCATTCCTGCTCCAGGAGGTGCTGCGCGATCAGTGGGGATTTGAGGGTTTTGTGGCGTCGGACTGCGGCGCTATTTACAACATCTATAAATTTCATCAGGTCGTGGATACGCCTACGGAAGCGGCTGCCCTTGCCGTCAACGCGGGCTGCGATCTGGAGTGTCAGTTTTCGGAAGTGTATAAAGCGCTGCCGGAAGCCGTGTCGCTGGGGCTGATCGCCGAGGACACGATAGATCAATCGTTGATTCGGCTGCTGATCGGGCGGATGCGTCTGGGCATGTTTGACCCACCGGAGCAGGTTGCCTACGCGCAGATTCCCTACAGCGTGAATGACTCCGCAGAACATCGGGCACTGGCTTTGCAGGCAGCGCGTCAGTCACTTGTGCTGCTGAAAAATGAGGATCACGCGCTGCCGCTGTCAAAAACGATCCGCCATATCGCCGTGATCGGACCGAACGCCCATGAGCCGGAAGTGCTGCTTGGCAATTACAACGGTACGCCTTCCCGCAGTGTCACTCCGCTGGAAGGGATTCAGG
>Ga0224722_1002224_pt1 | contig 10394 bp, 14 predicted proteins | sample Balambano_FR1_Me_FD_161646 | JGI IMG/M metagenome (GOLD analysis project Ga0224722, IMG submission 161646) | Freshwater sediment microbial communities from Lake Towuti, South Sulawesi, Indonesia - Balambano_FR1_MetaG | ecosystem: Environmental > Aquatic > Freshwater > Lake > Sediment | place...
ACTTGCATATAATTTCTTTAAGAATCAACAAGAATTTTTAACAGACTACGGTTATTTTTTAATTGAAGAAGGAAAAACGCATGACGCTGCAGAAATTTTTAGTATACTTCTTCAAATGGATCCAAGTAATGAAGAGTTTGCAGAATTGGTGCACAGATTTTCTGAAGACGTGTAAGTGAAAAAAACAGGTGTTTAATCGAAATTAGTTGTATGCAGAGGAGGGAAGCAACGATGACGACCCCTGTATCTGTCAACGAGAAAAAAGATTTTATTCGCTGGTTTTTAAATCATTATCAACTAAAAAGACGAGAATGTGTATGGATTTTAAATTACTTAATGAGCCATGATCAATTAATGGAAAAAGTGCACTTTGTTGATCAAGCGCAATATTGCCCACGTGGTCTCGTTATGTCTACACATTGCGTTGATGAAGTACCATTTCGATTTTATAAGGAAAATGTGATGACAACGGATGCTGAAAAATCATTCCATGACATTCGCCTAAACCGAGATGAAGAGATTTATATTCAGTTAAATTTTCACGCATCAAATCAAGCGCATCAATATGTGATTGTGCTAGAGGATAATCCATTTATGCCAAACAGTCTGCAAATTAATGAAAAGGATCGTATCCTTGCTGAAAGATTTTTAACAACTAGTTTATCAAAATTCCAGCGTGATAAGCTTCTTATGTTGATTGATGATGCACTTGACAGACAGGATCAGGAAGCCTTTCAGGAACTAACAAGACAGCTAAAACTGCTAGGAAACAGTGAATAAAAAGAAAAAGCCTGCTAGTACATAGCAGGTTTTTTTTGTTTCTAAATAATGGTATGATAGGAATGATTTAATAGATAATTGGAGTGGTTCTTGTGAAATGGGTTTCTCAGGATTTGGACATGTTTTTAGGAGCAAGAGAGTATGTAGACACAGCTGTATTGCCTTTGTTTCCAGTGTCATTTGGAAGTGATATTAAGCAGGCGGTTGCGATGACGGAATTTATCCAGCTGCTTACAATTCCACTAGAAAGGCAGTTTAAGGGAAGAATGATTATGCTTCCGGGACATAGTTATCTAAAAAATAAAAGCAAAGAGAAGCTACTAGAAGAAGTCATTGTTTGGGAGAAAGAGCTTTTCGATAACGGATTTAAACATGTTTTCTTTGTCACATCAGATAGTACTTGGAAATCACTAGAAAGTGAATTGGAGGGAGGCTTAATTTGGCTACCGTCCATCCCGTTAGCTTCTATGGATGAGGGAGCTAGAAACAATATTTTAGAGGACCAAGTAAATCAGCTTTTACAATTGTTCATGCAAAAATGGCAAGAAGATGTATAAAAAGAGATATTGGTCACACAGTTGACATGGTTTGGTCAAAGTATTATATTGACCTCGCTTACATCTTGATATATCATGGTTATGTCCTAGTTTTATAATGTGTTGAATTATGTCCGTCGGACTCAACTTCATAATAGAGGGGGGAAAAGTATGAGCAAACATCGTGTTTCTAGACGTCAATTCTTAAACTACACTCTCACTGGTGTAGGCGGTTTCATGGCTGCTGGAATGCTTATGCCAATGGTTCGCTTTGCTGTAGATCCAGTATTGAAAGCGAGTGCAAGTGGGGATTTTATTCCTACTCCGCAAAAAATCAGTGAAATTACTGAAGAACCAACTCGAGTTGACTTTTCATTTGAGCAACAAGATGCTTGGTACACTTCAGAAGTAACAAATACGGCATGGGTATACAAGGATGAAAATGGGGAAATCGTCGCTTTATCACCTGTGTGTAAGCATTTAGGCTGTGTGGTTGACTGGAACACTGACAAAGCAAATCAAAATCGTTTTTATTGCCCTTGTCATGGTGGATTGTATGAAAAGGACGGAACGAACGTACCTGGTACACCACCGATTGCAAAACTTGATGTATATCCAACGCAAGAAAAAGACGGCTTCCTACTTTTAGGAAAAGCCAAGCCAAGAGAGGAGGCGTAATAGATGTTAAACAAAATTTATGATTGGGTAGATGAACGTTTAGATATTACGCCTTTGTGGCGCGACATTGCTGACCATGAAGTTCCTGAGCATGTAAACCCTGCTCATCACTTTTCAGCGTTCGTGTACTGTTTTGGTGGTTTAACGTTCTTTGTTACAGTTATTCAAATTTTATCCGGTATGTTTTTAACAATGTATTATGTACCAGATATTAAAAATGCTTGGGAATCTGTTTATTACCTTCAAAATGAAGTGGCATTTGGACAAATTGTTCGTGGAATGCATCACTGGGGTGCTAGTCTTGTTATCGTTATGATGTTCTTACATACATTGCGAGTATTTTTCCAAGGTGCTTATAAAAAGCCACGTGAATTGAACTGGATTGTCGGAGTATTAATTTTCTTCGTTATGCTAGGTTTAGGATTCACTGGATATTTATTACCATGGGATATGAAAGCTCTATTTGCTACTCAGGTAGGGATAAAAATTGCTGAGTCAACACCACTTATCGGGGAACAAGTGAAGATTTTACTTGCTGGACACTCTGATATTGTTGGTGCCCAAACATTAACTCGGTTCTTTGCAATTCATGTATTCTTCTTACCTGGTGCTCTATTAGGATTAATGGGAGCTCACTTCTTAATGATTCGTAAGCAAGGTATCTCTGGTCCATTGTAAAATCTAAATGTATTCTATTGAAAGAGATTTATAAAAAAGGAGGGGGATTGTTGTATGCATCGTGGAAAAGGTATGAAGTTCGTAGGTGATTCGCGTGTACCTGCAGAACGCAAACCGAATATTCCGAAAGACTATTCGGAATTTCCTGGCAAAACGGAAGCATTCTGGCCTAACTTCCTTCTCAAAGAATGGATGGTAGGGGCAGTTTTCCTTATTGGATATTTATGTTTAACTATTGCTCATCCATCTCCTCTAGAGAAAATGGCTGACCCAACAGATACGGCATATATTCCACTGCCAGACTGGTATTTCTTATTCTTATACCAATTGTTAAAGTATAGTTATGCTTCAGGACCATACAATGCTATTGGGGCATTTATTATTCCTGGTTTAGCATTTAGTGGATTATTATTAGCACCTTTTATCGACCGTGGGCCTGAACGTCGTCCTTCTAAGCGCCCATTAGCAACTGGTTTTATGTTATTAGCTCTTGCAGCTATTACATTCTTAACTTGGGAATCTGTTGCAACACATGACTGGGAAGCTGCTAAAGCACAAGGTCAAATTGTTGCTGAGGTAGAGTTTGATCAAGAGTCTGACGGCTATAAGCTTCTCGATCAAAATGGCTGCTTAGCATGTCATGGTGGCGATCTTCAAGGGGGAGGACCAAACCCAGCACTAGTTGGTAATGAATTAACTGCAGAAGAAGTTAAGGATATTGCTAAAAATGGTAGAGGCTCTATGCCTGCTGGAATGTTTAAAGGAACTGATGAAGAATTAGAAGTTCTTGCAGAGTTTGTCTCTTCTCTTAAAAGTGAATAATAACCTGAGAGCTGGCATTGTATATGCCAGCTTTTTTCAAATGATAGCGAGGTGTGAATGATGAAGTGGATTTACTATTTTTTAACCAATCGAATGATTCTTTGGCTCTTACTAGTAGTTAATATTCTTGGAACAATCTATGCTTATTATTGGTATCGATACCAGCTAGCAGAAACACCACCGATTTTTTTATTATTTGTTCCAGACAGTCCAACAGCGTGTTTATTTTTTGTATTTGTTTTAATTGCCTTTATACTAGGGAGAAATTGGCCTTTATTTGAGGCGTTAGCTATGGTGACCTTATTTAAGTATGGAATATGGGCTGTCGTTATGAACTATCTTGTATTAGTTGTTTCCGGCGAATTAGATATAATCGGTTATATGCTCATGCTATCGCATGGTGCAATGGCCTTACAGGGCTTATTATATGCGCCATTTTACCGTTTTAAGGCATGGCATTTAATTGTAACGGGTATTTGGACACTACATAATGATGTGATTGATTATGTGTTTAAAATGCTTCCTAGGTATCATATGCTTGATGAATATATTCCTCAAATTGGTTACTTTACATTTTGGTTAAGTATCGTATCATTAGCGCTTGCCTATTGGTTTGTAGTAAGAGCGAATAGCAAGAAAATGGAACTTACATTTTGATCCTACCTATTGGATAATTTCTGGTCTAACCTTGTCCTCCTATACATAACATTTAATAGTATAAAGAGGGGGGACAAGTATGAAAGCAAGAGTTGTTATATTTATATGTATTTTGATTCTACTATTTCCTATAACGATACATGCAGATGAAACCTCGCCTATCGATAAGCTTAACTCAATCTCAGATGAGGCCTTGCAAATGGTGAGATCATCTCGATACGATGATGCACATAAGCTTCTCTTGTATTTCTCTGAAGAATTCATTAGCATGGACCAAAGACCGTTTTCTATGGATGAATTACGGATTGTAACAGTCGCACATAATGAAGCGTTAGAGGCGACAGCCAATGATTCATTGGAACATTCGGAGATCGTAAATAAAGTAACAAAGTTCCGCCTAGTTATGGACGCCATTAATACAGGTCGTCAGCCCCTTTGGACTGAGATGGAAGGGCAAGTGCTTATGGTATTTGGTGGTGTAAAGGAAGCGGTCAAAAGTGGGCATACCGAGAGGTTTCATGAGCAATTAAACTCTTTCCTGTCTTTATATCAAATGATTTACCCAAGTTTAAAACTTGATATCAGATCTGAAAAAGTCCAAAGGCTTGATACAAAAATTAATTATATTGATCATTATCGACCGAAAATACTTTCTGAGGAAAGTAGTATGAAGGATCTAGATTCAATAGAAAGTGATTTAAAGAGTATTTTTGAAGGTATGACTGAAGATGAAGCGGACCCTTCTCTTTGGTGGGTTATTTTTACAACAGGTAGCATCATTGTAGCAACTTTATCCTATGTAGGATTTAGAAAGTATGCCGGTGAAAAAAATCAAAGGCGGGAGCAAAACCGATCAAGAGAGCTAAAAGATTGACATCAATTGTGGTCGATAATAAAATTGGGGTAACAACTTGTTTTTGAATTGGAGGAACATAATGACAACCCTTATTTACTTTGCTTTAATTATTTTGGTTCCACTTTGGGCTCAATTTAAAGTGAAGAGCGCTTATGCAAAATACTCTAAAGTAGCTTCTTCCTCCCATATGCGTGGAGCAGAGGTAGCTCGCAGAATTTTGGATTCCAACGGTTTATATCATGTCGGTGTAGAGGAAACTCGAGGACATTTAACAGATCATTATGATCCGAGAGTAAAAACAGTAAGACTCTCTTCAGAGAATTATCACGGTCACTCTGTTGCAGCTGCTGCGATCGCTGCGCACGAGGTTGGACACGCGATTCAAGACGACCAGAATTATGCATTCTTACGCATTAGACATGCATTAGTGCCTGTTGCGAATTTAGGATCAAACCTATCTTGGATATTAATTATGGTTGGTATTTTTGCCCAAATTAGTGGACTGCTTTTATTAGGAATCGTCTTCATGGCAGCAGCAGTTGTTTTTCAAGTTGTAACTTTGCCAGTAGAATTCAATGCTTCCAATCGTGCCATGGACCAAGTGGTTTCAATGGGGATCATTCGTAATGATGAGGAAAGAGAAACAAAACGTGTGCTAGATGCAGCGGCATTAACATATGTTGCAGCAGCAGCAGTTGCAGTTCTTGAGTTAGTACGTTTAGTAATGATATATACGGGTATGGCAAGAAGTGAAGATTAAACAAAAAAACAGCCTATGGCTGTTTTTTTAATGCTCAATGGGTCGTTTGTTTTCATCTAAAGTAAATCCCTCACCTAATACATCATGCACTATAGTAACAGAAACAAATGCGTGAGGGTCCACTGAAGTAATCACCCGCTTTAATAGAACGATCTCGTTTCGACCAACTACGCAATAAAGAACTTCCTTTTCTTGCTTAGAATAAGATCCATGGCCTTTAAGGACGGTAACACCTCGTTCCATTTCGGTCATAATTTTATCAGCAATTTCTTGGTTTTTCTCAGAAATAATGATGGCCCCTCTTGCAGAATAGGCCCCTTCTTGCATAAAATCAATGACTCTAGCACCCACAAATACGGCAACAAGGGTATACATCGCTTCTTGGTATGTTAAGTAGAAAATTAGGGATAGTGTAATAACAACCACATCAAATAAAAACATCGTCTTCCCCATACTCCAACCTATGTATTTATGTACGAGTCGAGCAATTATATCAACACCACCGGTTGTTCCACCGTAGCGGAAAATAATTCCTAGGCCGACACCGATAAATACACCAGCGAATAGTGCTGCAAGAGTTAAATCATCTTTGAGAGGCATATTGATTTGATAACGCTGAAAAATCCATAAAAACACGGATACTGCTATTGTACCAATAAGTGTATATAAAAAGACATTTTTACCCAATAATCGCCATCCGATGAAAAATAAAGGGATATTTAGTAGTAGATTTACATAGGATGGATCCCAGTTAAATAAGAAATAAAGCAAAAGGGTAATTCCAGTAAATCCACCTTCCGCTAAATTGTTTTGCATATTAAAATGGACGATTCCAAAAGAAAAGATGGCCGAACCTAGTAGGATGAAGAAAATATTCTTCATTTTTAGAGAAAAAAGCATAGTATTTACCTCACTTTAAAAACGGAAATTTTTAGTGTTCATACAGGGCGTTTTAATTATAAGGGAAATGGAAGTTTAAACGCAATAACACTTAAATAAGAAACACTCGTTCCAAAGCTTATTGATTATGAAAGAATAGTCTAATTAAAATATTTGTAAATAGTGGTCCTTTTAGCTAACATTGTAATATTAGGTGTAGAGAAAAATGGCTGCACACGATATGATATGAGGTGAATACCTTTGGAAAACGGTATTAAGACAATGAAGCAATTGCAAGAAGAGGTAAATACATACATTAGCCAGTTCAAAGAAGGTTATTTTAGTCCACTTGCTATGCTTGCAAGAATGACAGAAGAACTTGGTGAATTAGCTCGAGAAGTGAATCATTATTACGGTGAGAAACCAAAAAAAGCTTCTGAGAAGGAAAATACCATTGAAGAAGAACTTGGAGATATGTTATTTGTACTCATTTGCTTTGCGAATTCACTCAATATTGATTTAGAAGAAGCCCATGAACGTGTAATGGAAAAGTTTAATACACGAGATAAAAATCGATGGACAAGAATTGAAACGGAAGGGGAATAATTGTGGAAAAGATTAAAGTAGTAGTTGCAGGACCTCGAGGAAGAATGGGTTCTGAAGCAGTAAAGCTTGTTATGAATACGGTGGAATATGAGCTTGTTGGAGCCTTGGACTATAAGAATAATGGGTTGAAGCTTAGTGATATTGGGTTTCACTCTGCTGATGCACCTGTTTTTACGGAAATAGAAGAATGTTTCAATACAGTTAAACCTGATGTATTAATTGATTTAACAACACCTGAATTTGGAATGTATCATGCAAAAACCGCTCTTCTACATGGCGTTAGACCGGTTGTAGGTACGACCGGTTTTTCTGATGAGAATTTAAAAGAGCTAGAACGTCTTTGTGATGACCAAAAAAGAGGCTGCATTATTGCACCTAACTTTGCTCTAGGTGCCGTATTAATGATGAAGTTTGCACGACTTGCAGGTAGATACTTTCAAGATGTTGAGATTATTGAGTTACACCATGACCAAAAACTAGATGCACCATCGGGAACTGCTTTGAAAACTGCCCAGATGATTGCAGAAGTAAGGGATCATAAAGAACAAGGGCATCCAAACGAAAAAGAAACGCTGCCTGGTGCAAGAGGAGCAAATTATGAGGGGATGCATATTCATTCCGTTCGTCTACCAGGGTTAATTGCCCATCAACAGGTCATGTTTGGTTCATCAGGTCAAACCCTTTCTATTACCCATGACTCATATAATCGTGAGTCGTTTATGTCAGGTGTGAAGCTGGCAGTTGACTCAGTGATGAAGCTAAATGTGTTTGTTTATGGTTTAGAAAATATAATCGAATAACTAGGAGGGGATTATTTTGAACATTGCCTTAATTGCTCATGATAATAAAAAGGATGAGTTAGTACGTTTTGCCATCGCCTATAAGGAGATTATTGAAGAGCACACTTTGTTTGCAACAGGAACGACTGGCCTAAGAATTATGGAAGCAACAGGATTGTCGATTCAGCGATTTCAGTCAGGACCACTTGGTGGGGACCAAGAGATCGGGGCAATGATCGCTAAAAATACAATGGATATGGTGTTTTTCTTTAGGGATCCTCTTACGGCGCAACCACATGAACCGGACGTGACCGCGTTAGTACGCCTTTGTGATGTGTACTCCATACCGTTAGCAACGAATATTGGGACGGCGGAAGTACTAATAAAAGGACTCGAGCGTGGTGATCTTGCCTGGAGAGACATCATCCATCAAGAACAAGGTGAGGGCAATGACAAATAAAATACATATCCTATCCTTTGGAGCTCATGCAGATGATGTTGAAATCGGTATGGGTGGAACAATTGCGAAATACACATCTGAAGGGAAAACAGTGGTGATTTGTGATTTAACAAAGGCGGAACTTTCAAGTAACGGCACAGTAGAACTTCGCCATGAAGAAGCGATGAAAGCTGCTGACATTCTAGGGGTAAAAGATCGAATCACATTAAATCTTCCTGATCGTGGGTTATTTTTAACTGAAGAAGCGATTCGTCAAGTGGTTTATATCATTCGGAAATATCGGCCTGAGATTGTTTTTGTTCCTTATGAAAAAGATCGTCACCCTGATCATGGAAACTGCGCCAGAATTGTTGAAGAAGCCTTTTTTTCTGCCGGTATTCAAAAGTTTCAGACAGGGTTTGATGATGTCGCCTACCGTCCAAAGCAACTTTACTACTATATGATTAACGGATTTGTTAAGCCTGATTTCGTGATTGATGTGTCGAATATGTATGAAAGGAAAAAAGAAAGTCTCGAGGCATATAAAAGTCAGTTTACAAAGCAAGCGGATAGCGTAGATACTCCACTTATGAATAATTATATTCCAGCTTTGGAGGCGAGGGAGCGTCTATTTGGTAAAGAAGTTGGAACTCTTTACGCAGAAGGTTTTAAAGTAAGAGCTCCGATTTTACTTAATCGTGATTTACTAGGAGAATAACAATGAACAAAAAAATGAAGATAGGTATTACCTGTTATCCAACAGTAGGGGGCTCTGGAGTCATTGCTACAGAGCTTGGGAAAATGTTAGCAGAAAATGGGCACGAGATTCATTTCATTTCTTCGAGCCTCCCATTTCGGTTAAACAGGATGTACCATAATGTATATTACCATCAAGTAGAGGTAAATCAATACTCGGTCTTTCAATATCCGCCCTATGATATTGCTCTAGCTAGTAAAATGGCGGAGGTGATTAACCGAGAAGAGTTGGACCTTCTTCATGTCCATTATGCGATTCCGCACGCTGTTTGTGCCATTTTAGCGAAGCAAATGAGTGGAAGAGATGTAAAGATTGTAACCACACTACACGGTACCGATATTACTGTTTTGGGGTATGATCCTTCATTAACGGATGCCATTCGATTTGGAATTGAAAAATCCGATATTGTTACAGCTGTGTCTAAATCCTTAATTAGTCAGACGTACGACCTAATAAATCCTGATAAAACAATCGAAACGGTATATAACTTTATTGATGAACGAGTTTATAATAGATCAGACTCCTCTCATTTAAAAGCTGAGTATGGAATACTTTCGGAAGAAAAAGTAATCATTCATGTATCTAATTTTAGACCAGTGAAAAGGGTCCAAGATGTTGTTCGTACATTTGAGAAGATTACAAAAGGAATTCCAGCTAAGCTTTTGCTTGTAGGTGATGGCCCAGAAATGACGGTCGTTTGTAAACTAGTAAAAAAACTAAATATTGGAGATAAAGTGTTGTTTCTAGGGAAACAAGATAGCGTAGAGGAGCTATATTCAATTAGTGACCTCATGCTGTTATTATCTGAAAAAGAAAGCTTTGGATTAGTTGCATTAGAAGCTATGGCTTGTGGCGTCCCATGTATCGGAACTAATGTAGGTGGCATCCCTGAAGTTATCGACCATGGTCAAAGTGGCTATATTTGTGAACTTGGAGACATTGAGGATATGTCTAATAAAGCAATTGATCTTTTAAGAAATTCAGTGAAGCATCAGCAATTCTCAGAATCCTCTGTGAAGCTTGTAAGAGAGAAATTCCAAGCGACGACAATCGTGAAGCAATACGAAGACCTATATAAAAGTTTATTGCAAAGTGGTGAACAACCATATGAAAGAACCGTTTAAGTCAGCGATTCCAGTCCTTGAGTTAATTGAGAAAGCTGGGTAT
>Ga0224722_1002225_pt1 | contig 10393 bp, 10 predicted proteins | sample Balambano_FR1_Me_FD_161646 | JGI IMG/M metagenome (GOLD analysis project Ga0224722, IMG submission 161646) | Freshwater sediment microbial communities from Lake Towuti, South Sulawesi, Indonesia - Balambano_FR1_MetaG | ecosystem: Environmental > Aquatic > Freshwater > Lake > Sediment | place...
CTGCAATGCGTCCGGCGGCACTTGGGGCGGTTGCGTCTACGATGTGGAAAGCATCGTCGCTCGGCTTTCCGTATAAGCCAATGACAGGAGGCGTTTTGGTTTCCTGCCCTTGCACCGCCCTGCAACACCGTGTTGTGCGAGTTGTATAGTCCCCGGATTGTTTAGTCCCCGGAGGGGGACTTGGAATTGGTAGCCGGGACTTTAGTCCACGGCAACACGGATGAGGGTCGGGCAACAGGAGAGGAAGAAGCAACAGGGGACGAAGGAGAAGAATAAAACCCCCTTCGATGCGTGATACACCGAAGGGGATGAGGGTAAGGTGCTTAGGAGACGACGGTATCGCGCAGGCGAACGCCGACTTCTCCACGACGCAGTTTTTGCAAGGCTCCCGCTTCAATCTGACGGGCGCGTTCACGAGAAAGGTGCAGTGCCTTTCCCACCTGTTCCAGTGTCATCGGGGCTTCCGCATCTTCTGCCAAGCCATAGCGCAACGACAGTACTTCACGCTCCCGTGGGGTCAGATGGCGCAAGGCACGGTTAATCTCCTCACGCAATGCTCGACGGAATACTCGTGACGAGGGCGCGGTGGCATCCTCGGCGGGAAGTAGGTCGCCTAACCGTGTGGTGGACTCCCCGGCAGGGGCATCCAAACTCATTGGTTCTGGGGTCTCTGCCTCCAAAAGTGTCTCCACCTTGTCCACTGGCATCCCGATTTCACGAGCGATTTCGGAAGCCGTCGGCATTCGGTTGAAACGAGTGGCGAGCATCTCACGAGTGCGTTTGATTTTGCCCAACGACTCAATCGCGTGAGACGGTAGGCGAATCGTGCGCCCTTGATTCTCCACTGCACGTCCTAACGCCTGACGAATCCAGTGCGTGGCATACGTCGAGAAGCGGAATCCCCGCTTGTAGTCGTACTTATCCACTGCATGGATTAGTCCTAACGTGCCTTCCTGAATCAGGTCTTCCATGGCGATGCCACGGTTCTGATACTTTTTGGCGATACTGGTAACAAGACGCAGGTTTGCATTGACAAGAATTTCTCGTGCCAATTTATCCCCGCGCTCGACACGACGGGCAAGGCGACGCTCTTCATCTTGTGTCAGAAGCGGCAATGAGCCACTACCGCCCCCACGGTCTGAAAGATACGCAGCGAATTCGGAGAGGTCATCTGTCTCCTCCTCGCTGGTTTCTTCCTCCTCGTCGGGCTGCTCATCGTCATCTTCCAAAACGGTATCTCTTAACATATCATCATCTGCTTCCCCCAGCAGTTGGCGATTATTCACTTTTTCTGCCATTAACTTCATTTTTGCTCACCCACTCCAGCGTTCCTCTAGACAGTTGCCGGAATCTTCTTTGCAAAAAGTGCGATCTCACGGTATAAAGTCTATCGGGAACGTTGTCTTCCCCTTAACGAATCTTTACCTAACGACTGCGGTGGGTTTTGTTAGAACAGACATAGTATTGCAAACGGGATTGACCCGTTTCGTCTTTGTTACCCTTTCGGCAACAAAGTCAAATAAATAAAGCACTGAAAAAACAGCGTGCTGTGACCATTAGGTACACACACGTTGCTACGCCATCTCGTATCTGTTCGAGATGCGCTGTTTTATAACGTAAAAACCACCCCGCAAGTTCCCTATCGTTTTACCCGAACCGAAAATTAAACCGCAGATTCCACAGTCTGTCAAATTTCTCCTCTATTTTATAGGACGATATTTCGGGCAAAATAGTTGCCAACAATTCGACAATTGTTTGAATGAAATCCGCAAGGGTTTCAGTATGCCACAAAACCCTCTCTCCTGACAAGACAAAAGCACAAAATATATCCCTGTAATGTTACGGGAATATAGTCCCTCTTCAACAAACAACCGACGAACCGAACATCGGGACGGCGGCTACGGCGGCGGCGGTAGTCGCCACATCCCGTAACACTGCCCATTTACCCAAGCCTCCCGTGTCTTTGGATGCACGCGGATTGCTGCAACTTCATGTGGTCCGTCTTTGACCGTCGCCGAAAGCGGTTGTTGCACCGTCAGATTTTCCCATGTCTTCCCTGCATCCCGTGAACGGCAGACAGTCGCATGAGAGGCAAAGACGTTCGCCGGCCCCCCAATATAGACAATCGCGGGATTCTGTGGGTCTACGGCTACAGTTGAGACATGGATTCCGCCATACTGGTTCTTGGGCGTGGAAACATCCTCCCATTTGCCTGCGCTATAGACGCGCAAGCGGTTCTCAGAGGCGACATACAACTGCTGGCGCACCGGGTCGTAGGCAATGTCACTGATACCCCCCGGACACTCGGCTATGGCTTCCCATGTCGCCCCACTGTCCTTCGAGAGAACTACCGTTTTATCCCGCTTTCCTAAGAGCCTACCATCCGGTGTGTGCGTGTAGACCCCCTGACAGTCGGGCATGGCTCGCCATGTTTTCCCTTTATCGGCACTGCGGTAGTTCGACGCAAAGAGGATATTTTTGTTCCGTGGGTCACTTAGAGAGACATCACCCCCGCTCCACTCTGCTTCCTTACCAGTTTCGGCATCTTGGGCAAACTTCCAAGTGGCTCCCCCATCTAAAGACACCCGCAACCGCCGCTTGCCTCCCCAACTCTCCGCATCCCCATACCACATCACCTCAGAATCCACCGCATGGCCGCCATAACAGAAACCGCCCCATCCTTTGCCGGAGACATCACGGTAGTTCCATGTTTTGCCCCCGTCGGTGGTGAATGCACCGTTATAATCCTGAAACGCTAAAAAGACCGTATTCGGTTGGTGTGTGGAGAAGTTAAATAGTCCACCCACCATCACCCCATTATACCCATTGCTGTACCAAGTGAAGGATTTGCCGCCATCGGTAGAGCGTGTCACCCAATCCCCCCCCAAACCATAGACCAGATTCTTGTCGGTGGGATGCCAAGTGTAGTACCCCTGCCGAACATTCTGTGGCATCGGGGCAAACCCTTTTTGGATAGTTATTGGAGTGAATGTCTTTCCGGCATCGTGGCTAATATAGCGCACCCATTGCCAGTTATCCCCCTGCACCCAGCAGGTCATCCGTTGTGGGTCGGCAGGAGATACCGAAACATCCCGCAGGGGTTTGTTGTTATTGCGGTCCACTCCCTTTGCCAGAAGTGCCGGGAACGTGGCTCCACTATCGGCAGAGTGCAACAACCCCTCCGCCCCACTGATATAGAGATGGTTGGGTTGATTGTGTAGGGTCGCCAGTCCCCATACCTCACTCCCACGGAGTTTGGCGAATGTTTTTCCGCCATCAGTGGATTTGTAGAGTCCGGTCTTGCCCCCTAAGTAGAGATACCCTGTGGTAGGATGGATTTGCAGAAAGACTGCCGTATGCCCATCGAGGCGCAGACCACGCACCAACTCCGACGTGGTGGTGTCTACCTCTGCCCATGTCTCTCCCCCGTCCGTGGATTTCAGGAAGCCGCCGATAGAGGCAACCGCATACGCTGTGGTGCAGTACCCCTTTGCACTGTCATACGACGATGGGTCAATGGCAACCGTGGTGGCTAAACCGTCGCGAAATTTATGAACCTGCTTCCACGATGCGGCTTTATCGGTAGAAAGGTAGACACCATGCGGGATATTCGGTCCCCAGTTTTCGCCCCAGTCCATCGAATTGCCACCAACCCCCAATACGCGATTGGGGTTACGTGGGTCAATCGCGAAGGCATTTGCCCCTCGTGCATTCCAACCAATCGTTGCACTTTCCCAGTTCTTCCCGCCGTCGAGCGAGCGGTATAGCCCTCCAACATCAATCGGAAGCAGGAGAAAGTTCGGTTCGCTCTGCGCTAAGACCACCCCACCCCGGGGCCACTGACAACCCTCTCCCCCCGGAAATACTCCGGCTTTTGCCGCTTCGGGGGGAAGCATCGGCATCTTCTGCCATGCCACTGTGGAGGTTTCCTGCTGCCCTGCTTGTGATAAAAGGGGCAAGGAGATACATATTGCGAGCACCAACCCGCACCATCGTTTCCTCATTCTCATATAGACTACATCTCCCTCAATTACCGTAGTGACGGGTGGTGTGAAGCACTTCAATCTACTGGGTTACTTACGGCATCGTCGGGCGATTTGAAGAATGCCACTTGCGAGGAGAGGCAGTGCCAAGGCGAGGCTTGCTGGTTCCGGGGCGACCCCGCTTCCACCGGTGGCGATGCCACTGGTGGAAATGATGTTGCCCAGACTATCCGTGAGAAAGGTAGTGAAAGAGCCGTCTGTGGGGGCGATAGCGGCGATAGTGTTAGCGGTTGTCAGGCTACCCGCTGTCAGGGTTATGATGTCACCGTTAATGAGGAACCGGCTTGTGCCAGTCAGGAAGATGTCATTGGCAGCAATGCCTGCTCCGACGTTAAAACCACTTGAAATCCCGCTAATGGTTAGCGGGGCACCGCCATTGAGCAGGGACGTGATTGTGACAAGGTTCGTGCCGTTAGTGCCATTAATCGGATTGCCCACGCTCTTAAAAACGAACACGGGCACGGGCAACGCCGTGATGTTGTTGATGGTGTAGGAGATGTCGGTGTTGAGGGTCAGGACGAGCGGTGCTCCACTGCCGCCGGAAAAGGTTAGGTCCGCTTGGGAATGGGCGGCGGGAGATATGAGGGCAAAAAGGCTGAAGCCACAAACGGCAACGGACAGGAAGCGGATGCGTGAGATGGACATGACAACGAGAATCCTTTCTTGGAGCAACGGCGTGGTTGCTCCCAAAAAGTATAACCGGCAGACTCGCTGAGTGTCAAGTCTGCCGGTTATACTTTGATACGCTCCACCGTTTCCACAGTTTCATGGGGTGCGTTTTCCCTAATTATCGTTGTTGCGGGCGGCGCGGACGACCTCCATCACCCAACGGGCATCTTTCACCATGTCTGAGATACGGCAGAACTCATCGTGCGTATGAATCTGTTGCATCCCGGTGGAGAGAACCACCGTTGGGAAGCCGTAACCGTTGAAGATATTCCCATCGGAACCACCACCGCTTGCCCGCAGACTGGGGGTCAGGTCTGCCGCTTTCGCTGCCGCCACCGCAATTCGCATCACTGGGTCGTTTTCGCCCACCTGAAACGTTTTGTACTCCTCAATCACTTGTACCTCAGCAATTGCCCCGATTGTCTCTGCCTCGCGCTCGAAAGTCTCCTTCATGTGCGCGGTCTGTTTGTCCAGTTTTTCTTGGGAGCGAGAGCGTGCCTCACCGACCATAAACACCTCTGCCGGGACGATATTTCGGGCGGTTCCCCCGTTAATTGTCCCGATATTCGCCGTGGTGTCTTCATCAATGCGTCCCAGATTCATGGCGGCAATCGCCTTCGCGGCGGCAACAATGGCACTGATACCCTTTTCGGGGTACGCTCCGGCATGGGATGGTTTACCAACAATTCGCACCCGTAAGGAGTTTTGCGACGGCGCGGTGTAGATAATCTCGCCCACCGGAGGACCGGAATCGAGGACGAAACCATATCTTGCCTTGATACGGGACGGGTCTACCAACTTCGCTCCAACCAACCCAATCTCTTCACAGATAGTCAAAATCAGTTGAATATCGCCGTGCGGTTCCCCGGATTCGTGTAGCAAGGTCATTGCCTCCAGAATCGGAGCGACTCCGGCTTTGTCATCTGCCCCTAAAATGGTATCTGACGTGGAGCGAATGACATCGCCTTCAATGGCAATCTCTAAATCGGGGGTTGGTTCCACCGTATCCAAGTGGGACGAAAAGAAGATACCGGGCGCATTGGGGTCGGTTCCTTTTTTGAAGGCAAAGAGGTTGCCGATGTTGCCACCGACCTTTTCTCCTGCATCGTCCCACTCCACCGTGAAACCGATGTTTTTTAGATACTCTGCTGCCCACTCCGAGGCAAGTTGCTCATTCCGCGACGGCGTATTAAACCGGACAAGGGTTAAGAACGTCTCGACCAACCGCTCTTGGTTGACCGTGACCGTTGGGGTTACAGGGGTGTTACTCATGGAAAAAATTGTAACCGTTTTCGGAGGGAGTAGGCAAGAGGTGTTGCCCCTCCTCTCCCCGAAAATCCTTTTTCCCTCTGGGAATAAGCAGGAAGAGAGGGCAGGGAAGATTTTTTCGACTTTTCCTCGTGGAACCGTTTTTTTGTAACGTCTCTTATACAGAGCGCGACATAGTAGGTGATAGGTTCCGACAAGCCAAAAACGGAAATTTCGCTTGTCGGGTATGTAACAAAAAATCAAAATACGGTTCCAACAGTATGTGAAGAGCGGACATCCTCCGCAAATCTCTAGGAGTCACACTCCACCGTCTCACAAAGTTGCGATACGAGTTGGATACAGCGTAGAAAGAGTTTGGTTGTAATGAGATTAAAGCCATCTATAATGCCATTTGTGCTTTTTGCCGGGGTTATTCTTACGTGTTTTGTTGCCATTCCCCGGATTGCTTCCCCCGAAAATAGTCCCAGTGCTAAAGAACAGCAGTTGACCTCTCCCACCGAGGAGGTTTTCTTAGACTTTGCGCGTGCCAGTGAACTATTAGAAGAGAAAAAGCCTACTCAAGCCAAAGCGATTTTAGATAGAGTCTGCACAGAGAAGCTATCCGTGGAGTCCTTTACCGGGGGACGAGGTGCATTAAAGACCTTCTCCCCCACCACGTTACTGATGCGTCTCGGGCGACTGATGGCACGAGAAGCACGAACTGCTGCTTTTGAAGGAAACAATGTGGAGGCATTGGTCTGGATTTCCCGATGCCGTGAACTCGCTGCACAGGTGCTTCTGACCGCAGACCCTACTCTGGACGTTCTAAATATGGCACGCTATTTGGATTTGCAGGCAGGCAGTGCTGAGATTGATGTTCGCAAAATGTGTTGTGATGAGGAAGGCGTAAAGCGAGTTTCCGCACGCGAATCTGCCCTGCACGATTTTTACAGGACCGATATTCAAAAGCGTGTGATGGAACTGCCCGAAAATTCGGGGCGCGATATTGATAAAATGTCGGGAATTGTACAACGGTATCAGGCGGGACGTTTAAGCGTCACTGCCATGACCGAAAACAATCGCAGTTAAAATCGTCCTGAGCGCAGTTCCTTGTTGGATTTGTACTGTTCCTCCTTAGTTCGTGGATACGGGATAGGGTATCCACGAACTATTTTTTTCGGGTATTCTCTAGGACGTGAAATTTGCTATCTCTCTTTTTGGTGGACTTCTTGCCGTGGCTTGGAGCGGAATCACGGCGGACTATACCCGTGGGGTTCGTAAGGGACGAACCTTAAACACCCAACCGCCCTACCCAACCGATGCACCGGTTCCCGCACTGTCTGTTGTGATGGCGGCATGCAATGAGGAAGAGAAACTCCCCACTGCATTTCGCTCCCTCTTAGCACAGGAGTATCCCGGTGATTTTGAGATTTTGGCTATCAATGACCGCTCCACAGACCGCACCCCACAGATTCTGGAAGCGTTCGCCCAAGAAGCGAAAACATCTGGGAAACGGGTTGTTCTTCTGCATATTCGCGACCTACCAGCAGGTTGGCTTGGCAAAAACCATGCTCAGTATCAGGGAGCAATGCAAGCGCAAGGCGATTGGCTTCTCTTTACCGATGCCGATATTGTCTTTGAACCGACGGCTCTTTCTCGTGCGGTACGCTTTGCCGAATCCGAGCAGGTAGACCACTTGGTCAGTTTTATGAGTTTAGACCTGCGCGGGTTCTGGGAGAAGGTCTTTGGGCTTGGTTTTAGTTTTCTCTTCTTTATGCGCTTCCGTCCGTGGGAGGTTCGTAACCCAAAGTCTTCGGCATATTTAGGCGTGGGTGGTTTTAACATGGTGCGCCGATATGCGTATGATGGAATGGGAACCCATCGTGAAATCGCTTTAGAGGTCGCCGACGATATGGAATTGGGGCATCGCTTGAAGCAAAATGGGTACACCTCGGAGGTGATTGGCGCGGCAGAGATGATTCGGGTACGCTGGCAGGAGGGACTTTCGGGCTTAATGGGAGGCTTGATGAAGAACGCCTATGCGGGGCTGCACTACTCGCCGTGGGTGGTTCTCTCTGCCACCGGGCAACTGTTTATTGGCATCTTTATCCCGATTTTAGGCACACTTTTGGTACGGGGAGCGGGGCGTTGGGGATATGGTATCGCCTCGACTCTCTTACTTGGCTTGGCATCGTCCCACGCTCGTGCCGCCGGAATCTCCCCCCTCTATGGACTCACCCTACCGATTTCCACCCTGCTCCTCATTTCTGTCATGTGGCGTTCGATGTGGCGTACCGAGCGAAACGGCGGTATCACATGGCGCAACACATTCTACCCGTTAGAGACCTTGCGCGAGAGGGCAGTACCTTCACCGCCCCCCCAAATAGAGTCATCTTAAAACTAAAGATTCGCCTTGCTGAACCGATGCAGTTGTACTAAACCGGGAGGAAGTTTGAACTCCACATCCTCTTGCAAGAGAACAAACTCCTCCACCTCGGTGGCTCCACGGCGGCGCAGTTCGGCGATTACTCCTTGCACAATCTCTTCGGGCGCGGAGGCTCCCGCAGTCACCCCTACCACGCTTGCCCCGACAACCATCGCATCCGTAATACTTTCAGGTCCGTCAATCAGAAAGGCTCTTGCCCCATGCCCTTCTGCCACCTGCCGCAGACTGCGGGAGTTCGACGACGTGCGTGACCCGACCACCAAAAACGTATCTGCTTGCTTTGCCATCGCCTTAACCGCATCTTGTCGGTTCTGAGTAGCATAACAGATGTCTTCATTGGGAGGGGCTTCCATACGCGGGAAACGTCGTTGGAGTGCCGCCACAATCTCCCGTGTCTCATCCACCGAAAGCGTTGTCTGAGTAAGGTAGATAAGTTTTTCTTCGGGTGGTTCCGGGAGATAGTCTACTTCCTCCTCCTGTGTCACCAAAATCAGGCGGTCAGGAGCCTCACCGAGTGTCCCTTCGGTCTCCACATGACCTTTATGCCCGATATAAAAGATGCCATATCCCCGCTTCAGGTACTTATGTACTTCCAAATGAATCTTTGTCACCAGTGGGCAGGTTCCATCAATGACATTGAGTTTACGCTCTACTGCCTCGGCACGAACCGCCGGAGAAACCCCATGCGCCGAGAATACCAAGTTGCTTCCTTCGGGGACTTCCGAAAGATAGTCCGTAAAGATTGCCCCCTTCTGTCGCAACTGCGCCACCACATACTCATTATGGATGATCTCGTGACGCACATAGATAGGCGGTCCATACACCTCCAGTGCCATCTCGACAATCTCAATTGCACGGTCTACTCCGGCACAAAAGCCACGCGGAGCCGCTAACAAAACTTTCATTCGCAACCCTCTCCAGTGTTATTATACCTCTCCCGCAGGAGGGTTTGTTGCGAAGCGATAGAGGCAGGGAGCATCCTCCACCAAGAGGGATTTCCTATCCAAAGCGGCAACCGTCGCGTACTCTTTCAAGGAAATTTTGTGCCGTTGTAGATAGCGGGCGATGGGTAACCCTTTGCGGTTCGCCCAAGCGATAGGGGGAGGAACAACACGACTACCAGAGAGACGTTGTAGAATCCCCTGCAACGGAGACTGTGCGGGCAAAACATCGCGAAACTCGGTCTTTTTCGCCCCCTCCTCCCATTGGATATAGCCCCAAGCGGTCTCTGCGTTCTCGGTGAATTGCCAAAAGTGGATAAGGACACGAGGAAAGGCGATGGCTAACGACTCCCCCCACTCCGCTTCAAGTCTTCCCCCCTCTTCCGGGGGCGTAAACAGCACGCGAAAACCGTGTGGGGCAACCGGTTCGGAGAGGTAGAGGAGAGGGGGAACGATTTTCCCTGTATTTGCCTGACGCTCTAAAAAGCGGAAAACGGCTCCCGGCGACGGGGAGAGCAGGAAAAATACACTCCAAGTCTCCTCACTCACGACCTATCTTGGGTTCCTTAAACCGGGCTATTCGGCGGGAGTGAACTGCCGATACAACTCTTGAAGCCAGTTCCAGATTAACATGGCACACAGGAAGAAAATAAACGCGATTCCTCCCATGCGTCGGTAGTTCCGAAAGAAAAGCATGAGGACACACACTGTCAGAATATAGTACCAACCCCGGTTCGGGTTTTCGGGTCCGTATATCTGAATCAGTATGGGGGGTATCTGAAACGGTAATTCAAAAAGTAGGAAAGAAACCACCACAGCCTCCGTCATCTGCCAGTCATTATACCCGTATTATCGGCAGGTTTGCTTGCCTCTTTTAGAGGCGTTTACCAGATACTCCCAATACATAAAAATCCATAACTCTCAGACCTATAGAGGCGGACTGGGGGGGAGAGTGCCGGGGACGGGGCGAACAAAGCCAGAGGAGTCTTCGCCGCCGCTACCTGTCCCACCGCCCACAGTTCCGCCAATGCCGCCTCCAACAAAGC
>Ga0224722_1002226_pt1 | contig 10383 bp, 10 predicted proteins | sample Balambano_FR1_Me_FD_161646 | JGI IMG/M metagenome (GOLD analysis project Ga0224722, IMG submission 161646) | Freshwater sediment microbial communities from Lake Towuti, South Sulawesi, Indonesia - Balambano_FR1_MetaG | ecosystem: Environmental > Aquatic > Freshwater > Lake > Sediment | place...
GCGTACGCCATGTTGCAGGTGCGCTCGGCGATCGTGCCGGTAGTGAGCATCGCGGCTAATTTGCAGCAGTATTTATTGCTGGCTGCTTTAGGCTTTTTTGGTGTCAATGGAGGAGATACTTTACTGACTATTACTATTGTAGCATTCGGCGTTACCACTTTGTTTAGTCTCATTACCTTGCCCGTAGAATTTGATGCGAGTAAACGTGCCCTGGTGTGGCTTGACCAAAGCGGCGTAGCGCGCGGTGAGGAGTACAAAGGTGCAAAAGACGCGCTCTGGTGGGCAGCCATGACCTACGTGGCGGCGGCATTGTCGGCACTGGTTACGTTCCTGTACCTGTTGTTGCGTATGAATAGCAGTAATGATTAAGATTAAATAATTGTAATAAAAGTGTGATTGGTGATCGGGCATTGCCAATCACATTTTGCATTAAAACCGATCCCTTTTCCCGTTCTATTTCCAATATTTGCGTTAATTTCCTACTTTTGTTCGCACTTTTTAGAATAAAACAAGTACCAATATGCAAACAGAAGAAGTCAAGCAACATATCAACCACACCCGTGATCTGATGGAACACGCCATTGATCACCTGCAAAAAGAATTGACCAAAGTACGCGCCGGTAAAGCTGCGCCTGCTATGCTGGAGGGTTTGATGGTATCGTACTACGGCAATCCTACGCCGATCAACCAGGTTGCCAACGTAGCCACCTCCGATGCCCGCACGCTGGTCATTCAGCCCTGGGAAAAAAATATGCTCGGACCCATTGAAAAAGCCATTTTTGAAGCCAACCTCGGTATCACTCCGCAAAACGACGGCGAAGTGGTGCGCCTGATGATTCCGCCGCTCACCGAAGAACGCCGCAAAGACCTGGTAAAAAAATCGAAAGCCCTGGGCGAGGAAGCCAAAGTGAGCATCCGCAATGCCCGCCGCGACGGCATGGAGCATATCAAAAAAGCGGTGAAAAACGGCTTCGCCGAAGACATGGGTAAAGCCAAAGAAGCCGAAGTGCAAAACCTGACGGATAAAAATATTGCCCGGATTGACCAACTCATCGAGGCGAAAGAAAAGGATATTATGACCGTGTAAAAATTGTTATCGGTTATTTGTTATTGGTGAAAAGGTGCGACGCATTTTTTCCTCTTCGAGGAGTCAAAGGGGCTGCGCCACACCTTTTTTAATGAAATTGCGTTTTCTACAAAAAAAATGGTGGAAAGAATATTTCTGTTGTTTCAATTTATCTGCTTTATCCGCCGTAGCCTGGGCGCAGGCGGACTGCTCACTGCTCACTGCCTGCTGCTTACCGCTTGCAACGAAACGGCTGCCACTCCCAAACCCCGCGCCTACCCCCGCGTGATCTACCCGGAAAAAGCCTATCAGGCATTTGATGAGAATTACTGCAATTTCACGTTTCAATACCCCGCCTACGCCCGCATTGAGCAGGATACCAACTTTTTTGACCGCCGCCCGGTGCATCCCTGCTGGTTCGATGTGTACATTCCGGCGTTCGACAGCCGCCTGCACGTGAGTTACTACCCCATTTCAAAACAAAATACGTTTGAGAATCTGAAAGAAGATGCCTTTAATATGGTGGATTGGCACAATAAAAAAGCCAATTATATCAGCGACCAGCGCATCGAAAAACCCGGGAGCGTGAGCGGTTTTGTATTCACCATTGACGGACCGGCTGCCTCACCCATGCAATTTTACCTGACTGACAACACCCGGCATTTTTTGCGTGCTGCTTTGTATTTTAACACCCAGATCAATCCCGATTCACTCGCACCGGTTTATAAATTTGTAGAAGCCGATGTAATGAAAATGCTGGAAACATTTGAATGGAAGCTATAATTTGGTTAATAGGTTGATAGGTTAATAGGTTGATTCTGTACAAGAAAACATAACTTTTTCCTGAAGGTATTCTTTGGAACAACCTATGAACCCGTCAACCTTCTTTATCTTTGTCCCGCTATTTTTAAATTGTAAAATCCAGATCGCGAATACCCAATGCCTGGCATCTAATGTTGTCTAACGTCTAAAGTCCCCCCTGGGGGATTTAGGGGCTTGGCATCTCTCAATCTGGCATCTCTGAAAATATGTACAAGCATAAAAAAGTCATCGTAGTGTTGCCGGCTTACAACGCCGGGCGCACGCTTGAAAAAACCTACCGCGAAATTCCCTTCGACCTGGTGGATGAAGTCATTCTCTGTGATGATGCCAGCCGCGACAACACGGTAGAACTCGCCCGCCGCATCGGCATCCGGCACGTGCTGATACACGAACAGAACAAAGGCTACGGCGGCAACCAGAAAACGCTGTACAACAAGGCTTTAGAATTGGGTGCCGACATTGTCATCATGCTGCACCCCGATTATCAGTACACCCCAAAACTCATTCCCAGCATGGTCAACATCATCGGCGAAGACCTCTACCCGGTGGTGCTGGGTTCGCGCATTCTGGGCAGGGGCGCACTGGCAGGCGGGATGCCTTTGTACAAATACATTGCCAACCGGTTTTTGACCTTTACGCAGAATTTGCTGATTCGTTATAAACTTTCCGAATACCACACGGGCTACCGGGCGTTTAGCAGGGAGGTGTTAGAACGCATCCATTTCAACCAAAATTCGGATGATTTTGTTTTTGACAATGAAATGTTGTCGCAGATTATTTACGCGGGTTTTCACATTGCAGAAGTGACCTGCCCGACCAAATACTTTGAAGAAGCGTCTTCGATTAATTTCAAACGGAGTGTGAAGTATGGCTTGGGCGTGCTGCGGGTGTCGTTGAATCATCGGCTGGCGAAACTCGGTTGGGTCAAATTGCCCATCTACGAGCAGCCGCAGCGCAGCGCAACGCGAGTGGAAGGCGAATCGGTTTTGGGCGGAAAAGCAGGTACTGCAAAGTAAGAAAGCAACCAGGTGTAGCGGGCAAGCTGCCTACTGCACACTGCTCCCTGCCTACTGTTCTACTTTGTCAAACGCCACTTTTCCCAGATAGATAGCCGCCAGAACTAAAGTGTATGCCAGTGTTGCGGTCATAAGTGATCCAAAGTAAAGGCTTTATTCAATAGCGTACCAAATTTTTTGTGTAAAGCAATCGTTAAGAATTTAGAGATTGTTGTTATTTGTTATTTGTTAATTGGAAAAACAGTACCCGGTATGCGTGCCAAATAACCAATAACTCATATACAATTCGTAGCAATATAGCCGGATGACTTTAGAAAAGAAAATAAATTTTGGTATGCCGTCTGACAGGAAGGCTTTTTTGGACGAATGTGTAGAACGCTACAACTGCCGCGCATTTATCACAACCGACCCCATCAGTATTCCGCACCGGTTCTCCAAACTGCAAGATATTGAAATCATGGGTTTCTGGGCAGCCATCCTCGCCTGGGGGCAGCGCAAAACCATCATCAACAGCGCAGACCAATTATGTAAACTTATGGACGGCGCACCCCACGATTTTGTTTTAAACCACACCGAAACCGACCGTAAACGTTTTTTGAATTTTAAACATCGAACCTTCCAACCGACGGACACATTGTATTTTTTGGAATTTTTTCAGCAGTATTATCAGCAGCATGAGTCGTTAGAAGATGCTTTTCTACCGGAGCAACTCGCAAGTGCCGATTCGCTAGTCGCCAGTCACCGGTCACAAATCCTTTGTCCCTCTACCCTCTACCCTCTACCCTCGTCCCTCGTCCCTCGTCCCTCTACCGTAGAACCCTGCCTTTCCACCTTCCATACCCGCTTTTTCTCCCTGCCCGACGCGCCCGCGCGTACGCGCAAGCACATTCCCACGCCCCTGCGCAAGTCCACCTGCAAGCGGCTCAATATGTTCCTGCGCTGGATGGTGCGCCAAGACGACCGGGGCGTAGATTTTGGTATTTGGAAAAAAATAAACCCTGCGCAATTGCTCATACCACTGGATGTGCACGTAGAGCGGGTGGCGCGGCGGTATGGTTTGCTCCGGCGCGAAAAAACCGACTGGCAAGCGGTGCTGGAACTGACAGAAACGCTCCGGCAGTTTGATGCAACTGATCCGGTGAAGTATGATTTTGCGTTGTTTGGATTGGGAGTGTTGGAGAAAGGTAGAGGCGCGAGCGTAGAGGGAGGAGGGATTGCGGTATTGTAGGGCTTTGGCAGGATTGATTGTTAAAATGATTTTAGACGTATCAAAAAAAATCCTCCCAAAATCCCTAAATTCGCACCGCTTTTGGAAATTGTTTTTCTGTGCTCAGGCGTTCATGCGTGGCATGACACGAACATATAAATACATGAACACAACCAAGATGCTTGCCAAACGAATTATTCCCTGCCTCGACATCAAAGACGGGCGCACAGTGAAAGGCATAAATTTTGAAAACCTGCGCGACGCGGGCGACCCCGTCGAACTCGGCGCTTTGTATAGTGAGCAGGGCGCAGATGAACTCGTATTTCTCGACATCACCGCCACCCACGAAAAGCGCAAAACAATGGCAACATTGGCTCGCAATATCGCGCGGCATTTGAACATTCCGTTTACGATTGGCGGCGGGATCAACTCGGTAGAAGATGCGGAAAATCTGCTGACTTGTGGTGCCGATAAAGTTTCGATCAACTCTGCCGCCGTGCGCCGACCGGTGTTGATTGACGAAATGGCAGGGGCGTTCGGCAGTCAGTTTGTGGTACTTGCTGTGGATGCAAAGGAAGTAGAAGGCGAGTGGCTCGTGCATTTGAACGGCGGGCGGATCGCTACAGACATCAAGCTACTCGATTGGGTGAAAGAAGCAGAAGAGCGGGGTGCAGGCGAAATCCTCTTCACTTCCATGAATCATGACGGCACTAAAAACGGCTTCGCCTGTGAGCCTACAGCGCAAATCTCCGAAGCCCTTTCCATTCCGGTCATCGCTTCGGGCGGGGCAGGCACGATGGCGCATTTTGAAGAAGTGTTCACCAAAGGCAAAGCAGACGCGGGTCTGGCGGCGAGTATTTTTCATTTTAACGAGGTGAAAATTAGGGAGTTGAAACAATATTTAGAGGATAAAGCGATTACAGTTCGACTTTAAGTTGTTAATTATTATTTGGTTAATTATGCGAATCAAGGGTTTAAATTTCTAAAGTGTTGAAGGTCAATCGGAAGCGATTTGCCAAATTTCGAAAATTTGGTAAATCTGCACGCCCCGGCATCGAAACCGCGCGCTTTTGGTAATTCTTGATTCGCATTATTTGGAAAAAGTGTAATACGGAGTTCCAATTAACCATTCACCATTCACCAATAACAAAAAACCAGTGAGCATGGATCTCCAACAAATAGCATTTGATAAAAACCAAGAACTGATTCCCGCTATTATTCAAGATAGTGTTACACACAAGGTTTTAATGCTCGGCTATATGAACGCCGAAGCCTTGCAAAAAACCCTCAATGATCAAATCGTCACCTTCTTCAGCCGCTCCAAAAATCGCTTGTGGACAAAGGGCGAAACCTCCGGCAATTTTCTGCACGTGGTGGACATCAAAGTGGATTGCGACCACGACACCCTCCTTATCAAAGCCCGCCCCGACGGACCTACCTGCCACACCGGTGCCGATACTTGTTTTGATGAAGTAAATGAATTAGAATTTTTTTTATTCAAATTAGAAAAAATTATTCAAAATCGCAAAGCACATCCAAAAGAAGGCTCTTACACGACCTCGCTTTTTGAAAAAGGCATCAACAAAATCGCGCAAAAAGTAGGCGAGGAAGCCGTGGAACTGGTCATTGAAGCCAAAGACGACAACGCAGACCTGTTCCTCTGCGAAGCGGCGGATTTGTTATACCATTATCTTATTCTGCTCGCTGCCAAAGGATTTCAATTACAAGATGTGGTAGAAGTATTGAAAAAAAGGCATTGAAATGTTATGGATTATTGGTTAGTCGGCACGTATTTCTTGCTTACCTGGTCTCTTGGTTTTTGAGCCGCTCGTCTGGCATCTTTTAATCTGGCATCTGCTTTTACCCAACCTTTTTACAATTACGCCCGTCTTGTCAATTGACAAGTTGATAAAACAAGCTTCAAATTTTAAATCACCTGATAAGTTTTTTTTAATCATTAAAACCAAATTTTTACCATGAAAGCAATTCGGCAAGTGAGTGTGCTGCTCTTGGCAGCATTAGGACTGTTTGTTACCGCCTGTGAGGAAAACGACCACGACAACGACGCGCTGTTTGAATTTAAATATGATTTTGCCACCGATGCTAACGGCTGGACGGGCGACTTTGCCGACTACCCCGTAGGCGAGGAAGCCTTCTACGAGTTGAGTTTCAAACACGACACGCTGCCCACCCCGCTCGACAAATCCAAAAAAGCCCTGCGCCTGAGCGGCAGCAATCGCAGCGACGATCTCTTCCTGTTTATCAAAAAGAAGCTGACCGGCCTGGCTCCCAACACCGAGTACACAATTGATTTTAATTTTCAACTGGCTTCTAATCTGCCCGTGAGTTCCATCGGCATCGGCGGTGGTCCGGGTACTGCCACCTATGTGAAAGTAGGTGCAAACGCGGCGGAACCGAATAAAGTAGCAAACAACAACTTCTACGAACTCAATCTGGACAAGGGCAACCAGTCGCAAAGCGGTAAAGATGCGATTGTGGTAGGCACCCTGGGCATCCCGGGCGACGAATTTGTGTACCAACTTATCGAACGCACCAACGAGGGAAAGCCCTTCAAAGCCAAAACCGACGGTGGAGGCAACCTGTGGGTGTTCCTCGGTGTGGATTCCGGGTTTGAGGGGATTCAGACATTTTACGTAACCAAAGCGAATATCAGTTTACGGTAGGCAGTTCGCAGTAGGTACCTGCGTACTGCACTCTGAAAAACTGCCAACTGAAATTACAGATGTAATAAAGAGGACTTGCCGGAAATGTTGTGTTCGCTGCGACTGCGATTTTTTGTTGGAAAAAGCCGGGTTTGAACCGAAAATCGAGCAAGTGGGAGAGGAAATGCCTGCCGGGTGGTGGGTGCAGCGTGCGGGCGAGCTTTAGTCGCTTAACAGGTAATTACTACGGCGGCTAAAGCTCACCGTTACGCACTGCCTAAAACAAATCCACCGGGTTCATGCGTAACAACTCCTGCCAGGGCAAACCCGTACTGCCGATTAACAACATTTTATCCGGTTGAAACTGCCGACGAAAAAATTCCATGCCCGACAAAGAACGCGCCGCACCGCTTTTCACTTCCAACGCAAGCGTTTTACCCCGATGCGTGAGCACAAAATCCACTTCTTCGTTGCCTTCGCGCCAGTAATGAAGTTGGTAATTTTCCTGCCGCGCGTAGTTGAGCAGGTGCGCCCCGACCGCCGATTCTACCATGCGTCCCCACCGGTCGGGTTGTTGTAAAATAGTTGCAAACAATTCCGGCTGTTGGGCGCTGATGAAAGCGGTGTTATGCACTTGAAATTTTGGACTGGAAGCGCGCTGGCGCAAGCGCTCGCCAGCATATTTTTCCAAACCGCCGAGTAAACCCGCCGAATCCAGGAGGTTCAAATAATGCGCCAGCGTCGTGGTATTGCCTGCATCTTGCAATTGCCCTACCATTTTGTTGTAAGACAGCATCTGACCCGAATACAAACTGCCCAGTTCAAACAAACGTCGTAGCAGTGCCGGTTTGTCCACCCGCGACAGCGACAGGATATCCCGCGAAATGCTCGGTTCAATGAGCGCATCCGTTACATATTTTTTCCAACGCCACTCATCCGCCAGCACTGAAGCTGCGCCCGGATAGCCGCCAAACCACGCAAACTGCTCCGCCGTCAAGCCAAAAGCCGCCTCCATTTCCACCAGCGACCAATGCCCCAAGTACGTCACTTCAAACCGTCCGGTGAGTGATTCGGTCAAGCCCTGTTGCAACAACAAACGCGAGGAACCCAGCAAAATGACTTTCAATGCCAAACCCTGTCGCGTGTCGGCATCCCAGTTGGCTTTTACCACTTCCGACCAATTGGCAATTTTTTGAATCTCATCAATGGCAAAAATAAATTCCGGTGCGCCGGCGCTGCGCAATCGTTGCCGTGCTACCTCCCACTGCTGTTCCAGCCAAGCGCTACTGCTATTGGCGATTCCATCTGCCGAAACATAATGGTTCGGAATCTCTAACGCATTTAGCAATTGCCCGACAAGGGTCGTTTTGCCCACTTGTCGCGGACCCACAATTACTTGCAAAAACGTGCGTGGCTCTTGTAAACGTTTTGAAAGTTGTTGAAAATGAATGCGTTGGAACATGATAAAGAAATTACTCAATACACTGAGTAAAATTACTCAAAATTTTGAGAAGATCAGATGCCGTTTACTTAAATGTACAAGGTAATTTTTTGGCAAGCACTATTTTTTGTAACTTTGAAAGTCGGTTGGTGACTTGATAATGCTCGGCAACATCAAACTTCCAAACCTTCAAACTTCCAAACGTCTTGAATGAGCAATTTCATCGTCTCGGCGCGCAAATACCGCCCGAATCGTTTTGAGGATGTAGTGGGGCAGGAACACATCTCCGGCACCCTGAAGAACGCGCTGCAAAGCGGGCAGTTGGCGCACGCTTTTCTGTTTTGCGGTCCGCGCGGCGTGGGCAAGACCACGTGTGCCCGCATACTGGCGAAGGTGTTGAATTGTCAAAATATTTCCAAAGATTTTGAACCCTGTAATCAGTGCGATTCTTGTAAGGCGTTCAACGAAAATGCGTCGTTTAACATTACAGAACTAGATGCTGCTTCCAACAACTCGGTGGAACACATCCGGGCGTTGATTGAGCAGGTGCGCTTCCAGCCGCAGCAGGGAAAATATAAAGTCTTCATCATTGACGAGGTGCATATGCTCTCGCAAGCAGCGTTCAACGCCTTTTTGAAAACGCTGGAAGAGCCGCCGTCGTACGCCATTTTTATTTTGGCAACCACCGAGAAGCACAAGATTCTGCCCACGATTTTGTCGCGCTGCCAGATTTACGATTTTCGTCGCATCCAAATTCCCGACACGGTGGCGCATTTGCAGGAAATCTGCGAAGCCGAAGGCATTCAAGCCGAACCCGACGCCCTGCACATCATCGCCCAAAAATCCGACGGTGCTTTGCGCGACGCACTTTCGATTTTTGACAGAATTGTGGCGTCTTCCGGTAAAAAAGTCACCTATCAGGATGTGATTTCCAACCTGAATGTGCTGGATTACGACTATTATTTCCGGCTCGTAGATGCATTGTTGTTGGAAGATATTTCTAAAATATTTTTGCTCTTTGACGACATTTTGCGAAAAGGCTTTGATGCGGAGTTGTTTATCAACGGTTTTTCGGAACATTTGCGTAATTTGTTGGTTTGCAAAGATAACCAAACCTTGCCCTTACTGGAAGTGAGTGAAAATTTGCAGGAACGCTACCGCACGCAAGCGAAATTGACAGCGACAACGCTCATTCTGAACGCGTTACAAATTGCCAACGAATGCGATATTGAATACAAAAACGCCCGCAACAAACGCCTCCATGTGGAAATGGCACTGGTAAAAATGAATTATGTGCAACGGGCGGTGAAGGTGGCGAATGGCGTTACGAATGGCGTGGAGGTGGAAAAAAAAAATCCTGATATAACCGAGATACCGGATGCTCGATACCAGATGCCAGATGCCAGACACCAGACGCTTGACGTTGACAACGCAGTTATTGAAAGTGAAACTAAACTTGTAGCCGAACCGGAGCCGACGCTTTTTTCTAAACTGAAAACACCGGAAAAGCACGCGCTGCCGAAGTTGAGCGGGGGGTTGAGTGCGTTGTTAGCAGAAGTGAAGCAGGAAAGCAACGGTAACGGCGCGACGGCGGCGGAATTGACTTTAGAAAATGTAAAATTGGCTTGGCAGAAATACGTAGATGATTCGGAAATGCCGATGGCAACAAAAATGTTGTTTCGGGAGATAGAATTGTCCTTAAACGACCATCATATTACAGCGAAGGTAGAATCTTCCCTGGCAGAAAATACAATTCGAGCCGAAACAGGTATGATGGAACACCTGCGGCGGCATTTTAAGTTGTTGCAACTGACGTTTGCCATTCAAAAAACGGAGAAAATACCCGGCGCGGCACCGCCCAAATACCAAAAACCCCTCACCGCCCGCGAAAAATTTATTAAAATGCGCCAGACCAACTCCGCCGTGCAGGAATTGCAAAAGCGATTTGACTTGCGTCCGGAGGAAGATTGAATTTGAAAAATGTTAGATGTTGGATATTAGATTTTAGAAAGTAGATGATAAGATTGTAAATAAAATTTCAACTTTGCTAAAGTAGTGGTGAATAGTTAGAAAAGATTAAAGCCTAACTTAATACGAAATCTATACTAAAATGCTTTTAGCGATCCAACATCCAATATCTAATATCTAATACCATTTTAAAAAAGTAA
>Ga0224722_1002228_pt1 | contig 10374 bp, 12 predicted proteins | sample Balambano_FR1_Me_FD_161646 | JGI IMG/M metagenome (GOLD analysis project Ga0224722, IMG submission 161646) | Freshwater sediment microbial communities from Lake Towuti, South Sulawesi, Indonesia - Balambano_FR1_MetaG | ecosystem: Environmental > Aquatic > Freshwater > Lake > Sediment | place...
TTTTATAACAATAACACCCTCCTGGGTAATACGTCGGTCGTTTAGCTTCAAAAGCTGTTCTTTATAAAAATCAGGTAAGGATGAAGTTGCAATATTAAAGCGTAAGTGAATGGCAGTGGCAACTTTATTGACGTTTTGACCTCCTGCACCTTGAGAGCGAATCGCAGTAATTTCAATTTCGTTATCGGGAATGATAATTTTATTAGAAATTTGCAGCATAATTCATATATGACTTATTATAGTTTAAGCTTGAAAGTGTGTTGAAGTAGCTGTTAATTTGATTATGGATGAAAATATTAAGCAGTTGTTATTGATTATACAAGAGCTAGAAAGACTTCAAGCTTCTTTAAGAAATGTGTTTCCAGAAAACCATCCTAAATTTGATGACGTTTTTGAAGATATAGGTGCAGGTGGGTATTATATCCAGGAAGCAATTTACCGTTTCAATGCAGCTATAATTATAGCACAAGGTGGTGAAGTTGACGAAGAAACATAAGCTTATTCTATCTAATGTGTGTTAGGATTCAGGCAATTCTAAAGCAGTGCTAATGCATTTAATAAAGTTATTAAGATTGAGTACAGTAATATTATGATTTTTACGATTCCAGTCTTCTGTTTCAACATTAGAAAGAGACAACATAATTAAGAATGCTCTTTCTTTGGGAAGACATAAGCATCTTTCTGTAATATGTTGAGTTAGTTGATTTAAGCAAATATTACGTTTGTCGCCAGTTTTTACTTCTACTAAAAACAATTTGTCATTTATTAAAAATAAAGCATCTAATTCATAAGATTTTGATTTAGTAATTCGGGAATAAATAATCTGAGGATTAATTAAGTAATTGTACTCAATTTTATGATATGAAAGCAAACTACATATCTTGTGTACAACAAATATTTCTAACCATCCTCCTTGAAAAAAACTTTTAATTCTAAAATCTTTACAATGTGCTTGGAAACAAATTATTTTTTCTGATTCAATATATCTCGAATTCCATAAACCTTGATTTTCTAAAATTTCTCTAAATCTAATACAAATATAATTATGTTTACAACTCTCTGATAAGCTAAAGATAAATTTACTTTTCTTGCTTTCATTGATGTTTGCTTTCATTTTTTCATAAATAGATGCTAAAGTGGGGTAATTTTCTCCCATAAAAACAGCTAGTTTTAATAAATCATTCTTTTTTAATTGTGTGTATGGACATTTAACAGTAACTTGCAATTTATCTAACTCAGTAATTAATTTATCAACAGATTCAGATAGTACTATAGTAGTTGCACTATAGTAATTAGATTTATTTTGAGTAACTGATTTTTCCGACATTTAACATTTCATTTCACTTGATATAACGCCCAAGCCAAAAATCTCTCAGTGTAGTATAATGCTAGTTGATTACTAACACCATTAAAAACTGAATCAAAAGCGTGTTCTGCCCAAGGAATCTCTAAAAGGATAGTTGTATTATCTGCTTTTTTCAAGCTCGAAAATAACTCTTGACCAAATCGGGCTTGTACTACATGGTCTCGACTACCGTAAATTAATAACGTAGGTGGTAAACCATTTGTTATATAGTTGACAGGTGATGCTATCTGGTACAAAGCTTGCTTGTCTTGGGGTGAACCACCAAGAAATGCTTGTAAAACAGCGCGGGAATTAATTGGATCTGGATTAGGCGGCTCGTAGTATCCTGTTGTTAAGTTAGTTGGGCCATAGTAGCTGACTACAGCACGGAGTTGTATTGCATCGGGTTGATAAGCATATAACGTGGCTAAATGTCCGCCAGATGAGCGTCCTAATAATACCATACGGTCTGGATCTGCTTCATACTTAGCTGCATTTTCGTGGATAAATTCTAGTGATGCACGCACATCATCCAACTGAGCGGGAAAGCGGTACTGGGGTGCGTGACGATAATCTATAGCAAATACTGTGTATCCTCGTGCAGCCATATATCGATTAAATTCAGCATTCAAGGCTGGACTACCTTTTTGCCATGCTCCACCGTAAATTACTACAATTGCCGGATATTTGCCTACCTGTGGTGGTTGGTAAATTTCCATATCCAAGGAAGTATCTTTTTGATTTAACTGGATACCAGTTATGTGACGGGTTTGATCAAGATGAATACCACGAAAAATATCAGCCAGAATAAATGGATGTCTTCGCATGGAAGCTTTTACTGCAACTGGAATCTGGTAATTCCCTAACACCTGATTCATTGCAGTTTCCATCTGCATCTGAGTTGGTGAAATTTGAATTAAGGGTATTACACAGATTAGTAATCCTATAATGCTTGCAATCAAAGTGAAGCGTTGGATGCGATCGCGTAAATTTAGCAAAGCAAGTAAAAGAGCGATTCCATTCAACACTACCAACCAAGGGGAAACTTCTGGCGCTCCCACTGCTAAAGTTAACAATGACATAGTGGGAGCAGGAATTACAATCCAAGCACTCAAGAATAAACCAGTACCACTTAGTAAAAATGCAAGCGTTCGCAAAATAATTTTCATAAGATAACAGATGAAGAATACAATAAATATCATTACCAATAGTTAAAGTATAAATATACACTATTTTCTTGTGAAGAGTTGTATTAGCACCATACTACCAATAGCAGTAACCTTTGCTGTCGAATTTGATAATGACGTTCTTGGTCAAATTATCCCAGATACTACTCTACGTGATAATTCCATCGTCAAAGTAGAGGGAAACACCAGCACTATTGAAGGTGGAACCAATACAGGTACTAATTTATTTCACAGTTTCCAAGAGTTTTCTGTACGGACTAATGGTACTGCTTACTTTAATAATGCTACAGATATTCAAAATATTATTACTAGTACAGGTCGGCGGAAATATGCCTACCATTTAGAACTTGAGTTTAGTCTTCTTCAAGAGGACTTTTGCCATTAGGCAGCGATTATAAATCGCTGCCGGGTTAGGTGTTAATAATAGTATGTTTACTTATGCCGTGCTGTACTAGTATGTTACGGCTAAAAAAAGTAAAAAAATATTGGAGACGTAACGCACCGAATAGATGGTGCGTTTCGCTAATTTTGGAATTTAATCATCTGGAAATTGCCAGCAAGAAATATTCTCAATATTCTGACTACCACACTGCCTACAAACTGCATCACTAGAAGAATCTACCCATTCATAATTACAGTTACGACAGTGGCAAAAAATATTGTTCCGATTAGCCATCTTGATTCCATAATACCATTGGTATAGTTGGTTTTTGTCTTTGAAAGGAAGTACATCTGGCATAAAATATCAATGAAAAAGATTTTCTAAAATTCTATAACTATTAGCACCAAACCCTTAATAATAATGGTGGGTAATGGCGTAAACCATTACCCACCCTACAAGGATTTCGTCGTATGTGTTAGGATTTTCGTGAAATGGTATTATAATTTTTGCCTGTTAATTGCGCTTTTGGTCATCGGATGTGACAGCAAGACCAATGAAGCTACCTCTAGGTATTTCGGTTACTTTCTGTGCAGCACCAGTGGATAGATCAATGGTATATAAGGTAGAACCAGAAATGGCGAAAGCTGTATTCTTACCTTGAGCGTCTGTAAAGATATCAAATCCGCCTAAAGGGCCAAAGTTAACACCGAGTTTACCTACGGTTTTAAGATTACCATCGTTAGGTGGGTCTTGTAGTACTAGTACGTCAAGGTCGTAATCAATGCCAAAAAGCTGAGTTGTTTTTGCTCCAGCAACAGAATTAGTGTAGGCGATCGCTGTAATATTGGGGTCGGTTCCAGTATTAGCATCTCCTGCGGCATATGCTACGGGTTTATCAACATTAACTTGACCATTATCTACATTAGTACGGAAGTTTTGGTCATTGCTACCTACTATCCGTAAACGGTCGGGTACTGGGTTGAAGTCAAACCCAGATTGAAATCCGCCATTAAAGCTGCTAGATAGTTTACTAACTAACTTAGCTCGACCATTCCTGGGGTTGATGACATATACGTTATCAGTATCAGTGACTCCATAGAGCTGACCATCGGCTGGACGAAAGTCAATACCTTGTAAGTTACCGTCAATTCCAGTAACTTGAACAGACTTAGTACCTCGTGAACTGATGTTTACAAGAGTGTTATTGGGAGTTAAACCAATAAAACTCAATGCAGTTCTTCTTCTGCTGTTCATCTGATTTGTTTGGCTTTGAGGAGTGATGCTATCAGTTTGTACCTCAGGAGTTGGACTTTCTGGTTGTACTTCAGGAGTTACAGGATTAGTTTGGGCTGGAGAAGTATTTGTTTCAGTCTGTACTTCTGTGGTTGTGCTGTTAGTCTCCATTGGAATACTATTTTCAGAAGTCTGAGCAACTGTGGTAGTATTAAAACTTAGAGAAGTTGCTAAAACAACGATTGTAGCAGTAATTTTGCTGATGTTGAGTTCCATTTTGACACCTCTATATGTATTTGCACTCTTAATTTGGTGTTAACAAGGGAATTACCTAGAGTGCGAGAACTATCGTTTCATCACGTTCTTAAAGAGCGTTATGAAATCGATGATTAGAGGTTCGCTTGAAAAACTATCCACTTTCAAGGTAAAAAACTGCTCATTTTTTGCTCAATCTATGTATACGCAATTGGTATGTATTAAATAATGCGATATCGGTTTATGTAGAGCATTACTCCAATTAATTTTGATGAATTCATTAACAATTAAACTATTAAGGAGACGACCCGGTAGCTCATCTCTACAAGCCCGTAGAACAATACTATGAATTCAATTAATGTTTACGATTGGAATTACTGTTGTATATCTAATTTTCACTCTCTCTGCATTCTGGTACTTGGACTATCATTAAAACCATGTATTATATAAGTGAATTAACAGTAGCTCAAAATGGTAGAACGCCCAATCAAGAAATCTGAACGTCAGCCTAAAACCAATACTGACGACAATTCTGAAAATTTGGATTCTATGCCTTCCGTTGGATCCACTCCAAAAATTATCAAGAAGAGCAGCGATCGCTCTGAGAGTAAAGGCAAAAAATATAAGGATGGGGGTGAATCGGTTGCTCCAGTTAATCCTGCTCTTGCGCGTGGGCCTAAACCCGCCAAGCCAGTAGCTAAGGTAGAAGCAGAACCTGAAGAAGTAGAAACAGCACCTGAAAACGAATCGGAACCAACCTCTGAGAATCCTCAAGAGTAAAGTTATACGGTTTCAGGATATGGTACATATATACTTTACATAGGGGCACAACATTGTTGTGCCCCTATCTGTAGATTATTTTGGAATCCCAGATGATCACCAATAGTAAATTCAACAACGGAAGGTCAATTTAAGCAAAGCACAGCGATCGCTAAATTAAAAGTTTAAGAAAAAATAAATATTTTTCTGTTTTTTAACTTACTAATTATAAGTTCTTAAACAAAGACTCACTTAGATACCTTTTTTAATTAGTTTATAATTTTGGACGTATAAAAAATGCAACTAGCTCTTACTTACGTCATTGAAATTTTGGTTTTCGTTTTTGCACTACTTATGGTATTTGATTTTGTAGCTGGGTTGCTCATGTGGCAAAAGTCAGCACCACTAACTAAAACTAGCTCTAGTCCGGTTATATACAATAATATTTACAACTTTGGTAGAATTTTAGCTACTTCAGATGTAGGTTAAATACTAATGATTTGTACGCCGTAGGAGGCGAGAACATTCCCGCTCCCACTACTTTTGCTTAAACTTCTGTAGTATCTGCGCTCATGTTTTTCCGATTTAACAACAGTAATATAATTAATCCTAATAAACTACTCATTGCTACACCTAGCCAAGTCATATGAGTAATATTTGGTGATTGATCTAGAGCAAAACCACCTAAAATTGGGCCAATTACGTATCCAATTGTCCAACATTGGTAAGCGATCGCAGTATAAGCTCCGCGTAAATTAGCAGGTGCCAATTCAGAAATCCATGCTGAGGATGTAGGTTTGTATATTACGCTTGCGATCGCAAATACACCCCAGATACCAAATTCATAAGCTCCACGAATATCCAAGAAGCTGCTGATTATCCATACTAGTAAGAAACCAATACCCCAAATACCCATGGATAACATCAGTGATGTTAAGTAACCAAATTTGGCGATCGCTTTAATAACTGGAACTTGGAACAACGCACCCAACCCCACATATCCCCAGGTAAATAAGTTAGCAACTGTAGAATCAGGAGTACCGCCAAAATTAACGAAATATAGAGGTAATGTACCACTAGCCAAGGCAATATAAGTAATAAATAACGTATTTACCAACAAGTAAATTATTAACCGTGTATCAGTTAAGGCTGTTTTCCAACCTTTCTGAAGAGAATGAGTTTCTGAATCTGTTTCAGTTTCGACAATTCCCACTGCAAACACAGCTAACAAAACTAAAAATGTCACAGCACTAACAGCAAAAATTAAAACAGCAGGATGCAATACTTTCAGTAAAAATCCCCCACCGAGAATTCCAGCACCAAAACCTAAATTATCTGTAAGTCCCAGTAAGGAAAATGCTTCCTGACGCTCATCTAATTGAGTAACATCCATTACTGTCGCATCAGCCGCAGTCCAGTATAAACCCGTACTCAAACCAAAAATAATATTCGCCAAGAGTAAAAATGTAAAGTCATGGCTGAACATCATCACAATTGCAGTGATGATTGCAAACAATGCAGACAGTAATAGCGTCCGCTTGCGTCCACATCGTGGTGAATCTGTGAGTATCCCACCAAAAATATTACCGACAAACCCCGCTACTGAACCACCACCAACGGCTAAACCAACTTCGGTTGCACTCATACTACCATAGTTGACAAAGACAATGGGTACATAAAATAGTAGTACTGCTGAACCTAGTTGGTAAAGTCCGCGTCCGATGGCTTGTACCCAAACTTGTGTTGATTGACCCTGAATAGGAAGGGTAATGTTCATTTTTCAGTTAGCAATATTGAACCCACGAATGGTAACACAGAGTTAATGTGTCGTGATGTTCACACACCGACAGGAGCAGCCAACCCGACTAAATTTTCACTCAAATCCCACATCCGCTTACCTTTCTCATCATCACTAGCTTGGGGAGAAACCTTTTGCACAAAAGACTTACCATCTTTTTTCTGACGATTTCCCCAACTCCAATAAGCACCAGATTGGCTATACTCAGGGTCAGCAACAACTGCTGCAACTCGTTCACCTGATAACTCCTCAGAAACGAATCCCCCAGTAATGTACTTCTGAAACAACGGGAAAAGCTTCTGAAACAAGGGATAATGGTTTCTAAATAAAGGTGTTGTAGCCACACACCCAGGATAGAGAGAATTAAACACAATCCCAGTTGACTCGTGATAACGTCGATGCAATTCCCGCATCGTCAAGACGTTACAAACTTTACTATCTTTGTAAGCCTTCACTGGTTCAAACTTTTTCCCATCAATCATAGAAATTGGTGCTTTAAATCCGGCTGCAAAACCTTCTAAATTTCCTAAATCTGGACGTGGGGGAATCTTACCACCAAGTTCATCGGGATTATGAGTGACAGTTCCTAAAATTACCAATCTCTTATCAGTAGCGGGAGATTTTTTTAAATCCTCAAGCATGAGGTTACATAACAGGAAATGACCAAGATGGTTGGTAGCTACAGTTAATTCATATCCTTCTGGACTTCGTAGTGGTTCCTTAAGTAAAGGCATATAAATTGCTGCATTACATACCAAAGCATCTAATGATTTACCACTAGCTCTAAAATCATTGACAAATTGACGTACACTTTCTAATGACGCTAAATCGAGGTGCATGATGGTGTAGCTATCTTGGGGTATTCCTACACTTTGGGCTGCTTGTTGAGCTTTGGATATATCCCGACACGCCATTACTACGTGCCATTGTTTATTAGCGATCGCTCTAGCCGCTTGTAAACCTACCCCTGAAGATGCACCCGTAATTACTACCGTTGGCTTCCGATGTTGTTCCATTTTCTTGAGACTCCATTGCCTATTTTTAGGATCTCATATTGAGAGGGGTGTAAAACAAGGGATTCTTAAAAATATGTAAACTCAAATATCATCGAACATAGGTTGGTAACTAGACATCTCTCCAGTAATATATTAATTTCAAGTCGATGCCAAAACCAGAAACATCTCAGCCCATTCCACGAGAAAAACGGTCAGAAACGTGGAAACAGAAATTTTAGCCCAAACACAAATTAGGCTTGGTAACAGTGTCCATACTCTAAAGCTAGTACTTAATGGTGTAAGGGTTGAAATTATACTTTGCTCGGTTTGCCGTGCCTTAGAAAATGGTATGGCAAAAAATAACCTCACCTTAATCCTAAAAACATCATAAGAATTAAAGTGAGATTATAAGTAATTATATTGAAACCATCGCTATCCTAACGTCTTCTACTACCGAAACCAGTAGAACGACTAGGAGAAGAAGAACGAGAACGTCCACCACTACCAAAGCTACTACCACCACTTCTGGGTCGGGTATTTGTTCTATTATTGGATCTCAGAGTGCTACCACCGTAACCTGAACCAGTAGAACGACTACCAGTATTTGTCCGAGGTGCAGTACGTATAGTTGAAGTACCACTACCAGGATATGTTCTTCTGATGCTACCTGTACTACGGAAAGCAGTACGGTTTCTTACTGCTGCTGGTGGTGCATTGTAACGAGTACGATAGCTTGATACTGCATCATTATAAGTCCGACCGTAACCGCCATAACCAGTTAGTACTCCACCTGGTTGGTAAACAGGAGGTACATAATATTGGGGTCTGAATAACAAACTACCAATCGCTTGACCTGCGATCGCACCCGCGAAAGGTGCCCAAAAACCATTTTGTTGACGTACTACAACTGTCTCTTGCTGTCCAGTTTGGGGATTTACTCTATTTTCAGTAACATTGTGGACATACTCAAATTTAAAATCTTCAGTTGCGTACAAAGTCGGTTGTCCGTTTTCCACATTGAGGTAAGTTTTTTTACCTTCCTTGATTTGCTCATCAGTCAACCGCGCCATTTGTAAGTTTTGGGTTCTGTAGGTTGGAGGGGTAGAGTTAAGTAAAAATAACGTATATTCTCCGTCACCATCGTTGTAGCTAGCTTGCTGTACTTGGTATTGACCATCACTTAATCTAGCGCTGGGTGCAGATGTTTCGCTGACATTTCTTCCTTGAGGGGTAGAGGTATTAGTTTGGCTTGAACCCCCACAAGCAACCGTTGTACAGCACAAAGTCAAGGCTAAAAAAACGCCTGTAAATTTACGCAACATTTTTTTCAACATTTTAGTTACGATCCTATCTCCAAGCTTAACAATTTATCAATCGAGTTAAAGTACGGACAACACTACAAATTATAGAGGAATTAACTCTGGGAAGTATTGCAATATTTGGTCATTACTTAACTCATCACCTAATTGTGCTGGCGAAAAGTGAACTTGAACTGCTCTTAATTTATGTTTGTAATGTAAATTTATAATAGCTTTTAAGCCTTCTTTTAATGCTTGAATATTAGACAGGTCTGTTTCCAATTCTGGTAGTTCTCCCTCAAAAGCCACAGTTATCATGACGATAACATTTTGTGTTACAGGTATAGACAAAGGTTGATTGGAGTCAACAGGTGAATTGAAATCTGGTTCACTGAGGTAACGTTGAGCAGAGTCTGTAAATAAATCGTTTACATAATCTCCGGCTTCGCCTTCATCCCAAAATACATCACCTTCATTGGCAGCAGCAGTCCAGTATTCATCATATTGTAGTAGGGTTTGGCATAATTCTGCTAACCCTTCTCCTAAAACTTCAACGTCACCTTCTGCGTCGATTGCTTCCCGTGCTGCACGATTTAATACTCCTAGTATTGGTGCAACTTCCGAACCTGATAATTGTAAAAACAGCCGACAGACTACATAGCGAGTCTTACCTAACATTCTATTAAACATCTTTTTCTCCTTGTGGTTGATAGTTGGTAGTGGATGGTTGTTTTAAGAAAGGGAACAGGGAACAGGGGGAGTAATAACTTAAATTTATATTTTGCACCTATACATACAAATAGTTCCTACTACCCGCTACCCACTATCCACTACCCACTACCCACTATCTACTATCTAATGGCTGATATAATGAAATCCTTTCAAAAAATCAATTATTGCACTTGGCGATGGCGTAATCAATTTAGCTGTCTCATTATAGTCTGAGGATTTCGTGTTGGGACTGTTGAAAAATCTTTTACCAAAGTTGGGGTGGTCGTATACAGTTAAATCTTGAGCGTTGGAGTTTGTTAGAATTGTTTGTGTTGGAGTTTGAAAAAAATTTAATTTTGCTGCTAGTTCTAATATTTTTGTTTCTTTGATTTGTGTGGCTTTATGTATAAC
>Ga0224722_1002229_pt1 | contig 10374 bp, 10 predicted proteins | sample Balambano_FR1_Me_FD_161646 | JGI IMG/M metagenome (GOLD analysis project Ga0224722, IMG submission 161646) | Freshwater sediment microbial communities from Lake Towuti, South Sulawesi, Indonesia - Balambano_FR1_MetaG | ecosystem: Environmental > Aquatic > Freshwater > Lake > Sediment | place...
CGGCTGACGATTGATCCGGCGCTGGCGGAAGTGCCGGACGAATGACTGATGTTTACGCTCGCTTTGCTTGATTTTCTCCAGACATCGGCTGCGGCTGCGGCTCTGGCAGAACTGGCTGCGCAGCCGGATCTGCAAACAGGCACGCTGCGGCTGATTACCTGGCTTCGGCGGACATTTGCCCCAGATGAAGCCGCAGTGCTGCTGGAGACTGCGCGTCTGCGCCGCAGGGCAGAGGCTAAGTTCGGTGTGTGGGCGCGGCACATGTTCTTTACCGCTGATGCGCTGGAGCAGGCCAGCCATCCTCTGGTAACACGCTTCTGCCGACAAGTGAGCCAGCCCACAGTAATGGATTTCTGCTGTGGCATCGGCACAGACAGCATCGCGTTTTCGCTGCAAGGCACGGATGTTACAGGCATTGACGCTGATCCTGTGCGCGTGGCGATGGCACGCCTTAACAGTGCGGCGGTTGGTGCTGCTGCCGCTTTCAGCGTGCGGGATGTTTGTCAGACCATAGATACCCCAGCGGCGATCTTCTTTGACCCTGGCCGTCGTGAAGATGGGCGGCGCGTGTTTCACGTTGAGCAGTACCAGCCACCTCTCTCCTCGTTGCGACAGTGGCGCTCGCCAGAAATACTGGTTAAGCTGGCGCCTGGCGTTGATCTGGCAGAGGTAGCGGCCTACCGTGGTAACATCACGTTCATCAGTGTGGATGCAGAACTTAAAGAAGCTCTCCTGCGCCTGTCGTCCGACGCGCACGGTGTCCCCAGTGCAGTCGTCATCCACAAGGAAACAGCACATCGCTACACTGCGGCTGCCCTGCGACCTTCTGTGCCTGTCGCTGATCCACAGGCGTTTCTCGTAGAGCCTGATCCGGCCATAATCCGAGCTGGCCTGGTGCAGGACGTAGCGTCTGACCTGGGGGGGTATCTGCTGGATGAAACCATTGCTTATTTTACAACGCCCAGCCTGCCACATGACCCGGCTGTGCGGGCATGGCCGATCTTGGACTGGATGCCGTTCAACCTCAAGAAACTGCGCCAGTACCTGCGCGAGCGCAGGATAGGGCAGGTGATCGTGAAGAAGCGTGGCAGCGCCATTGCCCCAGAGGAGCTGATGCCGCAGCTAAAGCTGGCAGGCGACAGAAAGTGTGTGCTGGTGCTTACGCGGCTGCGCGGTGCCCCGGTTGCGCTCATTTGTGCCCACCTATGACTTTTTGGGTTTCGGTTTTTCAACCGCTATAATCCTGGCATTATTTTGTAAGATCAACAAGGATTAACCACCGATGGGCTTCCCCAACCGCCCAATGAACCAGAAGCTGCTGACATGGAGCGATGTAGACGCGCTCATTGATCTGCTGGTGCCCCAGCTAAAGAGTGTGGGCAGTTTCAGCGCGATGGTGATGATCACACGTGGAGGGATTATTCCTGGCGGGTTGCTGGCGGAAGCGTTGGGAATCAACCATCTGCTGACAGCTGCTGTTGACTTTCCATCTACAGAACTGGGCGGTTTGATGGCGTTCCCATCGTTCCTGCAATTCCCGGAAGCAGATTTGCTGGTAGGGCGTAAAACGCTGATCGTGGATGATGTGTGGGGCAGCGGGCGCACCAGCATCAGCGTGCGCGAGCGCGTCACTGCCAGCGGGGCAACCGCTTTTAACTGTGTGCTGCACTTCAACCCGTATCGGTCGCTGTTCAGCAAGGCAAAACCCGATTTCTACGGCGAGGCAACCGACGCCTATATCGTGTATCCCTGGGAGATTGACCGCGGCATGTTCTCCCTGGGAGCCTTCGATCCACAGCCATTACCCGACATTAACTGATATTGCGGGGTTTCAAGCGTACTTGCACAAACTGCGTTATAATGCGCTCAAGGAACAAAGATTGATTAACTTGCTGTGGAAACAGCGCAACTCCCGACGAAAGGAGAAGCACACCCCGTATAGGCAGAGCAGTTGGGGTGTGACCAGTATTATGAGCGAGGAGCAACGCACAAATCAAACCCAGGACGACGACTTCGCCTCCATGTTGGCGTCCTCTTTCGATTACGCTTATACACCTCCGCGTCGTGGAGAAATCCGCCCTGCAACCATTCTGTCGGTCAGTGAGCGAGAGGTTATCGTAGATCTGGGCGCAAAGCAGGATGGCATCGTTCGTTCTACCGATCTTGAACGCCTGGATGACAGCTTCCGTGCGACCCTTCAGGTGGGGCAGTCGATTCCGGTGTATGTTATCAACCCACGCGATCAGGATGACAGCCTGGTCGTCAGCATCAATATGGGGATGCAGCGTTACGATTGGGACGAGGCGGCCAAGCTGCTCACAAGTGAACAGCCCACAGAAATTGTGGTGACAGGCTACAACAAGGGTGGTGTGCTGGTGCGCTGGAAGCGCCTGGAAGGCTTTATCCCCAGCAGCCACCTGACAACTACAACCACTAACCCAGAGAAAAATACAATGGCGTCGCTGGTCAATGAGAAGCTGGTCGTAAAGGTCATTGAAGTTGACCAGGATCGACGTCGCCTCATCTTCAGCGAGCGTGAAGCGCAGAAGGAAACCCGCCTGAAGCAAAAGGCCAAACTTCTGGCCGAACTAAAGGAAGGGGATCGCACAGAAGGTGTGGTGACGGGCCTGCGCGATTTTGGCGCTTTCGTCAACATTGGCGGTGCTGATGGCCTCATTCACGTGTCTGAACTTGCCTGGCATCGTGTCGATCACCCCCGTGATGTGCTGAAGACCGGCGATCGTATACAGGTCTACATTCTGAGCCTAGACCGGGAAACGAACCGCATCGCGCTCAGCCGCAAGCGCCTGCTGAGTGACCCATGGGAGGGTGCTGCTACCAAGTACCACGAAGGCCAGCTTGTAGAAGGCACTGTGACCAATGTAGTGGACTTTGGTGCTTTCGTGGCGCTGGACGACGGCCTTGAAGGGCTGCTCCACCTGAGTGAGATGGGCGATGGCAGCCTGAAGGAACCGCATTCCTATGTTCAGAAGGGTGATCGCCTGGCGCTGCGCATCAGCCACCTGGAACCGGATAAGCGCCGTGTGGGCTTTACCCAACGCTGGGGCACTACCGCCGAACCGGAAGCCAGCGAACCCGGCGCTGAAGCGCCCGCGACAGATGCACCCTCTGAAGCAGATCCGAATGTATAATATGGCCTGTGTCCGCCCCAATATGAGGGCGGACGTAATGATTTCTTAATCATTGCGTTGACAATGCCCCCTTGCAGGGCTATAATTTGGGCGTTTTGGGAGAAACATGCACCTCACGAACCGCCTTTTTGCGCGTTTACCGCTGTTCACTGCATAGTCTTGCGCGCTGTATTCTGCTGAACTCTCTGGCAGCAGGCTGTTGGTATTTGTGTGCCATCCCTCAACAATACACCATCGTTAACGGAGTTATTTAATCAATGCACAGGGATATTTCTCTCGACAATCAAGGCAGTGAGCTGGACTTTGCCGCATTGCTCGAAAAGAGCTTTGAGGCGAATCAGCTCAGACCAGGGGACATCACCACAGGCACCATCCTGTCGGCAGATTATCAGGGTCTGATCGTGGACGTGCGCTGGAAGCATGACGGCTTTGTTTCGCGCCAGGACATTGAGCGGATGGGCATGGACATGAGCGAATTCGTCGTCAACGACGAAATCGACGTGGTCGTGATTCGCCTGGATGACATCAACGGCAGCCTCATCCTGTCAGCCTCGCAGGCACGCCAGAACGAAGACTGGAAGCGCGCCGAACAGCTTCAGGAAGCTGATGAAGCCTTTAAGGGCCTGGTGAATGCTGCCAATAAGGGCGGCCTGATTGTACCGTTTGGCAATCTTCGCGGTTTTATCCCTGCCAGCCATGTTGTCGATCTTCCTCGCAGCCTTAACGATGATGATCGCCTGAAATACCTGGAAAACCTTGTCGGCAAGGAAATCTCGCTGAAGGTGATTGAAGTAAACCGCAAGCGCCGCCGCCTGGTATTCAGCCAGCGTAATGCAGAGCGTGAAACCCGCAATGCCCGCAAGGAAATCCTGCTGGGCGAACTGAAGGAAGGCGACGTGCGTGAAGGCGTCGTAAGCGGCCTGTGCGATTTTGGGGCTTTTGTTGATCTTGGTGGCGCTGACGGCCTGATTCACATCAGCGAACTGGCCTGGCACCGTGTGCGTCATCCTTCTGAGGTGGTGAACCCTGGCGACAAGGTAAAAATTTACATCCTGCACCTCGATGACAATGGCAAGCGTATCGGCCTGAGCCTCAAGCGCTTGCAGGACAACCCCTGGCAGGCTGTGGAAGAACGCTATCACATCGGCCAGCTTGTAGAGGGTATTGTAAGCCGTGTAGAAGCCTTTGGCGCGTTTGTAAACCTGGATCCTGGCATTGAAGCACTGCTTCACGTCAGCCAATTCCCAGAAGGCCAGAGCGACCCGCGCCGTGTCCTGTACGAAGGCCAGATGGTGTTGTCTCGCATTATCAGCATCGAGGCGGAAAAGCAGCGCCTGGGTCTGTCCCTGAAAGATGTCAGTGACGGCGAACTGGCGCAGTGGAAAGAACAGAAGGCTGCGGCTGCCAACTAAGACTCACAATGGTCAAACAGGCGTGCGTGCTGTACAATGGCGCACGCTAACTGAAATTCTAGATACAGGGAAGTGATGATCGTATGGCTTCTGTAAGGCTTAAGCCGGGAGAATCGCAGGAACAGCTTCTGCGCCGCTTTCGCAAGCGCGTGACCAACGCTGGCATCCTGAGCACTGTGCGCCGTAAGCGCTGGCACATCAGCAAGAGCGAGCTGCGTCGTATTGAGAAGAAGAAGGCGATTCGCCGTTCACGCCGCCGCCAGCGCAAAGCCCAGGCACGGGGCGGCCTATGAGGTGAGGCGCTTGCGCTTCGCCTTTCATAACTTGTCCTTGAACAGACCGTTGTCAAAATGCTGGCAACGGCTTGTTTGTTTTAACGACCACTGCACTGCACCAGGTAAAACGATTATCCATCAGGAGAGATATGGCAAACTCAGAAGACAAGATTGAACTGGAAGGCACCGTTATAGAGGCATTGCCCAACACGCACTTTATGGTGCAGTTGGATAACGGCCACAAACTGCTCGCTTACCTCAGCGGCAAAATGCGCAAGCACTACATTCGAATTCTGCTGGGCGACCGCGTGAAGGTAGAGGTGACACCCTACGATATGAATCGTGGCCGCATTATCTTTCGTAGTAAGGATAAGGTGGAAGGCAGTGAGCTGTAGCAGCAAGCACTGCTTTCAGTTGTGACCCAGTTCAGCGCTGTGTTTTTGTGCCCCAGTGCACCGCCATAGTGCCGAACATGAACGTCTGCCAGCCAATGTCAGCGTAACCAGCGTCGGCCATGACCCGTGCCAGTTCAGCCGGAGTCTTAAAGGCCTGCGTGCTTTCTGGCAGATACTGGTAAGCGTCGCTGTTGCCGCTGATGAGCCTTCCGAGCGTTGGAATGCCGTACTTCAGGTGGAACAGGATGAACGGGCGCAGCAGGTTGTGGGGCGGGGGAGTTGTTTCCAGAATGACGATGCGGCCCCCAGGCTTCAGCACACGCCGCTGTTCCAGCAGCGTTCGTGGAATATCGATGACGTTTCGCACCAGGTAACCGCTGACCACTGCGTCAAAGCTCTCATCCGGGAACGGGAGCTGCAGGGCGTCGGCCTGCGCCCACTGTATCTGGTGCCCCATTGGCAGCTCTTTGCCAACTGCCATCATCTGAAACGCGAAATCGGCACCCACCACATGGGCATTTGGATGCATCCTGCGCGCTTCAAAAGCGATATCGCCGGTGCCTGTGGCCAGATCCAGCAGACTGCCAGTGGCGGGAAGCATGGCTTTCTGAATGACGAAGCGCCGCCAGCGCATGTCCTGCCCAAAAGTCATCACCCGATTCATGATATTGTAACGCTGGGCGATGCGGTCAAACATTGTTTGCACGTACTGGGCGCGTTCCTGCCCCGTCAGATGAGCCATAGACAATCCTGTGTTTGTCCATTAATTCACAAATAGTATAATGGACAATGCTTAGACCGGTATGAGTGCCACTCCCTATGGATTACAGCCGCATTATCAATCAGGTGTCACCACGTCATCCATTGTCGCTGCTACAGCTTGGCGATCTTGCCCAGGCGTGCCAGGTGCACAGTGGTTCCAGGGTGCTGGACCTGGGTTGCTACGATGGTATGCTTCTCAACCACTGGGCCAGGCAGTATGACCTGCGTGGCACTGGGGTTGATGACGATGAAGCGGCTATTCAGAAGGCGATGACCCTGGCTAACAGCATGGATGTCTGGTCACAACTGCAATATGTCACCGCTGATGTTTATGACTACCCACAGCCATTTCACCAGTACAACGTTGTGACATGGCTGAACAGCGGTGCGGGCCACGAACTGCCCCGGTGGCTGGCCGTCATGCGTTCGGCGCTGCGTGATGCTGGTGGCCTGCTGGTGGTAGGTGAGACATTCTGGCGGACGCTGCCACCCAGGCGCGTGCTGGCCAGTCGTGGGTTGGAACGCGAGATGCTGCCTACCCAGGATGAACTGATACGCGTGTTTCACCGTCATCATCTGGACGTGATGGACGCGATATTCGTTGATGAGAACGGCTGGGATCGCTACTATGCTAACCAGTGGCGGGCGGTTAAGGCGTGGCTGGCAGACAATACCCATGACGAGGCCGCGTCAGAAGTTCGCGCAGCCTGGCGGCGGTCGCAGGTAAGCTACTTCAGCTTTGAACGCAGCTATGTGGGCTGGGGTGCTTTCATTCTGGCGGGGGATGCTGGCTAGGGGTGTGGGCGCATCGCTTCAATCAGCATCCAGTCACCGATCTGACGCCTTTTCAGCGGCTGAAGCCCGGTCGCAAGCAGGGCCGTTTCAACCTCTTCGGTTTGTGTATCTATCAGGCCGCTAAAAACAGCCATTGCGCCGGGGCGCACCACCTGCCCAAGTCCCTGCTGGCACATGGGGATGATGACCTTTGCGAGGATGTTCACCACGACAAGGTCAAATCGGCGTGACGAAGTCAGGACAGTTTCCAGGCTCCCCTGCTGCGCGACAATATACTGATCAACACCGTTTTCACGGGCGTTTTCCGCTGTTATTTCAACAGCGGTTGGGTCAATGTCTACCGCCAGTATTCTGCGTGCCCCCAGCAGAGCAGCGCCAATGGCCAGAATGCCACTGCCGCACCCCAGATCGAGCACATCCAAACCAGGCTGCACCAGATCTTCCAGCGCTTCCAGGCAAAGTTGTGTGGTGGGGTGGGTGCCTGTGCCAAATGCCATGCCAGGATCCAGGGTGATGACGATATCGTCTGAATTGGGCAGCACTTCGATCCAGCGTGGACGTACCAGAATGTGCCTGCCAAGACGCACGGGGTGGTAGTGTGCTTTCCAGGCTTCAGCCCAGTCGGCGTCATCCACCATGCTGAAGACAGGCTGGGGCATCGGGTACATCATGTTCAGGTAACCCAGCACGCGCTCTATGCTCTCGCGTGTTGCCTGGGCGTTCTCATCATCGTGGAAGTAACCCCGCACGATGACGCGGGTGGCAGGTGGCACATCCCCATCATCCCAGTACCCTTCCTCGATATCTGCCTGTTCGATGGCGAGCCCCTGATGACAGTATTCAGAAAGCTCCTGGGCAATGGCTTCTGCGGCTTCGCCGTCAGTTTGCAGCGATACTTCAACCCAGCGAGGCATCAGCCGCCCTCGCCGTTCAGGAAATCCATCATGCTTTTGAAGAAGCCCTTGCCCTGCTGGGACGTGGCCAGTTCCTTGCCGAATGACTGCGCCAGTTCTTCAAATAACTGCCGCTGTCTGTCGCTGAGCCTGGTCGGGATGACAACCTGCACATACACGAGCTGGTCACCACGCCCGCTGTTGCTGCCATCACTGCGCAGCTTAGGAACACCCTTATTGCGCAGGCGGAACACTTTACCCGTCTGGGTGCCGGCAGGGATGACCAGTTCAACTTCGCCATCTACCGTGGGGATCATAACCTTGTCACCCAGGGCAGCCTGGGCCACGTTGAGGTTAAGGTCGTAGATAATGTCAAAATCGCGCCGCTTAAAAAACTCGTGATCACGCACGTGCACAACGACGAACAGGTCACCGGCTGGCGCGCCGGTCTCGCCTACATCGCCTTCGCCACGCACCTGAATGCGCAGGCCATCGTGCACACCAGCCGGGATGTTTACCGGCAGGTCTGCTTTGCGCCGTTTTCTGCCGCTGCCGTCGCAGTTGCGGCACGGGTTGTTGACGATAGTGCCCTTGCCGCCGCAGCGCGGGCAGGTGGCTACTCTCACCACATTGGCCACGAAGGTCTGGCGCACCTGGCGCACTTCACCGCTGCCGCCACAATCCGGGCAGGTGACAGGCGCCGACCCTTTTTCTGCGCCTGTGCCTGAGCACACTTCGCAGGTTTCCAGGCGCTGGTACTCTATTGTTTTCTCTGCGCCAAATGTTGCCTCAATGAAATCAATGGTGAGGTCTACGCGTATATCGCCACCTTTGCGCGGGCCGCGCCGTGTCGCGCTTTGTCGCCCGACAAAACTGCTGAAGAAATCCTCGAAGATGTCTTCAAAACCGCCAAAGCCCTGCGCTCCGCCGAAGCCACCAGGTCCGGCAGCCCCGCTGACGCCAGCGTGGCCAAAGCGATCGTAGCGGGCGCGCTTGTCGTCATCGCTCAGCACTTCGTAGGCCTCGTTGATCTCCTTGAAGCGCGTTTCAGCTTCAGGCGCCTTGTTAACATCCGGATGGTACTGACGAGCCAACTGGCGAAACGCCTTTTTTACTTCGTCCTTGCTGGCGTTTCGTTGTACTCCCAGGATTTCGTAGTAATCTCTCGCCATAGTGCTCCTGCACGTTGCGTGTTTTTATCTGGCGGCAGCCACTGTTAACAACATATGCCCCGTTTACGGGGCAGACAAATTGCTGGTTTTGCGGCGGCTACCAGACGACAGGGCAACCGCCTCACGACAATTACTGTTCAGTAAACTCTGCGTCCACAACATCTTCGTTTTTGCCGTTTGCGCCTGGGTTGTTCGGCGGCGTGGCGCCGGGCGCTTCCTGGTACATCTGCGCCCCCAGACCCTGCATGAACTGATTCAGATCTTCGGTAGCGTTGCGAATGGCGGCGATATCGTCGCCGTCCTTCACTGCGTTGACAGCGGCGATTTTCTTCTGAGCGTCTGCTTTGGCGCTTTCTGGCAGCTTGTCGCCGTAGTCTCTCAGGAATTTCTCCAGGTTGAAGACGGCTGTTTCGGCCAGGTTTTTCACCTCAACGGCTTCCTTGCGCCGGGCATCCTCGCTGGCGAACTTCTCTGCTTCCTTCACCATGCGGTCAATTTCTGCATCACTCAGGCCGCTGCTGGCGGTGATGGTAATTTTTTGTTCGCGCCCTGTCGCTTTGTCACGCGCGCTGACGTTGAGAATGCCGTTGGCGTCGATGTCGAACGTCACCTCAATCTGAGGAATGCCGCGCGGCGCTGGGGGCAGTCCATCCAGAATAAAGCGGCCCAGCGATTTATTGTCTGAAGCCAGTGGGCGTTCGCCCTGCACCACGTGAATTTCAACCTGTGTCTGGTTATCAGCCGCAGTGCTGTAAACCTGTGTTTTGCTGATCGGTATTGTGGTGTTGCGCTCAATCATCGGGGTAGCTACACCGCCCAGTGTTTCCACCCCCAGCGTCAGCGGCGTTACGTCAAGCAACAGAATATCCTTCACATCGCCGCCCAGGACACCTGCCTGAATGGCAGCGCCCAGCGCCACCACCTCATCAGGGTTGACGCCCTTGGTGGGCTCCTTGCCGAAGAATTTCTTTACCGCCTCCTGAATAGCGGGCATACGCGTCATACCGCCTACCAGCAGCACAGTGTCGATATTCTTTGTCTCCAGCTTGGCGTCCTTCAGGGCCTGACGGCATGGCTCGATACTCTTCTGAATGAGATCATCAACCAGCGCTTCCAGTTTGGCGCGGGTCAGCGTAGTGTTCATGTGCTTGGGGCCGCTGGCGTCTGCCGTGATGAACGGCAGGTTGATATCGGCGCTGAGCGTGCTGGAAAGCTCAATCTTGGCCTTTTCGGCAGCTTCCTTCAGGCGCTGAAGGGCCTGTTTATCGGCACGCAGGTCAATGCCATTTTCCTTCCTGAAGCTGTCTACGAGCCAGTCTATGATGCGCTCGTCAAAGTTATCACCACCCAGAAAGGTATCGCCATTCGTGCTCTTGACTTCAAACACGCCGTCGGCGATCTCCAGGATCGTAATGTCAAAGGTGCCGCCACCCAGGTCATAGACAGCGACAATGCCATCCTTACGCTCGCCCAGACCATAAGCCAGCGAAGATGCAGTAGGTTCGTTGATGATGCGCG
>Ga0224722_1002231_pt1 | contig 10371 bp, 12 predicted proteins | sample Balambano_FR1_Me_FD_161646 | JGI IMG/M metagenome (GOLD analysis project Ga0224722, IMG submission 161646) | Freshwater sediment microbial communities from Lake Towuti, South Sulawesi, Indonesia - Balambano_FR1_MetaG | ecosystem: Environmental > Aquatic > Freshwater > Lake > Sediment | place...
GCCTTCCGATTCCCACACGATCCCCGGCAGGCTTTCGAGCAGGTCATTCAGGCGGCGGCGCTCGGCATCGATCACCTGAAGCAGCGTATGGATCTGCGTTTCTGCCGCCTTGCGCGCGGTGATGTCCACGCCAGACAGGACGAGGTTGACGATTTCGCCGTGGTCGCCAAACATGGGCGCAGCCATCAGGTCGAGATGGCGAGTGGTGCCGTCAGCCATGGTGAGGGCGACGTCTGCGCGGATGCGTTCCCCGCGGAGTACGGCTTCGAGCCGGGGCGCAAGATATGCGGCAAAGTCCGGGTTGCGCTCGACAATGGAGATCGTTTGCCACGGCTTCCCGATGACTTCTTCTGCTGCGACCTGGTTAGCCGTCTGTGCCTGCTGGTTGAATTCGAGCACCGTGCCGTCTGGCGTCAGCACCGCCACTTCAAAGCCGAGATTGTCGATGACTGCGCGCAGCCTGCGCTCGGACTGTTCGCGCAGGCGGTTCATCGCTTCCTCTTCGCGCAGGTCACGCAGAATGATGATCTTGCCGAAATGCCCCTCCTGCGTAAAGACGCTGCCCGATACCGGAATGCGCTCTGGCGTATCGGGCCTGGTCAGGACGGATTTGGCCGGCAGCACCCCCCGGGACGGCGCAGATGAGGCGTCCGCGATCATCAGGTCGAGGGCAGCTTCAGGCTCAACGGTGAACAGCTCGCTGAGCATGTAACCACGCGTCTGGACTTCAGCGCGGCCCAGCAGCTCCTGAGCCGCCGGGTTCTGCATCACCAAGACCCCCTCATGGTCGGTCACGATGACCGCGTCGCTGAGCACCTCAAAGATCGAGCGCAGGCGCTGGCGTTCTTCTTCGGCACGGCGCTGGTTCCGTCGCTGCGCGGACAGGTCCGTGAAGACTGCTACGATCGATTCGACATTGCCATTGGCATCGAAAAGCGGCGTCGCCTGAATCCGCAGCCACCGCTCATATGCCGCCCCCTTATCGCCACAACCGACAATCGCCGAAGCAGGCAGGCGATTTTTAAGTACGCTGCGGAAGGGAAGCTGATCACTCGTGAGCGAGACCTCGTTCTCGTCGCAGAAATCCAGTTCGGCAGAAATACGGTCGAGCAGCAGGTTGCCTTCATCAAGGGGTTGCTTCAGCCCCAGCAGCCGCTGCGCCTGGGAATTGGCATAGCGGGTCTGCAGGTTCGCGTCCAGCAGCAGGACGCCATCTGCCGCCGTTGACAGTATCGTCTCGAGCTGCTGGCGGGTCGTGTTCTCGACGCCAAACACCAGCCGCCACTGTTCCTGCAGCCAGCCGATCAGCCAGGCGACCCCAAGAAATACGCTCAGCCAGATGATGTTCCGCCAGTCATCAAACAGAAGGCCGTAGGGCGTTCCGAAGAAGTAATCCGACAGGCAGAACGAGATGAGTGCAGCCAGCAGCGCCCCGCGAACGCCGGCGATGTAAGCGCTGACCGCCACCGCGCCCATAAAGAAAACGAGCGTGGCACCTGGCACCAGCACACGCAGGGCGGCCGTGAGAAAGAAGGCCACGAGGGTGCAGCCGAGGCACAGCATCAACTGCTTCCACATTGGCATGCTGAAACTGGTGATGAGATTGCCGTGAACGGTGCGCCCGACCATGTGCGTGCCCGTTGCTTTCAGACGAAACGACGTCTACTGGCGATCTGACATCGGTCGCAGAGCCGCCAGCATGACGAAGTTTCCTTCTATACCGATGAAAACGATTGCATCCATACCAGTGTAGCGGGACACACAGCGAAATGGATAAGCCGGTTGGATAGCTGCACTAGGTCAGTTGACCTACGGACAATCCGGCACATTGTTCGTGCCATCGCGTAATAGCCATCTGACCTAGCGGAAGGCTGCCACCTTTCCCATGACATTTACTGCCCCGGCCTGTACGGTATCACTGTTTCATGCAGGCAGAAGGGTAAGGAGTGGATCATGCCGTGGACAAAGACCGACTATCCGGTTTCATGGAAGAATCTGGATGCGACGGTTCGCAATAAAGCGGTAGATATCGCCAATGCCCTGCTGGAAGAAGGCTATGCTGAAGGAAGCGCCATCGCCATTGCAACTGCTCAGGCCAAACGCTGGGCGGAAGGCCGTGACGAGAAGGATGAGTCGCAGGCCTACCGTGTGGTGAAGCACCCCGAAGGCTGGGCTGTGCGCCGCGCCAATGGAAAGCGGGCCTCATCTGTGCATGAAACGAAGGAAGAAGCGCGCAATCAGGCCATCCTGTATGCGCGCAACGAGGGCGTCGACGTGGTGATCCACGACGAAGATGGCAACGAGCAGAATTTTGTCTCGCTCGTCGATGAAGTCCAGCCGATCGTCGAACGCGCCGTGCAAACCCCGCGTGATTCGTAACGAAAGCGATCGTTCAGTCTGAACAGGAGTTCATGATGGATCTTGAAAATCGTACTGCAGGCCTTTGGGATCAGATTGCCGGCAACTGGAAGCAGCTTCGCGGCGAAGTCCGCAAGCAGTGGGGCAAGCTGACCGATGATGACTGGGATCAGGTTGCCGGCGAGCGCGACAAGTTCATCGGCAAGCTTCAGGAACGGTATGGCATCGCCGAAGCGGAAGCCATGCGCCAGGTGGACGAATGGGAAAGCCGTCTCAAGCTCTAGGCAACCGGACTGGTTTCTGACGCCTGAAATGCCGGAGGGCCGCCCGCGTGCGGCTCTCTGGCTTTGCCTGCGCTATACAATGGAAGAACGCTCATGGAACCCTACATCTTTGATCTTCAGCGCATCTTCTTTGGCGACATGTCGCCGGCAGTGCTGCTCGAAATCGCTTTTCGGACAGCGTTCCTGTTTGTGTTCACGATGCTGCTGTTTCGTATGCTGGGTGCTCGAACGCTCTCGCAGCTTTCCATTGCCGAAATCGCCCTCATTATCGGGCTTGGCTCGGCAGTGGGCGACCCGATGCTGTATCCCGATGTGCCGCTTGTTCACGGCATGATGGTGATCACGGTGGTGGTCGTGCTTCAGCGGCTGATGACACGCGTCAGCTTTAGCAGCCGCCTGCTGCGGACAGTGATCGACCCGGCTGTTGTCCGACTGGTTGCTGATGGGCGGGTTGATGAGCGAGGCGTCCGCAGAGCCCACCTGACCCTTGCCGAGCTTTACGGCGAGCTGCGCCAGCACGATGTCGAAAATGTGTCACAGGTGCGGCGCGCCTATATGGAGTCTGACGGCAGTTTCAGCGTGTTCCTGTACAGGGACGACGAGCCAGGTTCCGGCACTGCGACCGACCTGATCGTCGACGCGGACGAAGGACGCTCGCGCTGATGAATTTTTATCGATGACGAGAGGAGTGTATCCCATCATGTATGAACCTGTTGCAGAAAACCGGTATCAGAACCACACCCCGGCTGCACCGCGCAGCGACGGCGTATCAGTCGGCAGGCTGATCGTGCTGGCGTTTGGCATCGTGCAGCTCATCATGTCGCGCAAGGTGCGCGCCGGCTTCCTGGTGACGCTGGCAGGCGGTGTCGTGCTTGGTGCGCTTGGGGTGCTGGCACTGGTACGTTCACGCCGCCGCCCGCGCACATGGACAGAGCGCCTGGCTGAGCGGCTCGGCATCGACTTCGATGCGCGCGAGGCAGAGGCGACCATTCACCGGCTGGGGCGTGAAGTCGACCGCCTGCGCCATGAAGTCGAGGCCCGTTTCGAGGAGCAGGCACGCCAGGCACGTCAGACCGCAGAGCGCGCGTCGGACATCCTGCATCGCTCGTAAGGCGACCCACGTGCAGTGAAAGCAGTACCCTCCCATTACAGCCCCGTTCGCGGGGCTTTTTTGTTGTCGGGTCGCTGGCGGGGGAAAACGAAAGACCGGCACTCGGACTGCAGTGCCGGTCGATCAGTTTGCAGACTGAACGTGCGTTTCGATCAGACGCGGCTTCGTGTGAGCAGCCGGCCGATGGCGATGAGGATAACCGCGCCGATGACGGCGATCACCAGGTTAACGATGACCAGCCCAATGCCACCATCCGGCCGACCAATGCCGAGCAGGTTGGCCACCAGCCCGCCGACGAATGCGCCGATGAGGCCCAGAATCATATCTGAAAGCCATGACCGGTCGGGTGAGCCCATCAACTGGCGCGCCAGAGCGCCCGCGACGATGCCGACAATGATCCAGCCAATACAGATGAAGGGCGAGGCAATCAGGCTATTGATGAAATCCATGTGGAGTCCCCTTTCACAATGACGAGAATACTGCCATCACACAAAAAGATAGCTCTTGTACCGCGAACCGGAGAAGAGCTATCAAAACCGCCTTGCTGCCGCGTTCAGACCGAGCCGCGACGTCCGAAAATCAGTGACACGACGAACAGGATGATCGCGATGACGGCCAGGATCCAGGCAATGTTGCTTGCTGTACCCGCCACGCCGCTGAAGCCGAACAGCGCCGCGACAATCGCGATGATCAGGAAAATAATGGCCCAGCGAAACATTTCTTTCTCTCCCAGGTAATGCCTGACTCTACGAACTATAGGGGACACAGCCGCATTGCCAATCCCCCCGTTGGCGCTCGTCCGGTAGGACAAATGGGGGAATATGAGAAGCCCGCTGAGGATACAGCGGGCTTTCCTATACAGTTGGTCGTGCGGCGATTACGAGGCAGGCGTGGTTTCCGGCGTCACTTCGACAGTCACGTCGAGCGTTACTTCAACTGTGGACTCGCCATCCGGCGTCACCTCGGCGGTCGCTTCGGCAGGCTGTGTCGGCATCATATTGTCGCTGCCATCCGCGGGCATCGTCATTTCAGGGGTTGCCATGTCGCCCGTCATGTCCATCGGCGGCACTTCGACGATCACGCCACATGCGATTCGTGCGCCCGAATCACCGGTGGCCAGCGTCTCCTCATCCGGCCCACCCTCGGAAGCCCGGTTGCCGGCTTCGTCAAAGCTGAAATATCGATCAGGGATGTTGCCGAAGTTGTCTGGCCGCTCATGCACGATCAGGCTGCTGCCGTCTTCATCCAGCAGATCGTCCATCGTGAAGCGGTCGGTCGAGACGCTCAGATAGGCCGTGCCATCCTGAAGCACCAGAAGCGGCGGCAGGTCGCCCGCGTGATCAGGGTGGTTCAGGCCCATCAGGTTCAGATGATCTCCCGCAGCCGAGAATGGGCCGCCGCCGTCGTCTTCACAGCGCCCGCTGGTGTGAATGTGGAGGCCGTGAAAACCGGGCGGCATACCGGTCACCTGTCCGCTGACGATAATGCGATAGTCGTAAACGGTAAACGTGAAGATGCCGTATGCCTGGCCGTCCACGCCCGACAGGCTGACCGCTGCATCCGGCTGAGTCATTTCCGGTGCCGGCGTGGCCGTCTGCTCCTGTGCGAAGGCAGTGGCTGCGGCCAGCCCCACTGCAAGTACCGCTGCGGTTGTCCATGCTTTGGCCGTCTGATTCATGAGGCTGCATTCCTTTCTGTATTCTCACGGTCGCTGTCAAACCCGGGTATTCCGTCCGGTTTCCTGCAGTCTGCGTTAGCGCAGTTTCGCCTCCAGCAGCCGAACTGTACTGCGGGGACTCTGCATCACCTTAGGCCGAACCTCGCCTGGCTCCATGCCCAGACCGATCCCTTTGCTCATGGGCTGGCTGGGGGATTTGGCGGTCAGACAGAAAGTAATTCAGCCAGTTTTCCTAGTCCGGCGTCGTTCCCCTGTCGCATGATCGGCGTGCAGCGCCAGCCTATACTCCACGAAAGCAGATCGTCAGTGTGGGAACCGCGTTCATGTTCCTCACACAGTCCGGGTCAGACTGAGGAGGTCGATGTGGTGATGAATATGAACGCGCCTTCGAACAGCACGCGTGATGAAGACATCGAAACACGCATCGCACGTCTGGTTAGCCGTATTCGGCAGGCGCAGCAGGAAATCGAGGACTGCAACCGCGAAATCCAGCAAGACAAGCGCGAGCTGCGCCAGTTGCTGGAGCAGTATGGCGGTAACTGGCAGGACGAAGAAGGCTATGCGCGGCTGGTCAGTGAAGGCTTTCAGCGCTTCTATGATGTGGATGCCTTGGATCGTCTGATCCTCACTGACCCTCTGCACTACGGGTGGCTGAAGGACTATCGCCATGAGCGCGTGATTGCTGAACGGCTGAGCGTGCGTTAAGCGCGCAGACGGGTGATGTGTAAAGTTTGCGCGTCCGGGTGCGTCTGAACGCATACTTGCAGGGCGAGGGAAAACGGATGGAAGAGCCGAACGGTGAAGCGGGCGCATCGCTCCATTCAATTCTGTCTCCACTCCTTCTGATGCTGGTGTTGCTGCTGCTCATAACCGATGTGATTTATCTGCTCAGCCGCGTACTGATGTGGGCCCAGCTCTCTTTCTACGTCGCCATCGCAGGCGCGGCAGCAGGCGTACTGGTCGCCATATTCAGCCTGATGGATCTGCTCCTTGATGGGGCGCTGTGCATTCAGCGGGCATCGTGGCTGCAACTGGCCACGTACCTGTTGGTGATCGGGCTCATGCTGGCCAATCTCACACTTCGCAGTACGGTCAACCCGTCGCTCAACGTGCTGCCGTGGGGCCTCAGTCTGTCGATGGTCGCAGGCCTTGCGGTGATCCGCGCCCAACTCTATCGACCGATGGCACCTGTGACTGTCCGTTAGCTGCCGGGCGCAGGCTCTGGTGACTGGATGGGTGTCGGCTCCAGTTGCGCGGTCAGCGGGGGCTGCTGGGCCCACTGATATGCGAACGCATCGACTATATACAACTGTGCGGCACTTGGACGGATGAAGGGACGCAGCGCCTTCAGTTTTCCCCATGCTTCTGCCGGCGTCAGGCCGGTGGAGACCAGGTATGCTGCCACCACCGTCGGCGCGCGACCCACGCCTTCCCAGCAGTGGACATACACACGATTGCCTTTTGCAACCTGATCGCGGATGAAGGCGACGCCTTTCTGGACATTTTCCAGGGTCGGGGGATAACCGTCCGGCGTCGGCAGATGGCAGTAGTGTTCGGCATCTGGCCCAAAGCCGTGAGCCGACTCGTCGAACTCGGCGCGCATGTTGACCACCGCGTCGATGCCGCGCTGATCGCGCAGAATCTTCCAGCCTCGCTCGTTGTATTGCCCCCCGACGTGCACGTCTTCAGACAGCACGGAATAGCGCGCCATCGGAAGTCCGATGAAGCGGCGGTAGAGCTGTTCGCCGGCTTCCAGCAGCGTGACGCGCAGACCCTGTTTCACATACTGACTCAGCAGGTGGCGAATCTGCCGCAGCAGACTCGGCTCCATTTCCTCGTCTGACAGCGGCGTCGGCGGAATACGGGGCTCGCGCAGTTCAGGATGGTTGAGCTCGACGGTCGGGTTCGTGACCGGCGGCGCGTCCTTTACCGCTGGCGCGGGTTCAAGCGGCGGTTTGGTCATCGTATGGGCGATCTGGGGATCAGTCTTCATAGGGCAGATTATATCGATCGAGTTTAAGGAACGAACCCATCGAGTGGCCTATTCTGCCCCTTACGGGCGGCCGGCTGCCCACGCCATGATCGCTTCGACCGCCTGCAGATTGCGCTCAAATTCGATGTCATCGCGCGCCGTCAGCTCCACATCGGCAGAGGCGATGCCCTGGCCGTCTGCCCATGTCGATGCCGTTCCGGTGACAGCATAGGCGGTGAATGCCTGGCCGAAGCGGTACCCGGCGGCCTCGCCGTAGATGGCAGTCATCTGCGCGCTGTTGCTCTCGCGTACGGGCCGACTGCAATCCCCGGCGAAAATGCCGTTCGCGGCGCTGTGATAGAAGAGGGCGGCCACCGGCATCGTCTGTCGCAGGAAAGCAGCCAGAGCACGCGTCTCCGGCTCGCTGAAAGCCGAAGCGCCCGCGTTCACCGGCTGGTCACGCCAGACCGCATCGGCTGACCAGTCGCAGCCCCAGTTGCGGTTGAGATCGACGCCGCGCGCGTTAAACCTGCCATCCGGGCCGTTTCCGCGCACCAGCCCATCCGGGTTGACCGCCGGCACAAACATCAGGCTGACCTCGGGCGGAATGTCGCCCGAATGCACGTCGAAGTGCGCTATCAGCGCCTGAACGAGGGCGACGGTGTTCGCTTCGTAGCCGCCGTGGATGCCGCCAAGCAGCACGATCAGCCGCGGGCCGGTGCCGACGCGGTGCGCGAAGATCGGCCGTCCTTCAACCGATGTGCCGAGGAGCACGTCGCCAGCACCGGGCATGGGAACGACCCTCGTCGCTTCAGGCGACGCAGGCGACACCGTCCGGGACGGCTCGTCCGTTGGAGAGCGGGTTGACGAAGCGGCCACCATGCGGGTGGCACTGGCGGTCGCTGCTGCCGTCGGCCTCCCTGCGATCTGCCGGGTCGGCACCTGGCTTGCGAGGACTGCCGGCGCAGGGGTGATGCTGGCGACAGGCGGCGTGGTCTCCGTCGAAAGGGGAACAGTTTGGCAGCCCGCCGCCCACAGCCCTATAATCAGGACGATCACGAGCATTCTGCGCATGGATGGAGGGCAAACGCCTATGCGCGCCAGCAGATCGTTATGGACAGTCATCGCGCTCATCCTGCTTGCTGCCGTGATCGGCGCGTGCCGTCAGCGGCCGCAGGTCGTCGTGCCGACACAGGCTGTTCTGCCGCCGCCAACCGTCACGCTGACCCCTTCACGTACGCCATTTCCCACGTGGACCAATACCTATACGCTTACGCCGACGCCCACGTTAACCCCATCCAATACCTTCACACCCTCACGGACGTTCACGAATACGCCGACGTTCACGCTCACGCCGTCCGAGACGCTCACGCCGTCGAACACACCGACGCTGACGCCTTCCATGACCTTCACAGCGTCCAGCACCATCCCACCGACGCCTTCGCTCACCATCACCGAGACGCTCACGCCATCCAACACGCCGACGATCACGCCGACGCCGAGCCGTACGCGCCGCCCGCCGCCGACTGCCGTCCCGACGGTGCTGGGCGGCCCATCGCCCACGCTGACGCCGATTCCCGGCCCGACGATCTTCAGCTTCAGCGCCAATCAGGCCAGCGTCCTCAACAACACGACGGTGATCTTCTCGTGGTCGACCGATGCGGATATCGTCAACCTTGAGCAGACAGACCTGGGCGGGATCACCGTTTTCCAGAACATTCCGCTGCCCCAGACCGGCCAGTTTTCGGTGCTCGTGCAGACGACGCCTGGCGGCGGCCGGCAGGCATTTTTCCGGCTCGTCGCTGCGCGCAACGGCATCGTCACACGCTCGATGCCGATCGTCATCGCCATCAACTGCCCGGCTGGCTGGTTCTTCGGCGATCAGTTCGCGCCACCCGGCACGGGCTGCCCGGCCACCGTTGGCGCCATTGGCCCGGGTGCATTCCAGCGTTTCGAGCGCGGCTTCATGATCTACACGAATGCCAACGGCCTGAACCGCATCTGCATGGCGCAGGACGCCGGCGCGCGCTACATCTGTGTCATCAACGGCTGGGATAACCAGACGATCAACAACACGGCAGCGCCAAACGGCCTGTATCGTCCGGAACAGATGCTCAACTGGGCGTACTATAACACGCTGGCAGTCGGCGGAACGTGGAACAGCGTGATCGGCTGGGCGCTCAATCCGATTGCGCTCGGCAGCCGCACGATCCAGTACGAAAACGCCAATGGTGGCAGCAATCCGTTCTACATCGACACGGCAGACGGCACCATCATCCGCTTCAGCGGCGGCGACAGCGGCACGTGGACGCGCATTCGCTGAAACGAGTGCCCTTCGCGTCAGCATGAGTCGACTTCTGCGTGCGCTTGCGCCGGCGGCCATCGCGCTGCTGGCGCTGGTGCTGACGACGCTGCCGTACCTTGTCGCACAGCAGGCAGCCGGCGATACGTGGCGCTTCAGCGGCTTCCTGTTCGGCGTCATCGACGGCAATTCCTACCTCGGCAAGATGCGCCTCGGCAGCGCCGGCGCGTGGGATTTCTCGATCTTCTATACAACTGAGCCGCACGAACCCGCCCCGCTGGTGTTCCTGCCGTACCTCATTCCGGGCCAGATCGTCGGTGCCTTTGTGCCTGCGGACAGCCCGCCGCATCACGATGCGCTGCAGACCGCCTGGCAGATCATGCGGCTCGCGTTCGACGCACTCTATCTGTGGGCGTTGTGGCGCTTCATCTGCACATTTGTGGAAGACATGCCGGTGCGGCTGGCGGCCTATACGCTGGCAGTTGCGGGCGGGGGCATCGGCTGGGTGCTGTTTGCTTTCGGCCAGACGCCCCCCGAACTGTATATTCCCGAAGGCTACAGCCCGCTGATCCTGCTCGGTCTGCCGCATCTGGCGCTGGCGCGGGCGGCGCTGCTCGGCGGCTTCGTGTGTCTGTTCCACGGGCTGCAAGCGACCGGTCACACGGC
>Ga0224722_1002234_pt1 | contig 10367 bp, 20 predicted proteins | sample Balambano_FR1_Me_FD_161646 | JGI IMG/M metagenome (GOLD analysis project Ga0224722, IMG submission 161646) | Freshwater sediment microbial communities from Lake Towuti, South Sulawesi, Indonesia - Balambano_FR1_MetaG | ecosystem: Environmental > Aquatic > Freshwater > Lake > Sediment | place...
AGCTGATTGTGCCGGTGGCGATCGAGGAGGGCTTGCGCTTCGCGATCCGCGAGGGCGGCCGCACCGTCGGTGCCGGTGTCGTCGGCAAGATCCTCGATTAAGTAGAGCAGCAGCGCTGCGGTGAGGCGTAGGGGCCGAGCACGCTTGGCCCCTACGCCCGCCCCATCGCACGGTAGGAGTGCCTCATGGCGAAGCAAAAGGTTCGCATTCGGCTCAAGGCCTACGACCACAAGATTCTCGATCAGTCGGCGCGCCAGATCGTCGAGGCAGCCGAGCGAACCGGCGCGCTCGTGGCGGGTCCGGTGCCGCTGCCCACCAAGATCGAGAAGTACAGTGTGATCCGTGGCCCGTTTATCGACAAAGACTCGCAGGAGCAGTTCGAGATCCGGACTCACAAGCGCTTGATCGATGTGCTCGACCCGAGTCAGCAGACGATCAACGCACTGATGAAGCTAAACCTGCCGGCTGGTGTGGATATCGAGATAAAGCTCTAGTGATTGTGCAACGGCGCGGCGGTCATTTGGCCTCCCGCGTCGGCGAAAGAGCAGCCGCTGCGTTTCGCACGCACGCTGCGGAGGTGCAGTTGTGATCGAAGGATTGCTCGGTCGAAAGATTGGAATGACTCAGGTCTTCGGTGCCACGGGCGAAGTGATTCCCGTAACGGTGCTCGAGGTTGGGCCTTGTGTTGTAACGCAGATCCGCACCCAGGATCGGGATGGTTACGAGGCAGTGCAGATCGGTTTTGGTGCAGTGCCGGAACGCAAGCTTACCAAGCCGGAGCAGGGCCATCTCCGCGCTGCCGGCAGGTTGGTGCGTCATCTGCGTGAATTCGATGCCGATAACGTGGAAGAGCATAACGTTGGCGACGAGATCGGTGCCGACTTGTTCAGCGAGGGTCAACTCGTCGATGTCACCGGTACATCGAAGGGCCGTGGCTTTCAGGGCGTTGTCAAGCGCCATGGCTTCAGCGGTGGGCCGCGTACCCACGGCCAGAGTGACCGGCATCGCGCGCCCGGCTCGATCGGCCCCGGCACCACGCCAGGCCGCGTGTTCAAAGGCACGCGCATGGCAGGTCGCATGGGCAATCGTCGTGTGACTGTCCAGAACCTGCAGGTGGTCGAAGTGCTTCAGGATCGGAACCTGCTGCTTGTGCGCGGCTCGGTGCCCGGTGCCAAGAATGGCTTGATCATGGTTCGCCGCGCCGTAAAGAATCGGTAAGAGCAGAGGTTAGGAGGGCACAGCCCCGAAGAAGAGCCCTATGCTCTTGGCAGCGGGGGATTGGGGGCACAGCCCCGAAGAAGAGTCCTACGCTCTTGGCAGCGGGGGATTGGGGGCGCAGCCCACAAGAAAAACCCTACGCCCTTGGAAACAGGGGATTGGGGGCGCAGCCCACAAGAAAAACCCTTCGAGCCTTGGAAGCGGGGGATTGGGGGCGCAGCCCACAAGAAAAACCCTTCGAGCCTTGGAAGCGGGGGATTGGGGGCGCAGCCCACAAGAAAAACCCTTCGAGCCTTGGAAGCGGGGGATTGGGGGCGCAGCCCCCAAAGAAAATCCCTTCGAGCCTTGGAAGCGGGGGATTGGGGGCGCAGCCCCCGAAGAAAATCCCGACCAAACCTATTACTGCTCTACCTCTACAGAGGATTGAAAGTGGAAGCAACGCTCTATAACCAATCCGGCGCGCAGATCGGCACGATCGAGCTTTCGGATTATATCTACGGCATCGAGCCGAACGTGCCGGTGATGCATCAATATGTTGTGATGCAGAACGCCAATGCGCGCCTTGGCACCCATAACACCCTTGGGCGTGGCGAAGTAACCGGCAGCACCAGGAAGCTGTACCGCCAGAAAGGCACCGGCCGTGCTCGGCAGGGTTCGGTTCGCGCGCCGCATCGCAAGGGCGGCGGCGTGGCTCACGGCCCACATCCGCGCAAATATACCAAGGCCATGCCGCGCAAAATGCGTCGGCTGGCAGTGCGCTCGGCGCTCTCGGCCAAGATGGCTGCGGGTGAGATCCGCTTTGTCGATGCTCTTGGCTTCGAGCGGCCCCGCACCAAAGATATGCTTGGTGTCCTGAGTAGCCTGCAGTTCGATGGCAAGACGCTGATCGTTCTTGATCGCAAGGACGAGGTCGTTCAGCGCTCGTCCAACAACCTGGAAAACGTCAAGATGCTCCTGGCGCACTACCTGAACGTGCGGGATCTGCTGATGTACGACAATATCTTGATGTCGCGCGCGGCCGTTGACGTCGTAGAAAGCTATCTCGGCCAGGGCGCGCCTGTCGCGGCCAGCGATGCCGATGGCGAGGAGGCGTGATGAACCCGCACGATATCATTATCCGGCCGTTGATCACCGAGAAGAACACCAACTTGATGCAGTACAACCAGTACAGCTTCGAGGTTGATCGCAACGCTAACAAGACGCAGATCAAGCAGGCGGTGCAGTCGATCTTCAATGTGCGCGTGACGGCTGTGAATACCATCAACGTCCGTGGTAAGTTCAAGCGCCGTGGCCGCACCGGCGGGTATACGGCCGATTGGAAGAAGGCGGTCGTGACGCTCGAAATCGGTGACCGGATCGAGCTGTTCGAGGGGGTTTAGGAGGTACGCCATGCCGGTTCGTAAGTACAAGCCAACCTCGGCAGGTCGCCGGAATATGTCGGTCTCGACCTTCGAGGAGATCACGAAGTCGACGCCGGAGAAGTCGCTGTTGCGGCCGCTCCGCAAAACTGGTGGTCGTAACAACCGTGGTCGCATCACCACGCGGCACCGAGGCGGTGGGCACAAACGCCACTACCGCGTGATCGACTTCAAGCGCAACAAGCACGGCGTTGCTGCCAAGGTGGCCGGGATCGAGTACGACCCGAACCGCTCGGCACGCATCGCGCTGCTGCATTATGCCGATGGCGAGAAGCGCTACATCCTGGCACCGCTCGGCCTGAACGTCGGTGACCGTCTGATGAGCGGGCCGGAAGCCGAGATCCGGGTTGGGAACGCGCTGCCGCTGCGTATGATCCCGCTCGGTAGCCAGGTACATAACATCGAGTTGCAGCTCGGTCGTGGCGGCGTGCTGGTTCGCAGCGCTGGCGTGTCGGCTCAGCTCATGGCCAAAGAAGGCGATTACGCGACGCTCCGTATGCCGTCCGGCGAGACACGGATGATCCATATCGACTGCCTCGCGACACTTGGGCAGGTCGGCAATGTCGACCACCAGAACATCCGTATCGGCAAGGCTGGCCGCAAGCGCTGGCTTGGCCGGCGGCCCGAGGTGCGTGGATCGGCGATGAACCCGCGCGACCATCCCCACGGGGGTGGCGAGGGCCGTGCGCCGCGTGGTATGAACCCCAAAACCAAGTGGGGCAAGCCGGCGCGTGGTGTCAAGACGCGCAACAACAAGCGCACCGATCGCTATATCGTGCGGCGCCGCAGCAAGGGCCGGTAAGGAGTAAATCATGTCGCGTTCGTCAAAAAAAGGACCATATGTTGACGATCGGCTGTTGGGCCGCGTCGAGGAGATGAATCGCACCAACGACAAGCGCGTGCTACGCACTTGGTCGCGTGACTCGACGATCTTCCCGCAGATGGTCAGCCATACGATCGCCGTCCACGACGGCCGCCGCCATGTGCCGGTGTACATCACCGAAAACATGGTCGGCCACAAGCTCGGCGAATTCGCGCCCACGCGCCTGTTCCGTGGCCATGGCGGCAAAAAGGCCGACAAGCGCGGCAAGATGAAGTAGGGTGACGATGCAAGCTAAAGCTGTAACCAAATATGTGCGTATCGCGCCAAACAAGGTGCGCCCGGTGATGGATCTGGTGCGCGGTAAGGATGTGGAGCGCGCGCTCGCCATTCTGCGCTATATGCCGCACAAGGCTGCCAAAGAGATTGCTCGCACGATCATGTCTGCCGCCGCCAATGCCGAGAACAACTTCGACATGGTACGCAACGACTTGGTGGTGAAGACGATCTTCGCCGATGAAGGCCCGGCGCTCAAGCGTATCATGCCGCGTGCGCGTGGCCGCGCCGACCGCATTCGCAAGCGCTCTACCCATATCACTGTGATTGTAGACGACGGCCAGGAGTTCTGAGAGGAATTATGGGACGAAAAGTACATCCGATCGGTTTCCGCGTCGGCTACATCAAAGACTGGCAGTCGAAGTGGTATGCCGACCGCTCTTACACTGACCTGCTCCACGAGGACATCATGCTGCGTCGCATGATCATGAAGGAGCTGGAAAACGCCGGTGTGGCGCGCGTCGAGATCGAGCGCTCGGCCAACAAGGTCGAGGTGACGGTACACACCGCCAAGCCCGGCATTGTGATCGGCAAGCGTGGTGCCAAAGTCGATGACCTGAAGAACGAGCTCGAGCGCCGCACTGGCAAGAAGGTCAAGCTCAATATTCAGGAGATTCACCAGCCCGAGATCGAAGCGCAGCTCGTGGCCGAGAGCATCGCCGAGCAGATCAACAAGCGCGTCTCATACAAGCGCGCGATGAAGCAGGCTGTGCAGCGCGCAATGCGCCTCGGCGCGTTGGGCGTGAAGATCAAGTGCTCGGGCCGGCTGGCCGGTTCGGAGATGGCGCGTATCGCGTGGGAGCGCGATGGCCGTGTGCCATTGCACACGCTGCGTGCCGATATCGACTACGCTCAGGTTCATGCCCACACGACCTATGGTCGTATTGGTGTGAAGGTCTGGATCTACAAGGGCGAGATTTTCCCCGGTCAGGAGCGACCGCAATTGGTGGCCGCGCCGCGCCCGCAGGAAGACGAAGAGCGCCCACGCCGCCGTGGTGGCCGCGGCGAAGGCCGTGGCGGCGATGGTCGCGGCGGCGACGGTCGTGGTGGTCGTGGCGCTGGTGCTGGTGGTGGCAGCCGCGCACCGCGTGGGCGGGGCTAGAGCACTTCTACGTGAGGCGTTTGGGCTGAAGCAGGCGTTGCATATCCAAAGGCCTGGCCTCAAGCCTCTAGTCTCTAGCCTCTGGGCTGAATGAGGAGATAGCAGCTATGTTGATGCCGAAGCGCGTCAAATATCGCAAGCAGCAGCGTGGCCGCGTCAAGGGCATGGCCCACCGCGGCAACTCGGTCGCCTTTGGCGACTTCGGGTTGATGGCGCTCGAGCCGACGTGGGTCACCAGCCGGCAGATCGAGGCCGCCCGACGCGCGATCACTGGCCACGTGAAGCGCGGTGGCAAAGTATGGATCCGTATCTTCCCGGATAAACCGGTTACGGCCAAGCCGGCCGAGACCCGCATGGGTTCCGGGAAGGGTGCTGTGGATCACTATGTCGCAGTCGTGAAACCGGGCCGGATCATGTTCGAGATCGGTGGCGTGCGGTCGGATCTCGCGCACGAGGCGCTCAGCCGTGCCGCGCAAAAGATGCCGATCAAGTGCAAGATCATCGGTCGCGATGATGTCGAGGCAACGCCGGAGGCTGCCGAATGAGCAAGAAAGCCGACGAGCTGCGGAAGCTCGATGACGACAAACTGCGCGACCAGATCAAGCAGTACAAAGAAGAGCTGTTTAACCTGCGCTTCCAGCAGGTGCTTGGTAAAATGACCGCCAGCGGCCGGCCGCGGGTCGTCAAGCGCGAGATTGCGCGCATCATGACGATCCTGCGCGAGCGCGAGCTTGGTCTCTAGCCGCCGCAGGAGAAAGAAATGACGACAGAGAAGCGACGTCTTTACAAAGTCGGCCGGGTGGTCAGCGACAAGATGGACAAGACCGTCACTGTGGCGGTGGACTATCTGAAGCCTCACCCGCTGTATCGCAAGATCATTCGTAAGACCAATAAGTTTCACGCCCACGACGAAAACAATGAGTGCCGGATGGGCGACACGGTGCGGATCGGCGAGACACGCCCGCTCAGCAAGACTAAGCGCTGGGAAGTGGTGGAGATCGTCAAGCGTGGCGAGGAGAGCTAGGCCATGGTGCAGCAGCAGACCCGGCTCAGAGTCGCCGACAACACCGGCGCCAAGGAGATCATGTGCATCCGCGTGATGGGTGGCTCGCGTGTGCGCTATGGTTTCGTCGGCGATATCATCGTCGCCTCGGTCAAAGAGGCGTCGCCGGGCGGGGCGGTCAAGAAGGGCGAAGTAGTGCGGGCGGTGATCGTCCGGACTTCCAAGGAGTATGTTCGCCCGGACGGCTCGCACATCCGCTTCGACGACAACGCGGCCGTGATTATCGGCAAGGACAACAATCCGCGCGGCACGCGCATCTTCGGCCCGGTCGCGCGTGAACTGCGTGAGCGAGCATTCATGAAGATCATCTCGCTCGCGCCGGAGGTATTGTGATGCATGTCAAAAGCGGCGACGAGGTTCTGATCATCGCTGGCAAGGACAAGGGCAAGCGCGGCAAGATCAAAGAAGTGCGCCCGAGCCAGAAGCGTGTGGTGGTCGAGGGCTTGAACATCGTAAAGCGCCATACCAAGCCCCGCGGCCCGGGCAAACCAGGCGGCATCATAGAGATGGAGGCACCGCTCGACGCCTCGAATGTGATGTTGATTTGCCCCTCAGGCGATCACGCGGCGCGTACCGGCAAGCGCTTTCTTGAAGAAACCGACCACAAAGGCCGGCAGCGCAAAGTACGCTTCTGCAAAGTGTGCGACGCGAATATCGACGAGTAACCAAGGCCGGAGTGACGCACGGCGTCGTTCCAAGCCCTTGAGGAGAGAAGCATGGCACCGCGGCTCAAAGAAAAGTATCAGACCGAGATCGTTCCGGCGCTGATGCAGGAATTTAACTACAGCTCTGTGATGCAGGTACCGCGCTTGCAGAAGGCTGTACTCAATATTGGCCTCGGCGAGGCCATCCAGAACGCCAAGGCGCTCGATGCAGCCGTTGGCGACTTGGCGGCGATTGCTGGGCAGAAGCCAGTGGTCACGCGCGCCAAGAAATCGATCGCAGCATTCAAGTTGCGAGAGGGTATGCCGATCGGCGCGATGGTGACACTGCGAGGCGCAGCCATGTATGAGTTCATCGATCGGCTGATTAACCTGGCGTTGCCACGCATGCGCGACTTTCGTGGTATCAGCCGGCGTTCGTTCGATGGCCGTGGCAATTACAGCCTAGGCCTCCGCGAGCAGATCCTGTTTCCCGAGATCGAGTACGACAAGGTGGATAAGATCCGCGGCCTTGAAGTGGCGATTGTGACCTCTGCCAGCGATGACGAACAGGGGTATGCATTGCTCAAGCGCCTCGGTATGCCGTTTCGCGATTAACGCGGGCCAGGAGCGCGGCCGCAGCGCAACGCTCACCAGTTCGTGTATTTAAGGAGAGCACGTTGGCCAAGAAGTCGCTGATTATCAAGGCGCAGAAGACGCCCAAGTACGCGGTGCGGGGCTACAATCGCTGCAAGCTGTGTGGCCGGCCACGCGCGTACATGCGTAAGTTCGGAATGTGCCGTATCTGCTTCCGTGAGCACGCGCTGAAGGGCCTGATCCCGGGCGTGACGAAGTCGAGCTGGTAGGCGTTGCGGAGCACGATGGCGCGAAGCGCCGACGCGTAAGCGTTTACGGCCGCCGAACGAGCGGCCCCACACAATGGTGATGAAGGAGGGAGCGTCGTGAGCGTCAACGACCCGATTGCAGATATGCTGACCCGCATCCGCAACGCGTGCATGGCTCGCCATGCCAGTGTGCCGGTGCCGGCGTCGAAGATGAAACTGTCGATTGCGCGTATCCTCAAGAGCGAAGGCTTTATCAAGGACTTCGAAGTCCAGAAGGGCGAGCCGAGCGATACGATTGTTCTGCACCTCAAATATACGCCCGATCGGCGGCCCGTGATCACTGGTTTGAAGCGGGTAAGCAAGCCTGGCCTGCGAGTCTATACCGGCCGCGCCGAGATTCCGCGCGTTCGCGGCGGGCTTGGTTTGAGCATTCTCTCGACGCCCAAGGGCGTGATGGCGGGCCACGAGGCGTGGCAGCAGCACGTGGGCGGCGAGGTGCTGTGCTACGTGTGGTAGCAAGGAGAAAGCCATGTCGCGCATTGGAAAACAACCAATCACTGTCCCGAAGGGCGTGAATATCACGATCAATGAAGGTAACTATGTGATCGTGAAGGGGCCGAAGGGCTCGCTCGAACAGCAACTGCCCGACGCCATGCTGATCAAGCAGGATAACGGAACCGTGCTGGTCGAGCGCCCGTCGGATAATCGTGAGCACAAGGCGCTCCATGGCCTGACGCGCACCTTGCTTGCGAACATGGTCACTGGCGTGACCGATGGCTATGCGCGTACGCTCGAGATCCTCGGTATCGGGTATCGCGCCTCGCGCGAGGGCAAGAATGTTGTGCTACAGGTCGGTTTCTCGCACCCGGTGCGCGTCACGCCGCCCGAAGGCATTACCTTCGAAGTGCTCGATCGCAAAGGTGCCAACGAGCCGCAGCAGGTGATCGTGCGCGGCATCGATAAGCAACTAGTCGGTGAGGAAGCCGCCAAGATGCGTAACATTCGCCCGCCCGAGCCGTATAAAGGCTATGGTATCAAGTATCAGGGCGAACGCGTGCGCCGCAAAGCCGGCAAGACCGGTAAGGCGAAGTAAGGGCGCAGCACGCCGTGCCCTAACGGAGGCCGGGAAGGGCGCAACCCTCCTGGTAAGGGCGCAGCACGCTCTGCCCCAGCAGGAGGGCAGGAGGGTGTAACCCTCGCCGCGCGCCCCAGTAGGAGAGCCGGGGAGGGTTGCAACCCTGCTCGTAAGGGCGCAGCCCGCTCTCCCCAGTAGGAGGGCCGGGAAGGGCGCAACCCTGCTCGTAAGGGCGCAGCCCGCTCTGCCCCCAGCAGGAGGGCAGGAGGGTGTAACCCTCGCCGCGCGCCCCAGTAGGAGGGCCGGGGAGGGTGCAACGCTGCTCGTAAGGGCGCAGCACGCTGCGCTCCAGCGGAGGGCGGGAGGGTGCAACCCTCTTCGAAAGCTGCAGGAGAGCCGGGAAGGGTTGCCCTCTCCCCGAAAAACCTCGCGGGAGGGCTGGGGAGGGTGCAACCCTCCCCGAAAAACCTCCCATAGATCTATTAATCCAGGTATAACTGTCGTCAGACAGGGGATATAATCCCTGTCGCTCATGGAGCAACAGAGTCATGGCAAAACGCAAACCTCGTGAGCTGCGGCTGCGGCGTCACAACCGGGTACGGCGCCGCGTGAGCGGTACGCTGGCTCGGCCGCGGCTGAATGTCTTCCGCAGCAGCGCCAATATCTACGCCCAGGTGATCGACGACGTGGCCGGCCACACGATCGCTGCTGCGTCGAGCATCGATAAGGCTGCCGCCGCCGAGTTCGAGGGCAAGACGAAGACCGAACAGGCCAAGACTGTCGGTCGGCTGATTGCCGAGCGCGCAAAGGCCGCTGGTGTCGAGCTAGTCGTTTTCGATCGTGGTGGTTATAAGTATCATGGCCGGGTTCAGGCGCTCGCCGACGCCGCTCGCGAAGCAGGGCTGAGCTTCTAATTATCGGAGGAATTGTGGCGCAAACACGTATTAACGCCGACGAGCTGCCCGATCTCGAAGAGCGTGTGGTGCAGATCAACCGCGTCTCCAAAGTCGTCAAGGGCGGTCGCCGCTTCAGCTTTAGCACTGTAGTCGTGGTTGGCGATGGCAAGGGGCATGTCGGCATTGGAATGGGCAAGGCCGGCGAGGTTCCGGAAGCGATCCGCAAGGGCGTCGAAGCTGCCAAGAAGAATGTGATCCGTGTGCCGCTGGCCGGGACCACCATTCCCCACGAGATCGAGACCGGTTATTCGGCCTCGAAGGTGCGCCTGATGCCAGCCGCGCCGGGAACCGGTGTGATCGCCGGCCGTGGTGTGCGCCCGGTGGTGGAGGCTGCCGGTATCAAAGATGTGCTTTCGAAGCGCTACGGCAGCAACAACCCGATCAACGTCGTCAAGGCGGCGTTCCAGGCGCTGAGCGAGCTGACTTCGCTTGAAGAGCAGGCGCGCCAGCGCGGCATGACGACGCGTGAGTTGAACATGCGGCGCAGCCGGCGGGTACGCGAGGCGCAGGAGTAGTACAATGGCCAAGTTACGCATTACCTACGCAAAAAGCGCGATCGGCTATAGCCAGACGCAGAAGGATACGATTCGCTCGCTCGGCCTGCGTAAGCTGAATAGCACCGTGGTGCACGAGGACACGCCAACAATCCGCGGCATGGCCTTCAAAGTGCGCCATCTCGTGCGGGTCGAGGAACTCGGCGATGTTGCGCCAGAAGCGCCGGCACCACGCGCTCGCACCACACTGACGATTGCAGCGCCGGCAACCGAAAGCAAGCCGGCTCGTAAAGAAGCGGCCCCGGCTGCGACGCTGCCGGTGTTGCCCGATACGGCTGTGAGCGACGAGCAGGGCGACGAGGAAGCGGCCCTGGCTGCAACATCGGCGGTGTTGCCCGA
>Ga0224722_1002235_pt1 | contig 10366 bp, 9 predicted proteins | sample Balambano_FR1_Me_FD_161646 | JGI IMG/M metagenome (GOLD analysis project Ga0224722, IMG submission 161646) | Freshwater sediment microbial communities from Lake Towuti, South Sulawesi, Indonesia - Balambano_FR1_MetaG | ecosystem: Environmental > Aquatic > Freshwater > Lake > Sediment | place...
GGTGAAGAAGTGATTTTCTATGACGGGCGCAACATGTACGAAGCTCAAATCGGACGGTTTAAAAACACTATTATCCCCAAAACCGTTACAAGCCGTGATTTCAAAGATGATTTAGAGAACGGCGAAATTTCTAAGCACAAAGATAAACCAATAGTCACTTATTGTACCGGCGGAATTCGCTGTGAAATATTGAGCGCCATGATGCTAAATCGGGGCTACAAGGAAGTCTATCAAATGGACGGCGGTATTGTGAAATACGGCGAAAAATATGCAGATGATGGCTTATGGGAAGGCAAACTGTTTGTGTTTGACGACCGCATGCAAATGGGTTTTTCTGACAAAGCTCAAGATATTGCAAACTGTGAAGTATGTGGCATCAAAACCTCGCACCAAATTAATTCAACCAATATTCGCAGAAAACTACATGTAATGTGCGAAGATTGTGCCACCAAAACAAAAGCTATCTTAAATTGAGCAAACCTCACCTGGATTTGGGGTACGACGCTGTTTATAGTGCCTGGATTAATTTTCGCAAACATAAAAAATCGACTAACTCCATTGATGACTTTGAATACTGTCTAGAAGAAAACCTTCAGTCGCTGGTTTTAGACATACAAAATCAGAGCTATAAACACAACCTGTATGGTAAAGTCGTAATTTTAGAGAAAAAACGTCGTGATTTGGCGGTTGCATGTGTGCGCGACAGAGTAGTCCACCGGTTTTTGTATGACTACTTGGTTACACTGTATGACAAAACCTTCGACCCTGATGTATGGTCGTGTAGAAAAGGTAGGGGGTTGCACAAATGTCTGGCCAGAACTCAGAAATTGCTACAAAAGCACTCGAACTCATACTGCTGGCGGGCAGACGTAACTAAGTTTTTTGATAATGTTAGTCATGACAAACTACTACTTTGTTTGAATAGAAAAATAGGTAAAGATAAAACAGCTATGTACTTGTGTAATGAAATCATAAGAAGCTACAATTCAGAGCTACGAGCTACGAGCTACGAGCTACGAGCTACGAGCTACGAGCTACGAGCTACGAGCTACGAGAGCTGTAGGCATACCGATTGGTAATTTAACCTCACAGATATTTAGCAATATATATCTTAACGAATTTGACCGTTTTGTGCGCCATATTTTGAAACCGCAGGCCTATGTACGCTATGGTGACGATTTTGTTCTATTCCTGCCAACTAGAAAGGCTGTATATGAAACTAGGAAGAAATCCATACAATTTCTGAGCGAACAATTGAAATTGTCCTTAAACCCTAAAAATAACATTGTTTGCAGGGGTCGGGACGGTTTGCATTTCTTAGGACACGTAATCACGAGAGATTATTGCGTCGTGGATAAGCATACCAGCAAGTCGATCATAGATAAGTTAACGGTTTGGAATGCAGCAAGTTACAATTCGCTTAAGTTAGTTCCACAGCTTAAGGAGCAAATCAACAGAGAATTGATCGAAAAAATACTTGATTTTTATAGATTTTAGTGCTACAATATGTTAATTAAATTGGAGTTAAGCATTAATTATGGCATTAAACGGTCTATATAAAACACCACATATAGAAATACCTGAAAAAGGGTTGGCTTTCATGCGAACAACAGAGCTTGATGTGACGGAACCGGTAGAAGTTACTTTGGAGGCTTTGAAGCTATTAGGAATTATCGAGCATAATGATCAAGCAAAACAATCAATCACTGCAGATTTTACTGCTTTGAGTGAACTTGACTACGACGGCAGACTACATGTTTTGCCGGGAATTGGCGTCAGTTTTGACCATATCTTGCAAACAGCAGAAGCAATTAAGCCAGAAAACGTACCAGTACTTTACCGATTTACTAATCTTTGGACTCCCAACACAGAATCAAACAGTTACAGCCAAGCAGAACTAAACGGCGGTCCAGAAAACCACGTAGCTAGACTGGCTGTCTATAATGCCGATACAAATACTAGTGTAGATCCAGTACTTCACTATTTAAACACTCCTTATGATGAAAAGTATCAAGAAAACTGTTCTACTACTCAGTTGCAAGAGCTGGAGCAGGATCAACAGGACTTTAATGTTAAGTATGAGGACTTTAAACTGTCTAGCTTAGACCATAAAGCGTTTGCCATGCTTGCATTAATGGACCGAATTAGAGGAGGAGTAGCTCCGAACTCCAAAGACTTCATTCTAAATACAGGATTTATGAGAATTCCAGACTTAGGACGCAGGGATGTGTGCGGCGACTCGTGCGTTGGCAACGTGGACTCGGATGACGGCCAGCTTAAGTTTGACTGTTCGTACGGCGTCGCTGGTGTTTTCAATGGCGTTGGTCTCTCGGTGGGGATAAAATAGTCTTTTAATCCTTTTTTGACTATTTTTTACTTTCTTTTCTGAATTTTTCTTGTTAGTCTCAAACTTGGTTCAACTGCAATTGTCGTATATTGTCAGGGACGTTGCTCTTTGCTTTGGCTTTTTGCCCGCAAGAACTGAACGTCTCTGGTAGACAATCAGTGACCATTCAAAAATATATCCCCACGTGCGTCTATCATAATTTTTTACTTAAATATTTTGACTGATTGCGATTAGTTATACATACAGAAGTGATAGAGAACGAAATGTGTACGGCGACTCGTACGTTGGCAACGTGAACTCGAATGACAGCCAGCTTAAGTTTGACTATTCGTACGGCGACGCTAATGATTACAATGGCGTTGGTCTCTCGATGCGGATATACTTCTACCGTGCAAGGACTGTCCGGACTGTCCTTGCATCAGTTTTTTATTTCACAGATTTATACCAGCCACCTAGCATTCGGCCTATTTCTGATAGCTTTGCTTGAATTTGGAAACAAGTTGTCTCGTTAGCCAGCTTTTGATCCAGCATAATTCTGATATGAAATTGTGTGGTTTCTAGCAATGCGATTGCCTTAATCAGATAAGGTGCTTTGTGTGCGCTTGGTGCGTGCTTGGCCGTAATACACAGTTCCAAAAGTTGTAGCAAGCTGTCTTCTGATCTCCTACCAACAGTTTGTTTTTTCAAGCTAGGTAATTTTTCATTTAACTTGCATATCACTAAATAAACTTCTTGAACACGTAAAATTACACTGATTTCAGCCATGTTATAATTATTGCATGAGTGAGTATGCAACAAAAAATGATGTTGAAGAAATAGTTAACAAAGCGGTTAATAAGGCAGTAACTGATCTATCTGAAATAATCGCTAACTTAGCGGCTCAAGTTGATGAAAGATTCAAAAGGCTTGAAGAGCGTATGGATAAACTGGAGGAATCTCACCAGCGACTGCTTCAATACCGTAGATGCGTTTGTAGCGCGTATTGATGCTTATGAAACTGAACAAGCCATGCGAGATAATCAATTCGAAAAACTACTAGTATGGGCCCGCAAAGTCTCCGAAAAAACTGGTATTCCGCTAGAAAATCTATAAAGCAATCCGTATCTTCTCTACTATGTGAAATAATAGTCTAATGACAGACGTTTTTAAGAAAAAACTAGCTACCCTGCCTGCTAGCCCTGGCGTTTATTTTCATAAGAGTAAATCTGGCGAAGTTATATACATAGGCAAAGCAGCTATACTCAAAAACCGTGTACGACAATATTTTCAGAAAAGCAGAGTGCGTGATCCGAAAACAGATGCCTTAATTCTGGAAATAGTCGATACTGATTGGATAGAGGTAGAAACCGAGCTCGACGCGTTATTCTTAGAAGCCGAAATGATAAGGCGTTATTTACCACGGTATAATATACTGCTCCGCGACGACAAAAGTTTGCAATATGTCAGGATTGACATAAAGAGTGATTTCCCGACTGTCACACTAACCCGACGGCCAATTGATGATAAGGCTGAATATTTTGGGCCATATTATCAAGGCTTCGCGCTCAAAAAAGCTCTGAGATTATTGCGTCGGATTTTTCCGTACGCCATTACAAAAGAAGAAGCTACAATGGGTAGTAAATTGTACGAACAAATTGGACTTGATCCCGGTTTGAAGAGTGGCAAAACAAGCATAGAAGACTACCGCAGAAATTTGCGTGGATTAATGTCTTATCTGCGCGGAAATAGGACAGCGTTAATAAACGAAATAGAAAAAGAAATGAAGCAGTCTGCAGAAAACCAAGAGTTTGAAAGAGCGACCGTACTGCGCAACAAATTATACGAACTGAAAAGCCTGAGAAAACAAGTTATATTTTCTGATAGAGAATTCATGGACATTAGCAAAGACAAAGGACTGTTTGGGCTAGCTGAACTACTTTCACTACAAAAACCTCCTAAGCGGATAGAGGGATTTGATATAAGCCATATGAGCGGAACTGATAATGTTGCATCTATGGTAGTGTTTGTTAACGGATTGCCAGACAAAGCTTCCTATCGAAAGTTCAAAATGCGCACTTCCGGTAATAATGACTTTGCTCACATAAACGAAGCGCTGAGCAGAAGGCTAAGTGAAAAAAACGTTAAGTCTTGGGGTTTGCCTAATTTGTTTTTGATTGACGGTGGAAAAGGTCAGTTAAAAGTAGCAATTAAAGCTCGCGACGCTATACAAGCTCCGAGCTTGCATAGTTTGCCGATGATCGGTCTGGCGAAGCGAGAAGAAGAAATAGTAATAATGAAAAACGATGAACACACTAAATTTAATTTAAAAATTGCCACAAAGTTGCAATTTATAGTAAAAGAGACAGATGATTTTTATACAATTAAAATGCCTCTCAACAACGATATTGTCAAACTTTTGCAGAGAATTCGTGATGAATCGCATCGATTTGCGGTCAGCTATCACTCTAATTTGAAACGAACTAGACAGAGCACAAGTTGGCTAGAAGACGTACCGGGTATTGGACCGACATACAAACGCAAATTGATTAGAGTTTTTGGTAGTAGCAAAGGAGTATTGCAGGCTAGAAAAGCAGAAATTGTTGATGTCTTGGGCGAAAAAAAATCAGAGATATTACTGCAATACATTAGAGCGGAGAACAAAAATGAACAATAATTTTCATTCTGAATTCTTCAAAGGCAACAGGGATAGATTGACAGCTGTTCTGCCAAACAGTTTGATAGTTATTTCTGCAAACAGTATCTTGCAAAAATCAGCTGATACAACTTTTAATTTCCGTCAAGACAGTAATTTCTGGTACTTAAGCGGAATTGATCATCCAGATTTGTGTTTGATAATTAACACTAAAAACAGACAAACCACGCTGCTTATTCCAGAGCAAAACGATTATCAGAAGCAATGGGACGGGCAATTAGATACTTTAGAGTTGCAGAAAATAAGTGCAATAAAGGACTTCAAACCAATCACTAATTTAAACTCTATAGTAAAAGATGCTAAATCTAAAGATCTAAAAATATGTTATCAAAAACCTGCTTCAGAAATTGTCGAACCTTATGGTTTTTATTCTAATCCGGCGCGACGCAAAATTGAAGAAGCATTATTGCAAATAGAACCAGAATTGATTGATGTAAGATTAGAAATTGCTCGTCTTAGACAAGTAAAGCAACCTATTGAACTAGAAGCAATCAGATCAGCAATCGGAATTACGGGCAGTTCTCTAAATATACTAAAAAAGAACTTACTGACTTTTAAGAACGAAAAAGAACTAGAGAATAGTTTGAGCAGTTTATTCTATAAATTTGGCGCTAATGGACATGGTTTTGAGCCAATTATCGCGTGCGGTAAAAACGCATCGATCATACATTACCGTGGCAACAACCAACACTTGCCGAAAAATCAGTTAATTTTATTAGACGTCGGTGCTCAAAGTGGCTATTATTCCGCCGATATTAGCCGAACGTGGGCTATAGGTACGCCTTCAAAAAGACAAACAGAAATTTATAGTGCTGTAATTGAACTTCAGAGACAGGCTTTTAAACTACTAAAACCTGGAATCTTATTAAAAGATTACCAGCATGACATGGAAGAATTAATCAAAAACAAAATGAAAGCCCTAAAATGTAAAAACGCAGAAGAAAAATATCCGCATGGAATCTCGCACTTTTTAGGAATTGATGTGCATGATGCCGGTGATTATAATCAGCCTCTTTCGGAAGGCGTGGTATTGACGGTTGAACCGGGTATTTATCTACAGGACGAGGGGATTGGCGTTAGAATTGAGGATGTTGTTGTGATAACCAAAAATGGAGTAGAGATTTTGTCTAAAGATATTCCGAAAAATCTTTAAATTACTTCTTAAAAATGGTACAATAAGCTATAAATGATAAAAAAGTTTTTAGTTCGATGGGGTGTTTCGGCTTTTGGCCTTTGGCTTGCCAGCGAACTGCTTGGTAATGAAAGCATTAGTTTTGACGGAAGAGTTGGCGCAGTCATCGTCTCTGGGTTTATTTTGGCTATAGCTAATACGCTGATTAGGCCAATTGTTGTTTTCTTTAGTCTCCCGGTTGTGTTATTGAGCATGGGGATTTTCATGGTCGTAATAAACGCTTTAATGGTATTGCTTGTTGCGTGGCTTTATGGACCTTTGGAAGTATCGGGATTTGGCATAGCTTTAATTGCAGGAATCATCATTGGGATAGTAAACTGGTTAGTAAGCATAATATTGGAGGAGAACAAATGAGTGCTTGGGATATAATAACTATCGTTTCGGCAATTTTGCTGACAATTTTAATTTTAGTTCAGGTGCGTGGTGCTGGGCTTGGTGCCGGATTAGGTGGATCAGGTAGTAGCGAAATGAACACTGTTAGACGCGGATCCGATAAGACTATCTTTCAGCTAACTATTATTGTTGCTATCGCTTTTGCTTTGTCGATATTGCTAGCATTAATTCTGGTTTAATTTTTTTGGAACAGATATTAAAACGGTGGGAAAGAAGTAGCGGCTGAATATGCCAATTATTGACAGGAGAACAAGGCTTAAGGCCAGACGAGCTTTTCGAAAACAGAAAAGGCAAGTAGAAGCTGTTACAGCAAATGCTGACGACAACATTAATAAACACGTGATTAGACGGTTCGGCAGACTTGTATATGTTAGGAGATTCGTGGCGCTATGGACCTTGCTGGTTTTGATGTTGGGCTTTGGTGCGCTGTGGCAAGTTAGGGGCATGGATAAGTTTTATCTTGAAACATCGCCCGTTTCTGGGGGTATCTACAGAGAAGGAATAATAGGAACTTTTACTAACCTAAATCCGCTATTTGCTACCAGTTCTGTTGATGCTTCTGTTTCGAGGTTAGTTTTTTCTGGTCTATTGAAAGTTTCGCCTAAAGGAGTGGTTGAGCCTGATTTAGCTTCTGATTATAAAATAGAGGGCAACGGCAAGACATACATAGTTAACTTGCGTAACGACGTTGTTTGGCAGGATGATCAAAAATTTGATGCTGATGATGTTGTGTTTACTTATAAGACAATTCAAAACGCTGATGCAAGATCTCCACTTAAATCAAGTTGGTCTGGAGTGGAAGTTACCAAGATTAGTGATTATCAAGTTAAATTTGAGCTTCCTAGTGCACTAAGCTCGTTTATATATTCGCTAACAAATGGAATAGTTCCAGAGCATGTATTGAGCGATGTATCGGTTGCTGATTTGCGTAGTAGTAACTTTAACACTATCAAGCCAGTCGGCACAGGTCCCTATGTTTTAAAAACATTGGAAGTAACCGGAAATGATGCAGAGACAAGACAAGAAAGAATCGCTTTAACAAAAAGCGCGAACTATTTCGGAAATGATGGTGGCCCTAGTGGAGTTGTAATAAATTCTTACAGGGATGAAGAATCCATGACGCAAGATTTCGATCAAAAAATTATTCAATCAATGGTTGGGCTGGATTCTGTTCCAGAAGAGATAACATCTCAGGAAGACGTAACTGTTATATCTGCTCCTCTTACTAGCTCCGTAAATGTGTTTTTGAACAATTCATCTGTCGGGCTATCTGAGGCAAAAGTAAGACAGGCTTTAGTTTCTAGTGTTGATGTTGACAGCATAAGAGATTCACTAAGCTACGACGCAGTACCAGTTGACAGCCCATTTTTGCGCAGTCATTTTGCCTATGACAAATCAATAGTGCAACTACCTTACGACAAAGCTAAAGCTACTACTTTACTCGACGAAGCAGGTTGGGTTTTGAACGATAAAAAAATGCGCATCAAAGATGGCAAAGAGCTGAAACTAAGGCTAGTCTCTCAAAGTTTATCTGAATATTCTGAAACGGCGAAACATTTACAAAAAGCGTGGTTAGATATCGGAGTTCAAGTTGAAGCGGTATTGCAACCCGAAGAAGATATCCAAGCCGGTGTAATTTCTAGACACGATTATGACGTCCTGTTATACGGTATTTCAGTCGGCTATGACCCGGACGTTTTTGCCTATTGGCATAGTACCCAAGCTGATGTAAATGCTCTTGCTAGGCTTAATTTTTCTGAATACAAGAGTGCTACCGCAGATGAGGCTCTAGAAGCGGGTCGTACTAGAACTGACGAGGAATTAAGAAAAATCAAGTACAAACCTTTTCTACAGAGTTGGCAAGCAGATGCGCCAGCAATTGCACTATACCAGCCTAGATTTGTGATGGTTGTAAGGGGCACCTTTGACGGTTTTCAGTACGGACAGCTAGGAAGTGCGGTAGATAGGTTCTACTCTATAAGCGATTGGAAAATAAGAAACGCTGAAGTAGTAAAGTAAAAAAAGCAAATTTTTAACAGTATGATTCAAACCCTAACATACTTATGCTATGATAAATCTAATAAACAAAAATCTTATGGATATGGAGAAGTTCTAACGGGATGAATAAAGTTGCGCACTATCTACAGCAACATTTGGTCGGGGAGGTGCTAACAAGTCCTGAAGTTTTGGACTATTTTTCGACGGATGAAAGCATATTTGAAATTAAACCTTTATTAGTCGTGCATCCTAGAACAGAGAACGATTTGCGCAAAGCTTCGCGGTTTAGTTGGCAACTCGCAGAAAGAGGCCGAATAGTTCCGATTACAATCAAAGGCAAGGGTACCGATCAAACGGGAGCTAGTCTTGGTAGTGGCATAATTTTGTCCACGCCTGCACACCTTAACAAGATAATTGAGCTTGACCCTAAGTCGGGAATCGTGAGTGTAGAGCCTGGAACTATGGTAGCTAAACTGCAACAGACCTTGCAAACACATGGTAGATTCTTGCCATCTATGACTAGTTCTGTCGAGTACAGTACTATTGGTGGTTCGGTAGCAAACAACGACTCTGGATCAACATCATACAAATACGGTCCAATCAGAGAGTTTACAAGGGGCATGAGGGTAGTTGTTGCTAACGGCGAACTTATTAGAACAGAGCGTCTAAGCAAGCGTGAACTAAGCAAAAAGCTTGGTTTAGCTTCTTTTGAGGGTGAGATTTATCGATCTCTGGATAAATTAATAGAAGAAAATCATGATTTGATCGAATCAATGTCAGCTCTTAGCGACAGAAACAACGTTGGTTACGCAATAAATGATGTCAAATCCAAAGACGGATCTTTTGACTTAACGCCCCTTTTTGTTGGCAGTCAAGGTACACTTGGTTTGATTAGTGAAGTTTCGCTTGATACTGTTCCACATAGTGCGCAGACTGATTTGATAGTCGCAGCTTTTCAGGATAGGGGCCAAGCGTGGGTAGCTGTAAAAAAACTCAACGATCTAAAGTCCGGACCGCTTAGTATTGATTTCATTGATAAAAATTTGATTGAATTTGTTCAAGCTAATAATTCCAACCTTGTTAAGTCAACTATAGGAAACAACAAACCGGCAATGATTTTATTTATTGAAGTAGAAAAAAACGCCAACAGAACATCTAGGAAAATTTCTAAGAAAGTTATGAAAGTGTGCCAAGAGCTGGGCGCAGAAATAGAAAACCCAGAAGATGATAGTAAGCAGAGCTGGCTAGCGCTGAAAGATAGTGCATCAGCTATGTTGAGTTATTCTGCAATTAGCTCCAGAGCTGTGCCGATTGTCGATGATGCTGTCGTGCCTACTGAAAAATGCAATGGTTTTATAGCCGCTGCGGAAGAATTATTGAAATCTTCCGGCCAAAAAACTTTTGCTTTTTGGGGCCAAGCCGGAAACGGAGTTATTCATTGTGCGCCACTTTTTGATATCTCTCAGATTGGCGAGAGACAAAAGATGTTCAAATTACTGGATGCGTATTATAACCTAGTTGTCGAATCCGGTGGCTCAATAGCTGGAGAGTTTGCAGAAGGCCGCTTAAGGGGTACTCAATCCCACAAAGTCATGACTCCAGAACTAGTCGATTTGATGCGTAAGATAAAAGCTATTTTTGATCCTTATAACATTTTGAATCCAGGTGTTAAAGTTGATGTCGACATTGAGATTCTTAAATCCACGCTGAGAAATAACTATAGTTTTGATCATCAGTATAGCCA
>Ga0224722_1002237_pt1 | contig 10360 bp, 8 predicted proteins | sample Balambano_FR1_Me_FD_161646 | JGI IMG/M metagenome (GOLD analysis project Ga0224722, IMG submission 161646) | Freshwater sediment microbial communities from Lake Towuti, South Sulawesi, Indonesia - Balambano_FR1_MetaG | ecosystem: Environmental > Aquatic > Freshwater > Lake > Sediment | place...
GGTTAACCACAGTTGCAGGCAATCGCCCTGACGATCGCCCCGCACCTCAATGCCTTTAGCCTGAAAAGCCTGATTCATCAAAGCCACAATGGCCGCAGCATCGCCGGTTTTTGCCTGCTCAAGCAACGAAGGGGAACTCATAGATAACCTCAATGGGGTGTTCAAGCTGAGGCTACCCAAATCGCCCTTGCTAGTTCGGAGGTTCGACAAACCACATCTGACAAACTTATTGCCGAGCAGAATTTTGAGCGGATGAATTAGCACTCAGGAGGCGAGAGTGCTAATCTGCCTTTGGCCTTCTCCAATTTTTTAACCGTCTAGATTTGTGGTAGATAAGCCTGAGCCCAAGGCTCCTGAAGCTGGCACTGGCATGGGCGGGGACTTCGACTACTAAACCTTCGACTACTAAACCACTAAGCCACTGACCAAGAAGCCGGATTTCTATGAGCCACAGAAGCCCGTTTTTTTTATGCGAATGAAATGGCTGCTTCATCTGCATAATGCTTCAACCCCGCTGACTATCTAGCTGCGTAAGCCAATTCACTCCCTTACATACAGAGATGTGAAATTGGTGGAAGGCTAGCAATCTCAGATTAATTTAATTCTCAATAATAGATTGGGGTACAGATTATGAATGGAACTGCCAGCATTGGATATCATCACTTTTCTAGTAATGATTCTATACATCAAGAGGTGCCTTCATCTCTGCCTATTGAAGGAAATCAGCGCTTAGCCGAAAATCATTTAGTCTTAATGATTTCGATTTTCTATATTGCGCCTATCACAGTCTTAATTGCTTTAATTCTAGCTAGCTATTTTAAGCAGAAGCTTAACTTTAAGAGAGAGATTAATAGACTTAGTCAGGTAGCAACCTTAGAAAGAATTCTTCAAATTAGGGCGAATAACAAAGTTAAGCCTTAGAAAGATTAATATGCAGTCCCTAGATCTTTTGGAACATCTAAAGAAGGGCATTTTCAAGTATTTAGAAAAGCAAAGGAGAACCCCATGCCAGAAATTAACGAGTTGATTGATCAAAATATTGAGAAAATGCGGGAGCTTTCAGGAGAGGGAGATCGCGCTCTCGAAGAAATCGGCGAACTCGAAGAACTGCTCAACACCCTATCTGAAAGTCTGGCCACACAAGAGCAAGAAACTCTCGCCAGTTTTGAAACCTTGAGTCAGCGTTTAGATACACTATCACAGCAACTTGAAACCGAAATTCAAACTGCGAAAGATAGCCTTTCTCCATTACAGGAAACGGCTCAAGGCATTGAAACACAACTCACAGAATTTACAGAGTCTGTTCGCAGCCAGCTTAGTGATTTACAAACCAATGCCGAAGAAATAGCTGGAGAACTAGAAACTAAGGCCAGCGAAGTTCAGCAAAACTTAGATACCATTACCACTCAAGCTGATGAGTTTAGCTCTGAAATAGACACTCTGGAAGATGAAGCCGTTGCTGATGTTGACGGTATGAAAGAGACCGTAGCCACGGCCCGCAGTGAATTTACTCAAGAGCAAACTCAAATTGCTGATGAGCTAAATTCTCTGGCTGACCTAATTGGAGAGAAGCTAGAAACTCTGCAAGGAGACTTTGAGCAATTAGCTGAAACTAGCAATACTGAACTCAGCGAACTAGGAACAGCTTTAGATACCGCGGCTAACGAGGCTTTCACAGCCATTCAGGAAAAGTTTAATGCTATTGGAGAGGGCATTTCTAGCTCGGCGCAAGAATTGGTTGAGGCTGTGGCCGCTATTGGAGAAGAAGCCATCAGCGACTGCGAAACTATGAACGATCGCTTCGGCGACATTATCGAAAAATGTGGCGATGTAGTGGCCATCATGCAAGAAATGATGCCTACCCTGGAGACCGTTGAAGAAAGTCTAGGTTAATGACAGCTTTTATTATCTAAATAACTACGTTGAACGGAGGACATTATCATGGCAGAAGGCGTTGAACTCACCACAAATGTTGAAGAAACCTCAGAAAGTCTTGAACGACTCCTTTCAGTACTAGAGCAAGCTTGCGGTGACTTTCGAGAAATTGCCTCCGAACTGGAGGCCGAAACTGAAGAACTGCGCCAGGGCGATGAACTTGATAGCCAGCTTGACGCGCTAGAGCAAAGCCTCACAGAGGCCGATGGCCAACTGGAGGCCGCCGATGGCGAACTTACCAGCGCCTTGGATGAATTGGAAAACGCGATTTCGGAGGTTTCTACTGAGCTGGAAGAGGCGGGTACGACGATTACCGAAATGCAGGGCGAGTTTGAAGAGCTGACCACTGCGATCGGCGAATTTCAAACAGAAATGGGCGAGGCTCAGCAGGCCCTCGGCACCTTTGAAGAAACCGTCACCCAGCTAGAAGATGGTCTAACAGAAGCCATTTCTACCACGCAGGAAGCCTTTACCACCCTGGAGCAAACCGTCACCGAAGCCGAAGGCCAGGTGGAGAGTGTGGCTGATATTGAAACTGAGGTGGATGAACTGGTCAGTGCCCTGCAAGACACCCACCGTGAGGAGGTGGAAACCAGCTTTGACGAACTCAGCCAGGAACTTCAAACGACTCAATCAGAAGCCATTTCCAACGCTAGCAACGACTGTGAAACCAGGGTGCAAGAACTCTTCACCACCTTCAGCGACAGCGCTGGCGAAATGGTGGATCAGTACGAGCAGGATGTAACTGAGGTGATATCTGAACTGGCTGATGAATGCGAAAGCACCCATAAGGATGAAATTGGCACCGTGGTGGATGACCTCACCGGAGGAACCGTCGAGGAGGTCGAAGGCGAAGCGGAAGACACCCGCACCGAACTGGAGGATGCCCTCTCTGTAACCGGTGAACTTGACCCAATCACGTCGGAAATAGTCATCGCCAACAATGTGGTGCCACAAGTTCCTATCTTGCTCGAAGAAATGATGGCCTAAAAGGGTTTTTTAGTGTGAATTCTTTGGACATTACTTGAGGATCAGAGTGATGAGTATTGCAGCGGTAGCTAGCCGTATTGATGAAGCAAGAGGCGGTGTTCAACGGGCAAGAGAAATCTTGTCTGGCACAAGAGGAAAAACGAAACCGGCTGAAGAGGCCCCTCCCCAAAAGCAAGGCGGCATGAGCGCCAGCGACATTGGACACACTGTATTGGATGTGGCCGGATTAATCCCCGTTGTGGGTGCTGCCGCAGATTTAATCAATGCGGGTTGGTATGCCGCTGAAGGTGATTATGTCAATGCTGGACTATCTGCATTGGGTGCAATTCCAGGAATAGGCGATGCGGCTACTGCAACCAAACTGGGCGTAAAAGGTGCAGATGCGGCTATTGGTGCAGCTAAAGCCGCAGATGATGTTAACGATGCTCGTAAGGCTGGGAATGCCGCCAAAGGGGCTGGAGGCAGTTCAGAAAAATCTGGAGGTATAGGAAGCGGACAAGGAGGTTCTAGAGGTAATGGAGGCAATGGAGGGGCTAACGGATCATCCAAAGATGGGGGCTTTGACGATGATGACTACGAGAACAAATGGGATAGATGGGCTGATGATCGTGGATATGGAGTCGATGACTATAGCACCTCCAGAGATCAAAACTATGGATCCATGAGCCAAAATCAAGCTCAAAATCGTCAATTTGATTCCGCAATGAGAGAAGCAGAACAGGATCTAGGTCGGCCTATTACTCGTGACGAACAAGCAGAGATTCATCGACAAAATCATGAAGGAGATGGAAAATATCGAACGAGAGAAGAAATCCGAGATAGTTTCCGAGATCAATACGGCAACACGGATGACAATCAATAGTTGCCGATGACATCATTAAAGTGATTTGTTGGGTTCCGCTACCGCTTCACCCAACCTAGCAGATTTGAGCTAATGAAGTGTATTACGGATACAGATCATTCTTGAATAAATACTTGCTTAAACTAAAGAGGAGATTTAGAAAATGAGCATTCAAGATATAGCAGGTCGTATTGAGCAGGCAAAGTTTAGTATTGATGAGTCAAGAACTCAATTCAGTAATCAGCGACGCTCTAATGCAAGCATGATGGAGAAGCCAGAGCAGAGGGGCGATGGAGGTACGGGAATTTCAGTAGGCATTTCAGTAGGCATTTCTATAGATAGCAGTGCTTTTGAAGCCGTGAGAAATGTGGCTGATTCCATATCTAAAGCTGGTGCCGCAGCAGGCTCTGAAATTGGTGAGGCCGTAGGAAATGTAACTGATTCAGTAAAAAATGCTGGCATTGCAGTAGGTTCTGAAGTCGGCGAGCAAGTGAGTGAATTTGTCGGGGGCAGAACTGGCGAGGAAATAGGCGGCTCAGTAGGTGGTGAAGTAGGTAGTGTTGTTGGGGGTACAGTTGGCGAGGTTGCAGGAACTGCGCTAGGTTCTCGACTTGGCCCAATAGGTGCACAGGTTGGGGGATCGCTGGGCGGTACAGTCGGAGAATTTATTGGAAGAGAAGCTGGTGAAGCAGTTGGTGAAGAAATCGGTGAAGAAATTGATGAAGGAATGAATGGCTTGAGTGGAATAGACGTGGTTGAAGGCTTAAAGCTATAGCTATAAGCACATATTGAACATATTGATAGGTGATCGATCATGAGTGAAGCCTTAGAACAATTAGCGACAGATTTGCCGGAGAAATTGCGGCTTTTGGTAGAAGAGGCCGGTACGGTTCAGGAAGAGATTGACAGCTTTGAGGAAAGCCTGAGCAGTATGCAGGAGGAAATTAGCGGGCTGGTGGAGCAAATTGAAACCAGTTTGGACGAATTGCAAACGGAAATTACCGAGCACCAGACCGAATTGACCGAGAGCATTGGTGATTTGGGTGGCGAGTTGGAGAGTTTGCAGAGTGAGGTGGCGAGCGATCGCGCCGAACTCGAAACCGAGCTTCAGGAGGCTCAAACCAAGCTCACGGAATTCAATACCGCACTGCAAGAGGGTCAAACTACCTTGACCACGGCTGGCAATGCGGCTCTCACCACGCTTAGCGAGGGACAGGGCAAGCTCCAGGGTGGGCAAGAACAGCTTGGCCAGGGGGCCAATAGCCTTGAAGAAGCGGTTGATACTGTTCAGCAGACGCTCGAAACGGCCAACACCGAGGTGGGCGAGGCTATTTCCCAAGCTACCGATGCCCTAAACCAGGCCCAAGGCGACATCGACACCGAGGTGCAACAGTTGGTGGACGAGTTCTCCAATGTAGAAGACCTTGAAACGGAACTATCTGCCATTGAAGACGGCACGGTGCAAACGGAAATTGAGACACTGCTAGACACGGCACGGGAGGCTGTGGATACCTTGCGTACCGGTATCGAAGATGCTGTTGAAAAAGTCGTCACTGCCATTGGAGACACTGAGTCTGAGTTAACAGATACCCAGAGCAATATTTCCAGCGAACGCGACGAGTTCAGCGATGCGGTAGACCAACTGCGTGATTTGCTTGATCCCCTGCGAGATGGCATCGCCAGCGCCCAAGAAATGGCTGAAAAACTCGGTATTCCCTGGGCATAACCCGTAGGCTGGGCACCGCCCACCAAACTTAATTAGAGCCAATCTCTCGATATCAGCATCGCTGTAGCACCGCCCACCAAACTCAATTAAAGCAAATCTCATCAAATTGGTGCATTGCGGCCTAAAAGTCGTGTCGGAGCCGCTTTGCCAAAATTTCCAGACCGCGAATGCACCCTACTCATCTAATTACGGAGATAACCCATGAGCGACTTACAAACGATGGCAGGCGAGACCACCGGTAAACTTTCAGCCTTGGCCGATACTACCGAAACCGTACAAACTAAACTAACCGATGTCAAAACCGAACTCGTCCGCATCCGTCAGGCTGTGGATGAGGCATGGCAGAGCTTGAGCGAACAGGCCCAAACCCTGATTGAGCAGGTCAACGGCGGCAAAACGGAACTCGCTACTGAGGTAGACGCTATTACCCAGAGCATCGACCAGTTGAAGCAATCCATCGATACCACCCAGGGCGAAATCACTGCCGAGATGGAAACCACCAAAGGGGCAATCGCCACGATTGATGACCGGCTGGCCGAGCTAGACCTGGAAAGCGATATCACTGAGGCCGAAACGGCCCTGACTGGGCTGGGCGAGAAAGAGATTGGCACCGAAGTCGAAGAGGCGATCAACGGAGCGCTGGAAGAACTCAACGGCTTTAGCGGCGAACTGGCCACCTTTGAGGCGGGTTTGGCAGAGCAGGTGAACGGCCTCACCTCCACCGTGGCCGACCAGGTAGTACCGGGTATTGAAGGCGGTGCCCAGTCCCTAGCTGACCACTTCGATGGTCTGGTAGAACAGTTCACCACCGCCATGCAAGACGTAGCCAGTGGCTTGGAAGAGTCGGTTCAGGGCTTGATGGAGGAAGTCAGCACCGCCCAAAACGATCTGTTTACCGAACTCGACGGCACCGCTACCGAGTTTGATGACATGATGACCCAACTTGAAGAAGCCGTGGAAACCGCCAAAACCAGTGTGGTGGATGCTACCGAAGCTCTGGTAGAAGGCATTGAACTGAGCCACGAAAATGCCCAGACAGCTATTGAAAAACTCAACACGGCTAAAGAGGCTCTAGAAGCGATTTAGGGGCCTCCATCCGTTGCAGTCCACAGATGTAAAGAGGTTTGCCATGTCTAACCCTGCTGAAATCTTGCCTCAACTCAGTTGTAAGCTAAACAATTTACCTCTAAATGAGGGAGGAAAAACGCCCCAGCAGCAGCATCCGCTGCTTAAAGATCGCTATCAAATTGTTGAATATCTCAGTCGAGGTAGCTTTGGTGAAACCTTTATCGCTCAAGATCTGGACTATCCTGACCATCCCCAGTGTGTGGTCAAGCGATTCGATCCAACCCAGAGTTATGGTCAGGACGCTCTGGTTGGGATACGGGAGCGATTTTATCAAGAAGCCAGGGTCTTGAAGAATCTGGGTCAACATCAGCAAATCCCCTATTTGCTGGCCTATTTTGAATTTGAGGGTGAATTCTACCTGGTGCAGGAATTTATTCCAGGGCCATCGCTTCAGCAGTTGATAGCTGAAAAATCACAATGGCCCATCGAATTTGTCCTGAAACTGCTCACTGAAGTTCTAGAAATTCTGGTTTTTGTACACAGCCAGAATGTTATTCACCGCGACATTAAACCCGATAATATCCTGTATCGACAAACCGATGACCGCTGGGTATTGATTGATTTTGGCTCGGTAAAGCAACTGGTTGAAGCTCCTCCACTGCTGGAATTCGGCCCCTACACGATGACTATTCACAGCAAAGGCTATACTCCCAGCGAACAGTTCGAGGGGTGCCCCTGCTCAGCCAGCGACCTGTATTCCCTGGGGATGACGGCTTTGCAGTGCCTCACAGGCCAGTACCCAAACACCTTCAAGCCTAATCTGCGAGATCACGGTTTGACTTGGTTGGTTTCAATAGTTGGTTGCCCTGACTTGGCAACTATCTTGGACAAAATGACACGCGCTCTTGCCAGTGAGCGCTATCCCTCTGCCCAGGCCGCATTGGAGGATATCTACACCCTTGTGGGTCAAGCCCAAAGTCCACTATCTGCTGTGGCACAATTGTCTTCCCATAGGACTTTCCCTGAAAGCTATACGCCAACAGAAATGCGGCAACCTACTCCACCTCCTCAGCCCCAAACAATCAAAATTCCAACTAAAATTTTGGCTCCTACGCCTCCTCCTGCAGGGCAATCTACACAACTCCCGCCAATTGAACTAGCGGCTGATTCCCAATCCCCAGATTTGGAGACTCACTCAACGGAGGAACCGCAGGTCAACATTTGGGCCAAGCAGGTAGCGGCAGTGGTGCAGAGTTATGTGTGGAATTGGTTCAAGGCTCACAATATTTATCGACTTCAAGACGCTATTGCTTTTGTGGCCTGCGTAAGCTTGTTACTCGGAGTTGCTGGCACTATGACCTGGTGGGTAGTAACCGTTGTCTCTCTTCCCCGTCAGCCATCGGTAGTCCCTATTCAACCTACAACCGCCGATTCTTTGGTGGCAACTTTGTCAGGTGATTCTACTATTCATAATTTAGCTTTCAATGCGAATAATACCCGACTATTTAGTGCTGATGATACTGGAGTCATTACGGCTTGGGATATTGTGTCAAAGCAGCCTATCCAACAAATAAAAAACTCTGATTCACTGACTTCCTTTACGCTTAGTAGCACTCATTTAGCCAGTGGGGATGAATATGCTAATGTCAATCTTTGGAATCTGAATACTGGCAAGTTGATATATACGCTACGAGAGCATCAACTACCTATTTTATCTCTTATTTTTAGTCCTGACTGCAAAACATTATTTACTGCATCAGAAGATAAGAAACTGATTCGTTGGCAATTAGAGCTAGCAGAACCTAAGCCTCATATAACGGAAGTTCCCAGTCCTATTACAGCAATGGCTATTAGTCTAGATGGTCAATATCTAGTTACTGGCAGTACTGACTTTACGCTTAAAGTTTGGAATGCCCACAATGGCGATTTAGTCAACACTCTAATAGGACATTCAGGTGCTATTCAGAGCATAGCGATTAGCTCAAATGGGGCAGTTATAGTCAGTGGTAGCGCCGATCAAACGATTAAAGTTTGGAATCTCTATACTGGTGAGTTAATAAACACTCTGACAGGGCAGTATGGAGCTATTAACGCGATCGACTTCAGCCCAAACGGCCAGATATTTGCTAGCGGCAGCGAAGATGGAACCATCTGGCTCTGGGATCTTTATTCTGGAGAAATTATTCAAAAACTCAGTACCTATCAAGGTTCCATTAGTGATGTAGACATCAGTTCAGATGGGCAACTATTAGCCAGTAGCACTACGACTGGCAACATCAATTTGTGGAAAATCTCTAAAACCCTATCGCCATGACCAAAAAACTGCAAGAGTTGACGCTAGACATAGAAAAACTCCGTTATGACATTTTGTCCTACTGTCAAAATAATTCAAAATTTCAGGCTCTTGATGATAGATTGAGGGAAATAGCTGCGATTGTAAAGAGAGGCAAGCTATCACTGCAACTTGTTGGCCAAAATCAGCAACAAGTTAAGAAAGCAGTCAATCTCTTATTGGCACAGCAAACGCTCACTTCATTCTGTGATGTTTTTAGTATTTTTAGTGATAGTCAGTCTAAACTTTGGTCACTAGATCAAACTAGCTTTGGAGCAGCCTTGCGATTAGTTGATTCAAAGAATAGCTTTTTCGAATTAGATAAATCACAGTCTTATGTTATTGGTCGAGCAGAAAACTGTAATATTCTTGTAGATGATGAATATGTGCTAGTCTCAGGCCAACATGGTTGTATTCGATACGATGAAAAATCTCATCAGTGGCTAATTAAAGACATTAGCAAAAATGGAACTTTCATGAATGGCCAGCGGCTTAAATCCCACCAAGAATACAGCATAAATTCTGGTGACTGCATTGTGTTAGGTAGTGAAGAGCCTGCTGAGCATAGCTTGATATTGTTTCTGGATAATCCCTTTGTTGAGAACTCAGCTATTAATCTTGCCGATACTTTTTTTGATTTTGATGCTGTTTGCTTTCTGTTTGAGTTCGGCAAAGATTTGACTAAGTCTGAGCAAGAAGAAATTGAAAGGTTTAAATCGTTAGCAAAAATTAAAACTTTTGGCTTGATTGAAATTAATAGTTTTGATTTTTCTGATTTTAAGACTACGAAAGTGAACACCTTGTTGGGAGAGGCTAAGAAAAAGATCAATATTAGTTCTTCTGATTTGGGATTTCTGGATTGGGATCTTAAGCTGAATGCATTTGATCAGCAAAAGGCTCCAGATACTGATCATGAATTTCACAAATTTCTTGAACGACTTCAACGCCAGCTTGAAACCAAAAACGAAACTTTGCTTGCCAATAGATTAGAGCCTCAAGTTAAGTTTATTGGCAATTTGGCTAAGGTTTTGATAAAAAATGAGCAGGATTTTTTATCAGCAAGGATTCCTGGCCAAGTATTGTTGAGTAGGAAGCAGCAAGAAGAAAAGCAGATCAGGCTTCAGGCTCAACAGGCTGCGGAGATTATTAAATCTCGAAAAGATGCTTTCTTCGGTCAAGTTGAGGGGTATTTAGATCAACAAGAAAAAATGTTTATGGATGAACTTTATGCCAATAGTTTACCCTGTAAGCTTCAGGCTTTTGCTCAGGAGTTAAAGCCTTATGTTAATAAAGCTAAAAAGAGAAAAGTTTTGAAGTTGCAGTATGCTTCACGTGTAGATCTTCAATTAGATGTGACTGAGCCATCAAAGGAAAGCCCAGATCATAGAAAAGCATATAAAATGCTCGATGCTAACACAGCTATGCTTGATTTTTGCAATTTTGAACTATATAAATGGATGCAAAAGTT
>Ga0224722_1002241_pt1 | contig 10354 bp, 9 predicted proteins | sample Balambano_FR1_Me_FD_161646 | JGI IMG/M metagenome (GOLD analysis project Ga0224722, IMG submission 161646) | Freshwater sediment microbial communities from Lake Towuti, South Sulawesi, Indonesia - Balambano_FR1_MetaG | ecosystem: Environmental > Aquatic > Freshwater > Lake > Sediment | place...
GTGACCGGCCGGGTGCAGACGGCCGGCAGCGACCTGTCGGGCACCGTCGCGCTCCGCGATCTCGGCGCGCTCGGACCGGGCTACGGCGGCAGCGTGACCGCGACCGGCCGCGTCACCGGCACGGCCAGGACCGGGACGCTCACGCTCGATGCGACCGCCCGCGGGCTGTCGGCGGGGCAGGTCGAGGCCGACCGGCTGCTCGCGGGCAACAGCACGCTGGCGCTGGCGCTCCGGACCGAGAACGGGGCGGTGCGGGTGGACCGGGCGCAACTGGTCAGCCCGGAGCTCACGGTGAACGCGACCGGACAGGCCGAGGGCACCACGCGCCGGGTGGCGCTCGACGCACGGCTCGCCAATCTGGCGCTCCTGCTGCCGGAGTTTCCCGGGGCGCTGACGCTGAACGGCACCGCGACCGACGACGGCCGCGGCTACCAGATCGACCTGACGGGACAGGGGCCCGGCCAGATCGATGCCCGCGCCACAGGCCGCGTCGCAAGCAACCTTTCGTCGGCCGACCTCGTGCTGGCCGGCACGGCACAGGCGGCGCTCGCCAATGCCTTCATCGCGCCGCAGTCGGTCGAGGGGCCGCTGCGGTTCGACCTGCGGCTGAACGGTCCCTTGACGCTGCGGTCGCTGTCGGGCCGGGTCGCGCTGTCGAACGGGCGGGTCGCGCTGCCGGCCCTGCCCTTCTCGCTGCAGGCGGTCGATGCCTTGGCCGAGATCGCCGCCGGCACGGCCAGGCTGTCCGCCACCGCCGGCGTCAGTTCCGGCGGCAGCATCGCGCTGCGCGGCCCGGTGGCGCTCGACCCGCCCTTTACCGGGGACCTGACGCTCGACCTCAACGACGTGATCGTGCGCGACCCCGACCTCTACGAGGTCCTGGCGCAGGGGCGCCTGCGGATCAACGGGCCGCTGGCGGGCGGGGCCACGATCTCGGGGATGATCAACATTCCCGATGCCGAGCTGCGCGTGCCGTCGAGCGGTCTCGGCGGGGCGGGCGCCATTCCCGAGATCCGGCACGTGAACGAGCCCGGGCCGGTGCGGCAGACGCGGGCGCGGGCGGGCCTGATCCAGAGCGACCGCGACCGCCAGGGTCGGGGACTGTCGCGGCCCTATGTGCTCGACGTCAGGATCAACGCGCCGAACCGCATTTTCCTGCGCGGCCGGGGGCTCGACGCGGAACTCGGGGGCTTGCTCCTCCTCCGCGGCACCAGCGTGGCGGTCGTCCCGAGCGGCGAGATCCGGCTGATCCGGGGGCGGCTCGACATTCTCGGCCGCAGGCTCGATCTCTCCGAGGCCGAGATCGCGCTCGGCGGCAGTCTCGACGCGACCTTGCGTATCGTCGCGTCCAACACCAGCGACGGCATCACCAGCAGCGTGGTGATCGAGGGGCCGGTCAGCGATCCGACGGTCAGCTTCACCTCGGTGCCGAGCCTGCCGGACGAGGAGGTGCTCGCGCGGCTCCTGTTCGGGCGCGACCTGTCGTCGCTGTCGGCCTTTCAGGCGACGCAACTGGCCGGTGCGGTGGCCACACTCGCAGGTCAGGGCGGCGAGGGGCTGATCGCGCAGATCCGCAAGAGCTTCGGGCTGGACGACCTCGACATCGTCTCGGACGGGGATGGCGATGCCTCGCTCCGGATCGGCCGCTATATCGCCGACAACGTCTATACCGATCTGGTCGTCGGCAGCAACGGCACGAGCGAACTGACCCTGAACCTCGACATTCGGCCAGGGGTGACGGTGCGTGCCATCGCCGGCTCGGACGGCCAGACCGGCATCGGCATCTATGTCGATCGCGACTACTGAGCGCGCTCGGCCCGCGCGCTGTCGAGCGCAGCGCCGAGCAGCACGGCGAAGGCGCTGAGGTAGAACCACATCAGCAGCGCGACTACCGCCCCGATCGACCCGTAGATCTGGTTGTAGCTGCCGAAATTCGCCAGATAGATCATCAGCCCGCGCGAGGCCGCGATCCACAACAGCACCGCCAGCACAAGGCCCGGGGTCAGCATCGGCGGCCGGCGGCCGACATGGTTCGGTCCGTAGCGGTAGATCAGGCTCGTGCCCAGTGTCACCGCCGACAGGCCCACCACCTCGTTGGCGTAGGCCAGCGTCCGCGCCGAGTTCTCCCCGAGCGGCAGGATGTTCAGCAGCACCGGCACCACGAAGCCCGCGACCACGACCGTCATCGCCACGAGGATCATGAACAGCGTCATGACGACGGCTTGCAGCGTATGCTCGATGCTGTTGCGCTGCGGATGGCCGTGGACCGCGTTCAGCCCCTGGATCAGCGCGCCGATCCCGGCCCGCGCCGACCAAAGCGCGAAGCCGAGCGACAGCGCGGTGGTCCAGCCGAGTGTGCTGCTGTTGGCGTTGACCAGCGCCTCAAGCTGACCGGCCAGCAGGTGAAAGGCCTCCGGCGGCAGGAAATCGTCGATCATCCCGAACTGCGACTGGATCACCGCGGGATCCCAGATGAAGCCCATGAGCGCGATGGCGGCGGCAGCGGCAGGGAACACGGCCAGAAAACCGAAGAAGGCCACGCCGGCAGCGATCAGGCCCATCTGGCTCCGGTCCATGATCCGGCCGACCGCGACGATGTCCCGCCAGACCCGTCCGAGCAGCGCCTGTTCCGGTGCGGAGGCGGACATGCTCGAACCCGTCTTTCCATGCAGAACGGCCCGCCGTCGCCGGCGGGCCTGCACACACCTGGTCAGCCGGTCAGTTGAGCCGGCGCAGCGTCGTCGTGGTCGTGATGCCGTCGGCGTTGGCCCCGACGACGATGATCGTGAGGAACGCGACGCCCGCGGCGATCAGCGGCCCGTTCGCGGCCAGCGCACCCATGTTCAGGCCATCCTGCGCCGAAGCAGGGGCGGCAAGTGCCGCCGACAGCGCCGCCGCCGCTACAATCTTCTTCATCTTCGCCATCTCCGCCAAGAACACCGTTGGAGAAACAATAGCATCGCTGTTCCCCGAGGGAAAGTCCAAACACCGCCGCTCAGCGCCGCAGATCGAACAGTGCGACATTGCCGACATCCGGCCCCACCCACTGCACCGACTGGCGGATCGTGCCACCCGGCTCCACCCAGTAGAGGTTCTCGAACCCGTCGCCCGCGCCGTCGCAGCGTTCGGCGATCCGCCGCGTGGCATAGCTGAGCCCCGAGACCGTGACCCGCTCGGCGCCCCGGTCCGACAGGGTGCAGGCGAACTCCACCAGCACGGTCTGGTCGTTCGGGCCGAGATAGCTGTGCATCCGCGTCACCGTGCCTCGCCCGCTGCGGACCGTTCCGACCGGCGGCAGCCGCGAGGACATCAGGTCGCCGCCAAGCCCGCGCGTCTGGGTCAGAAGCCCGTCCTTCAGGCTCAGCGTCTTGGCATCGACCGTCGCCCAGGTCTCGACCGGACCGTTGACCGCGATCGGGAACAAAAGCGCATTGGCGTCGCGGTCCGGGATGAAGGCGCGCAGCAGCGGCCGGCCGTCGGCGTCGAGCTGCGCGCGGGTCGGTTCGGGAAAGGGCTCGGGTTCGGCCGGGTCCAGCGCGGCCAGCAGGCCCTGAGCGGCGACCTGGAGGCCCATCACTTCCTGGCTGGAAGAGCAGGCCGTCACCATCATGCCGGCGGCCAGCGCCAGGATCAGCGGCCTCCGCGTCATCTCCAGACCCGCCCCCACTGGCTGTCGTAGCCGTCGGTGTTGTAGTCGCGCAGCGACCAGTAGAGCCGGCGGTCGTTGTTGAGGAAGGCGCCGCCGTCGCGGGTGACCGGTCGCAGCGTGGTGGCGAGCCGCGCCCGCGACGACTGCCCGATCGCCCAGTTGACCGGCAGGACGATGCGGATGCCCTTGTCGAAGGACCCCTCGCCGAACTCCTCGGCCGAGACGTCGGTCAGCGTGGCGAAGGCGCCGACCTGCCAGCCGTTCGGGAAGATGCGGGTGATCGACAGGGTCGCGCCCACGTCCCCGGCCAGATACTGCCCGACATCGAGCTGCGCCAGATAGCCGTCGGTGAACTCGTAATAGGCCGAGGCGTGCCCGGTGAGAGTGCTGTAGTCGAGGAACGAGAAATCGTCGTCGTAGCTCCGCTGCGAGACGTAGCTCAGGGTCGCGCCGAGGGCGAGCGGGCTGTCCACCGGCATCCACAGCGCCTCGACCGACGCGCCGCCGAACATCCGCTCCAGGTAACCGACGGTGGCGCGGCCGTAGAAATCGCCGCCAAGCCGGCGATAGTAGGACAGGTCGAGCGATTCCAGCTCGGTCTGGCCGTTCAGGTCGTAAAGATAGGTGTTGGTCCTGACTGGCGGCAGCGCCGATTCGGGCGGGGCGCTGACGGCGCCAAGGTTGTCGGTCAGCGCCTGGCTGACCGCGCCCGACAGGAACAGCCCCTCGGCCAGCTGATAGCTGCCCTGTGCGCGGATCCGCAGGTCGGCGCGGAACGGCTGGTCGGGATCGAACAGCGAGGTGCGGAACGCCGGCACGATCTGCCAAGTGAAGCGCGGCGTCTCGGGCGAGCCCATCAGCGCCTCCGGCGGCAGCACGCCGCCGGCGGCAATCGTCGCGCGCTCGGCGAGCTGGATATCGCCCGCGGGGGCGAATTCCAGCGCCTCGAGGTCCGACCGCTTCAGCGTCACCCGGCTCGCGGCAATGCCGTTGACGACCATCTCGATCTCGAAGGTCTCGATCGAGGGCGGCAGGATGCCCGACAGGATCCGCGCCGTCCGGCCGAGCGCCTGTGCCGCCGAATCGTAGCGGATGTTCTGCACTCGGATCAGGGCCGAGGTCGGCCGCAGGTCGAGCGCGTCGAGGTAGAGGCCCTGCGGCGCGAGCGCGGCGCCCAGCACCTCGCGCACCTGCCCCGGCACCGATGGCGTGCTGGCCCAATCCTCCGACCAGAGCGCGGGGTTCAGGCTGCGCGCCGGGCGCACCGTCAGCGGCGGCGGCGCGGGGTCGTTGATGCCAAGGCCGGTCACGCGCACCTTGGGGTTCAGCGTGAACTGCAGGCTGAACCCCACTTCCGAGCCGTAGAGCGAATAGGCGCCAAGCCGCAGCTGGTCGCTTAACCGGTATTCGACGCCGAAGTTGAACGGGGTCTTGCGCTCGAAGGTGCCGCGCTCCTCGGCCTCCACGGTATAGGCGTCGGAGGAATATTCCGCCTTCACGCCCCAGCGATCACCGATCAGCCATTCCACCCCGGCGAAGGGTGCCGCCGGGCCGCGGAACCAGGTGTCCCAGTTGGGCCGCCCGCCCTCGCCGATGTCCACCTCCGGCCGGCTGCCGCTGCCGAAGGAGTTGTACGAGCCGAGCCGGCCCCAGCCGAGGCCGCCCGTCACCGTCAGGTTCGGGTGGATATGCTTGGTCGCGGCGATGTATTCGCCACCATAGAGCCCGGTCCCCGCCAGATCCTGCAAGCCGATGGTCACGGCGGGGATGTAGCGTCCCTCGAACAGGATCTGGTAGCGCAGATCAAAGCTGCGGTCGTAATAGGTGTCAAAGCCGCTGTCGGGGATCACCGCGTCCCAGTCGCGCACGCCGGCGTAGCGGAAGGTGCCCGAAAGCCGCGGCGAAATCTGGAAGCCGACGCTGGTGCGGCTGTTCGGTCCGAACTGGGCGTAACCGAAGGTCACCATCCCGTCGGGCAGTGCGAGGCCCGAGGGCATGTCGATGCCGCCGACCGTGCCGTAGAAGTTCAGCGAAGGGATGTCCTGCGCCAGGCACCACGGCGCGGCCGCGCCGGTCGCGAGAAGCGTGGTGGTCGCCCAGCCGAGGATGCGGCGCGACCGGATGGCTGTCGTCATCGGACCCTCCGGCGGTGCTGCCAGCTTAGGCAGCGCCCGCACCGCCGGCAAGCGCCCGCCGGTCGGCTGTTGCGTCCGTGCATCAGCTCTTGGCCACCGTCGGCGGCACGCCGTAGCCCTCGACATAGCGCAGGATCAGCGCCCGCGCGGCCCCGGCATCGCCCGAGGCCAGCGCCGCCCGCAGCGCGCGCAGGGCACCGGCCACCTCCAGCTCCGACAGGCAGGCCTCCTGCGCGCGCAGGATCTTCGGATGCGGCGTGGTCAAAAGCCCCTCGCCGATCATCAGTTCCTCGTGCATCTTCTCGCCGGGGCGCAGGCCGACGATCGTGATCTCGATGTCGCCGTCGGGGTTGGCGGCATCGCGCACCGCATAGCCGGCCGCCTCGATCATCTGCACCGCCAGGTCGCGGATGCGCACCGGCTTGCCCATGTCGAGCACGAACACGTCGCCGCCGCGCGACGTGCCCTGGCTGAAGGACCCGGCGAGCAGGACCAGCCGGACGGCCTCGGTGACGGTCATGAAATAGCGCGTCACGTCGTCATGGGTCAGCGTTACCGGACCGCCGCGCGCGATCTGCTCCTTGAACAGCGGGATCACCGACCCCGAAGAGCCAAGCACATTGCCGAAGCGGACCATCGAATAGACCGTCCGGCGCGAGCGCTTGGCCAGATCCTGCACCACCAGTTCCGCCAGCCGCTTGGAGGCCCCCATCACGTTGGTCGGGCGCACCGCCTTGTCGGTGGAGACGAGGATGAAGCGCGCGACCCCCGCCTCGTCGGCGGCGTCCGCCAGCGTGCGCGTGCCGAGCACGTTGTTGGCCAGGCCCGCCAGCGGATTGGCCTCGACCAGCGGCACATGCTTGTAGGCGGCGGCGTGCAGCACGACCTCGACGGCGAAGTCCGCCATCACCGCGCGCGCCATCCGGCTGTCGGTCACCGACCCGAGCACCGGCACGACCTCGACCGGCACCTGCAGTTCGGCGGCAAGCGCGGACATCTCCTTGTCGATGGTGTAGAGCGCGATCTCGCTGACGTCGAACAGCACCAGCCGCCGCGGCCCGTATTGCAACAGCTGGCGGCACAGTTCCGACCCGATCGACCCGCCCGCCCCGGTCACCAGGATCGACCGGCCGGCATAGGCCTCGGCTCCGGCGGGCAGCTGCGCATCGACCGGCGCGCGGCCGAGGAAGCGCCCGGGCACCACCGGCATCAGGTTGTCGATCATCGCCTCTTCGCCGATCAGCTGGGCAAAGGACGGCAGAGCGTGCACGTCCAGGCCCATGCCCTGCAGGCGTCGGGCGATCTGCGCCAGCTTCGGCATCGACAGCGAGGGCATGGCGAGAAGCACCCGCTTGACGTCGCGGTCGCGGGCGAGTTCCGCCGCGGCCGATGGCGGATAGACCTTGAGGCCCACGACCGAGCGCCGCTGCCGTTCGGGATCGTCATCGAGGAAGGCGACCGGCACGATGCTGTCGTGCGAGCGCAGGGCCGCGACCAGCTGCTGCCCGGTGCCGCCGGCGCCGTAGATCAGCACGCGGGACCGGTGCTGGCCGCGCTGCAGCACCCATAGCAGCACCTGCAGCATCACCACCCGGATGGTGACCGACAAGAGGAAGTAGATCAGCCAGAAGGTCACGGCCGCGCCGCCGACCAGCGGCAGTCCGGTCATCCGGCAGATCACGACGAACACGGCCGTCACGCCGACCGTGAAGGCCAGCGTGCGCAGGACGGCCTCGACCTCATAGGCGTTCAGCTTGATCCGATTCAGGCCGAGCGCCAGCGACCCGGCGCCGCCGAGAACGGCCACCAGCGGCAGCATCTCCCAGTTGCGGCTCAGTTCGCTCAGCGGCAGGAGGCTGTTGTGGATCAGCGCGAAGCTCAGGAACAGGGCGAGCGGCGCGTTCAGGGTGTCGACTAGGCACATCACCGCCCATTTCTGGGCGCGTGAAAGCCGCTCGACGAAGCTGATCAGCGAAACCTCGATCCCGTGCACTCGGCCAGACCCCCAATTGTCCCTCGGCGACCCGGCTCTGCGCCAAATAGCAACCCTAGGCCGGATGCTGCGCTGCAGTAGGCACCCTTCCGGGGCGAGTGATCACACCGCCAATCAATCAAATGTGAGTATGTGGCTGCTGCGCGGAGGCGGCAAGGGGGAACGGCCCGGCAGGGCCGCCGTTCTGCGCTTTCACGCCGATCTGCGGCGGAACGGCCGCATCAGGAGGCGGCCTGTCGTCTGTCCGAGCAGCATCATGTCGCTGCACAGGGTCCGCCGTCGCTGGTAGATCAGATCGAGACGCGCCTTGCGCGGGATGCAGCGGCGCACATAGGCGGCCTCGGTTTCCTCGGGTGTCCGGCAGGTCGCCAGGATTCGCTCCTCGGCGGCATGGAAATGCAGCGTCGCCAGCCCGGTGATGCCGGGGCGGTCGTGCAGCACCCGGGCGTAGAGGTCGGGAAAGGCCTCGACATAGCGGCGCAGCGGCGGGCGCGGTCCGACCAGGCTCATGTCGCCCCGGAGCACGTTCCACAGCTGCGGCACCTCGTCGAGCCGCGTCGAGCGCAAGAGGCGCCCGACGCGGGTGATGCGCGCCGTCTTGTCGCCGCCCGATACGCCCTGATCCGCCGGATCGGGCCGCATGCTGCGCAGCTTGACCAGCCGGAACGGCCTGCCGGGCGCGCGCATCCGTTCGGACAGATGGAACAGCGGCCGCCCCTCGGCCGCCAGCAACACGCCAAGCAGCAACAGGACAGGCAGCGCGAGGAGCGCCGACAGGACCAGCGCGACCACGATGTCCACGAGCCGCCGGGCCGGCGTCATGGCGCCCCCGCGCCGCGCATCAGCCCTCGGCCCCGAGGCGCGCGCGCAACTCGCGCAGCACCGGCAGCACCGCACGCACCCGCTCGGCGCCGAGCGCCTGCACCATCTCGGCGATCAGCGGCGCGATCGACTGCACCGCCGCATCGCGCGCCGCGCGTCCCGCCGGGCTGATCGCCACGAACTTCCGCCGCGCGTCGTCCCAGTCGGGGCGGATGTGGACGTGGCCGGCCCAGGCGAGCTTCGTCAGCGTGTTCGTCATCGCACCGCGGGTGACGTGGAAGGCCCGCGCCAGCTGCGCCGGCGTCCGCTCCTCGCCGAGCCCCGCGAGGTGGTTGAGAACCGAGAACTGCGACAGTTCCATCCCCTTGGGCAGCGCCCGGCCGATCCGGCCGCGGGCGAGCTGGTCCGAGACGAACAGTTCGGAAAACAGCGCGACCGCGAGATCCTCGACCTTCTCGGTCATCCGGGGCCGTCGAAGCTGCGGTCATGGGCGAGCGCGGGCACCCGGGCGCGGGCCCGGGCGACCGCCGCAAGGTCGAGATCGGCAAAGCTCACGCCCGGTCCGGTGCCGGCATCCGACATCACCTCGCCCCAGGGGCCCACCACCAGCGAATGGCCATGCGTGCGGCGACCCGTGCCCGCGGCCTCGGGGTGGTGGCCGGTCTGCGCCGGCGCCAGCACGAAGCACCCCGTCTCGATCGCGCGGGCGCGCAGCAGCGTTTCCCAGTGCGCCGCCCCGGTCAGGTGGTTGAAGGCGGATGGCACGGTCAGAATCTCGGCCCCCGCCTGCGCCAGCCGGCGGTAGAGATGCGGAAAGCGCAGATCGTAGCAGATGGTCATCCCGATCGTGCCGAACGGCGTCGCCGCCGTCACCGCCCGCACGCCCGGCCTGTAGCCGGCCGATTCGCGGTAGACCTCGGCGTCGGTCAGGTTCACGTCGAACATGTGGATCTTGTCATAGCGCGCAGCGATCGCCCCATCGGGCGCGACGAGGAAGCTCCGGTTGGCGAAGCGCCCGTCGGGGTCGGCGGTCTTCAGCCCGAGCGAGCCGACCAGCAGCCAGACGCCGGCCCGCGCCGCCTCCTCGCGCAGCGCTGCGAGCGTCGGATCGTCGTCTTCCGGATGGAACACCGCGCGCTGATGGTCGCGGTTCGACGACAGCGCGTTGGTGCCCTCCGGCGTCAGCACGAAACCTGCGCCGCCTGCCGCCGCCTGGCGCACCGCCGCAACGGTCGCCGGCAGGTTGGCCTCCGGATCATCGCTTACGGTGAGCTGCACCAGCCCGACCCGCATCGGCTAGCCCGCCAGCAGCGCGTCGAGCCGGCCCTGATCCTCGAGCGCGTAAAGGTCGTCGCAGCCGCCGACATGGGTGCCGCCGATGAAGATCTGCGGCACGGTGCGCCCGCCGTTCGACCGCTTCACCATCTCGGCGCGCAGCGCCGGGTCGCGGCTGACATCGACCTCGGTGAAGGCCGCGCCCTTCTCGCCGAGCAGGCGCTTGGCGGCATGGCAATAGCCGCAGAGCGGTGTGGTGTAGATTTCGACGGGCTTCATCGGCGCTTCCCCGGCACACGACGCCGACTATAGGGCTTCAGCCATCCTTCGCAACGCGCGCCAGCACCAGCACCGAGACCGCCGCGGCACCACCGGCGCGGCAGGCTTCGGCGGCGGCGGCCAGCGTCGCGCCCGAGGTCATCACGTCATCGACCAAGAGCACCGGCCGGCCGGCGATCAGGTGCTGCCGCCGCCGAAGCC
>Ga0224722_1002243_pt1 | contig 10352 bp, 10 predicted proteins | sample Balambano_FR1_Me_FD_161646 | JGI IMG/M metagenome (GOLD analysis project Ga0224722, IMG submission 161646) | Freshwater sediment microbial communities from Lake Towuti, South Sulawesi, Indonesia - Balambano_FR1_MetaG | ecosystem: Environmental > Aquatic > Freshwater > Lake > Sediment | place...
ACCGTCACACTGGCGCACCACTGCGGCGAGGTTGCCGGTGCGGCTGTGCGCCAGGGTGACGGTGGCGTTGGCGGCGGTCAGCAGCTGTGCCATCGGCTTGCCGACGATGTTCGAGCGCCCGATCACCACCGCATCGAGCCCCGACAGGTCATTACCGTGGCGCTCGGCAATCAGCATCATGCACCCGAGCGGCGTGCAGGGAACAAACCCGGCCTTCGCGACCGCCAGCCGCCCGGCGTTGATGACATGGAACCCGTCGACATCCTTGTCGGGATCGATCGCGGCGATCACCGCGGCTTCATCGAGGCCCGGCGGGAGCGGCAGCTGAACCAGAATGCCATCGACCGCGGCATCTCGGTTGAGCCGGTCGACCAGCGACAGCAGCGCCGCTGCGCTGCTGTCGGCGGGCAGGCGGTGTTCGAAGCTGGCGATCCCGGCGGCCGCGCAGGCCTTGGCCTTGGCGCCGACATAGACCTGGCTCGCCGCGTCCTCGCCCACCAGCACCACCGCAAGCCCGGGGCGGCGGTCGGCGGCCTGCGCAAACTCCGCCGCCATCGTGCTGATCTGCGCGCGCACAGCCTCGGCGAAGGTCTTCCCGTCGATCAGCGCGGCTTCGCTCATCAATAGCCGCCCGCCACGCCGATCAGCACCCGGATCAGGATCTGCAACCCGAGGATCAGCACCAGCGGGGAGAAGTCGATCGCGCCGGTATTTGGCATGATGTTGCGGATTGGGCGCAGCACCGGTTCGAGCAGGCGGTTGATCGAATCATAGACCTGCCGCAGGAATTCGTTGCTGGGGCTGACCACGTTGAAGGCGAACAGCAGCCCGATCACGAATTGCACGATGATCAGCATCACCAGCACATTGGTGAGCATCACCAGAATATCGACGAGAACAGCCAGTCCCTGCATTGCGTTTGCGCTTCCATTGTCTGGCGCACCGGGGCGGCGCGCTGTGATGTCCCTGTGGAGGCGTATTAGCCGCTTAATACGCCTCGCGCCACACCTGTTGTGCCCTGTGCGCTCAGGCCCGCACCAGCGTGCCTGCGCCGCGCGCGGTGAAGAATTCGAGCAGCATCGCGTGCCCGACCCGGCCATCGAGCACCACCGCTGCCTCGCACCCGGATTGCACCGCAGCAACACAGGTTTCGAGTTTGGGCACCATGCCGCCGCGGATCACGCCCTCAGCGCGAAGTTGCGCGATGTCGGCAGGGGTGAGATCGGGGATCAGCGCCCCGTCGCCGCCGAGCACGCCGGGCACATCGGTCAAGAGAAACAGCCGTGCCGCACCCAGTGCCGCCGCGATTGCGCCCGCCATGGTGTCGGCGTTGATGTTGTAGGTCGCCCCGTCCTCTCCGCCAGCGATCGGGGCGATCACCGGGATCATCCCGGCCGCGACCGCGGTGTCGATCACCGCCGTATCGACCGCGGCCGGTTCGCCGACGAAACCGAGGTCGATCACCCGTTCGATCTCGCTGTCGGGATCGCGGGCGGTGCGGGTGACCTTGCGCGCGGTGACGAGTCCGCCATCCTTGCCCGAAATCCCGATCGCGCGCCCCCCGGCGGCCGCGATCCAGCCCACCAGCTGCTTGTTGATCGCGCCCGACAGCACCATCTCGGCGATCTCGGCGGTGGCGGCGTCGGTGACGCGCAGGCCATCGACAAAGGTGCTCTCCACCCCCAGCCGGGCGAGCATCTGGCCGATCTGCGGCCCCCCGCCGTGGACCACCACCGGGTTGATGCCGACCGCTTTCAAGAGCACGATATCCTCGGCAAAATCGCGCGCAGCTTGCGGGTCGCCCATCGCGTGGCCGCCATATTTGACCACGAAGGTGCGCCCGGCATAGCGCTGGAAATAGGGCAGCGCTTCGATCAGCACCTCGGCCTTGGAGACATCGAGCACTGCACCCGGCGCGGGCGTGGTGGCGGCTGAGAGGGTCGGGGTATCGGTCACTGGCATCGTCCTTGGCCCGGCAATGCCGCCGCGCCCGCGCGCCCTAGCCGCTTGCGCCGGCGCTGCAAAGCCGTCGCGCGAGGCGCTCTCCTCGCGCGCTACAAGCCGTTAGGTTTTTCAACCACCTGATGGTAAGATATCCATGAGGAGACCGCGACATGACCGAAAACCGACCTGTCCCGCCCGGAACAACGCCGCCTGCGGCCGGTGATCTGGGCGAGGCCGCAAGCGGGGGCGCGGGCCGCCGCCAGGGCGACCGGCGCCGCGGGCAGCAGGATTTCGAAGGAGAGGACCGCCGCAAGGGCGATCGCCGCAGCGGCACCGACCGCCGCGCCACCCCGCGCGCCGAGGGTTTCGAGGAAGATTGAACCACCGCCCGGCATGCCCGGTGGAGTGCGATGCGCACGCGGCGGCCTGAATGTCTCGACCGGAGTAGCGTCAGCGCAAGGGCACGGTCGTCATGATGCGCGGACGCTCTGCGCCCGGGAGGGCGTGCCGAATAGCGGATGGTTTGCCTTCCGCATTTCGCGCTCAGCGCCAATCCCGCCAGCGTGTGGGAGCTACAAGCATCAAAGTTGGTCTGACAAATTCATGCCAAGAATTCGCGCTGCCTGCGCAGGATACTTCTCAATCAGGAACTTAAGTAATTCCAATTGGTCATCTCCGCGCGCCTTGCGTATCTGCGCTTTCAGTTTGATCGTTGTAGGCCGGTCCGGGGTGATGTTCGAGGCGCCTTCGTTGCAAACCGAGCATAATGCCCGAAGATTACTTGGATCATCCGATCCGCCCATCGACTTGTCGATGATGTGCCCGAGGTGGAGCCTGGCTTTTCTTGACGGATCGAAAGGGTGAGGTTCGCCTGCACCAGCACCACACATCTGGCATGTAAAGCCGTTGCGGTCCAGAACGATTGCCCGCGTTTCCTTAGAGATCCCCCGCTCGAAAGCAGGTTCAGGCTTGGCCGTGAGCAGAAGATACTGGCCGGGCTTCAAATCTGACCGGTCATTGTGGGTTAGGATGAGATAGCCTTCCTCGTTGCGCAACTCGCGCACCCGCCTCGCCCATTCGCTGATCCCGCCAGCAGCCTCGCGAAGCTCTTCGCTATCCAGAACGCGACCCAGATTGGTCAGGAAGTAATCTCTCAATCGATCTCTTGCCCCCATCAGGCCGCTCTCAAACTGATTGGCCTGCGCAAGGAAAGCGCGGCCCTGACGTTGCGCGCTACTGCACAAGCGACAGGCGGCGGAAATGCATTGCCGACCTGCCGATACGCGGTGGTCTTGCGGCCAAAGAATTGCCAATCAGCCGGGAAGCCCTGCAAGCGCGCCACCATGGCGACGGTCAGACGCGGCATGCCGACAAAGTCGCTTTCCGGCGCCCTATCGGCAACCGTGCGCCCTTCCACGCCGAGCGCTGCCCATGCCTTGCGCGCACGGGTCGGGCCAAGGTCGGGGCCGCCGTGCTTTTTCGAGCCGCCGACAATGGTCGGCGCGATCTCGTTGGCACCCTTGGCCCAGGGCGCTGCTCCGGTCCAGCCGTTGGCCGCCATCATGTCCTTGAGCACCTCGCCCACGGTTGGCGGGTTCTGCGGCAGGACTTCGGGCCATTCGAAACCATCGGTGAATTCATGCTTCAACGCCACAATCACCACGCGGGGTCGTAACTGCGGGACACCGAAATCGCTGGCGTTGAGCAAGCGCCAATCGACCACATAGCCGAGCTTCTTGAACTCAGCCTTCAAGTGCAGACGATATTCCTCGAACACCGGAGAAAGGAACCCGCGTACGTTTTCGATCATCACCGCCTTGGGCTTCATCTCGTCGATCAGGCGGATAGCGGCAGGGAAGAGATTGCGCTCGTCAAGGTCGCCGAGTTGCTTGCCGGCGACCGAGAACGGCGGGCACGGCAACCCGCCCGCCATCAGGTCAACGCCCGCAAAGGGGCGACCATCAAAAGCGTTCATGTCGGCGCAGCGCACGTCCCATTTCGGGCGGTTGAGACGCAACGTCTTGCAGAAATCCGCCTCGATCTCGACCAGTGCCGCATGATCGAAACCAGCCTGCTCAAGCCCAAGGGCCTGACCGCCGGCACCTGCGCAGAATTCGATAGACTGCACAGACTACTTCTTGGTGCCGTAAGGCGATTGATTAGTCGGCTTCAAGGAAACGCCTTGCTCCGATGCTTTACTGTAGACGGCGGATTCAGAACGACCCAACTTCAATCCGATAACCCGGGTGGGAGTGTTTTTGGCGGCAAGGCCAGCCAGCGACTTCACCTCCGCCCCGGACCATGGCTTGCCAGAATTGCGAGTAGATTTAGACATACTGCGATTCCCTTTATGGACACGTAATGTTTATATCATGTTCCCAAATTGCTTCAACCCCCTACTCCGCAGCCTCAGCCCCAAACAACCCGGCCTCGGCCTCGCCTGCATCGCCAGCCTCATTCGCCGCCTTCGCCTTCTGCCGCTTATCAAAGCTCGACCACACGGTGTTCCAATCACCTCTTGTGGCGCCCTTCGAATATTCCGTCGCGCGGGTCTCAAAAAAGTTGGCGTGTTCGACGCCATTGAGCAGCGGGGTCAGCCACGGCAGGGGGTGTTCCTCGATCATGTAGATCTCGGACAGGCCCAGCTGCTTCAAGCGCCAGTCGGCGATGTAGCGGATGTAGCGCTTGATCTCCTTGGCGCTCATTCCGCTCACCGGGCCCATCTCGAAGGCGAGGTCGATGAAGGCATCTTCGAGCCGCACGGTCTTCTGGCAGATGTCGATCAAGTCTTCCTTGACCGCCTTGGTGAGGCACTGGCGTTCCTCGCAGAAGGTGTGGAACAGCTTGATGATCCCCTCGCAGTGCAGGCTTTCATCGCGCACCGACCAGCTGACGATCTGGCCCATGCCCTTCATCTTGTTGTAGCGCGGGAAGTTCATCAGCATCGCAAAGCTTGCGAACAGCTGCAGCCCTTCGGTGAACCCGCCGAAGGCCGCCAGCGTGCGGGCGATATCCTCGTCGGTATCGACCCCGAACTGGCCGAGGAAATCGTGCTTGTCCTTCATCTCCTCATATTCGAGGAAGGCCGAATATTCGGTCTCGGGCATGCCGATGGTGTCGAGCAGGTGCGAATAGGCGGCGATGTGCACCGTTTCCATGTTGGAAAAGGCGGCGAGCATCATCTTGACTTCGGTCGGCTTGAACACCCGGCCGTAGTTTTCGTGGTAGCAGTTCTGCACCTCGACATCGGCCTGGGTGAAGAAGCGGAAGATTTGCGTGAGCAGGTTGCGCTCGTTCTCGGTGATCTTCTGCGCCCAGTCGCGGCAATCTTCGCCCAACGGCACTTCCTCGGGCATCCAGTGGATCTGCTGCTGGCGTTTCCAGAAATCATAGGCCCAGGGATACTGGAACGGCTTGTAGGTCGAGCGGGCTTTGAGCAGCGACATCGGGTTACTCCCTTCGGGCAGCGGTAACGGAAACATAGACGAAAACAGATACGGTGCGAACCGGGCGGCGGATTCATCCCCCGCGCGCGGGCAGCGGGCGGTGCTCAGTGGGCGTAGGCGAACAGCACGTAGAGGCAGAAGGGCACGAACACCGAGACCATCGCGATGTGGATCATCGCGGCGTTACGGGCATGGCCGGGGCGATCACGGCGCAGTTCGCGCACCGCGCTCAGCAGAAAGAAGGCGCACACGGCGAGTCCGAAAATCCCCATCCCGAACGGCAAATTCATGTCTTCCTCCCTATGCCTTGCAGCCGCCCGGCAGTGCGTGCGGCGCGATTGTCATTCCCCGCCGGACCGGTGGCGGCGGCGGCGTCACGCCCCGTCACAGCAGACGCCTCAGCGGGGCGTTGCTGCCATGGTCACGCTCTTCGCGCCTCGCCCCTTCCCAATCGGCGGCGGCGAGCCGTTCAAGCACCCGGTCGGGCAGCGGCCGGACGAATTCGAGCCCGATCCGCGTCCCCTGCCGCCACGCCACCTCGGCCATGTGCGGCCCGGTACCGGCAATATAGAGCCGCACATATTCGCCCAGCCGCAGGCGTCCGCGCGGATCGTCGATCCGGCAACCGCCCTCCGACAAATCCGCCAGCGCGATATCCCATTGCATCCCGCGCGCGGTCCGGCACGAACCGGTTGCCCCGGTCGCGATGCGGGCAGACCGGCGGGCCTTCACCGCGGCAGACTCCGGGTCACTGACAGCTCAGACATTCCTCGTAATCGGTCTGTTCGACGCTGGCGGACAGCTCGATCCTCGGTGCCTCTGGGGTGTTGTCGGCCTCGACCCCGCCGACAAAGCCGGCGCGCTGCACGCTCTTGGAACGCAGGTAATAGAGCGACTTGATGCCCTTCTCCCACGCCTGATAGTGCAGCATCATCAGATCCCACTTGTCGACGTCGGCCGGGATAAACAGGTTCAGCGACTGCGCCTGATCGATGAACGGGGTGCGATCGGCGGCGAATTCGAGCAGCCAGCGCTGGTCGATCTCGAAGCTGGTCTTGTAGACCGCCTTTTCCTCGCTCGTCAGGAAATCGAGATGCTGGACGCTGCCGCCGCGTTCAAGGATCGAGTTCCAGATATTGACCGAGTTCTTGGACTTCTTGTCGAGCAGTTTTTCAAGATAGGGGTTCTTGACGATGAAGCTGCCCGACAGGGTCTTGTGGGTGTAGATATTGGCCGGGATCGGTTCGATGCAGGCGCTGGTCCCGCCGCAGATGATGCTGATCGAGGCGGTTGGCGCGATCGCCATCTTGCAGCTGAACCGCTCCATCGCGCCCATGTCGGCAGCATCGGGGCAAGGCCCCCGTTCCTGCGCGAGCAGCATCGAGGCTTCCGAGGCCTTGGCGTGGATGTGCTTGAACATCTGGAGGTTGAGCGCCTTGGCCATCGCGCTTTCGAAGGCGACGCCCTTTTGCTGCAAGTAGGAATGGAAGCCCATCACCCCGAGACCGACAGAGCGTTCGCGCGCCGCGGAATACTTGGCGCGGGCCATCTCGTCGGGCGCACGGTCGATATAGTCCTGCAGGACATTGTCGAGAAAGCGCATCACGTCCTCGATGAAGGCACGATCGCCCTTCCACTCTTCCCAGGTTTCGAGGTTGAGCGAGGAGAGGCAGCACACCGCCGTGCGGTCATTGCCGAGGTGGTCGATCCCGGTCGGCAGGGTGATTTCCGAACACAGGTTCGAGGTCGACACCTTGAGCCCCAGATCGCGGTGATGCTTGGGCATCATCCGGTTCACGGTGTCGGAAAAGACGATATAGGGCTCACCGGTGGCCAGCCGGGTTTCGACCAGCTTCTGGAACAGCGAACGCGCATCCACGGTGCCGCGCACGCTGCCGTCCTTGGGGCTCCTGAGATCGAACTCGCGGCCCTCGCGCACCGCATCCATGAAATCATCGGTCACCAGCACCCCATGGTGCAGGTTCAGCGCCTTGCGGTTGAAATCGCCCGAAGGCTTGCGGATTTCGAGGAACTCCTCGATCTCCGGGTGCGAGATGTCGAGATAGCAGGCCGCCGAACCGCGCCGCAGGCTGCCCTGGCTGATCGCCAGCGTCAGGCTGTCCATCACCCGGACGAAGGGAATGATCCCGCTGGTCTTGCCGTTCAGGCCGACCGGTTCGCCGATCCCGCGGACATTGCCCCAATAGGTGCCGATCCCGCCGCCCTTCGAGGCGAGCCAGACGTTCTCGTTCCAGGTGCCGACGATCCCTTCGAGGCTGTCCGACACCGAATTGAGATAGCAGCTGATCGGCAGCCCGCGGTTGGTGCCGCCGTTCGACAGCACCGGGGTGGCAGGCATGAACCACAGCTGCGAGATGTAGTCATACAGGCGCTGGGCGTGGGCTTCGTCATCAGCATAGGCATCGGCGACCCGGGCGAACAGATCCTGGTAGCTTTCGCCGGGCAGCAGGTAACGGTCGGTCAGGGTTTCCTTGCCGAAATCGGTGAGGCGCGCGTCGCGCTCGGGATTTGTCGCGATCGCGAAGCGGCGGTCGTTGACCTTCTTGCTGTCGGGCACGGCGGCCTGCCGCGCCGCCTCGGCGACAGCTCCGGCAAGCGCTTCACCCGCCCTGGCCGCGATCAGCGCGTCCGATCCGCTATCCGGCTTGTTCATCGTCACCGCCTTGTGCTCCCGCGCGGGGATTGCGGCAGGCGTGCCCACGTCCGTTTCGCTCAGCACTTCACCCGGCACGCCATCGCTCGCTTTGAAATCCATTGATCACCCCACTTTGTCCCCTGAATCGAAGCGCGGCGCAAGCGCCATGTTCCAACTCTGTTCTCATTTGGCCGATCCACAGACTTGCCAACAGGGTGGTCCCGGTTGTGGCCCACAGGCCCGTCTGCCGATCGCTCCCGGCCCGCCGCGTTACCCCGGCTGCACAGCGACTCCTCCCCTGACGCTCCCGGGCGGGAGTGCAGGACTATCACCATGGCTTGGGGGTCCGCTTTGGGCCGAACCACTAGATGATGAATCAGGGCGGGAATCACGTCAACGGTCGATTAACCCTTATGGCGCCGCAAAAACCGGGCCGGGACGATATGACAGCCGCGCGACGCGTGGACCAAGCTTGAGTCGCGGGTCGCGCAAGCCCCAAATTGAATCTGTGAAGAAAAATTTGGTGATTGAATCATGTGAATCAAGCGGCGAATCTTTTGCACGGGCGGGCGCATGATTGTTGCGCAGGGACTGGGCCGCGCGGCGCTCAGTCGCCTGCAAAGCGGAACGCGCAAAGCGCCGCCTCGGCAAGCGCGACCACGTCCTCGCGCGCCATTCCCGCATAGGCGGCCCGGTAGCCGATCCCGCGGATGATCGCCGAAAATGCCGCCACCAAGGTCGACGGCGGCTCGGCCCCGCCCAGCAGCTGGCGCAGGGCCCAGGTTCCGCTGGGATCCTCCATCGAACGCACCACGCCGCGCAGCGGGGCATACTCGGCCCCGTTGTAGATCGCCCGCTCGATCTCGTCATAGGCGCGCAGGACCGGCTGATCGCCTGCGATGATCGCCTCGACCAGCAGCGCCATGACCACCTCGGGTGCCAGGCTTTGCGCGATGAACCCTTCGCGGTCATCGCCGAGCGCCTCGCGTTCGTAGAGCCGGTGGAGCGCCGCGCCCAACAGCTCGCTCTTGCTGCCGAACAGATGGATGACCTTGCCCAGCGTCACCCCGGCGCGGCCGGCGACCGCGCGGTAGGTGACCCCGGCATGACCCTTTTCGGACAGAAGCGCGGCGGCGGCCTGCTCGATCTGCGCCAGCAGTGCATCGCGGTGCTGCGGCGGTCGGGCATAGCCAGCGAGTGCCAGCGCCTGATGATGCGCCCGGATCGCGTCGGCGCCAAAGCTGCGGCCGCGCAGCCACAGCACCAGCGCCATTGCGGTCTCCTCGAGCAGCGCCCGGTCGAGCGCGGGGTTCCAGACCAGCAGGTGGCGCGCGGCTTCCCCGGCTGCGAAGCAGGCGATCGCGGCAGCGTGCGGTGCCAGCCCGATGCGTGCCGCGAATGCGCGCCAGTGGCGATCCTGCGCCGCCTGCCACTGCGCCCCGGGAGCATAGCGTTCGGCCATTGCGAGACGGCGCGCACTGACCGTCCAGTCAGCGATCGCCCCGGCGAGCAGCGAGGCCTGCAAGGCGGCCGGCAGGTCCGCTCCGTCAACCACTGCAAGTGCAGCAAGCCGCGCTGCCATTAACGCCTCGGCTCGTTCCACGGCGACCTGCGAGGCGCGTGCATACAATCGTTCCAGATCACCGAAATGATAATGGATGGCCGCCTGCGCGGCATCGGCTTTCTGCACTAGCGCGCGAACCGACATCGTATCGGCCGGGTGTTCGGCCCACAAGGTCAGCACAGCCTCTATAAGTCGGTCCGCAGTCGTTTTTACGTCTGCTATTTGGCCATTGCACGACCAAATCGCGCGACTTTCCTTCGGATCGCTCACGCCTGTCCTCGCATAAGTCTCCCCCTGGCGCACGCATCATCTGCTGTCACCCAAATGACTTACAAGCGTTCTAACGCCCACTCGAATCGGGCAACAGGGGTATCGGAAATGGCGATCGCAACCAAGAGTCTTCGGGGGATGCTGCGGTGCAGCGCGGCGGCATCGGGACTGCTGCTGTGCGCGCCCGCCTTTGCGCAGGACGCCGCCGCCGCCGAGGACGCGGTGGCACAGGCGGACGAGGGCGGGAGCGCGGACAACGTCATCGTCGTGACCGGTTCGATCCGCGGTTCGCTCGACAACGCAACCGAGGCCAAGCGGCGCGCGCTCAATGTCGCGGACGTGGCCACCGCCGACTCGGTCGGGCGCTTCCCCGATGAAAACGTCGCCGCCGCGCTTGCCCGTCTGCCCGGCGTCGCGGTCCAGCTCGACCAGGGGCAGGCGCGCTACATCCAGGTGCGCGGGGCGCCCCACC
>Ga0224722_1002245_pt1 | contig 10341 bp, 9 predicted proteins | sample Balambano_FR1_Me_FD_161646 | JGI IMG/M metagenome (GOLD analysis project Ga0224722, IMG submission 161646) | Freshwater sediment microbial communities from Lake Towuti, South Sulawesi, Indonesia - Balambano_FR1_MetaG | ecosystem: Environmental > Aquatic > Freshwater > Lake > Sediment | place...
AAGCAGGGCTTCACCCGCGTGTACCCGCCCCCGCCGATGAATCGTGTGGACGAATCGGACTTATTCCAGAATGTCAAACTGGATGAACGCACGCGAACGCCCGCGCTCAGTCCCGTTCCGTCCCCTTAAACCCTGACAACCGATGTCTGCCCACATGCCGCCTCCTACGGAGGATAGCGACGATCCGAGGGCGGAACGTATTGATCGCCTGATGGACGCGATTGACCTGGTCAAGGCAGACAAGCGCGAAGAAGCGCGGCAAATCCTGCGAAGCCTGATCCGCGAAGATGGCGATTTTGAGGATGCTTGGCTGTGGATGGCGGTCGCCGTCGATTCGCTCGATCAGGCGTCAGTGTGCCTCGATAATGTGCTGCGGGTGAACCCGCATAACAGCGAAGCGGCAGGCGCGTTGTATCGCCTGCGCGTTCCCGCGCTGGAGATGGAACGGCGGCGCGGGCGCTTACGGATGTACCGCGATCTGTCATTAACACTGATGTGGCTGATCGTAATCGCGGTCATGTTCACGGCGATGTGCAGTTTCACCGTTCAGTTTGCGAACGCAGTGGCGACGAACGGGCTGCCGTAAACCTCGCTTATTGAATAGTTGCGTCGCTCTCCTCATGCGCTACACTGATGGCGTGTATCCGATTCAGGAGTGACTAATGAAACGTATTCTTTGGCTATGTTTGCTGCTGGTTTGTACAGGCGCGATCGGCATCGTGGCGCAGTCGGCAGAAGATTCAGAACCGACCATTTCCAGCTACAACCTCGGTGACGGCATCATCGTCCAGGAACGATTTCCTGAAGACAGCCGTTTCCGCAACATGCCGATCCCTCTGGAAGGGCTAATCGTTGTGCCATCGGGCGAGGGACCATACCCCGTCGTCCTGCTGGCGCATGGGCGGCATTTTCGCTGCACCGCGCCGCTGGATGATGCACGCGGCGGCGTTGATCCGTTCCCCTGCCCGCCTGACGCGGTGATCCGTAATTACGAAGGCTGGGCGGAAGTCGCTGGCGATCTTGCGGCGAATGGCTACATTGTACTGGTGCCGAATATCAATGAAGTCTCGACGAACGGCTTTGGCGAATATCCCCAGGATTTACGCTTTCAGCCGTTAATGGACTTGCATCTGGGGCGGCTCATCGCGGCGAACGCAGGCGAAGAAGATGGCTTCGGCGTTGATTTGACAGGCAAGGTAGATATGAATGAACTGGTCATGATGGGGCATTCGCAGGGCGCATCCATGGTGAGCGAATACAGCACGGTTTTAGGCGAAACCGACGGCGTTGTCCCGCCACCGCTGGCACTGCTGCTCGTCACCCCGGCGCTGAATTATGAAGTCATCAACATCCCGGATGTACCCGTAGCCGTGATCGTCAGTCGCTGCGACGGCGATATTGGACCGGATCATTCGCTGGTCTACACCGAACGGTTACAGGCAGACGAACTGCGCGAATCACCCACAGAAACGGTGTGGCTGCCGCGTGGCAACCATAACGGCTTCAACAGCATCCTGCGCGGAGATTTTCTTGCTTCACGAACCTGCGTAGGCGAAACGCTGATGGCAGGGGAGGCGCAGCGCGATTGGCTTGGGAATTATGCCGTTGCGTATTTTGATCGCATTTTGACGCCGTCGGGTTGATCGAAGCATTCAGGCACAACGTTGAACGGCGTATGTTACACTGATGGTGGATGATGGGAGACTCTCATGTATCGCTATATTTTTGAAGATACGCGCCATGTGCCGCCGTTTAACCAGCCTGCCAGCCTGCTGACGATTGGCATTACGCCGCTCAAAATTCATCAGGAAAATCTGTTCACGCGCTACTTCAAACAGAATGTCTCGCTGGGAAATTCCTTCGATTACCAGAAGCGCGATCAGATTCAGACGGTGCAGGGCGAAGCCGTCGTCTATACCGATAACCTGTGGTTTGATGACGAGTTCTTTGAATACTTTATGGAACGCGCCCTGAAAAGCGGGCGGGCATGTCGGGCGGCATTTCCCGCCGATGATCCGGCTTTTCGCACCTATACCCTGCCGCTTGCCACCAATTTTGAGCGCAGTGTTGACTCAGCGGGTAAGCCGATTTACCTGGTAGACCTGTGGTATTTCCCCAACGGTTATTCCGATGATATTACGCCAGTCGTCGTGCCGAGTGATGCCGAGCAGATGGGGTTTTACCTCGTGCCAGACTTCATGACAATGGAACAGGGCAACCTGACGCATTATGGACCCGCCCGCACGATTGTCTCGATTGAAAGCTGGGTACACGTCTATTTCGCGGGGATCATTCTGTCGTGTTTCGGAAGAGCCAGCCGTTTTGACCATCAGGCGAAAGCGCACAATCTGTACTCGCTGAAACTGTTGTGGAAGGCGATTCTGGAGCAGCGCCAGCTTCTCAGCACAACGGAGGTCGTCAAAGTCGGCAAAAATACGCGCATTCACCCGACGGCGGTGGTGACGGGTCCCGCGTCTATCGGCGATAACTGCACGATTGGACCGGGCGTGTTCATTGATAACTGCACGATTGGCGACAATGTGACGATTGACGACGGGTGCAGCCTGATGATGAGTACGGTTGGCAATAACTGCTTCCTGCCCTTTCGCGCCTCGCTGTATCTGACCGCCGTGATGGAAAATACGATCATCGCGCAGAATACATGCCTGCAAATGTGCGTCGTCGGGCGCAACAGCTTCGTCGGCGCGGGCAACACCTTTACCGATTTCAACCTGCTGGAGCAGAAGCCGATCCGTGCCGCCAATATTCACGGCGATCTGGAGGATGTCGGTCAAGTCGTGTTGGGCGGTGCCGTCGGGCATAACTGCCGCATCGGGTCGGGCATGGTGATTTTTCCGGGGCGGATGATCGAGTCGGATGTCGTGCTGTTCGCCTCGCCGCAGCGCCGTGTGATCACGCGGAATATCACGTTCGAGGAGAGTGACCATCACCTGATCGCCAGCCAGCATACCCGTCATTACCCGCGCCATGACGCGCTGGAGATGGACAAAGCGGCGGCGGAGAGCTGGTGACAGACATCCATTCCACCTCTATTGAATTTTCAGGGCAATTGGCTATCAGCGGATTGACTCTCAGTTTTCAATCGTCTTTTCAGCAACGCTTTTACATATTTTTCTACCGACTGATTGGATGTAATTGCCATAGATAGCAACTCTTCGAATTCAGCCACTTCGTTATTTTGCCACGTTAATGTCAGACGACGGATGGCTTGGGTAGCAACATGTTGATAGTGCGTTGGAGAACACCAGTAACAATCAAGGCAGATATGAGGACTTTTTGATTCCACACCATTTGGACAAAGCTCACAAGACCATGATTTTGCGCGGTTGCACGAGCCACACAAAAGCATAAAGTTTGCCGGATCAAGATCATCCGTATCAGCCTTAACCAGGTAAGGGATGCGGTGATCAATTTGCAGGTAGCGTCCCTCGTAAGCCGCGCCACAAACACTGCAACGCAGTCCGTCTCGGGCAATTAAAGTCTGTTTAAGTGACTTTGGAAAAACCCGCCTGCCACCAGTTGCCCCGATGTTGGTTTGTTCAAAATCTCCAAAACGATATGCTGCGATGGTTTTGCCATCCTCATCCTTGATCCCATAGGTTTCAATCGGTATACCCTGGTCGCGGACATCCCGCACAGCACGGGGAGGATGCTTGTAGCCGTACCGTTCCAAGTCGGCAGTTGTGATATACCCATGTTGAAGAATATGTTCGACTACCAAACGCGCTCTCTTGCCTTTCACCGCATTAAGTCGAGTTTGAAAAGAGAGCGGATAATCTTCAGGTGGCATATTCAGGTAAACAATTGAAACTGAATTGGTGATTCAGCATGTGGCGCACTGGAGAGACGAGCCTCCAATGCAGGAGATAAATACAGTGATTCAATCGTGATGTCACTTCGCCCAAGCAGCGTTGCCTGCGAAGAACGTCCAGCAGCAAGTTCCAGTTGGCTTAAATTGAGCGAACGTGGCAAAGACGAGCCAAATTGCTTTGTGCCTGTTCGCCCATCATAGCTCACCACATAGGCGATCCCGCGTTCATTCAGATCATAAAGCGTATCTACGAAAGATTCGTAATTCAATGACCGTAAGTAGCGCGGATCTCCGCTGTTAGATGTGCCCTGATAGGGTGGATCCATGTAGATCAAGTCATCCGGTGTCACTTGCGCCAGCAGCGTATGGTAATCATCATGGCTCAAACTGGTTTTCCCGCGTAATAAAGTTGAAGCAAGGAGAATATCTTCACGCATTGCGGCAGGAGATCGTCCTTTACGACGATGATCAGCGCTCTGGTTAAAATCGCCATTCGCATTGTATCGTACAGAGGCTTTCACACAGCGGGCTAACAGATAAAGCAAATATGCGGGTTGATGGCTGCGGTTGAATTCCGTTCGCACCCAATTATAGAATTCAGGTTCTTTTCCATGCTGCTCAAGCCAAAGCGATTCATAGGTGGACGCCAGGGCTTGCGGATGATCAATGATTTCAGACCACAACGCGATCAACGGTTGATTAATATCGTTCAGGACGAAGGAATGGCTCTTACCCGTCGTGGCTAAATACAGGCTGATTGCCGCTGATCCTGCGAACGGCTCGACAAGGCGTGCGAACGATAGCGGAAAATAACGGGTAATCGTCGCCGCTAGATTGCGCTTACTACCCTGGTAGGGGATTGGGTGGGGAATAATCATACTCACCATTATAAGCCATGTTTCTGCAGTGATGAAACTCGGATATGCACAAAGCGCCGGCGGAGAGCTGGTAAGCGCCACAAATCCTGCCTCGTCTGACATGTAGAGTCTGTTGAATGGAACACACTTCGCCTACGCAGAGGCAGGGAAAATTGCAAACCATCCCGATTGCGCGTATTCACGGCACACTCAGCCGTTCCAACGATTTCGATCTTCACTTCCACCCGCACTATGGACACGGGGCGGCTTCATTTACGAATGGGCGGCACTACGTCGCTCGTCCGCCAGAATCCGCTGCTTACGCTCAACACCCCAGCGATAATTACCCGCGTCACCGCCGCTTTTGACGACACGATGGCACGGGACGATCAGCGCGACGGGATTGCTGGCACAGGCGTTGCCGACGGCACGGGCAGCGGTGGGCTGATTGATTACTTCGGCGATCTCGCCATACGTCCGCGTTTCACCGTAGGGAATTTGCCGTAACGCCTGCCACACACGCCATTGAAATGCCGTCGCCTTCACATCCAGCGGCAGATCAAGCGCAGGCAGATCGCCGCTTAGATGCGCGAGTATGGCGGTCAACGCGCTGTTCGCTTCGCCACTGTTCACATTCAACGTCGCCAGGGGAAATTCAGCATGGAGTTCGTCAACCAGAGCCGCTTCGTCATCACCCATGCGAACCGCACACACGCCGCGTTCGGTCATCGCTACCAGTACGATGCCCAGATCGCACCGCGCCGCCGCCCAGCTAATCGTCTCATGCTGCCCGCCTGCCTGATATGCCTTGAGCGTCATACCGATGCCCGTATCGGCTTCATCATAGGCGCGGCTGCTGGAGTTGTAGCCCGCCGCGTAGATCGCATCGGTTACGCGCCGCTGGCTGCGAAGCTGAGTCTTTAACGCGCCAACGCGCAGGCTGGCGGCATACTGGCGCGGCGAAATGCCCATCGCCGCCCTGAACGTGCGCTGCAAATGAAACGGGCTGATGTGAAAGTGCGCCGCCAGATCATCAAGCGTCAGACGTTGATCAGCATTCGCCTGAATATAGGCGCACACGTCCTGCGCCAGATCGCGCTTCGGCTGGTAAAGCGCTTCCTGCGGGCGACAGCGTTTGCAGGCGCGAAAGCCATTCGCTTCCGCCTCAAACGGGGCGGCGAAAAACTCGACATTGCGGCGCAGCGGCATCCGCGATTTGCAGGATGGACGGCAGTAAATGCCCGTCGTCTTCACGCCTAACACGAAACGACCATCATATGCCGTATCGCGCCGTGTGACCGCGTTCCAGTATTCGCCTGACTCGTCGGTTAATGCCTGTGGAAAATCCAGCACATCGGTCATGATCTATCCTCACTTTGTACTCTACCACAAGAACCCATCTGAATATTATCGAAATACGGCGGATGCCCTGGCGGGCATCCCTACAAAATCCTAAAAACAATAGTAGGGACGTGCGCCAGTTATGAACCCATCTGAATATTGTCGAAATACGGCGGATGCCCTGGCGGGCATCCCTACAAAATCCTAAAAACAATAGTAGGGACGTGCGCCAGTTATGAACCCATCTGAATATTGTCGAAATACGGCGGATGCCCTGGCGGGCATCCCTACAAAATCCTAAAAACAATAGTAGGGACGTGCGCCAGCACGTCCGTGTTACCAGACAACATTCTGAATATTCAGATAGGTTCTAAGGATACGACAAAGGGCGAGGTGAGGCGTTCGTATTCTTGCGCTGTAATTCGAGGGAAAAATGAAAAGAGCGCACCGATTGGTACGCTCCTTGTTGTCGTGATTGAGGGGATAGGGTTACCTGCTTGAAATGGACAGCGAGTGTAGGGGCGATGGCTTGCCTCGCCCGCGTTTTAAGTTGGCGGGAGGGGCAAGCCCCTCCCCTACGCACGCTCTTGATTACATCGGCGGCAGGATAACCGCGTTGATGACGTGGATGACGCCGTTGGCGGCTTCAATATCCGTCGCTACGATCATCGCGTCGTTGATGTAAGCGTTGCCATTTTCATCGAGCGTCACCGAAACGGTGTCACCGTTCGCCATCGTGATGATCAGCGCATCGTCCTCAACCATCATGCCTTCAGGCAGTTCATCAGCCATAGCGAAGGCACCGGCGATGCCACCCGCGTAATACACACCGGGCAGGACGTGATACAGCAGGATGTCGGTCAGCGCGGCGGTATCGGCGACAACGCCCGCGAATGCATCTGAACCAAGCGCGGCTTCGAGGTCAGCAAATGCCTGATCCGTTGGTGCAAACACCGTAAGCTCGGCGTCGGGGTCGCTCAGCGTTTCGACAACAGCAGGATCAGCCGCCAGCACCGCGCCGAGCAGACCGGTAAATTCCGGCGTCTCGGATTCGGTAGAAGCGATCACGATTTCAGCAATCGTGCGGGTTTCGGGCAGGATGACCGCGTCAATGACGTGGATAATGCCGTTATCCGCTTCGATATCCACCATATCCAGCACGAGGTTGGCAGTGCCATTCACCGTGATTGAGCCATCTTCATTGGCGACAAAATCAATCAACTGCCCTTGCAGAGACGGAGCGCTGACCGAGCCGCCATTGGCTTCCAGCGCGGCAACCAGGTCGGCACTCGGCACGACACCGGACACGACATGGAACAGCAGGATGTTGGTAAGGGCGGCGGGATCCGCGAGGACGGCAGCGAAGGCTTCTTCACCCAATGCTTCCGCAAGGGCGGCAAATGCAGCATCCGTCGGGGCAAACACTGTCAGTTCAGCTTCGGGATCGCTCAGGGCTTCCAGAATCGCGGGATCGGCTGCCGCAACTGCTGCCAGCAGAGTCGCAAACTCAGGCGTATCGCCACCTGCCGATGCGACGACAATATCAGCAATCGTGTTGGTTTCCTGCGCGACCACTGACACGGCGAAAACTGCCAATAATGCAACGACCAATACCAGTAACACACGTTTCATCACACATTCTCCTTCTTGGATATCCATTAAACGACTGACATGGCTGCAATGTAAAATACGGCTATCACCTTAAAGGAGAAAAATAAGTGAACTGCGAGTCTGGCGTGAAAAATGGTTAAACTGAACCTTAAGCAAAAGTGAGACGGCAGCTAACCGGGGGATACGGCGGGGCGATAGAATGACCACAGCCGTAAATCCGTATTGGGGACAAGATAGACTTCCATCACACGAAAACCGTAATGCTCATACAAACTGACGTTGGATGGCGTGATTGTCTCTGTATACGCGCTCACGCCCTGTTCATCAGCCTGTGCCAGAAATGGCTTGATCAGTTTCGATGCCACGCCCTTACCCTGTGACTCCGGCGCGACGCCAATCGTATTCAAATAGTAATGAGGGTCAGGCGCATACTGTTTCTGCATTCGATCAAACTGGTTGAAAATCGGGAATGCCCGCGCCAATGAAAAGACAAAGCGGCTGGCAAACAGGTTCAGAAAGCCCGCCTGAACCAACGCGGAGAGCCCCGTTTCAGGCTGACCGGGTGCGCTCCAGATGGCGATGCCTTCGAGCGGATCACCCACACCATAAGCCTGATTATTGCGGATGCCTGCACTCACAAAAACCTTGAAGAATCGCGATAGCAGCACAGCCCGTTTGCTTTCTTCCGGGAGCAGAAAACACCACAATGGGTCAGTGATAAATGCGCGAGACTGAACCGCAAGCGCTGACTCAAGGTCGGCTGGCGTTAGTAAGCGAATGGCAGACGTATCGAGCATGTGACTCAAGAAACCGAATCAGGCGTCGCGGCTGACTTCTGTTCGCGTTCAAAATCCGTGAAGCCAGCATCTCGCAGAATCGACTCAGCTTCCTCCAGATGGTTCGCGGCGCGGATCAGCCCACGCTTGCCCATGACCTGCGCCAGAATGCCGACGAGCGAACGGACAAACGTGTTTGGTGTGGTAATAATGAACAATGTGGCGCGGGGATGGCGCTGGTTGAGCATCGAGCGCCCCTGAGAAAGCGCATTCGCCGGTACTTTCACGTTCGGCGGGCCGATCAGCAGAATGGCGCAGTTATGCGTCACCTCATCCATCAGCGCGTCTGACTGGGCTTTAGCGCTGTGAAATTCGCTCCACGTAAAGTCTTCTGAAACGTCGAAAAAAACGACGCTGCGGCTGTCTTTGTACCATGAAACGGTGATGGACATGAGGACACCCTACTCCGTAAAGCCGAAATAATATTCGTAAATCTGACGGGCAATCGGCGCGGCGATCTCTGAGCCTTGCCCCGCCGTCTCAACCAGCACAACAACGGCGATTTCCGGGTTGTCCCGCGGGGCATATGAGGCGAACCACGCATGAGATGGCGTTGCCGGACCGCCGGTTTGCGCCGTTCCGGTTTTGCCGCATACGCCGACAGACTGTACGGGCGAATTGCGGAAGACAAATTCCGCCGTACCGTTTGAGGCAGTCGTCACGGCGCACATGCCGCTGTGGAGCATATCCATCACTTCGGGGCGGATACCGATTTCTTCGGCGACAGGCGTATGGGCGGGCTGCGGCGTTTCACCCAACATGCCTGTGTAGCCCACAAGATACGGCGTATAGAGCGTACCGCCGTTGGCAATCGCTGCTGTCCAGCGCGTGACCTGCAAGGGCGTCACCTGCACATAGCCCTGCCCAACTGCCATGTTGACTTCTTCGGATGACGGCATTTCAAAGCCGAAACTGGTACGGAACCAGTCCGGATCGGGCATGAAGCCGATCTCTTCGGGAATATCGGTCATGCCGGTCGGTTCGCCAAAGCCGAGACGATGGGCATAATCCGGCAGGATGTACGGATCCGCCATGTAAAGGTTATAGCCCGTCTCGTAAAAATACGGATTGCAGCTCTGCGTTAACGCGCTGGAGAGGGTGAGCGCTCCATGCCCGCCCGCCAGCCAGTCGGCGCGGGGAATATCGCGGTTCCAACTGCCGATGCACATATATGGCTCATCCAGCGCATAAACGCCGCTGTCCGCCGCCGCTGTCGCGGTGATCGTCTTCATGACCGAGCCAAGCGTGTACAAACCCTGTGCCGGGCGGTTGACCTCGGGATTGCCGGGGTTGCTCTGGTACTCGGCGATCATTTCAGCGGCGGCAGGACGCCCCATCGTCGGGAAAGCGTTGTAGGCGTTGTTGTCAAACGTCGGATAGCTGACCATTGCCAGAATCGCACCGGTGTTCACATCCATGACGATAGCAGATGCGCCCGGCGACCCTGGTGCCCACGTATCTTTCGCCTGCGTATAGGCATCAGCGACGATACGGGCGACAGCAGATTGCAGATCGGAGTCAACTGTCAGCCATAAGCTGCGCCCCGTCTGTGCGTCATGACCGCCTAACTCGCGCAAGACCTGCCCCGACGGGCTGACGATCTCAAGGCTGGTTTCGGGGATACCGCGCAGCGTTTCATCCCACGACAGTTCAACGCCTGTGCGCCCGATGAGCGAGTCCTGATTGAAGCCTGCCAGTTCGAGCGCGGGGATTTCTTCCTCGCCGGGATAGCCGACATAACCGAGGATGGCGGGCATGAGCGTGCCATTGGCATAGCGGCGCACGCGCCGTCCTTCGAGCCGCGCATCGCAGAAGGCATCAAGCTGCTGGGAAACGGTGTCATACGTCGCCTGATCGATCATCC
>Ga0224722_1002247_pt1 | contig 10329 bp, 9 predicted proteins | sample Balambano_FR1_Me_FD_161646 | JGI IMG/M metagenome (GOLD analysis project Ga0224722, IMG submission 161646) | Freshwater sediment microbial communities from Lake Towuti, South Sulawesi, Indonesia - Balambano_FR1_MetaG | ecosystem: Environmental > Aquatic > Freshwater > Lake > Sediment | place...
CTGCCCATCTATTGCAGTTTGGCCGAGCACGCTGACGACTCGCGCACCGAGTTTATCAGCACTCTGGCCGCAACCATCATCGCCAAGACAGGGCTCCCCCAAACTTTGCTGGACGAGCTTGTCCCCGGCAACTTTCACACGACCTTTCTGGCGAATGTCCTGTCGCAGCTAGCGCCAGAGCAGCGGCTGCTCTTGCTCTTTGATGACATCGATCTAGCCGACCGGAGCCGCTTGAGCAAGGTCAACAATCTGCTCCTCCCGCTCCTGCGGCGGCTGGCCTCGTTGAGCCAACTCAAATTTATTCTCGCCGTCGATGACGTGGCCCCATTGAAAATCGAGACCCTGCTGCGCCCGCTCTTTAGCAATCTGCAATTGCTGGAAGTGGGTCTGCTCGCGTGGCCGGATGCCCGACAACTGATGCAAGCCGGTGACAAAGACTCTGCGCTCGATTGGTCGCACGGCGAAACCGAAGAGACATTGTGGCGGCTGACCGCCGGTCACCCCCACTGGATCACACGGTTCCACACAGCCGTTGCGGCGCTCTCTGTGGCCACCCCGAATGCGGCAACGATGAACTTTGGTGCTGCAGAAGCACCTGTTCTGCCGGAAATCATCCAACAAGCGCTGCCGAGGGTGGTGATCGCCGTCCGTCCCAGCCTGCTCTGGCTCTGGCGCACCCTCTCAGCGGAGGCGCAGTCCTATGCCCTGGCGATTGCCGCCAGTGAGCGCGCGGTGGTTACACCCGCCATGCTCGGCGTATCGCCGCATGGGGCCAGCCGTGAACAATGGGATACTGCGGTGGCCGAGTTGACACAACGGAACTTGGTTGAGACAACCGCGGCCGGCGTGCGTTTCAAAGCAGAGTTGACTCGTCATTGGCTGATCAACGAATTTTCTCCCCTACCGCATCTTCTCCCATCACCTCAGACACCTGCCCACGTTCCTGACCGGCAAGAATCAACCCTGCGTAGCGGTCTGCGCTTTTGGTTAGTGCTGATCTGGCTGTTGATCATTGCAGTTTTGCTGGTGGATCTTTTATATTTACTAGCACTGTTCAACACTAACCCATAATCGCGAAAATTGCTCGCGAAACAATCAAGGAACTGGCATGGCTCCACAACGTCGTGGTACTCGACCACCCAACATCGTCCTCTTTGGCATTGACTCGATCCGGGCCGACCACATGAGTTGTTACGGTTATCCGCGCCTCACAACGCCCCACATGGATCACTTTGCGCAGGGCGGCACGCTTTTCGAGCGCAATTTCAGTCCCAGCATCCCTACCACCCCGGCCTATGGTTCGATGTTAACCGGGCGCGATTGTTTTGGCACGCAGGTGGTGGCGCTGCGTCACAAAGGGCCGCTGCGCGCCGAAGTGCCCACGCTGCCGGAGATTTTGGGCGAGGCGGGCTACAACACCACTTGTGTCGGCTTTAGCGGCAATCCCTCGTCGCGTGGTTTTGATACCTATCTAACCTTTCCAGGCTGGGGCAGTTGGAACGAGGGGCGCAGCCCCAAAGCACAAAACCTCAACGACGTGACCTTGCCGGAACTGGATCGGCTGGCGAAGAAACGTCAACCCTTTTTCCTGTTCCTGCGCCACATGGACCCGCACGCCCCCTACTTGCCGCCCGCACCCTATGAGCGCAGCTTCTATCATGGCAATGAAACTGACCCCAAGAACAAATCGATGGAACCAGTGCTGGCCTTCAAACCCTTCCGCGATTTTTTCGCCAGTTGGCTGCCGCCAGGGATCAGCGACAAGGAGTATGTCATTGCCCAGTATGATGGGGCGATTGCCTATATGGACGCTGCAATCCAGACGATCTTCACCGCGCTGGCAACCAAAGGCATCCTGGACGAGACCATCGTCGTGCTCAACGGCGACCACGGCGAAACGCTCTATGACCACGAGTGCTGGTTTGACCATCACGGCATCTACGACACCGTGTTGCATGTGCCGTTGATCATCCGCTATCCGAGCAAAGTGCCGGCCGGTGGGCGGGTAGCTGGCTTTAGCCAACACAAAGATCTCGTCCCCACGCTACTTGATCTGGCCGGAATTGCCCGCCCCGACCTCACCTTTGATGGCCGCTCGCTGCTCCCGCTGATGCGTGGCGAAGTCGCATCCTATGAGAGCGAATTTTACATCACCGAATGCACCTGGATGCGCAAACATGGCTGGCGCACCCCCCAGTGGAAGCTGATCCTGGCGCTAGAACCCGATTTCCACTTCAAACCTGCCGTTGAACTGTACAACTTGGTGGAAGACCCCGACGAGAATCACAACGTCGCGGAACAGGAGCCGGAGACCGTGGCCTTCCTGACCGCCCGCATGAACGCCTGGATCGCGCGCCGCGAAGCCGAGACGGGCTTCCCCAATCCCATGCACCATCAAGGCGACTGGCACGGCCACGTCGGCGTCGGCCCCTTCCAAAGCTCCCAGCAAGCCTATGACACCCTCCACATCGGCGACCCCGCCCAAGCAGCACGCCTCCAGGCGAAGTCGCGCGAGTGAAGCGGATAGAAGCATAGTAACACCGACATCTTGCCGGTTGCCGACAGGATGTCGGTGTTACATACATCGCAAAAACGGCGTTTGACGGTTGAATCACTTCATGCTATGCTGTTTACACGTGTAAATGCTCCCTGGGTTTTTGAATCGTGTTGTCAAATACTACTGCGTTTTTGTGAAACGACCAACTCAAGCTGATGTTGCCCGCGTCGCTGGTGTTTCGCGAGCGACAGTTTCGTATGTAATCAATGACCGGGCGCATGGTCGTGTATCGCTCTCGCCAGAGACTTATGAGCGCGTGATGACTGCGGTGCGCGAATTAGATTATCAGCCCGATGTGCGCGCTCAAATGCTGCGCTCTGGTGGCATTACGAACACCATCGGGCTGTTAGTGCCCGATATGCACAATCCCTACTATTGGAAGATCGCCGCGGGGGTGGAACACGAAGCGCAGAAGGCTGGCTTTGATCTCGTGCTCTTTACCACCTCGCTCGACGCGCAACGCGAGGAACGCACGCTACGCGCCCTCACGCGGCGGCAGATCGCTGGGCTGATTCTGAACCCAACCTATCCGACCTTTATCAGCGACGCTCTGAAGCAATTGACCCGTCGTCGCTATCCTGTCGTCACGCTGGAAACCATGTTTCCACACATCGATACGGTCGAGTCGATACCGGGCTACTATGTGCTGGCGAAGCAGTTGGTGGCACATCTGTTTACACTCGGCCACCGACGCATCGGCTTGATCTATGGGGTGGTGAATCCAGAGATCGACGGGGGACGGTTGGCGGCTTATTGCGAAATGCTACAAGCCGCGGGGCTACCTGTTGAAGAGGCGCTGATTGCCCGGTGTGGGGCGACACTCGACGATGGCTATCAAGCGGCGCAGCAGTTGTTGTGGTTACGGCCGCGGCCAACGGCGCTGATGGCGATCAATGACCTGTTGGCAATGGGGGCGTTGCGTGCTATCGGCGAACAGGGACTAACCGTGCCAGATGATCTGTCATTGACTGGTTTCGATGACATTGATATGGCCGCCTATCTGTTGCCGCCGCTGACCACCGTGCAATACGATGCCGATGCCGCCGGGCGTGCTGCGGTGAAATTGCTGTTGGAACGCCTGGCTGACCCGACCCGGCCAGCTCAGTTGGTTCAGGTCTCTTCGCGACTGCTGATCCGCGGCTCGACGGGTACGGCACCAGCAAATGTCGAAGCTTGATCCTACCGGAGTCAGGCTTTACTAGCGAAAAGGATGGTACACATGACGATGGATGAAGCGCTGCAAGCGCTTGGTGTGACGGAGCAGACCCTCACCATGCAACAGCAGGTTGAGTTGGCCGAACGTGGTTTTACGATCTTCTACAATGTTATTGACCCAACCTGGCTGGCTGTTTTGCGCGAGGCTTTTGAACGTATCACCGCAGCAGAAGGTGAGACTGCTGGAGCAGAGGTGAGCCGGATGCAGGGGGTGCGCCGCTTAGCTGATTTGGTCAACAAAGGTGAAATCTTTGACCAGCTCTATACCAACCCCTTCGTCCTGGCTGCGGCGCGCCAGGTGATCGGGCGCCCCTTCAAGATCCATTCGCTCAACGGTCATGATCCGTTGCCCGGCCACGGCCAGCAAGCGCTCCATCCCGACTGGGGCGGTGAGCGGAGTGACCTGAACGTCAACAGCGTGATGAATTCGCTCTGGATGTTAGACGATTTTCAAGCCGAGAACGGGGCGACACGCATTGTTCCTGGCAGCCATCGCTGGCCCGGTAAACCGAGTGATCAGTTGAGTGAGCTCACTGCACCTCATCCGCAGGAGATCTACATCGAAGCGCCGGCCGGATCGGTAGCGGTCTTCAACGGCCATACCTGGCACGGCAGCACCACTAACCGCAGCGAGCGGACGCGACGAGTCTACCATTGTGCCTTTGTGGCTCGCGAATATCCCCAGCAGACCAACCAACGCCAATTTCTGCGCCCAGAAACGGCGGCGCGGCTCTCTCCAGCCGCCTGCTGGGTCTTAGACGTTTAATTTGACAAGTGATTGAACCGTGCTATTGATCAACCCAGACCAACCCAGATCAACCCAGGAGGAACCAAATGGAACAGCAACCGTCGTTGAGTCGTCGTCAATTTTTGCGTATGACCGGTGTCACCGGTCTGGCGTTGGCTGCGGTGGCCTGTGCCCCGGTGGGCGGCGGGCAACCAGTGGGTGGAAGTGAAAGCGCGGCCCCGTCCACAGCCGCGGTCGAACTGCGCTGGGTCACCAACCACGGCTCGGTGGAGATGCCCAACTTTGAAACCGTTGCGCAGAACTTTATGGATGCCAATCCGAATATCAAGATCAACATCTTGAATATTCCGAATGGCGACGAGTATTACAACGCCATCAATACCCAGGGTGTCGGCGGGAGCCTGCCGGACATTTTCTACACCCGCACTTTTGATGTGGTGCCCTTTGCCAGCAAGGGATGGACGGTCAACCTGCAACCGCTGATCGACCGTGATGAACTGGATACATCCGATTTCTGGCCGGCGCAAGTTGACCAGATGGTCTATGAGAACAGCCTCTATGCCCTGCCCTATGATTTCTCCAATATCGGCATTGTCTACAACAAAGCCATCCTGGATGAGGTCGGTATCCTGAGCCAACGGGCGATTGGGACTGGGCCACTCTCTTTGACACCGCCAGCAAATTGACGACCAAAGATGGCGATACGGTGACGCGCTGGGGCATGGCCGTCTACCCCTGGTCGTGGGTATGGATCGGCATCCTCTATGCCAATGGCGGTCAGCTCTTCACCGAAGACAACAAGCAGTGCATTATCGATTCACCAGAGAATCGCGAGACCTTTGAGTTCTTTGTCGCCCAGCGCGAAGCTGGTATCTACCCCGAAGCGGGCGCACTGCCGCAGGGCGTTGATCCTTTTGCCAGCGGCCTGGTGGCCATGGCCTTTGAAGGCTCATGGGCGACACAAGGGCGGCGTGAGAGTGTGGGTGACAAGTTTGTCTTTGATGTGACCTACTTCCCCAAAGGTACCTCTGGCCAGCGCGCCGTTTCGGCTGCCGGTGGGGCCTGGGGCATTGGGTCTAACTCGGCGGCAGTAGAGGAAACCTGGCAATTCAACGTCCACCTGACCAGCACCGAATCAACCAACATCCTGATCTCCGAGCCAGTGCGCAGTATCCCTGGTCGGCAATCTTCGGTGGCGGCGTGGAACGAAGCGGCTAGCCGCACAGATTTGCCGCCGCGCAATGTGGAGATCTACGCCGAGCAGATGGCGGATGCCTGGGCCCAACCCTTCCCGCTCTTCTGGAAAGACTTTGATGTAGCGTGGTCAAACCGTATCGTCCCGCTGCTCAACGGCGGCGAAGGGACAACTGACATCGCCGGCACGTTGGCCCAGTTCCAGGAAGAGGTCAACGGGATTATCGCCCAGTCGGGTGCGTAGCGCTGAAAGGGTGACAAGATGAGGGGGTGATTGTGTCGATCACCTTAGTCACCCCTTCCCCTCTTCACCCTTTCACCTTACCGGGTACATGCAGACATGTCACACGATTACACCGTTGCCTGTTCCTACGTGATAGACTGTACTTGTTCGATAAGCGACAGCAAGGGGAAGGTAAGTGGCTGCTTGTTGCAAGTCCCACACCAGCGATACGACTGTTTGACACGCCGCTGATCGCCAGGAAAGAATTTTTGCAGGAGTCAGTTGTTTGTTAGGGCTGGCAGGTGCCGCATCCTAATGGGGGCAATCTAAGCATGGTATTACCGCGCTCCAAATTAGCCCGCCGCGAGGCATTAGAAGGATATATTTTTCTGCTGCCGTGGGTGCTCGGCTTTTTGGCGTTTCATTTTGGGCCGTTGTTAGCATCGCTCTATTTGGGCTTCACCAACTATCGTGGCTCCACTGCTCCGCAGTGGATCGGGTTGGAAAATTTCCAACGCATGTTCGCCGATGACCCGCTCTTCTGGCAGTCGCTCAAAGTGACTGTGCTCTATGCCGTTGGCTTTTTGCCGTTAGGGTTGGTGATCGGCTTCGGCATCGCCCTATTGATGAATCAGAAAGTTCCCGGCATCACCCTCTTCCGCACGATCTACTATCTGCCCTCGGTAATGACCGGCGTGGCGGTGGCGATCCTCTGGCAATTTGTCTTTCACAGGGAGTACGGTGTCCTCAACCATTTGATCGGCTTCTTTGGGGCCGAACCGATAGCTTGGCTCAATAACTCAACGTGGGTGCTGGTGGCTTTTGTGATCATGGGGCTGTGGGGCGTTGGCGGCGGGATGATTGTCTACCTGGCCGGGCTACAGGCGATCCCCACCGAATTGTACGAAGCCGCCGGGATCGATGGGGCCAATAGCTGGCAGCGCTTCTGGGCCATCACCATCCCGATGATGACACCGACGATCTTTTTTAACCTGGTCACCGGGCTGATCGCCACCTTCCAGATCTTTACCACAGCCTATATTATGACGCAGGGTGGCCCGAACTACGGCACCTATTTTTTTAGTCTCAACATCTACTACACGACTTTCCGTTCGCTGCGGCTGGGCTATGCCTCGGCCTTGGCGTGGATGTTGTTTATCCTGATCATGACCTTGACCCTGCTGGTCTTTAGCACGGCGCGGCGCTGGGTTTACTATGCAGGAGAAAAGGCCGAGACGGCATGAGCAACTGGACTGCTTCTTCTCCACCGACGGCTACGGAGCCGATACGCACCCAGCGCACCAACCGCGGGCTGGGGATGCGCCAGCGCCGCTTGATCGGTCTCGGCCTCACCTATGCGTTGCTGTTGGTTGGCACCGCTGTGTTGATGATCCCCTTTTTCTGGATGATCAGCACGAGTTTGAAATCGTTGGACGAGGTGTATATCTATCCGATCCAGTGGATTCCCAGCCAGCTGGTCTGGGCCAATTACGTGGATGTTTTTGTCAAAGTGCCTTTTGCGCGCTATCTGTACAATAGTGCCTTTATTGCGTTTGTGGCGATCATCGGTAACCTGTTAGGCAGTTCGCTGGCCGCCTTTAGCTTTGCCCGGCTGCGCTATCCTGGCAAGCTCTTCCTCTTTGTCGTGATGTTGAGCACGCTGATGGTGCCAGCCTGGGTCACGATGATCCCGCACTTTATGCTCTTCAAGTGGCTGGGCTGGTTGGATAGTTATCTGCCGATCTTGGTGCCAGCCTTCTTTGCCCAGCCCTTTTTTACCTTTTTGCTGCGTCAATTCTTTCTCGGCATCCCGCTTGACCTGGAAGATGCCGCGCGCATTGATGGCTGCTCCTCGCTCGGTATCTACTGGCGGATCTTTCTCCCGTTAGCGCGCCCAGCGTTGATCACTGTAGCGATCTTCTCCTTCTTTTACTACTGGAATGACCTGCTTTATCCGCTGATCTATCTGCAAAGTCAGGATAAATTTCCCGTGGCGATGGGCATTGCCACCTTTCGCAGCGAGCAATACGCCAACTTTGCGCTGATGATGGCCGCAGCCACGCTCGCCCTGTTGCCGATGCTGATCGTCTTTTTCTTGGCCCAGCGGCTTTTTATCCAAGGAGTTGTTATTACGGGGGTTAAAGGATAGTCTATGCCTCGTGAGTTGATCGCGCCGCGAGCGGGCGAAGTGGCCTTTCGCACCTATCAACGCCGCCCGATTCTGGCCGATGAGATCCGGGTGAAGAGTTTGTATGGGGCGGCCAAACATGGCACGGAGATGGCGCTCTTCAAGGGTTATGCCGAAGCGCGCGGTGGGTTTGACCCCGAGTATCAACTCTTTACGACGGAGCGACCGGGTGTGCGCTATCCGGTGTTACTGGGCAACATCTGCATTGGCGAAGTGATCGAGGCAGGGTCGGCGGTGCAAAAGATTACCGTAGACGATCACGTCTTCCGCTATGGCCCGTTTCGGGAAGAACACACCTGGCGCGCCGATCAGGTGCGTCGCTTGCCGCCTGATGTGCCGTGGCAGGCCGCGGCCTGTCTCGACCCCGCGGACTTTGCCCTGGGGGCAGTGCGCGACGGCAATGTGCGGATCGGGGATGCGGTTGCCGTTTTTGGTATGGGGGCAATCGGGCTGATCGTCGTACAACTGGCGAAGCTGGCGGGCGCTTATCCAGTGATTGCAGTGGAACCGCTGGCGCTGCGGCGACACGCCGCCGCAGCGTGTGGGGCCGACCTGGTGCTCGATCCAACCCAATGCGATGTCGGGTTAGAAATTAAGCGGGCTACCAACAAAGTGGGTGCCGATGTGTGTATCGAATACAGCGGTCAGCATCTGGCCTTGCAGGCGGCGCTGCGCGGGGTAGCCTATGGGGGCACAGTGGTCGCCGGTGCGTTCCCTGGCCCCTATCCGGCGGGTCTGGATTTTGGGGCAGAGGCTCACCTCAATCGCCCGAAGATCATTTTTTCGCGGGCCTGCAGCGAGCCAAACCCAGACTATCCCCGCTGGAGCGAAACGCGCATTTTTGCCGTCGTCTGGCGGCTGCTGGCCGAAGGTGCGATCCAGACGGAGCCTATCGTCCAGCCCGTGGTGCGTTTTGACGATCTGCTGCACGAGTATCCCAAGATCGCCACGCACCCACAAGAAAACATTAAGCTCGGGGTGCAGTTTTAGAACAAGGATGGGCAGGATGACAGGATCATTGTCCTGTCATCCTACTCATCCTTGTTCTACGTATCACCCACAAAAGGGGAGACCTATGAAACTTGGTGCAAATTCTGTGCTTTTTGGTGGCTACGACCTGGAGACCGCCTTTCGCTACATCGCCCTGGCTGGCTATGAGGGCATTGAGCTTTCGGCCATCGACGGCATGAGCCAGCATTTGGTCTTGGAGCGTTGGCCGGAGATCGGCCCAGAGATCAAGCGGCTGGCGGCTCTCTACAATCTCGAACTGCTGGCGATGGAGCAACCTTCCCGCGACCCGCTGAAGATGGAGCAGGCCATGCAAGCCGCCGTGGCGATCGGCATCCCGATCATCAACTGTGGGCCGGGTGGCAAGACGGGCGATGAAGCCACTTTGCAGCAGACGTTGGATGAGTTGGGCGCGCTGGCGACGCTGGCCGAACGGTACGGCATCACGCTCTGTGTCAAGGCCCACGTCGGCGCGGCCATCTACAACACACCGACGACGCTGCGGGTTATGGAGGCGATCACCTCGCCCAACTTTGGCATCGATATGGATCCCTCGCACATCTACCGCGCGGACGAAAACCCAGTCGAGGCCATCGCCGCAGTGATTTCCCGTGTCAAGCATGTCCACATCCGCGATTGCAAAGGCCGTCAGCAGGGGCCAGGCAAGCCAGAGCTACAAGCCAATGGCCGCGGCGACATCGATCTGGTCGGCTATATTCGGGTGCTACACGAGCATGGCTATACCGGGCCGGTGAACCTGGAAATCATCGGGGCCAAAGAATACAGCGTCGAACAGTGCTGCATCATCGCCGCAGAGTCGCGCGGTCACATGCAGGCTTGTCTCCAGGCGTGTGGGGCGCGCTGAACCAGACGAGACTCTGCCCGATCAAAGTTGTCGCCATTGCTCTGCTCGTTCAAGGGTCAGCGCACCGTCGTAGGCCACCACCCGTAGCCCGGCGCGCCAGGTCTCTCCGTCTGAGACGGAGAGGGCTACCTGCATAGTCGCATTAAACATCGCCATGCCGTAATCGCGAATAAACCATGGGCCATGGCGCTGCTCGCTAGCGCTATTTTCTAAGATGGACAGACAGACGCCGAAATGGCCGCTGCCCGGTAGTTCATTTTCATAGGCCACAAAGTCACAGGCTTTACCAGAAGCCACCTCATCAGCCAGCCCACGCTCGATCTGGCCCGCG
>Ga0224722_1002248_pt1 | contig 10327 bp, 9 predicted proteins | sample Balambano_FR1_Me_FD_161646 | JGI IMG/M metagenome (GOLD analysis project Ga0224722, IMG submission 161646) | Freshwater sediment microbial communities from Lake Towuti, South Sulawesi, Indonesia - Balambano_FR1_MetaG | ecosystem: Environmental > Aquatic > Freshwater > Lake > Sediment | place...
GTGCAGCCTGCTGATCGACATCCTGCAAGGGAATGCCTTTCCGGTGGAGATTGTGGCCGCGTTCACGGTGCAGGAAGAAATCGGCCTGCGCGGAGCCCGGGTCGCTGCCCAGCGAACAAAGCCGGATGTCGCCCTGGTGCTGGAGGGGACGACCGCGAATGATGTGCCAAATCCGACAGCCGGCCCGGACGACACAAGCGAACCGGTTCCAACCTGCCGACAAGGTGCGGGCCCGGTACTCACGATTCTGGACAGCAGCATGATCGTGCGGCCGGCCCTGCTGCGCTTCCTGAGTGACACAGCCGCGCGCGCGAAGATCCCTTTCCAGTACAAGTCTTCGCCAGGGGGTGGCACAGACGGGGGTGCCATTCATCTGTCCGGTGAAGGCGTACCGACTGCGGTGATTTCGCTGCCCTGCCGCTATATCCATGGGCCGGAAGCCACGGTTCGTCGCGACGACTATGATCACACACTGGCGCTGGTACGCGCGGCGCTTGAACGCATCACCCTTCCGCTGATCAGCGACTGAATCCGTAACCGATTGAGAGACGAACGATGAAGATTCCCGCTTCTGGCCAGAAGAAGAAACGACCGGATGCGCTGCAGATGCGAGACCTGCTGAAGACGCTCACCCAGGTCTGGGGGCCGGCCGGCTTTGAACACGAGGTGCGCGGTCAGATTCGTCGGATCGTGGAACCGTATGCCGATGAAATCCGCGTCGACGCCCTGGGCAACCTGCTGTGCCGCGTCGGCAGCGGCGGCAAACGGGTCATGGTATCTGCCCATATGGACGAAATCGGCGTGATTGCCACGTTCGTCGAAAAAAAGACCGGCTTCGTGCGCTTTTCACCGCTTGGCGGGCTGCTCAATACCGCACTCCTCGGCACCCGCGTCCGCTTCGAAAATGGCGTCATCGGGACGCTGTGCATGCCAGAGTATTTCTCGGCAGCGCGCACGACTGCGCCAGCTCTCGACCAGTACTATATTGACGTCAGCGGGGCAGATCCGGTTGAGCCGGGAATGGCTGCGGCGTTCGACCGGGAGGCCATCGACCGTGGCAGCCGCATCGTCGGCAAGGCGATGGATGACCGCGCCGGATGTGCGGTCGCGATAGAAGCGATGCGCCGTCTGAACAGGCGCGTCAAAAACGAAACGTGGTTTGTCTTCAGCGTGCAGGAAGAAGTCGGGATCCGCGGGGCACGCACAGCCGCATTCGGCGTCCAGCCTGAGATCGGCATTGCGCTCGACGTCACGCCAAGCGGAGACATGCTGCAGGTTGAACGCAACGATGTCACGCTCGGCAAAGGCGCGGCCATTAAGATTCATGATGTTGGGCTGATCGTTCCGCCGGCGGTGCGCGACTGGATGGTTCAGCGCGCTGAAAAGGACGGAATCGCGTTCCAGCGGGAACTCATCTCTCTGGGCACAACCGACGGCGCAGCGATTCAGGTCGCCCATGCAGGCGTCCCGACTGGCGCCATTTCCATCCCCTGTCGCTATGTGCACACGACGAGCGAAACCGTGGATGAAGCCGATATGGAAGCCTGCATCGAACTGCTCGCCGCGCTCGTTGCCAACCCGATCACACTCTGAGCCTGTCGCTCTCACGAAAGACGCATGAGACGATGACCAGCACGCACTGGAAGAAGCCAACCGGGGAAGACCTCGCCCTGCTGGAGGAAGTTTCCAGCATGCTGACCGTCATTGACCGCGAACGCCTGCTGGATCGCATCCTTGAAGTAACGACCACGGCGTTCGGCGCGGAACGTGCCAGTATCCTGCTCAACCCTGCGGCGCCCGACGAATGGTCTTTGGCCCTGCTGCATTACGCGTCCAGCACCGGCGCCGTCGAACGCGCCGACCAGACGCAGTCCATCCGCTATGCACGCCGCGTCATGACCAGCGGCCTGGCCGGGTGGGTGGTACGCGAACTGCGGGGGGCCGTGCTCACCGATACCCTTGAAGACCCGCGCTGGGTGACGTTTTCAGACAGCACGTCACTGGCCCGTTCGGCGATGTGTGTGCCATTCGTCTGGCGCGATACCGTGCTTGGCGTGCTGACGCTGCTTCACACCGAGCCCGGCCAGTTCGACGAGACCGATCTGCGCATTCTGACCATTATTGCCAATCAGACCAGCATCGCGCTCAACAATGCGCAGTTGTTCTTTCAGACAGAGCAGCACCGACGCCAGTTGGAAGCGATTCTGGCTGCCCAGCCCGACGTCCTGCTCGTGCTCGACAGTGCCGGTCAGGTCCTGACCGCCAACGAAGCGGCCGCCCAGTTAGTCCGTCTGCCGCCTGAGAGTCTGATCGGTCAGTCGCTCGACCAGCTTGCAGGGCATGATACGACCCTGCGTCAGGTTCAGGAGCTGCTTTCGGGGAGTATGCCCGGCGCTCTGACGCTGACTTCCGAAGTGCGCAGCGACTTTCATCACCGTGATTATCTGGCACAGGTTTCGGGCTGGCAGTCGACCGACGGGCGCACCGGTCAGGTAATCGTCCTGCGCGACATCACCCAGATGCGCGACCTGAATCGTTTCAAGGACGAGATGCTGCACGTGGCATCGCACGATCTGCGCAGTCCACTGGCGCTCATCGTCGGCTACTGCTCGCTGATCAGCCTGGATCTTCCGGCCGATTCGCCGGTGAACGATTATCTGAGCGCGATCGAAAAAGCGACCACCCGCATGCAGCAACTGCTCGACGACCTGCTGCGCGTGGAAAAGATCCGCACATCACCACTGGAACTCATGGAAGCCGTCGACTTCGGCGAACTGCTGCGCACCGCACTGAACGCGATGCGCCCGCATTTTGACGTGCATCAGCAGAAACTGGAAGCACACCTCGAACTGGATCGCGCGCCGCTGGTTCGCGTGAATGCGCCGCTGATTCGCGAAGTCCTCGAAAATTATCTCGACAATGCCAGCAAGTATTCACCCGAACACTCGAGCATCCTGCTGCGAAGCTGGCTGAATGGCGGCCGCGTGTACGTCACGGTTGAAGACAGCGGCATGGGCATTCCGCCACACGATCTTGGCCGCGTGTTCGAAGCCTTCTATCGGGCGCGTCAGCCCGGCATGGAAGGCATCGAAGGGCGTGGGCTCGGCCTCAACCTCGTCAAGGTCGTCGTCGAACGCCATCGCGGCCAGGTTTGGGTCGAAAGCGAACCCGGCAAAGGCAGCACGTTTGGTTTCTGGCTGCCCTACTCAAGCTGATAGGCGTTGGCTGCATAGTCACGAGCTGTGCCAGAAATGGGCTTCATGTCGACCGAGTCACCAAGAGCCTCGAACTCATCTTCAATGCGTTCCTTGAGCCGCCGCAGATCGCGGTCGTGACCGTCCACTTCCAGCGCCGCATCGACCAGCATCTCGGCAATTCTCAGGTGCCGCGGGCTTTCGACCAGCAGACGGGCCAGGTCGACGGTCGTGCTGACAATCGCTTCTTCATTGTCCATCTCGAAAGCGATATGCAGCGCCTGCCGGTAACGCAGCACCGCCTGACCCAACTGATTGCTCTGAACATGCGCATCAGCCAGATTGATGAGCTGAAGGAGTTCCTCGTCACGGTCTTTGACTTCCCGCGCGATGTGCAGCGCAGAGCCGAAATAGCCGATGGCTTCTGACCAGCGGCCCAGCTCGCCGTTGGCTGTGCCCAGCCCGCCAAGCGCACGCCCTTCCAGCGCGCGCTGATCCCGACTGCGAAACAGCGCCAGAGCGCGATCCCATGTTTCGGTAGCCGAACTGTTGGCCCCCGCATCCAGTTGTGCATAGCCAAGCTGAAGCAGGATCTGGCCCTCTGCAGACTTGTCTTCCAGTGACTCTGCAATCTCCAGCGCCTGTTCCAGCGCGCGGATCGCTTCGCCGCTTTCGCCAAGCTGTTCCCGCGCTTCCCCAAGCGTCATCAGCAGATGCATGCGCGCTGTGTCATTGCCATGCTCGGTCGCCAGCGTAATGCCGCGCGTCGCATGCAGCACCGCAGCCTGTGAGTTTTCCGTCGCGACGGTCAGAGATGCCAGGCCCTGCAGCGCCGTGAGCATTCCGGGCGCGTCGTTGAGGCCTTCAAACAGTGCGAGCGCTTCCGAGTAGGACGCAATCGCCTCGGTATCCTTGCCCTGACGAACCTGCTGTGCGGCCAGCGCAGCCAGCTCGTCGGCCTGGTTGCGCCGATCAACGATCGGGCGCTGCTGCACCGGAACTACCGGCGTCTGACGTGACGGATTATCGAAGGGAAGCGGCGCGGCTTCGTCGTCGACAGCTTCATCGGCGTCCTCGTCTTCATCAGCGAGATCGATCAGATCATCGTCATCGACCAGATCATCGGCCAGTGACTCGTCTTCGTCGAGCAGGTCATCCTCATCATCAGCCGTATCTTCAACGACTGGCCGCGGTGCGGGCGGCTGAAGCGGGACGCTGTGTGCCGGGAATGCGGTTGTGGAGGTAGCTGCGAGACGCCGAAGCAGGCCGACGTCGTAGGCATAACCATAGTCGCTGACGAAGCTGCCGGCAGACGTCAGCATGGCGGCCAGTTCATTCGCGACGTCGGAATCTCCGCGGGCAGCGCTCCACTGCGCCGTTGCAAGGATCAGATCCATCTCGACGGCCAGACGGGTCGCCGCTTCCACATCCGCTGCGTCAGCGCGCATCCGGTCGGTGTAGGTTCGGGTATAGGTTCGGACTGCATCCCGCACTTTGATCTGCAGCGCGTCCAGTCCCTTCGTGCCTTTGAGCCATGTCTGGAGGAACGTCGCCGTCGTCTCGTGCAGGCGGTAGTACGCCCCGCCGCGATGAATGCGTTCAAGCAGGTGCCGCTGGACAAGCAGCCCCAGCGCGCCGTTGATGGTCTCGACCGGCGCGCCAGCCACCAGGCTGACCATCTCGGCGGAAGCTGACCCGGTGAACGTCGCACCCATGACCAGCAGCAGTCCCTGCAGCGCGTTGTTGTTCCCCGTTGCGAGGCTGCGAAAGGCGGCCGTCAGGGCGAGCAGCGATGGCGAAACCTCGGCACCGGCGCCCGCCGGAATCAGCGCCTGAAATGCTTCCGGGCTTTGCTTGCTCGCTCGTGCCCATCCGGCAGCAACAGTCAGCGCAAACGGATGATAGCCGAACGCTTCTGTCAACCTGTTGACGGCTGCCTCATCCGCATCCGGCTGGTCGGCCAGGCTCCTGAACAGGAGCGCGGCTGGCTGCGGCTCCAGACGGTTCAGCCGCTGCCCGGCCCATGGCCCGCTGATTTCGGTCTCATTGACCAGCAGCACAGGAACGCCGCGGACACATCGGTTGACGAAATCGGCAGTCGCCTGGGGATGATGGACGCCATCCAGCACCAGCAGCGGCTTTTCACGTTCCAGCAGGGCGGCAACAGCGGGCGCAGCGTTGGCCGGCACCTCTGCATGCATGATCTCGTCATGATCGTAGGCTCGTCCCACACGCGCGACCAGCTCGGAAAGCGTGTCATTCTGAAGGTTCAGGTACAGCACTCCGCCAGCCAGTTCGGAGTATGCGCTTGCTAGGGTGGCTGCCAGCGCGGTCTTGCCTACCCCGGCGGGCCCGTATACCAGTGTGGCCTTGAGATCGCGAAGCTGGGTGTAGATGCGGCCCAGTGTGACATCACGCCCGATCAGCTTTGGCGGAACGACGGCCGGCAGCGATCGAGCATCTTTTGCAGGCGCTTCTAGAGGGGTGAACTCTGCCATCACAACCCGTTCCCGGTGGGAAAGCCGACATCCAAATCGACTGAAAGTATAGCGTGCTGGCCTAACGGACGGCAAAAGCCATTCAAACCTAAACAAAACGACGTGAGCGGCTGCTCACGTCGGCTGTAATCTGAGATGATTTGTGCAGGTTGGTTATTTCGCCCGCGCAGGCTCACCGGCCGGCGGCGGAACTGGAAGGTCCTCAACGGCGGTGTCCTTCCATTTTGCGCCTTCTTCGACCAGCATCACGGGAATGCCATTGCGAATCGGGTACTTGTAGCCGGAGTCTGCACTCACCAGCCAGTATCCTTTGACCAGTTCAAGGCGGCCCGGATCATCGCCCTTATCCGTCCAGTGGACAGCGACAGGGCACCGCAGCAGTTCCAGCAGCGTGGGGTCCACGACCGGGGTTTCGTCGGCCATCTCTTGATCCTATGCTTCAGGCAACACTGTAGCGCAGTATAGCCATCGCCGGGCAGGTCGTCAATTCACGCCCATGCGCAGAGGCTCGTGATAGAGTGTGGGCATGGTGCGACAACGCTATCTGCTCATGGTGGTTACGGTGGCCCTGCTGATCATCGCGATGGTGCTGTCCGCCGGCGAGCCTGCTTCCGGTTTGATTCGGCTTCCGAATCACAGGCTGTCCCTGATTCTGATGAGCAGTCTGCTGATTGCAGGGTGGGCCCTGATCGCGCGCCGAACTGCAGACGACCGCGCAATGTTCGTCCTGATTGTCGCATGGGTGTGCCTGTCCATGATGGAACTGCCTGTGCAATCGGCAGCTTCATCCGTGCTGATTGTGGCCGCAGCCGGTGCGACCGGACTTCTTCTGATTTGGCGGGTTCGTTTTTCGGATGCCAGTTCGCGCATGTGGACCATCGGTATGGTGCTCGCATCAGCCGGAATTGTACTGGTGCGGATACCCTCTGTCCCGGTGACGGTTGGGGATTGGGCTGCACTGGCCGGGATGAGTGTCGCGGCTGTGGCGCTCAGCTTCACACTGGCGGCACGCTATGCGAAGCTTTCCAGAGACTGGGTTCAGACGGGCGTTCAGACGACCGGTTTCTTCATCCTGACTTCCGCGATGGCTGGAGCACTCACGAGCGACGCGCTGCCCGCACTGCGGCCGCTGGCGGCGGTCATCGCAGTAATGGCCCATCTGCTGTACGCAGCGCACCTGCATGCGACGCTGGTTGCGCCGCGGGTGAAGTCAGTGTTTGTCGCCTACTGGGTGGCCCTGCAGGCGGCATGTTGGCTCGTGGCCTCCACGGTGGGCCTTTTTGGCGCATGGACTGCAACGGACGATCCCTCGGGCGCAGGTGCGGGCCTGATCGCCTTCGGGGTCATGGCTGGCGTGCTGGGCGCATTTAACGACCTGTCGGCAGACATGCGCGGTTCGACAGTTCGGACGACGGGCTTGACTTCGTTCTGGCTGGTGAGCGCAGGGATCTTTTGGCTCGGCCTGCTGGCATTTGGAACAAATATCGTGTTCTGGGTGGCTGGGCCGTCCAGTCCGTCGGCACAAGCGGCGGCAATTGCGCTTCAGACGCTGTCTGTTTGGGGGTGGCTGCTCATCTCCGGGGGACTTGCGGTATTCCTGCTGGCGTTCATCCTGCGCCGACCCGCATTCAGCCAGCCAAGTCGCTAAGCCTCGACTCCCCACAGGATCAGCCGACCGTCCCCGCTGCCGCTCACCAGAAACATTCCGTTGTTCGCAAACGTGAGCGAAAGAACGGGTTTGCGATGACGCACGAACTGCCCAAGCGGTTCGCCGCTGCGGGCTTCCCACAGCCAGATGCTGCCATCGCGCGCGCCGGCGGCCAGCAGTTTACCGGAAGGATGCCAGGCCACTGCATCCAGACCACCGGTCTCTGTCTGAAGCGTATGCATCAGGGCCAGACGTTCACCCGAAAGTTCCAGCAGCATGACCGACCCATCAGCGCGAGCAACTGCAAGACGACCGCCTTCAGCAACCGCCATGTCACGCATCCAAATGGCTTTGCTGTTGGACGCTGTCGTCTCGAATGCAGTTACGGGCTCAAGCTGTGAGTCGATGACATGTACGGCACCATCCCAACCCGCGGTGGCAATCCGATCGTCTGCCACGCTCACGACACGGGCGATTTCGGCTTCATGCAGCCTTCGGACGTGCTCGATGTGCCCATCCAGGGTCACGATGGCAACCGTGCCATCGGCACAGCCGGCCACGATGTGAAGGCCGTCGCGTGTAAACTCGACGCTGTTAACCGGTGACGCCAGTGCGATAACCTGTTCCGGCATCATGTTAGAACATCGGAACAGGATGACATTCTGATCGCTTCCACCCGCCGCAGCCCAAAGACCGTCGGCGCTGAATGCACAGCCCTTCAGCGGCGCAGGACTCTCAAACTGAAACGTCGGAGCGTCGCCAAAGCCTCCTTTCCAGACAGAGAGTCCCCTGCCATGTACTGCAGCGAGCATCTGCGTGTGCTGGCTCCAGTTGATTTCTGTCACAAACGGGCATGCTTCTTCCGCCAGATCTGATAATCGGGACGCGGTCGATGCCGTCAGCGGCAGGAACGTCATGCATGCTTCGCCTGAAGCTGCTCAAGGACAGGCAGCGCCTTCGTCATGTGCGTCATCGGATTGATCGACTGGAACGCATCCCGAACGATCCCTTCTGGATCAATGACGAAGGTTGCCCGTCCCTTGATGATGCCGAGCGTGCGCCGAACGCCAAAGGCCTGATGGACAGACTCGTCCGGGTCGCTCAGCAGCAGGAATGGAAGCCGATACTGTCTTGCAAACTTTTCCTGCGTCTCTACACGGTCAGAACTGATGCCGATGACCTCAGCACCTGCGTCCTTAAAGTCTTCGTAGGCATCCCGAAACGAACAGGCTTCTGCCGTGCAACCACCTGTGAAGGCTTTAGGATAGAAGAACAGCACGACGCTGCGGCCGCGAAAATCGCTCAGCCGAATGCTGTTGCCTTCCTGATCCCTAAGCAGAAAATCCGGCGCGGGTTCGCCAACCGTCAGAAGGGTGTCGCGTGCGCGCAGTTCACTTTGAACAGCCATGTTATGCATTCCTTTAACCGCTTGCCTGTACAGGAAGCCACCATTGTGCTCAGGGAAGCTGAGTGCTGCATGAACTAACCCCGTGAAGGCAGCAGCCGCTGAACCACCGCAGCGCCAAAGCGAGGGCGAACCTCGACCGGTAAAAGTGGCCCACCTTGGCCGTTGTAGAGCATGGTGACATCCATTTGCGTCACATTTTCTATGGATTCTCTCAAGTGAGCGGCATTCCGGTCATTCACACCCATGCTTGTGGGAATAATGGTCAGGCCGACGGGGGCAGCAGCAGCCCGACGCCCACGCCGATGGTGGCGATACTAAGGATGACCGCGCCAATGATCGTCAGTCGAATCAGGGGGCCGGCAGAACCGCCGGCGGTCCGTGGCGCACCCCCGAAGAAGCCGGCGGAGATGAGAATAGGCGCGGCAACAAGCAGTACCCGCAGGATCCAGGTGAGGCTGTCACCCAGCCGGGCTGCATCGAGCGCGACTTGTCCAACAAGATTGAGCGTGACCAGAACCCCGGCGTGTGCGTGCCCGGCCCTGAAGTAATCCATCTGGTCTGACGTGATATTTTCGCGCCCAACCTGCCTGCGCAGGATTGAGAGCAGAAAGTAGCCACCGAAGGCGATGGTCGGAATGGTGATGAAGCTAAGGCCAATCATCAAACGCGCTGCGTCACTCATTTTGATACTCCTTACCTGTCAAATTTGACACAATACGAACTATGCCTTCAACTGGTTCACTAGAGTGTCGATCCATTCGAGCACCATGCGCTCGTAGCGAATTCCGTAGTCCAGGGTGGCTGTCCACATTCTGCTGTCTGCCTCAAGATTGGCCACCGGCGGCGCTTCTGGCGTGACGACCTGAAGCAGATGGTCAGCCGCAATGGCCATATAGGCTTCGAGCTGCTGCTGATGGAGGCGCCGCTGAATACGAAGTTCATCGATCACATCGGCCTGATCGCGCTGGCCGGAAAAAAAGACCCGAACCAGCAGCTCATCCTTGATCTGCGCTGTCTCCAGCATGGGCTTTGACAGCCACGCCGTCAGCTCTGCCCGGCCCGCCTCAGTGATCTCATACGTCCGCCGCTTCAGCCTGTCGTCGCCTTCATCTGTCTGTGAAGTGACGAACCCCTGATCTTCAAGTGCCTTCAGGGTCGTGTAGATCTGGCTGTGATACGCATGCCAGAAGTGACCGGTCGATTGATCGATCAGCGTTTTGAGCTGGTACCCGCTGAGCGGCAGGTAGTTCAGAAATCCGAGCAGGATAAATCGCAGCATCGGCCAAACCAGAATGTCATAATCAATATGTCAATAGTGACATGAAGAGGGAATCATGTCAAGCGCGTTTTTGACACGAGCAGCAGGATTGGGTTGGCAGTCAACAGGTTCAGCCGGGAGTGGCTGTCTTCAGGACATCCGCAATGGCATTAACGAGCTTGTCCACAGCCACGGGTTTGCCCATGAAGCGTTCAGCACCCGCCTCCAGCGCCTGATTCATCTGAAAGCCACCGGTTGCCCCGCTAACGACCAGAATCGGAATCCGCTTTGGAAGGGACTGCTTCTTGAGATACTGCAGCA
>Ga0224722_1002249_pt1 | contig 10325 bp, 6 predicted proteins | sample Balambano_FR1_Me_FD_161646 | JGI IMG/M metagenome (GOLD analysis project Ga0224722, IMG submission 161646) | Freshwater sediment microbial communities from Lake Towuti, South Sulawesi, Indonesia - Balambano_FR1_MetaG | ecosystem: Environmental > Aquatic > Freshwater > Lake > Sediment | place...
CTCGACTACACCCCGCGCTCACGACGACCACCGACGCGGAGAGATGCCGGAGCGGTCGAACGGGGCGGTCTCGAAAACCGTTGTGGGTTTGCGCCCACCCAGGGTTCGAATCCCTGTCTCTCCGCCATCATTAAACTTTTTACTTATATTAATCAATGTTTTAGCTGCGAAGCGCCGCCAGTCATCCCCCAAAATGTCCCCGACCTGGCCTTTGGCTCATCTGGCAGGCTTGGTGGCCGCAAGTGTTCGTGCCCCAAGACTAGGTGTTTGATCCCAGAGTTTGATGGTGCGATCTTTTCCTTGGCATGGCTCTGTTGCACAAATCGGCTGATGGCCGGACGTCCCCTTTCCCCGGACAGACTTATGCCACGGCTTCCGTGACGGGTATGCCGAGGGCGGTGAAGCCGTTCAGGACGGCGACACGGACCTGGAACTCGGCGACCTGACGGTCTAAGTCCCGAGCGGCCAGACGTTGACCCAGAAGTTTCACGCAGTGCATCTTGGTCTTTGCACGGCTTCGGCGGTGGTAACCGCTCCATCGTCGCCAGATGGTCCGACCGACACGCTTCGATGCCCGCAGGATTTCGTTGCGGGCGATGGCCCCGGCGGTGTCAGGCTTCCACGGCTTGGCGTTCCGGCGGGGCGGGATGATCGCATCTGCGCCGCGGGCGGCGATGGTGTCATGGCACGTGCGGGTGTCGAAGGCACCGTCAGCGGTGACCGTAGCAATCTCCTGGTCGGGCGGGATCTGATTCAGCAGTTCAGGCAGCATCGGCGCATCACCGATGTCGCTGGTGGTGAACTCCGCGGCCCGGATTTCCAGTGTTTTCTCGTCGATCCCGATGTGGGTCTTGCGCCAGACCCTGCGTTTGATGCCCCCGTGCTTGCGGGCGTTCCATTCCCCTTCGCCCTCGACCTTGATCCCGGTGCTGTCCACCAGCAGGTGCAGGGGACCGACCGAGCCGCGATAGGGGATATTGACGTTCAAGGTCTTCTGGCGGCGTGACAGCGTGCTGAAGTCGGGCACTGCCCAGTCCAGACCGACCAGCCGCAGCAGGCTCTCGACGAAGCCGCCTCGCCATGGTCACTCGGACCAGTGGCGTTCCCATGGCTCGATCTGCCGGAGCGCCATCCCGAACAGCACCTTCATCGTCAGACAGGTCTGGATCGCAGCATCGCCGTAGTCGCGCTGTCGACCACGCTTGCCGGTCGGTGCAGCCTCCCAGGTCATCGCGGGGTCAAACCAGATCATCAGCGAGCCACGGCGCTTCAGTGCTTCGTTGTAGGCCGGCCAGTTGCGGGTCTTGTACGTCGGGGCTGTCGGTCTGCTCATGCCTTCCAGCTACCATGCTGGATTCACGAGATGAACCCCTCACGGGATTTGTGCAACAGAGCCAGTCGCGGCCCATGCGTTGATTTCGTTCCATTCCTTTTGTCAACAGGGCCCAATTGCGTGGGCATGATGGTTCAGCGTTTGAGCAGACGCTCCCGCCCCAAGTTCGTCTGGTCGAAGCCCCTACCGAAAAATGGCAGCCCAACGCTGTCGTCGTTCGGAGCTGCCGTTGTATTGGGACAAAGACCTCTGCGGCAGGGTCGCCGAACGCGGGCTGGTGGGCGTGTCATGGCGCTGCGATCCGTGGTTGTTGACGGTTGAGGGGCGGACCGGAGACACTGCGTTCGCCGGGCCACGGGTGGGCTCAGAGAAAGGAAAGATGCTGGCAATCCTCGGCTTCGCGACGATCGCGGTCTTTCTCGCCGCGACGATGTCGCGACGGGTGTCGCTACTCGCCGCTCTCGTCCTCATCCCCACCGCATTCGGCCTCGTTGCCGGACATGGCGGCACCATCGGGTCGATGATGCTCGACGGCATCGTCCGCGTCGCGCCGGTCGTGGTGATGGCCGTCTTCGGGGTGCTCTACTTCGGACTGATGCTCGAGGTCGGGCTGTTCGATCCGCTGATCCGCCGCCTGTTGCGGCTGGTGCGGGGCGATCCGTTGCGACTGGCGCTCGCCACGGCGGTCATCACCATGGTGGTCGCGCTCGACGGCGACGGCACGACGACCTTCCTGATCGTCGTTTCCGCCGTGCTGCCGGCCTGGGATCGGATCGGCATGAGCCGGCAGGCGCTTGCAACGATCGTGGCGCTCGGTGCCGGCGTGATGGTCATCTTTCCCTGGGGCGGGCCCACCACGCGGGCGATGGCAGCGCTCAATGCGGATGCGGCGGCGCTTTTCAACCCGCTTTTGCAGGCTGTCGCCGGCGGCGCCCTGTGGGTCCTGCTCGCCGCCTTCCTCCTCGGCCGTCGCGAGCGGGCCCGCCTCGGGCGGGCTCCTCTACTCCAAGAGGACTCCGACCGCGCGGACCCGCAGCCGCTGCGCGTCGCATTGCTGCGGCCGTGGCTCTACGGCTTTGACCTCGGGCTGACCATTCTGCTGCTCGCGGCGTTGGTTGCCGAGGTTCTGCCGCTTCCCGTGCTCTTTGCGCTTGCCTTCGCGGTCGCGCTTCCGGTCAACCTTCCGACGCGGGAGGCTCAGCAGGCACTGCTCCGCAGCCATGCCGGCAGCATCGCCAGCATCGTGACGACCCTCTTCGCGGCCGGAATCTTCACCGGAATCCTCATCGGCTCGGGAATGGTCGGGGCCATGGCCGAGGCGATGGCCGCGCTCGTCCCTGAGAGCCTGGCGCGCTTCCTGCCGGTGTTCGTCGCGGTGACCGCCATGCCGCTCAGCCTCGTCTTGCCGCCCGACGCCTACTACTTCGGCGTGCTGCCGGTGCTGGCGCACACCGCCGCCGGCGTCGGGATCGATCCGGTTCTGGTCGGGCGCGGCGCCGTCCTCGGACAATCGACCACTGGCTTTCCGCTCAGTCCGTTCATCCCCGCGACCTACGTGCTTCTGGGGCTTTGCGGAGTGTCGCTCGGCGCCCACCAGAGGTTCACCTTCCCTTGGGCGTTCGGCACCACGCTGGTGATGACGGCGGTCGCGGCGGCGACCGGGGCGCTTTTCGGGTGAGCGTGCCCAAAGTCCTGAAACGGTTCAGATCAGCTGATGCGCACGTGGGCACAATCCATCCACGGCGCATCCGCAAGACGCGGCGGCTCCCGCGCCGCCGCGCGGTCAGCCGGCGGGCGCGGCGATCTCGACGCCGGGGGCCGCCGACGCGGCCAGGCGCTCGCGGACGACCGCGATGGCGAGGAGCCGCACAGCCTCGGCGACAGCTGGCAGCGGGCGCTCGGCGGAGGCGAGCAGCACGGCGGTGAGAGAGATCGGCGGCTCGACCAGCGTCGCCGTCAGCGTCCCGAAGCTGGGGACATCCAAGACATCTCCTTTGGGCAGGAACGCGCCGCCGATCCCGGCCTGCACCGCTGCGAGCAGGCTCGACAGGATGTCCACCTCGGCAGCCACGCGCGGCGTCAGCCCGGCTGCCGCGAACAGCCGCTCCACCAGGTCTCGCGTCACGTTAGGCGCGATGGGCAGGACCAGCGGCAGCGCGGCAATCGCCTCAAGCGACAGGGCGGCGCCCGGCGGTGCCTGCTGCTCGCGGTGGATGAAGAAGAACCGTTGCCGGAAGAGCGGCCAGCGCGCAAAGCCCCGCACAGGCTCGTCCTCGAAGACGATCGCGAGGTCAAGGCCACCGGTCCGCAGCCGGTCGCAGACCATCAGGCTGTTGGCGGCGGCGAGGCGCAGCGTGACCTTGGGCATCGCCGCCCGGCAAGCGTCGAGGAGCGCGGCGCCAAGGGTCGAGGCCAGCGTCGAGGAGAGCCCGAGGCCGACGGCCCCTTCCGGCTCGCCGCCGGTCGAGCGCAGCACCGCGGGCAGGTTCTCGATCTGGTGCAGGATCGCCGTCGCCTCGCGGTAGAGCGCCTCGCCCGCCGGCGTCGGCCGCACGCCGCGCGGCGTGCGCAGGAGGAGCGTCATCCCGAGCTCGGCCTCGAGCTCGGCGATCTGCTGGCTGAGCGCCGGCTGCGCCACGTGCACCAGTCCGGCCGCGCGCGAGAAGCTGCCGGCGTCGACGACATCCACGAAGTAGCGCAGCTTGCGAAACTTCAACGGCGGCCTCCGGAGCTATCGCGAGCGCCTATGCCGGTATAGCGAGACGGTATTTGCTTGCCGAGTCGATTCGCGGCTAACCGATGCCCGTCCGCCGGACTGCCCCGGCATCAACTTCCACATCGGGAAAAACCATGGCGAATCTGGTCTATCGGGTGGTCTCTGCCTGCGGGGCCCTGGGCTACGGCTATCCGAGGGAATCGATGGCGAAGGCGATCGAGGGTCGCGTCGACGCGATCGTCTCGGACGCCGGCTCGATGGATGCCGGGCCCTACTATCTCGGCACCGGCAGCGAGTATTTCGAGCGCGAGGCGGTGAAGGCCGACTGGCGCCACATGGTCGAGGCGGCACAGAAGACCGGCGCGCCGGTGATCCTCGGCTCCTCCGGCATGGCCGGCGGCGATCGCAACCTTGCCTTCATGCTTGGCGTCGCGAAGGAAGTCTTTGCCGAACTCGGGGTGAAGGACGCCGGGGTCGCGGTGATTGGCGCCGAGCTCGACCCCGGGATCGTCGTCGCCGAGTTCCGCGCCGGGCGGCTGCGCCCGACCGGCCTCGGCCCCGAACTCTCGGAAGAGGCGCTGCGCGAAAGCACCATCGTCGGGCAGATGGGCATCCATCCGCTGATCACCGCGCTGGAAGCCGGGGCGCAGTATGTCATCGCCGGCCGGTCCTGCGACATCGCCCTCTTCGCCGCCGACATGATCCGCCGCGGCATCGATGCGGGGCTCGCCTACCACGTCGGCCACGTGCTGGAATGCGGCGCACTCGCCTGCGACCCGGGTTCGCCGTCGGACTGCCTCGTTGCCGAAGTCTACGACGACGGTTCGGCGGTCTTCGTCGCGCCGAACCCCGACCGGCGCTGCACGCCCTATTCGATCGCGGCGCATTCGCTCTACGAGGAAAGCCATCCGCAGCTGCAGTTCTACCCCGAAGGCATCCTCGCGATGGAGAAGACCGAGTTCTTCGCCCGCGACGACCGCACCGCCGGGATCCGCGGCAGCCGGTTCGTCCGCTCCGGCAAGCCCTGGCCCTGGAGCATCAAGCTCGAAGGCGCGCGACGGCTCGGCGCCCGCAAGGTGTCGCTGCTCCGCCTCGACCCGAAGGACGCCGCGAAACTGCCGTCGGACGTCTTCGTCTACGGCCGCAACGGCGTGCAGACGCGCCCGGTGTCGGGTGACGAGGCGGAACTCGGCATCGTCATCGAGACGACCGCCAAGACCGAGGATGCTGCGGTCCTGCTCGCGAGCCTGCTGACCCACTACCTGATCCACTACGGCTATCCGGGCCGAAAGGCGACCGCCGGCAACATCGCCTACCCGCTGTCGCCCAATCTGATCAGCTTCCGGCGCAAGGACGGCAGCTTCGGCGCGGTGGTGCCGAGCGGCACGCGCGACCCGGTGTTCTTCGCCAGCTACGCGACGATCAAGGCGGCGGTGCTGAAGATCATCGCCGACGAATTCCCCGACGCGCTGGCGAACGCGAACTGGACGATCTTCGACGCCGACGCGCAGCATCCGGTGGCGCTGGTCCGCAGCATCGACCGCGACCCGACGGCGCTCGCCCGCCGGCACGCCGCCGAGGTCGCCCGCATCGCCGCCATAGCGCCGGCGCAGGAAGGCTCGCTCATCGGGCTCGACGCGCCGGATGCCTACGAGTGGTCGCTCTACCACCTCTTGCAGAACGAACAGGTCATCAAGGAGGTGATGTTCCCGATCACCTGGTACCGGGCGAACGGCGCCGACTGGCTTGAGACCGGGACAGAGCGCCCGGTCTACAGGGAGATCGGCGAGACCGGCTACACGGGCAGCCTCGATGACCGCACCCTTTCGCTCATCGCCGACGTCGCGCCCGGTGGGCCGCCGCACGCGACCGAGCGGCTCCTTGACATGGCAGTGGTGATCCGCAGCAAGGACGCCGGCATCAACCGGCTGACCTTCGACATCATCTTCACGAGCCCCGAGAACTACGAGGCAGCGCTGTGGTCGAACGCCTTCTGCCCCCGCGCCGTCGCCGAGACCCTCGGCCTGCCGCCGGAGCGGATCGTCGGCACGTTCTTCGTCGACAGTTGCAACGCGATCAAAATCTCGGTCGACCGGCCGAACATCTCCGCCTCGCCCGACGAGCACGACGTCTTCGGCGCGCAGCAGCAGTCCGCCATCGAGCGGATGCGCGTGCCCATCTACGCCAAGGCGCTGGCCAAGGCTTCGGCGTCCTGAACCTCTGCGCCTCCGCCCGTCGGGGCGGGGGCCTTCATCCGAACCGCTTCCGCGGAGACCGAGCATGTCCGTGACCGTCATCCAGCACGTCCTCGACCGGCTGAAGGCGCTCGGCATCGCCGATGTCTTCGGCGTTCCCGGCGACTATGCCTTTCCGGTCAACGACGCGATCTGCAACGATCCGGCCCTGCGCTGGATCGGCTGCGCCAGCGAGCTCAACGCCGCTTACGCCGCCGACGGCTACGCGCGGGTGAAGGGGGCGGCGGCGCTGTGCACCACCTTCGGGGTGGGCGAGCTCAGCGCCGTCAACGGCATCGCCGGCGCCTATGCCGAACACCTGCCGGTCTTCCATCTCGTGGGGATGCCGGGCGTCGGGGTTCAGCGCAGCCGCCGGGCGATGCACCACACGCTCGGGACCGGCGACTTCGATCACTTCCGCCGGATGACCGAGCCGGTGGTCACCGCTTGGGCGGTGATGACGCCGCAGAACGTCGCGGCCGAAACCGAGCGGCTGATCGCCGCGGCGCTCTACCACCGCCGCCCCGTCTACATGGCGTTTCCGGCCGACCTCGCCGACCGCCCGGTGCTCGGGTCCGCCGCGCCGTTCAAGCCGCCGCAAAGCAACCCGGAATCGCTGGCGGCGGCGGCCGACGCCGTCGCCGCGGCGCTGGCCACGGCCGGCAGCGCCTGCGTGCTGCCCGGCATCCTGCTCGACAGGCTCGGCCAGCGCGCCGCCGCCCAGGGCCTGATCGACGCCTCGGGGCTGCCCTTCGCCACCATGTTCATGGACAAGACCACGCTCGACGAGGCGCAGCCGCACTATCTCGGCATCTATGACGGCGCGCTGATGGAAGAGCCGGTGCGCGCCTTTGTCGAAGCGGCGGACCGGGTGCTGGTGCTCGGGACGCTCGCCTCCGACTTCAACACCGGCGCCTTCACCGCCCGGATCGAGCCGGGCCGGCTGATCGCCGTCGGCCACCACGCGGTGCATGTCGACGGCCGCACCTTTCAGGACATCGAGATCGGCGACCTTCTCGCCGCGCTGACCCGCCGTGTTGCGCCGCGCGACTGGCCGCGCCCGGCGCCGGACGCGCGCCCGGCGGCCAGCGGCTCGGGCGGCGATCCGATCGGCGCCGCCGCCCTCTACCCGCGATGGGAGGCGTTCCTGATGCCCGGCGACATCCTGATCGCCGAGACCGGGACCGCCTCGATGGGGCTCGGCTTCGCACGGATGCCTGCCGGCGCGCGCTTCCACAACCAGACGCTCTGGGGCTCGATCGGCTGGGCCACCCCGGCGGCGGTCGGCGCCGCCGTCGCGGCGCCCGGGGCGCGGGTGATCCTGGTGACCGGCGACGGCTCGCACCAGCTGACCGCGCAGGAGATCGGGCAGTTCGGCCGGCTCGGCCTGACGCCGGTCGTCTTCGTGCTCAGCAACCACGGCTACCTGATCGAGCGGCTGCTGTGCCGTGATCCGGCGATCGCCTACAACGACATCGCGCCGTGGCGCTACACCGAACTGCCGCACGCTTTCGGCTGCGACGGCTGGTTCACCGCGCGCGTCACCACCTGTGCCGAGCTCGACGCCGCGCTGGAGGCCGCCCGACAGACAAAGACCGGCGCATACGTCGAGGTCGTCACCGACACCTACGCCGCCTCGCCCCTCGCCGAGCAGCTCCATGCAAGCATGCAGTCGCTCTACGGCGCCTGAGAAGACCTGCACGAGGGGGCGCTCGCATTCGTCATACGCCGGGCGTGCTCCGCGTGCGGTTCCGAAAAGCGGCGTGCCGCCGTGAAGACGACGCTGTGGATGACCACAAAGGGGACTGGTGATGCGCTACGGACAGGCAATGGCGATCGACCCCGTTTCCGGGCGGACCAACATCGCGTGGAACGAGGACGGGCAGGTTCACACCGCCTATTTCAATCCGGACTCGGGGCGGTGGATCGACGCGCAGGTGATCGCCGGCTCCTCGGCCGCGCAGGATCTGCAGCTCCAGCCGACGGCGGCAATCCTGGGGCTGGACGGGCAGCTCGCCTCAGGCCTCGTGGCGACCTGGACGACAGGACAGGGCAACGCGGCCGAGACTTTCATGGCCGTCGGCAGGACCTCGCCGTTCGGCGGCTATACCTGGAGCAACCCGGTCGCTCTGACCTCCGACGCGGTGATGGACGAGAACGGCACCCTGGTCCTGCGCCAGGACGGGACGGCGGTGCTGATCACCCGCAAGTCGGACCTCGCCGATCCGGCCGGGGACAGCGACCTTTATGCCCAGCCTGTGGCGGTCGACGCGCGTACGCGCATCTTCGATGCGCCCGACCGCTCGGCCGCCATTCTGGGCGCCGACCTGCCGGACAAAGATCTGGTGGGCTCAATCTTCGTCGGCCGCAACTTCGATTTCGGGCTGAAGTTCAGCAACGACAAGATCCCCGGCACCGACAAGAAGATGCCGCTGGTCGGCGGAAAGGCGATAAAGATCGAGCTCGACCTGCGGCTCCGGGCCGGCGATCAGGAGGGTCTGCCCGAGTATACCGGCCTCGCCGGCTACGAGACGGCGAACCTTCTTCGCGGCGAGATCAAGCTGTCGTTCAAGATGGCCGACCTCTTCACCGCGGCGAGCTATCTGCAGGGCATATTCCTGTTCGGCGCCAGGACCGACGCACCCGCCGACGCCCCGCAGGAGTTCATCGGCGGACGGCTGATCGTCGGGGTGCAGGGCAAGTTCGAAGTGCCGCTCCTTGGCAAGATCGGCGGTGCGAACGGCGAGAAATTCGGCGCCGAACTTGGCCTTGTCATCGACGTGCGGATGCAGTCGAACAGCATCTGGCGCCCGGCGGCGATCGAAGTGCCGCTCGGCCCGCTCGACGATTTCGCCGCGCTCGTCCGCCGCGACGGTACCCCGGCGCAAATCGGCGACAATCCTGCCGACATCCGGTGGAAGATCGACTTCGCCGCGCTGGCGCCGCTGATCATCGGCGCCTTTACCGGAACTGACGCCGGAGCTTTGGCGGCAACCGGCGCGCCCGAGGGTGCAGATACGGCATCGCTCCTCCCGGCACCGCCCTCGGGTCTTACACCTTCGCCCGAGGCGGTGGAGGACGATCCGGTGCCGGCCCTGTCGGAGGTGGCCGCGATTCCGCTGACCTACGTGCACGAATTGTCCCTCAGCCCGGGAATCGGCGGCTTCGGCAAGGCGGCGCTCTCGAGCTTCATCGAGGGCAAGGCGACGCTGACCGCCTATTTCGACCTGATCGCCAGGACCAATCCGGACACCGATTTCAGCTACCGTGGCGTCCGTGTGCGGTTCGACATGGAGGCGCGGGTCGGGCTCGCGACCTTCCGAGGCCGCCTCGAGTGGGTTCCGGACCAGGCCGACCCCGAGGGCGGGCAGCAGTACCTTTACGAACGGATCGAGTTTGACCCGATCCCTGGCCGCACGGGCAGCCTCGGCCCGGGGGAGATCTTCGCCGCCGACACCACCAACGACGGCGCCTTCTCGCTGGCGGACGACGGCACCGGCACGCTGGCGATGGCCTGGGTCAAGGACGCGCCGAACGACAGCGGCGATCTGAGCTATGTCGTAGTCTCGACCTCGACGGACGGCGGCAAGACCTGGACCGCCCAGGAGATCGTGCCGGGAAGCGCCGGGCTGAACCTCGATCCGGTGGTCGCCTTCGACGCCTCCGGGCGGATCGTCGTCAGCTGGAACCGCGGTGACGGATCGGCGATCGCGAACCAGCCGCCGGGCGAGGGCTATGTGATCTTCGGCGGCAGCTACCTGCGCGATGTCGGCACCTTCGCCCTTGACAGCCTGGACGGCACTCGCGGCTTCGCCCTGACAGGCGGCGCGGCGATGAGCGCGATCGGCGGCAGCGTGGGGTGCTTCGGCGAGTACCCGGGCCTGCGCGGCGCCGATATCGCGATCGGCGCGCCGGACGCGGCGACCGACAGCGGCCTGGTTTACGTCGTCTACAGCGTGTTGGGCATCGGTGCCGGAGGCCGGTTCGACCTTGACAGCCTGAACGGCAGCAACGGGTTCGTGCTCGAAGGCACCGCCTACAG
>Ga0224722_1002250_pt1 | contig 10318 bp, 6 predicted proteins | sample Balambano_FR1_Me_FD_161646 | JGI IMG/M metagenome (GOLD analysis project Ga0224722, IMG submission 161646) | Freshwater sediment microbial communities from Lake Towuti, South Sulawesi, Indonesia - Balambano_FR1_MetaG | ecosystem: Environmental > Aquatic > Freshwater > Lake > Sediment | place...
CCAATAAGGTTCACCGTAATCTTTACTGAAAATCCCTACTTGTTATAATAAGCTCACTCATTCAAGAAAGTGTATTTCTAGTTACGTCCCACAGCACTTTTCAAGGATTGTTTATTTTTGATTGAATCGATTCTAGCTAGCATATTTGCTGCTTAACGTTTTGAGTTCTGTTTTTGTGACTGCTCGATCGCAGTTCTGCTTGCCTCGATCGCAATCAGGTTTTCATTTCGTTCATGTGCCAATTCTCTAGCCAATTCTCTAACTGTTCATCAATTCATGACATCACAAACTTTTACAACGGTTGAAGCAGGCTATTTACATATTATTGCCAGTGACTTCGATGCTCGTCCCATGACCTGTGTGGATCAGGGAGTGCGAGCGGGCTATGAGCCAGAGCTGGCAAAGATAGTGTGCGATCGACTGGGCTTAGAACCTGTCTGGCACAACTCACCCATGACCGAGTTTTATACCCGTGCCCAGAGCGGCAAATACGATGTCGTCTGGTTTAATCAGGCAATTACCGAAGAGCGGCAGCAGTGGGTTGATTTTACCCGTCCCTATGGCTTGTTTGATGAGGCAGTCTTGGTGCGATCGGACAGTGCAATTCATACTACTGAAGACCTCGCAGGGTTGAAAGTTGGGGGTTTGGCTGACAGCACGAATATTGCTCTGGTTGAGACTTTTCCAGACGCGATCGCTGTTCCCTTTCCCGGCAGCGACAAAGTCCTTCCCGAAATGCTGGAGGCGCTGCGATCGGGCAAAATTGATGCGCTGATTGATGATGAACTGGTGCTGATTGTCCCTGCTGAGGAAGACGATTCTCTGAGCGTCGCGTTTACCTTGCCGACTCAGGTTCCGTTTGGAATTGGCGTCAGAAAAGGACAAATTGCCCTGCGTGATGCCCTCAACGAAACCCTGGAAGCCCTAATTGCAGATGGCACAATGGCTCAGCTTTGGGCGAAGTGGATTCTCTGGAAGCCGTTTCCGTTTGCTAAATAGCTCTGCTTTAACACCCTCTTAGTCTTGATAATTCATTTCTTTAGTTGGCAATTGCTGCAAGATTTCTCTAGCTGACTTTCCGGCCAGGCTAGCAAGCTGTCGCAGTGCTTTGCCGCTAACGTTGTATTCATTGGTGCCAAAGCAAATTCCCACACGGTCATAGAGACGTGATGCACGATCGCTGATAGCTGATCCTCTCAGGTAAGCCCAACCATAGCGAACGGCTTCTGCGGCAATATCGCAAACTAGCGCGGCTGCCAGTCCTCGACATCGATGGGCAGGATCGACATAGAAATCCAGAAAAACGACACCGTGGACGCAGTGGTGTAAATCATAGCTGGGTATCCAGGCGGCAAACCCAACAAGGCGATCGTCGGTGTAAACAACAGTCATGCGAAAGCAGCCGCTCGTATAGTCGCGCTTGAATGCTTCCAGTGAACAGGGCCACGCATTCATGTTCAAATTTTGGCGAACGTAATCGTCCATCAGTCGAGCAACCTGTTCAAGTTCATCAACCGTTGCGGTAGAGACTTTATAAGGCATACTGGTATTTCGTTGAATTCTATGTCTTTAGATTTTCTCAGGAAATCGAATCACGGAAGGATAAATATTTTTACTGATTAACTGATTAATGGCAGCTCTCTACAGCGATATTAGTCATCGGACATTAGAATTCTCGATGTCTTCGTGCAACTTCTTTTCTGCTTAAGTGTTTTGTTTAAGGTGTTATTACGATCGTGTACTTCGCATCATGGATAGAAATTAAGAGATTAAATACGTAACGAATTTCATCATTTGCTTCTTCCGTAGCCTCAGATACAAAGCTGTTATAACAAGTTCGATTTACTAAATTCAAATGGAATTTATTGCCAAGTTTTGGAGGTCTAGCGGTGACTGGAATTCTCACGCGAACCGAATTAACTGATGTAGAAGCGTATGTTGCCGCTGCTGGTCGTGCTGACCTAGTTCAGCAGGTACGTGCAAAGATCGATCAGCTCGGCATTCAATACATTTACTACCAGTTTATTTCTGTCACCGGGCGCGTTGTCGGCAAAGGCGTTCCTGCCGATCACTGGGAATCGATCGCCGAAAAAGGCATTCAGTTGGTTTATGGCTCGACAGCAAACCTGTTTCTCGATCGCTATCGCAACTACATTGGCTATGGCCCTGAAGCGGCTGAACTGGTTGCCATTCCTGACCCGGAAACCTTTTGCCAGTTACCCTGGGATAAGCGAGTGGCGCGAGTGTTTTGCACCTGTTTCCGAAATCGAGAAGAAGAAGTTGATCCGGGGGCGTATCTCACCTCGGACTGTCGCGGCAACCTGAAGCGAATCCACGCTGAATTTCAAACCGAACACGGACTGCATTTGCGGCACGGCTGCGAACCGGAAATGATGTGGCTGAAAAAAGGCGCGGATGGTCAACCTGCAGGCGGCGTAACAAAACCAAACTGCTATCACATCGATCAGTTTGAGGAACTGCGTCCGGTGTTTTTGCGCGTGATTGAATACAGCCGGGCGATGGGACTGGATATGATCCAGGGCGACCACGAAGACGCTCCCGGACAGCTCGAACTGAATTTCACTTACGATGATGCGCTGCGGACGTGCGATCGCCTCACGACCTATCGGCAAATTTGCGCCCAGGTTGCGCGTGAGTTTAATCTGATTGCCTGCTTTATGTCAAAGCCGTTTATGGGAGTGTCTGCTTCCGGCTGTCATCACAATCTTTCGCTTTGGCGCAAGGGCGAAGAAACGCTGAATCCGTTTGGCATGGAAGACCTGCCGGGAATGCCGCAAAATTTCACCTACTGCAAAGGCGGCGAGAACACATTCATGCCTGTTTCCGGAGCCTCGAAGCGAATGCCGGGTCCGATCGGACTCAACTGCATCGGCGGCGTGATTGAGCATCTGGGCGCGCTGACGGCGATCGGCTGTTCCACGGTAAACTCCTACCGACGCTTGTGGGACACCGGACTCTGGGCACCCGTTTATGCTGACTGGGGCTATCAGAATCGCACCTGCAGTCTGCGGATTTCAGCTCCCGGTCGGTTTGAGTATCGCGCCGTGGATTCGATGGTGAATCCCTACCTGATGGCATCGGCGCTGCTGAAAGCATTCGATGACGGCATTAAGCGCAACCTCGACCCCGGCGAACCGGAACAGCGCAATCTCTATGAGGCAATGGAAGCCGGAAAGCAGGTGAAAAAGCTGCCTATGTCTCTGGGAGAAGCACTCGATCGCCTGGAAGCGGATGAGGTAATTCGCGCTGCAATGCCGGGAGAAATGTATCCGCTGTATGCCTGGTACAAGCGCGACGAGTGGGAGAAGTTTTTGGCAACCACCAGCAACTGGGATCTGGAAACCTATCTCGACTGTTTGCCTTAGAGGAGGTTTGAAACGTCTCAAAAGTGCTGCATTGCCCCCCAACTCGCTCCGACTGGAGCGGCAAGTTACAAGTGGGGGACTTGCGATCCGGTATTGCTGGTTCAAAGTCCCCCTCGCACTTTTAGTGCGGCAATGACTCGCACTTTTAGTGCGGCAATGACTCGTTGGGGGATTGAGGGGGCGTGCAGGGTCGCATCGGCGACTTTTAAAACACCCTCTTAAATAAATTGTCTTAAATGAAATAGTGCGAAATCAGCATCACCCTCGATCGCCCTCAGCAAGTTCAACCTTTTACCGTTTGGCTGAGGACGATCGAAAAGCGCGTTATCGCTCCAGCACGCTCACAAACTTACCCCTGGCAAAGGGAGCCGGAACAATCGGCGTAAACTGCACGCGATCGGTTGCAATCTGCTTCACATAGAACTCGTTGATCTGGTGATTCACCCATTTCCACGAACCAATAATATGCCCTGAGTCAACAGAGTCAAGAAAATTGCTTCAAATTTATCATCTGATTGTTTTCTTCAGATTATTCTCTTTATCTTTTTTTGTTAAGATAATTTCAGCAAAAATATTTTAGGATTGAGTTTTCTTGTTCCTCAATAGGGAAGTTTGATCGCTAAGCCAAGCGCTAGAGAAATCGACATAAGACATTTGCTGGGCGCAATAGGATAGCAGCTTCTGACATTCATGCAGTTGGGTTGCGGTGGCTTGATTAGAAGTGGAGGAATTAGCATTGGCAGTGACATTAGTAGTGACATTAGTAGTGACATTGGCAACCAATACACTGAGTTGAGCGACAATATGAGCCAATTGATGCTCCAGTACGACTTCCTTCAAGTCCTCTACAACTCGTCTATAAAGCGTTGGAATGTCTTTCGTTAACAGGAGTTTTAGCAAGCAATCGATCGCCTGAGGATGTCCAGGTTGAAGCGTTGCCAGTCGATAGGCAATTCGTCGTTGGCTCGCCCAGCCCTTTGCTGCCAATAAGCGTTGCTCTAAAATTTCAATGATTTGATTTATATCCTGTTCATCTCTTTTATTTTTATTGCGGTGTTCTTGGCTTCTTTTCTCAAGCTTTCTTTCAATCGAATCCAGTACAGCAACGGCAACACGATTTTGCGGATCAAGCGTCACTAGATTTTCTGCGGTGCGTATTCGCAGCGTGGAATTTTTCGTTGACTCAATGATCTGCTCAAGTGTAGCGATCGCGCTTGAGAAACCTGAATTGCTTTTTCCTAAATTGCTTTTTCCTGAACTGATTTTCCCTAAACTGTAAGCGGCTCTCCGACGAATGTTCTCCTGTGGGGTTGCTTCCAGGATCTCCTCCAGGCAACCCACAACTACGGGATGATCTGGCGCAATTCTGCTCAGGCTCTCAACCACCTGCAAACGGAGTGCCTCACTTTCCAGCGTGTCGATGAGTTGAATCAAAGCGGCGATCGCAACCGGACTCCCCGGATCAAGCGTTCTGCCCAGCGTGTAAGCTGCCTGCCAGCAGGCAAAGGGATTTTCTGCAACCTGGACAAATCCTTCCAGAGCCGCGATCGCGCTTTGACGATCGGTTTGCAGTAAGGCAACTCTGGCTCCTTCGCACAGTGGCGCACTGGATGCTCCAAATCGCCATTCCAGCAACTGTGCCAGAATCGTTTGGGTCTGACTGGACTGGGGAAACTCTGCCAGCCCTGCCGCAGCCAGAAAGTAGGCGCGATGGGAATAGAAACCGCCGCAGCGATCGTTAAAGGTCGTGAGTGCCTGAATAAAGTCTTCTTTGTCGCTTGGGGCAACATCGGTTCTCCCCACCCAGAGCAAAACGACTTCGCGCCAGGAAGGCTGAAAGATGGGAAAGTCATGAGCCTGATCAAAGAAAAAATGCCAATCTGAGATTGCCTGCGCTGCAAAATATTCCTGAAATGTCGGATGGTAGAAGGCATACATCTTTTCGCCCGTCGTGGTTGAAATTCCAACCTGATTAAGCCAGCCAAGCTGCAGCGAAAGTGTCATTAACTCCAGCAACTCAGCAAACGCTTTTTCAGCGAAAGTCTGGGAAAACCGAAATCGGATCTGGGGTTGCAATAGCGCACTCAGTGCCACCTGTCCCAATACTGCATTGAGTTGCTGTCGTTGAGCGATCGTAGTTGGAAAGCGGTCTTGCTTCCAGTCATACATGGTTTCGACAAACTGTCGGTAGAGCAGCGCCTTGGTCTGCGGCAATGCACCCTGCGCCAGCGACCAGGAGCGGCAGAGCAGTGCTAACCGGAGCGGATTTTTGACCGCATTCCTGATGCGTTTTCGCTTTGGGTTGCCCAATTCCTGACGCAGTCGATCGCCCAGTTCCGGTTTGTCCTGAAACCAGCGATCGATAAACTGCCCAACCTGATCCCTATTTTTGCCATTGCTATCGCCATTGCTATCGCCATTCCCACTGCTAAAACTGAGGTTGCAGTAGGTTGTAAAAGCATCCAGCACATTCTTGCCGCTATCCCACACATTCGAGCGGCAGGTCAGCACAATATTGGCATCAGCAATCCAGCCCCGCAGTTGTCGGGCAAGATCGCTCAGGGCAGTTGCCGCATCGAGTGCCATTTCATCGATCGCATCCAGCAAGAGCCAGACGTGCCCCTGCTCGAACTGTTGCGCAAACGCTTCCTGAAGCGCTGAAGAAACCGTGATCTTTCGGGTTGCCTGTTTCAGCCAGTCTTGCAGCAGATAGTTCTCCAGCGTTGCACCCTGCAAATCTGCTAGCGAAATCCAGATCGGTAGCGCTTGCTGCTCCAGAAGCCAGGCAGCAATTTTTTGCAGAAGGGTGGTTTTTCCTGCGCCCGGTTCACCCACGATCGCCACTCGCTGCTTTTCTGCCTTTTGCAAACGGTTGAGAAATTCCTCAAGTGAAAGAATGTTTTCTGATTCGGCTTCTTCGTCAAGCGATGAACTGGGATCTGCTGCGTTGTCCGCCTCTTGATTCTGCCGTCTCCGTTCAATCAACCCCAGCGGCACATAAAGTTCATGCAGGTTAAAGGAAATTCCATCAATTCCAACCATTGGGTTAATCGTCAGTCGCTCGTACTGCTGTGCCTCCAAGCTTTCACGGCAGAACTGCCACCAGTCGAGAGTCTGAGGCAGAATCTGAGGTAGAGTTTGAGGCAGAGTTTGAGGCAATGCTATTTCACGACTCCCCTTCTCCCCCTCTCCTGTAACTTGCCAGGACTTCTGAGAGCGGCGGTGTTCCCATTCCTGCTCGAATTGACGCAGATTAGAGGCGCGATTGCTTCGTGGATGCCAGAGGTTGAGCGTAAAATGCCAGATTTCTGACCCGCCTTTGTTGGGGCGATTGTCGTCGAGAATCTCCAGAAAATCTTCAAATCGCCGCAGGGCTTCCTTGATGTGTTCGCCGCTCAAGGGCGTTTCTGCCAGCCTGGTCAATGCCTCCAGAAATCGAACTTTCGTTCGCACCACCAACCGTCGCTCGGTCTGCCAGTGGGTCTGAATGTGCGATCGCAGGAGGGCATCGAGAGCAGCCTCATCACAATCTAACTCGTCGTTTGCATAGTCGAGCAGAGCTGCGAATAGCTGGTGCGATCGCTTTTTGGCTGCAGGTCCGTAACTAGGGCGTGCCATGAGGAAAGAAATTGATGCGTCAAAGGGGGCTTTGAGACAATTTGAGACAAATCTATATTGCCTTCCGGTTCTAACCCACATTCTCCCCTAAAAGCCAGGGGAACTTCTCGGTGAAGTCATTTCCCCACCGACAAAATCGCTGTATCGCAAACCTTCCAGCCGTTTTTATCCTGATTCGCCTGGGGGAAGTTGACCTGCCTATGCTGGAGGTATCAAACGAAGAAGCCCGTGCTTTCCTGGGCAAACCATGCACTGGGCGAAGAAGAAATCAAGATGGCAAAGAACGTGGCATCTCTGCCCTTTGTCTTCAAGCACGTTGCCCTGATGCCCGATGTTCACCTGGGGACTCTGTCGGGCCGCTCCGCCAGCCCCGCCAGCCCCACCCCCCGAAGGCTCGTTCAACAACCCAATCAATTTAGGGACGCTAACCGGGGGAACCAATTACGCGATCGCAATCAAGCGACGCTATATCGAGATAGCAACAATAATAATGGTTTGATCGATAACAGTGAGCGGGTAAGATCGATTGGTGAAAGTCGCCAGGTTGCGCTGGAAAGTGGCTTCACCTAATTATCTGAACAAATCGCCAGCACATGAAGCAGACTCGACTTGTGGATACACCGTAGCCAGAGTTGGGGGCTACAGGGGCGCATCATACTCGAATTTTGCAAAACCAAATGACTAAGTTGGGGGATTGAGGGGGCGTGCAGGGTCGCATCGGCGACTTTTAAAACACCCTCTAAAGGAACAATGGTTTCTCTACCATCTATCAAACCAGTTCCAGAATGGCTGCAATCAGTTGGTCGGGGTCAAAATTCTTGGGCAAAAATCGTTCAAACCCCGCTTCCAGCATTTTATGTTCTGCAACTTCTCTGGTGTAGGACGTAATGGCGATCGCTGGAAGGTGATGCCCGCTCTCCACTTCTGCCTGACGAATTGCTCTAATGAGCCAGTCCCCATCCTGGTCGGGGAGCCTAATGTTGGAAAGAAGAACATTGGGACGAATATCGGGCAGGCAAGCCAGTGCATCGCACGATTGCATCACCCAGAAGACTTCTGCTCCAGCTTCAGCAAGGATAAACAACAGCAGATTGGCGACATCAAATTCATCCTCTACCAGCAAGGCCCGCACTCCGACCAGGGGTTTTGCGGAGTGTCCCTGCATTTCGCCAGGTGAATTCGATCGGGTCTGACGGTGTTGCATTGCGTAAGCTGGAACTTTTACACCAGTAAACTAAACTGGACGCCGGATGACATCACGCCAAAGAGAGATGTAAAGAAGCAATGCTCCTGGCGATGTTTCGTCGATCATGCTTCCAGCCTTTGTAGATGCGCAGTAAAGCTTAGAGCGATCGCAAATCGGCTAGCAGAATGTTAATTCGTTCTGCTACGTCTGCTCGACCCTCCGGTGGGGCATCGCGCAGAAAAACATCAATAATAAACCAGCGACAAAGCAGCGGATCGATCGCAACAAGGCGCAAAATGACTTGATTTAAAACTTCGGTGAGTACCTGATCGGGAAGACGGTGCAATTCATCGCGAATGACGATCGCTTCTTCCAGATTTTGAGTTTGACCTACTTTAAGAATCGCTTTGACAACAGATTCAGTCAGATGATTGAAATCTTCGTCGCTCAGCGTTTGATTAAACGGTTGATTCTGCAAATCACCATTCCTTTATGGGTTACAACATGGATATTCTTTGCAATATCGATTCCCTTAGCGTGATTGTAATGCAAGCCAATTATTCATCGTAGAAAATATTCTGCGGTAAACCTTGGTGTCAAGCAAGGCGGAACCGATGCTAAAAGCGAGATAGCTTAATTTGCTGCTAGAAATAAACCAATCGCCCATAAAAAAGAGGTTTAACTGCTATTAAGCGTTTGTTAAACTCAGATTACTGTCTTCTATCTTGAGATAGACCTGACGAAGTTACGCCTGCAGGTAGAAGTCACCTACAGGGGGAGAGAACGGATAATGGGTCGAAGTACCTCTTTGGTAGTAAATTAGACCAGAGTGGTACCGACTTTGACCTGGAGTATAAGTTCCACCTCGTATGACTACCGCATCCCGCACCTCCGACTCCGATCGCCTCGATCTTCAGCAACTCCTTAAAACGCTGGTTGAAGTAAAAAAAGGAAATTTCTCTGCTCGAATGCCGCTTGAGCAGACGGGCATTGCAGGCAAAATTGCCGACACGCTCAACGACATTATTGAGATGAATGAGCAGATGGCAACTGAACTGGAGCATATCGGTCGGGTCGTTGGGAAGGAAGGCAAAATTAGCGAACGCGCTTCGATCGAAAACGCGAAGGGGGCGTGGAAGGCATCGATCGGCTCTGTGAATGACCTGATCACCGACCTGGTGCAGCCGATGACCGAGACGACGCGAGTGATTCGGGCAGTGGCAACCGGAAATTTGACGCAGACGATCGCTACCGAAATTGAAGGCAGACCGCTGCAGGGCGAATTTCTGCAAACGGCTCAGATTGTCAACACGATGGTGGATCAGCTCAACTCCTTTGCCTCGGAAGTAACGCGGGTGGCGCGAGAAGTGGGAACCGAGGGAATGCTGGGGGTGCAGGCGGATGTGCGTGGGGTCGCTGGAACCTGGAAAGACCTGACCGACAGCGTGAACTCGATGGCAGGCAACCTCACTGCCCAAGTGCGAAATATCGCTGAAGTCACGACTGCGGTGGCAAACGGCGACCTGTCTAAGAAAATCACCGTGGATGTCAAAGGCGAAATCCTGGAGCTGAAAAACACCATTAATACGATGGTGGATCAGCTCAACTCCTTTGCCTCTGAGGTGACGCGGGTGGCGCGAGAAGTGGGAACCGAAGGCAAGCTGGGGGTGCAGGCGGATGTGCGTGGGGTCGCTGGAACCTGGAAAGACCTGACCGACAGCGTGAACTCGATGGCAGGCAACCTCACTGCCCAAGTGCGAAATATCGCTGAAGTCACGACTGCAGTGGCAAACGGCGACCTGTCCAAGAAAATCACCGTGGATGTCAAAGGCGAAATCCTGGAGCTGAAAAACACGGTCAACACAATGGTGGATCAGCTCAACTCCTTTGCCTCTGAGGTGACCCGCGTGGCGCGAGAAGTGGGAGCCGAAGGCAAGCTGGGGGGACAGGCACAGGTTAAGGGCGTTGCTGGAACCTGGAAAGACCTGACCGACAGCGTGAACTTCATGGCAGGCAGTTTGACGGCGCAGGTGCGAAACATTGCCGAAGTGACGACTGCGGTGGCAAACGGCGATTTGTCCAAGAAAATCACTGTGGATGTCAAAGGCGAAATCCTGGAGCTGAAAAA
>Ga0224722_1002251_pt1 | contig 10318 bp, 12 predicted proteins | sample Balambano_FR1_Me_FD_161646 | JGI IMG/M metagenome (GOLD analysis project Ga0224722, IMG submission 161646) | Freshwater sediment microbial communities from Lake Towuti, South Sulawesi, Indonesia - Balambano_FR1_MetaG | ecosystem: Environmental > Aquatic > Freshwater > Lake > Sediment | place...
TAGCCCTTCTTGTTGTAATACCAGTGGCTATCGAATCCGCGAATGACGCCGACGCGTAAGCCGACCGGGTGAATTTTCTGTCCCATTACTTGGTCTCCTCGTCCGGCTTAGCTTCCGGTTCCGCTTGGGGTTCTTCGGTCACAGGCGCCTCGGCTACTTCTTCGACCGGGGTTTCCTGAGTTTCCATCTCGGCGGGCGTTTCCTCGGGAGCTGGCGCGGTCGCCACGGCCTTGGCGGGCTTGGTGCGCATACCGGAGAAGGTCGGCCGCTTCTTGGCGGGCGTCGTCTTCACGGTCGGCTTGGCCTCGGCCTCCACGTCTTCGACCACCACCGTGATGTGGCTGGTCTTCTTGAGAATCCGGTTACCCCGGCCCATTGCGCGGGCTTGCATGCGCTTCATTCGGGGTCCCTCGTCCACGAACACTTGGCTGATGCGCAATTGGTCGACGGGAAGGCCGTGGTTCTCTTGCGCATTGGCGGCGGCGCTGGTGAGCACCTTGTGCAGCAATCGCGCCCCCTTGCTGGTGTGAAATCGTAGGTGGGCCATGGTCCGTACCACATCCTGGCCGCGGACCTCGTCGGCGATGATGCGCACTTTCCGCGGCTGCACGCGGGCAAATTTCATGACGGCTCGTACTTCGGTGGCCATCTTAACGCAGTTTCACTCCTCGCTCTGGAATGCCGCCCTGGTGACCCTTATATGTTCGGGTGGGGGCAAATTCGCCGAGCTTGTGGCCAATCATGTTCTCGGTGACAAACACGGGAACGTGCTTGCGACCGTCGTGAACGGCAAAGGTGTGCCCGATCATGTCGGGAATAATCGTCGAGCGACGGCTCCAGGTTTTGATGAGCCGCTTTTCGTTCTTATCGTTGAGGTCGTTCACCTTTTTCATCAGGTGATCGTCCACAAAGAATCCTTTCTTGAGACTTCGTGCCATAGTTCCCGTTGTTAACGCGCCCCTTTTCGGCGCGCAAGTTAACCGGCCACCCTCGCTGCAAGGAGCTTTGGGCGCAATCCGACATGATACCCAACCGTGGCGCACGAAGGCTAGCGCCGCACTCCTGAGAAGCGCGACCATTACTTCAGCGGAATAGAACTAGCGCCGCCGTCGAAACGGAGCTCGGTAATCCGCGTTCCGTGGGCCGTTTCGAACGGATAGTCGGTGCCCGCGCCAATCTTCCGCAACACCACGTCGCGCGCGTAAACCCGCTCCGGCGGAAAATCGCCGAGCTGACCCATCGGGAAGCCCCCGAAAGTCACCCGATAACCGGTCGTGAACACGGTCGCGTAGCTCGTAAACTCGTTGGACCGCATGCCATCCGAAGTGAGGCGTTCTTGCGCTTGGCGGGCGTGCGCATCGGCCGGGCAAAAGAATACGGAGGGTTCTCTCACGTATCCCATCAGCATGGAGCGCCACGTTTCCGCATTGCCTTGCACCGGAACCGGCTTTTGCGTAACGGCGTCCTGCGTGGTGATCGGGGCCGTCATCATTGGCGGCACAAAGTCGTCGCGGTCACTCGCGTAGAGCGCAACCGCTTTGCCAATCTGACCCATGTTGTTCGTGCAGGTGCCGATCAAGGCGGACGAGCGGACCCCGCCGATCGCAGCATAAACGAGCGCAGCCAGCGCAACGATGATGAGGCAACACACCAGGACCTCGATGATCGTGAAAGCCCTCGTTCCGGCTACTTTTGGCACGAATTGCTCACGTAATCGGATCGCGAGTAGGGGCCGGAGCATCCGGTCGATGAGTCGTAGTGCAACCGGTGCCACGTCACATTTATGACGGTCCGCACCGAAACAATTGATCGGAGGAGGCTAACTCTTTAGCCCCCGGGGGGTGACGCGCAATCTGAACCGTAGAACAAGGGCCTAGGGTTTGCCCACGGCCCAATTCTACGGCTCTGACGCTTCTCCAGCGTTACTTACCCTTGCGGCGGCGCACAATGAACTTGTCGGTGCGCTTGTTGTGGCGCGTCTTTTGCCCCTGGGCCTTGTTGCCCCAGCGGTCGACGGGACCCTTCTTGCGCCCGACCGGCGACTTCGCCTCACCGCCACCGTGCGGGTGATCGCGCGGCGACTTCACAACGCCACGCACGTGCGGCTTTCGGCCGAGGCCCCGGGCCTTTCCGGCTTTACCGATCGCCTCGTTCTCGTGGTCGCTGTTGCCCACCTCACCCACCGTCGCGCGGCAGGTGTTATGCACCATGCGCATTTCGCCGCTGGGCAAACGAAGCGTGACGTAATTGCCTTCCTTCGCCATTACCTGAGCCGCCGCGCCCGCCGATCGGACCATTTTCCCGCCCATGTTCGGCTGCATCTCGATGTTGTGCACCAACGTACCCAGCGGCATGTTCTTCAGCGGTAATGCGTTACCGGGGAGGATATCGACCCCTTCGCCGCTGCCGACCGTCATGCCGACGATAAGACCCTTGGGCGCCAAAATGTAGCGCTTTTCGCCGTCCAGGTAGTGCAGAAGGGCGATGCGGCACGTGCGGTTCGGATCGTATTCGATGGCGGCGACGCGAGCATCCACCCCGTCTTTGTTCCGGCGAAAGTCGATGATGCGATAGCGTCGCTTGTTGCCTCCGCCGCGATTGGCCGAGGTAAGGCGGCCAAAGTGATTGCGGCCGCCCGATTTTGGCAACGCGACCGTCAGGCTCTTTTCGGGCTTCTTGCGCGTGATTTCGCTGTAGTCGGCGCCGATCATGTGGCGCCGACCGGGCGAGGTTGGTTTGTAGTTTTTGGTCGGCATCGTCTTAGACTCCGAAGTCCTCCAGCATTTGGCCCGGCGCCAAAGTCACGATGGCCTTCTTTTCGTTGGGCTCGTAACCGGTGTGGGCTCCGCGGCGCCGCTTTTTGCCCAGCACGCGAACGGTGCGCACGCTGGTGACGGTCACTTTGTCCACATCCTTCCGGTCGCGGTTATACAGCTCTTCGATCGCGTGCTTGATCTCGAGCTTGTTGGCGTCGTTGTGGACGATGAATGTGTACTTGCGCACTTGCTTTTCGGCGTCCCGAATGTTCGGGTTGCCGTAGCTCAGCGCCACCGACTTCTCGGTGATGTGCGGTCGCTTCAGAATGTCGTAATAGGCTTTCACGAGAGCCACACCTCTTGAATCTTCTCCATGGCCGCTTGGGCGACCACCAACTTGCGAGCGATCATGAGATCGCGGGTGCTGAACGTTTGCGTTTTTGCCTCCGAGGTGCCCGATGCCGGCGCCGTGCGCACCGTCACATTTGGCAGGTTTCGGAAGCACTTGAGCGCGGTGACATCGTAATCGGTCAAGACCACCAGAACGCGCGGGCAATCCTGTAGCCCGAGGGCATCCAATACCGCCAGCGCGTCCTTCGTTCGCGGTTCGGCGAACGCCAGCGAGTCCACCACGTGCACGTTGCCGGCTTCGATGTGGGCGCTGAGGGCACTCAGCAGCGCGGCCCGGCGCTCTTTTCGGTTGACTTTCTTGTCGTAGCTGCGCGGCTTAACCGCCAAGGCCATGCCGCCGTGGGCGTAATGCGGAGACCGGATTGAGCCTTGGCGGGCGTTTCCGGTTTTCTTTTGTTTGTACGGCTTGCGTCCGCCGCCGCGAACTTCGCTGCGCGTTTTGGCACTCTGGGTGCCTTGGCGTTTGTTGGCCTCTTCGGCGACCACCGTGCGATGAATCGAAGCCAAGCTGATCCGCACTTGGCTCAGCTTTTCTCCGACCGTCAGGTCCGAAACCTTCTTGCCGCTCTTGTCGACAACGGCGACCTTCGCCATTACGCGCCCACCTTCTTGATCACCACGAGGGCGCCGTTCGGCCCGGCTACACTTCCGCTCACCAAGATCAGGTTGCGCTCCAAATCGACCTTCACCACGCGCAAGCCCTTCTGGGTGACCGTGTCGGTGCCCATGCGGCCCGGCTTTCGGGTCCCTTTGAAGACGCGCTGCGGTCCCGTCGCGCCGCTGGAGAGCGGCCGGCGGTGCGTCATGTAACCGTGGGTCATGTGCTGGCCCCGAAAGTGGTAGCGCTTGACGCCGCCCTGAAAGCCTTTTCCTTTACTGGTCGAGGTCACCGTCACATCTTCGCCCTCGGCAAAAACGTCGGCCTTGATCTCTTGCCCAAGCGCCAGGTCTCCGGGCTTTTCCACCCGAAACTCGCGCAAGGTGCGCAGGTTCTGCGTGACCCCCGCTTTTTTCAGGTGACCAAACTGCGGAAAGGTCAAATTTTTGTCGCCGATGGGTTCGTAGCCCACCTGAACGGCACTGTAGCCGTCGGTCTCGTTCGTTTTGATTTGGGTGACATACATGGGGCCCGCCTCGATCACCGTGACGGGCTGCATGCGCCCTTCTTCGGTGAAGATGTGCGTCATGCCCACCTTTCTGCCTAAAATTCCTGGAAACATCGTTCTTCCTTCGCTTCCTCCGCGCCGCCGCCGTTGTTGGGTGTTGCCCTGAGATCAGGGTCACGCTTGGGACGGATCCGCTATGAAGCGTCTGCGTTCAACGCGACCTGAGATGGTACTCTATTCAGGCTGCGGATTACATGCAGGCGGCCCGTTAGGCGGCCTTGATTTCGATATCGACGCCGCTGGGAAGATCCAACCGCATGAGCGCGTCGATCGTCTTGTTGGTCGGCTCAAGGATATCGATCAGCCGATTATGCGTTCGCAGTTCGAAGTGCTCCATCGACTCCTTGTCGATGTGCGGACCCCGGATGACGCAGAAGCGCCGAATATGCGTGGGAAGCGGGATGGGGCCCTTAATACGAGCTCCGGTGCGGCGCGCGGTTTCGGTGATTTTCTCGGCCGACTGGTCGATAACGCGATGATCGTACGCGCGCAGACGAATGCGAACTTTGATTCCGGACATGTTTGCTTACCTTACGCTCGAAATTTCCGCCGAAGCCGGAGACCCCGTACGCCACCTTCAAGCCCCCACATTATACCGCTCAGGTAAGGTCCCCGCATGATTCTGCCCGTGTTGGCCGCCTGCCTTGGTCAGGCGCAGTTGGTATCCACCGACCTGACCGTGGGAAAGGGCGATACGGTCAAGCCCTACGACTTTGTGACGGTCCAATATCGCGGCACCCTCAACGACGGCAAAGTGTTCGATTCGAGCTACGAGCGGGAGGAACCGTTTGCGTTTCAGGTGAGTGCGGCTCAGGTGATTGCCGGGTGGGATACCGGGGTCGTCGGCATGAAGGTCGGCGGCAAACGCCGCCTGGTCATCCCGCCGGGCCTCGCCTACGGGGACCGGGCCGTCGGCGAAATTCCCGCCAACTCGACGCTGAACTTCGAAATTGAAGTCGTGAAGATCGACCGCGCGAAAGTCGAGATCGTCCGCAAGGGTAGCGGCACGGAGGAAGCGGCGCCCGGCGACCTCGCCGAGGTCCACTACACCGGCACGTTTCCCGATGGGCGCAAGTTCGATAGCAGCCGGGACCCAGGCCGTGAGCCCCTTTCCATCGACTTGCGCCGTCCGCGCTTGATCGCCGGTTTTCTCCAGGGGCTTTCCGGCATGAAGGTGGGTGAGCGGCGAAAGGTGACCATTCCGTTCGGCCTTGCCTACGGCAAAGAGGGCCGCCCGCCGGTGATTCCTCCGGAGGCGACCCTCGTGTTCGATCTGGAACTGGTGAAGCTAACGAAGGCGAAAGCGCGCGCCTAAGCTTACGCGGCGAGGGCCTTGTTAGCCGCCTTGGCGATTCGGCTCTTTCGTCGAGCGGCTTGGTTCTTGTGGATCACGCCGCGCTTGGCCGCCTTGTCCAACGCCTGAACCGCATTCTTCAACGCCGAGGCGATCACCTGCGGATCTTTCTCCGCATTGTTGGCCGCCACGCGCACCTTCTTGATGTGCGTCTTGAGGGCACTCTTGGTGCTGGTATTCACTTCGTTTCGCCGACGGCTGCGGCGGATGTCTTTCTTACTTGCCTTTAGATTTGCCATAGATGCTGGTGGGTGTGCGCGAGAATGTACCCGACTACTTGCGGATGAACTTGCGTTTGCTCTTGTCGAAACCTAGTTCGACCTTCTTGGCGTCGTAGTGCCAAACCGGCGATCCGCTGCGCTGATAAAAGCATTGGTAGCTGCTGAGCAGCGACGCGATGAGCCGGCGCGTGCTCCGGCGAACGACGTTGATCTCGGCCAACAACGTGAGGTAGTCCACGCCTTTGGGCCAGTGCGACATGACCTGAATCAACAGGTCGAGGGTTGATTTGCCCTCGGCCTCCGCACCGATTGCGCGGAGCTCTTCCATCCGTTGCGAATTAATGTTTAACACCGGATCGGGCTGATCGAGCCAGGCGAATTCGAAAACGTTTGGCCGAGAGGTTTTGGTCAAAGTGAAAACGGCGCCGCACTCCACCGGCTGCTCGAACCACCAATCGATCCAGTTGTACAACAGCCTTCCCTCGAGATTGGCCCACACCGAGAGCTCGCGACCGTTCGGATCGACGACCAGGAGCTCCTGGATATCGGGGGCCGCATCAAGGAATCCGGTAGGAATCTGGCACATTGGGAACGTGCCAAGTTCGCGGTGAATCGACTTGAGCACTAGGCGAATCGTGTCGGGAATCTGTTTGGCGGCCGGTTGAATGTCTTCGTCCAAGACATCCATCGCTAGCGGGTGCTGAAGTAGCTTGCGGAGCGAGGAACTCAGACCATCATCCGTCAGCTCCACATCGATGCGCTCGCCTTCTTCGTCCTCCACTTCCGATACGGGAAATTCGAACGGCTCGGGAACCTCCAGAACCATATCTGGGATAGAGCTTGCAGGCCGAAAACGGTCGCCACCCACCCAAACGATTCCCGGAGCGGCGCGCAGGGTTTGAATCATTCCCTGGAGGTCATCGCGGAACGATTTGGAGCCGGGAGTGACTTCGTAAACCTCTTCCAGAAGGCGAATGGCCGGTGTGCTTCCTTCTTTGCTTTGAATGCGCTTGACCAGCTTGGAGATGTCTTCGGGCTTGATCTCTAGCGGTGCGGCGTCCTCGATCTCAAGCGTCGGCGCCAGTTTGTCCGAGAGCTTAACGCCGTGCGACAGCCACTTCTTGGTCTCGCTTTCCGGATAAAGCCAGCCATCGGCCGTGTACACATAACCGGGGGCGCCCAATGCATCGGCCAAAAAAGTACGCGCGTCATAGATGAGATAGGAACGTGGGTCCGCCGAATTCACCGAGCTGAAGGCCACCGCGCCAAGCACCTTAAGTCGGACCGGCGCAAGGGCGGCCAGAGCGTTGGCCACCGCTTCCGGAATTCGCCAATCGATCTCCTTGGTTTTCGCCTTTGCCTCTTCGACTTCTTCCGCGCTCACGCCGTTGAGCCCAAACGCCCGCTCAGGCAGCTCATCCGTCGCTTCGAAACCCCATTCGGAAAGCGCAACTTTGTTGTCCCCGACCAATGTGAACAGCCGATCGAGGCGGAGGATGCGGTGCGCTTGGGACTGCACGGCTTGGGCCTCGCCCGGATGAACCCGCGATGCCTCGGAAACGAGGAGGTCGATGGGCATCGGTCCGCCGAACCGGGAAATAGTTTCGTGCAGCACCGCATGCAGTGGCCGTTCGATCACCAAAAGGCGGCTGGCCGGAACCCAACGGCGTTCCGAATAGGCGAATCGATCGGGATTCGAGGCCAAAAAGGCCTTGACCGTGGCCAAACCCACGCCGTGATCGGCAAGCCTTTCGGCCAGTTCACTCACCTTGACCACCGACTCCATTTCGAAGAGCTTTTCCAGCAGCAGGCGGTCGATAAACTGTCGGGAAATTAGGTCTTCTTTTTTGAGGGTGATTTGCTTGGCCAAAACGTGCGGTTCCTTTCGGGGTCTTGCGGGAAGATGATCTCGCGACCGAGAGCCGGTCGGATCATTCCGCCAAACATCAAGTATGACAGATCGACGCATCGCAACATCGCCAAAGACCGTAATACAGAACGTGGTTCCGCGGTACCGTGCCTTTACGCTGGTCGAGTTGCTGGTCGTAATTGCGATCATCGTGATCTTGGCGGGCCTGCTCTTTCCGGTCTTTGCCCAAGCCAAGGCCAAAGCTAAACAGACCCAGTGCATCAGCAACTTGAAGCAGATCGGATCGGGAATTGCCCTATACATGAACGACCACGACGACGTGTTTCCCCACGCGTTGGACGCCAGCGATCGTTGGGCGCCCGACATTTGGGAGGACCATCCGGAGTTTCAGGAGCGCATTCCGTACATGCCGCTCCTGTGCGAAGTACTTCAGCCCTATCTCAAAAGCCGCGAGATCTTTCACTGCCCAGGGGACTCGGGCACGCGCATGCTGGATAACCACTTCGGTCGCGAATTCGTCACGGCGCCCAACATGTGGTCCGTCTACCAAAGCAGCTACTTCTTCCGCACGGAAATCGCCTTTCAGTACTTCACGCAAACTCGCTTCAAACTGCCGGCCAACGTGAATGTGCTCTTCGATGGGGCGGGCCACTGGCACGGGGATGGGCGCGCGCTGCAGCCGACGGATTCGCCCGAGACCTACTTCCGCTTGCTCGATCGGTACCGCTACAATACGCTGTTCGGTGACTTCCACGCCAAGTCGCTCACTTCCCTGCAGTTGGACGCCGCCTGGGCCACCGAACTCTAGACCGGAGTCGGTACGCGCGTCGGAAGTAGACGGCTGACGCCCGGCTCTTCCATGGTCACCCCCAGCCAAACATCGGCCGCCTCGATCGTGACCATGTTATGGGTGATAACGATGACTTGCATCCGCTGAGCAAATTCGCGAAGGAGCTGCGCGAACCGCTCCACATTCCGACCATCCAGCGGAGCGTCCACCTCGTCGAGCACCACCAGCGGCGACGGCTTGACATCCAGCAACGCGAACAGAAATGCCATCGCGCACAGAGATCGCTCGCCCCCCGATAGTAGCGCCAAGCGTTGGCGGCGCTTGCCGGGCAGCGTCACGGTGATCTCCAGGCCGGAGTCGAGGACCTCATCCGGATCGGTGAGCGAAATCTCGGCCTCTCCACCGTCGAACAACGCGCGAAAGCGCTCGGAAAACGCCTGGTTGACTCGCGTCAAGGTCTCCGTGAATCGTTCGCGAATTGTGCCGTCGAGCTCTTTCAACGTGGATTCCACCTCGGCGATCCCACCCAACACGTCGCGCTGCTGCGTGTCGAGCTCCTCGTACCGCTCCGAGAGTCGGGCGAACGCGTCGATTGCGCCAAGGTTCACCTCGCCCATTCCTTTGATCTCGCGCCGCAATCGAGATTCGGTTGCGGCGGCATCGGCGGGAATGACCACTTCTTGCTCCCGCCGCAGAGCCTCATCCGAGGGGATTCCGTACTCATCGAGCAACCGCTCGGCGGCGTGCGCCCGTCGGGTTTCGGCGCGGACGCGTTGCACTTCGAGCGCCGAGAGCGTTTGGGCCAAAGCCCGAGCTTCCTCGCGTCCGCGTCGAGATCGCTCTCTCGCCTGCTCCAATTCCCTCAGAAGCTCCACCTTGGCCGTTTCGCGTTGCTCGACTTCGGCGCTCGCCTCGGCGATACCTTCTTGCGCCTCCCGTCTCCGATTCTGCGCCGCCGCTTGTTGCGCTTTCCACGCGTTGGCGGAAGCCCCGATATCGTGATTCCGCTGCTCGATCTGCGTCAGCTCCCGCCGTAGCAGCTCTTCGCGCTTGGCCGCCCCGAGCGCGCGATTTGTCTCGGCCAACATCCGCCGCTCAGCCTCCTGAATTCGCAACGATAGTTGCGATGCATCCGCCGAACCTCCGGCGTCATCGGCCAGCAGAGAGTCCCGCATGCGCTCCAGGGCGGAGATGTCGACCGCCATCGGAGCACGTTCCGGAGATTCGCCCAGTTCCGCCAACTCCGCGCGCAACCTGGCTTCGGCCCGTACCGCCGCGCGGTGTTCTTCGCGTATTTTTGCCGCCAGAACTTCCTGGTCTTGGCGTTCCGACTCGGCTTCGGCCAGCGCATGGGCCAACGGCGTGCGATCCGGCGACGGCGTCGCGGGCTCTTGGGTCGCGTCCAGCTCGGCCCGGGCGGCACTAATGCATTCCGCCAATTCGCGGACCTCCGCTTCGCGCTGGATCCAGCCGGTTCCGGATCGGCCCGTCTGCCCGCCGGTCACCGATCCGGAGGCATGCTGCACTTCGCCGGAGAGCGTCACCAACCGACTCCAGCCCGGGCTCTTGGCCAACCGGAGCGCCACGTCGAGGTCGTGGACAATCACGACCCGACCTAGAAGAGACTCAATAACCGGGCGGAATCCATTGCGCGCCTTGACCGCGTCGGCCGCTCGACCGATCACGCCGTCTTCACGCAATACGGCGGCCAGCTCCGGCCCTACGCGGTTGGGTCGCATCAACCGGATAG
>Ga0224722_1002253_pt1 | contig 10310 bp, 10 predicted proteins | sample Balambano_FR1_Me_FD_161646 | JGI IMG/M metagenome (GOLD analysis project Ga0224722, IMG submission 161646) | Freshwater sediment microbial communities from Lake Towuti, South Sulawesi, Indonesia - Balambano_FR1_MetaG | ecosystem: Environmental > Aquatic > Freshwater > Lake > Sediment | place...
GCCGCGGCCACAGCCGTTTCGCCGCCCGGCCCCGCGGCGGCGGGAGCCGGTTGCGGGAACCTCGTGGCCCGGGTCTCGGTCGCCTCGATCTGACGCGATCGGGCCCTAGTCGCCGCCCGCACCGGGCGGCGCGGCGTCGAAGGTCGTGCGGGAGAGGCGGAGCGTCTCGGCGAATGCCACACCGTAGGGGGCGCCCTTGCGCGCCCCCGCGCGGGCCATCATCGCCGCGACCAGCGGCGCGGGGTCCGCAGCGGCCGCGTCGAGCGTCGCGCTGTCGGCCTGTGCCGTGCGGGCCTGCAACCGGTGCTGCCGCAGGATGTTCGCGAGCATCGTCGGATGCGCCAGGATCGCCTCGACCTGCCGGCCGAGCGTGCCCTCGACGTCGAACACATGCGTGACGCCTACGACCGAGCGGCCGAAATACCAGCGTTCGTAGACCCCGTGGAGGCCAAGGCCCTCGGCCAGATGCTCGGGGTGGTGCTTGTCGAACTGCGCGCACCAGAAGGCCTCGTCCACCGCCTCGGCCAGCACCTTGTGGTCGAGGTTGTCCTCGTGGAACATCGAATCCGGGTCGAAGGTCACAAGGCCGTAGGGGCGCAGCCGGCGGATGGCATGGATGATCCGCTCCCTGAGCGCGACGCGCGAGGCGTCCCCGAGGCAGTCGGTCGGCCAGCCGAGATCTTCGGTCGCGGCGATCCCGAGGCGGGCGGCGGCGGCGCGGAACTCGGCCGCGTTCCGCGCGACCGTTTCGGCAGGGTCGAGCGCGACGGAATCCTTCGCGTCGTCGGTCACCCGCAGGCAATGGACAGACCAGCCGGCATCCGCCCACATCGCGACGACGCCGCCGATGAAGAACGCCGGGTCGTCGGCATGCGCCACGACAAGCAGCAGCATCCGGCCGCCGCCCGGCGGGATGTCAGCGGCCCGCACGATCCGCGGCGCTGCCGTGACGGCGGGCGGGCCGGCGGCCACCTCAGCTGAGCCCGCTCGAGGCGGCGATGCCGATCAGGTAGGTGCGGGTCACGGCCTCGGCCCGCGCCTCGTCCCGGGTCGAGATCGCGTCGTAGATCGCGAAGAGCTGATCATAGGAGTGCCGCCGCACGATCTCGGCCACCGCCCCGGTCTCGCGGTGCCCGTCGAACTTGTGGTCCTGCCGGGCCTGCAGGATCTGGTCGAAGGTCCGCAGCAGGAAGCTGTTGCCCGATGCCACGTAATAGGCACGCGCGAACAGATAGAGGCGCGACTTGTAGGCGATCCACGACCCCGACGACCGCACCGCCTCGAGCGCCGCGCGGAGGTCGGCGAGCTGGTCGCCGGAGATGTTCCGCGCGGCGAGGGCGGCGACGCCCGGCTCGAGGATCAGCCGCGCCTCGATGGTCTCGATGAAGGAATGGACGTGCCGCGCGTGCACATCCACGTCGGCGTCGAGTCGCTCGATGATCTGCGGCGCGGAGTCCGACAGGTAGGTGCCACTGCCGACCCGGCGCGAGACGAGCCCGGCCTCCTGCAGGATCAGCATGGCGTCGCGGATCTGCTGGCGCGACGTGCCGTAGTGCGCTGCGAGCTGCCGTTCGTTCGGCAGCTGGCGGCCCGGGGCGAACGTGCCGCTCCGGACGAGCTCCATCAGGTCGGCGTGGATCTGCGCGACGGTCATCTGGCCCTTGGTCTCGGGCGGCCGGTCCGCGGGCAGGGCTTCGGCCGTCGCGCGGAGCATGGATTTCATGACCGATGCGCATAGGCCGCGTCGAGACGGCGGCGAAGGTCGGCAAGGAAGCCCGGCGTGATCTCGGCGTCATGGGCGATCGAATGCCAGAGCGGCTGGCTGCGGACATAGCGGCGCATCGTCATCAGGCCCTCCTCCACCTCGTCCCATCGCAGCCCCATGGCTTCGGGACGGATGTCCAACCCGATCCGCGCGATCACGTCAAGCATCTCGTCCGACCGCGACTCGTGCAGCATCGAGCCGACCACGATGCCAAGGCCGACCGGCTGGCCGTGCAGGAACTTCCGCCCGGTGAGCTTCTCGAGCGTGTAGAACAGGAAATGGTCGGTCCCCTCGATGTGGCGCGGGCACCAGCCGGCGCCGTGGAACGACGTGCCCCATTGCAGCCCGTCGACCAGTGTCGCGATCCCGCGGTCGCTGAGCGTCCGGATCTCGTCGGCATGCGCGACCACGGCCTCGACCTTGGCCAGCGACTGCGCGGCAAGCGCCGCGTCCCAAGGCCATTTCGGCTCGCCGAGACCGCGGTCGTGGGCATAGCGCCAGTCGAGGATTCCGGTATGGAAGCAGAGGATGTCGCCGATGCCCGACCAGTTGAGCCGGGCCGGCGCCGCCCGGAGGACGTCGAAGTCAATGTAGACGCATTCCGGCACGGCGTAGCCGCGGTACATCACCCGCCCGTTCTCACGCACGCCCGCGCGCTGCCCGTAGACCGCGTTGACGCTGAGCGCGGTCGGCATCTGAAACAGCGGCAGGTTCCGGCGCCAGGCGAAGAACTTGGCGACGTCGAGCGCCTGTCCGCCGCCGAGCCCGACGATGGCCCGGATCTCGCCCAGCCCCGCGAGGTCCCGCTCGAGGTCGGCGAGCTCGATCGAGCCGGTGAAATAGGGCCGGCAGTCCGCGCCCGCGAAGTCCTGGGCGAAAAGCGGCCAGAGGTCGTCCATCGTGACCACGAGAAAGGGATGGTTCACGAAATGGCGGAACTCGGCGGCGAGACCCCGGCCGAACACGGTCGGAAATCCGTAAGGCAACTGGGCGTGGACGTGCATGCGTGCTCCTCAGAAGGTTGTGGTGGCGCCGCGAGCGCGGGCGACGATCCGCCCCGCGCTGCCGTCGCGGGGGCCGACGCGCAGGACGCCGAAGGCGCCCGCGGGTCCGGTCCGTCCGGGACCGGAGCGTCGTTGCAGGCGACCGCGGGTCGGGCCCGGTCGCCCGCGCACCGCGCCCGCCGCGGGGATCGCTCGGGATTGACCCGTCGCTTTCATAGGTCCTGACCGGGGAAAGGCGCCGCGCCGCGCCGGCGCTTGATCTCGCTCCACGACAGGCGGCAGCCGTCGGACGCGCCGCGGGCCGCATCGAGCGTTGTCCGGATCGCGTGCGCCACCGTCTCGGCCTCGGCGTCGGTCAGGTTGCACGGATCGAGGTACAGCCGCTGCTGCTCGGCCAGATCGTCCCGCACGGCGATGTGCGGCGGCCCCTCCAGCAGCCGCGCGGCCAGTTCCCAGGCGAACAGGCCCGCGCGCGGCGGGTCGAGGCGAAGCTCAAGGCGGGTGATCGGGTTGCCGGTCCAGTCGTCGTGGCGCGACACCGCCAGTCCGGGCAGATCGCCCAAGGCGCGGGTCCAGCCCGCGACGATCGCCTCTTCCCGGTGCCGCGCGCCCGCGTGGTCGCGCACGGACCACGCCGCGAGCGCTGCTACGACGCCGAGGATGCCCTCCTTGCCGATCTTCATCGTCCGCCCGATGCCGCGGCTCTGGAGCGCGATCGCGCGGATCATGGCGGCGCGGCCCGCGACGATGCCGCTGGTCGGCCCGCCGAGGAACTTGTGACCGGAATGGATCACCGCGTCCGCGCCGAGCGCCACCGGCCCGGTCAGGTCATACTCGCTCGCCATGTCCACGATGACGGGCACGCCCTGCCGCGCGCAGCGCTCGACGACGAGGTCGAGCGGCAGTTCGCCTTCGCGAACGGTATGGTGCGAGACGATGTGGACCACCGCCGCAAGCCCCGACGCGAGTGCCGCGTCAAGGTGATAGGTCTCGCACAGCGCCGCCGTGCCGAGCGGCACGACCTCGGCGCCCGACAGCGCGATCCCCTGCGGCACCGGGGCCCCGTAATTCACCATGTGCCCCATCTGGACGGCGATCCGCCGTGCGCGGCCCCCGGTCGCGGGCAGGGCCTCGATCGCCGCGAGGTCGTCGCCGGTGATCGCCGCGGCACAGGCGAGCGTCAGCGCCGCAGCGCTTGAGCCGGTCACGACGCCGGCTTCCGCGCCGGTGGCACGGGCGATCTCGCGGCTGGCGAGGCGCTGCAGGTCCTCGATGCGCACGAATCGGCGCGAGATTGCGGCCATCTCCTCCATCACCTCGGGCAGGATCCGCGAGGCGCCGATCGAGGTCATCGTGCCGGCGGCGTTGATCACCTCGCCGAGCCCCCATCGCGCCAGCACGTCGGTCATCGCGTCACCCCTTCACCGCGCCGCTCGCGAGGCCGCTGACGAGCTTGCGCTGCGCCAGCACCGTGACCAGGGCGATCGGCAGGATGGCCAGTGTGCTCGCGGCGGCCATGGGCCCCCAGTCGAGGTTCCGCGCCGAGATGAAACCGGCGATGAAGACCGGCAGGGTCTTCGCGTCGTTGCCGGCGAGCATCACCGGAATCAGGAACTCGTTCCATGTCAGCAATGCCACGAAGATCGTGGTCGCGGCCATCCCCGGCAGGATCAGCGGAAGCACGACGAACCACAGGATGGCGGTGCGCGAGGCGCCGTCCACGGCGGCGCTTTCTTCCAGCGCCGGCGGCACCTGCGCCACGAACGAGGTCATCAGCCAGGTCGCGAAGGGAATGTTGACGGCCGCATACATGAACACGAGCATCAGATGGCTGTCGTAGAGGCCGAGCCGCGAGATGATCTGGAACAGCGGCACCATCACCACGATCGTCGGGACCGCCCGCGTCAAGATCAGTCCGACCTCGAGCGCGCCGCGGCTGCGGAACCGGGGCGAGCGGGCGAGCGCATAGGCCGCAAGCGTGCTCACCGCGACGCAGAGCGCCGTCGCGGCGGCCGTGATGACGATCGAGTTCAGGAAGATCTGGCCAAACCCGCGGGTGGCGAGGATCGCCTCGTAGTTCTTCAGGGTCGGCGCAAAGTCGAACAAGCGCGGCGGCAGCGCGAAGGTGTCGGCTCGTTGCTTGACCGATGTCGAGATCGTCCAGAACAGCGGAAAGAGCGCGGCGAAGGCGGCGAGCCCGAGGGCGGCATAGCTTGCCGCGATGCCGCAGGCGGCGGCGATCCTGCGGCCGCCCGCCGTCATGCCGACCGCCCCACGCGGCGCCACAGCACGTAGATCGGCAGCACCATGATCGTCAGAAGGATGCCGAGCGCCGCCGCCCGGGACGTCTGGAAGAAGATGAAGCCGGTGTTGTAGGTGAGAAGCCCCAGCGTCTGCGTCGCGGTGCCGGGCCCGCCGCGCTGCGTCACGATGAAGATGATGTCGAACAGCTTCACGACATCGACCACCCGGATCATCACCACGACCAGGATCACCGGGACCAGCGACGGCAGGGTGATATGAAGGAAGATCGATAAGGGTCCCGCTCCGTCGATCGCGGCGGCTTCGGCGGGTCCCTTCGGCAGGCTCGCGAGCGCGGCGAGGACCATCAGCATGACGAACGGGATCGACTGCCATGAATCGACGATCACGACGGCGAAGCGCGCCGGCCATCGCGACCCGAGCCAGTTGGGCGGGTCGGTCAGGATGCCGCCGAGCACCCAGTTGATGATTCCGAAATCGGTGTCGAACATGAACCGCCACATCAGCCCGACGGCGACCGGCGTGAGCAGCATCGGCACGATGATCGCCGTGCGGAACAGTTGCGTGCCGCGCAGGTTCCGGTGCAACAGCAGCGCCAGTCCGATCCCGATCGGCAGCTGGACGGCCAGCCCTGCGACCATCAGGAAAAGCGTCGTCGTGATCGCTTCCCAGAATCGCGGATCGGCCAGCGCCGCCGCATAGTTCTCGAGCCCGATGAACCGCGGCGCAACGAAGCTCCCGAGCGTTTCGTTGCGGAACGAGAGATAGACCGCACCAAGGATCGGAACGGCGAAGACCAGAAGCAGGAAGACCCAGGTCGGCACGACCAGAAGCTCGGCCAGCCGCCGCGTCTCGCGCTCGACGCTGCCGGAGGGTCTCATTCCCGTCGTCCCGGCCTGCAGCACGGGCCGGCCGGGGCGCCCTGGCGCGCCGGCCGGGTTGCGGAGCGCGGCGTCAGTTCGCGCGCTCCTGTGCCAGGATCGGGCGCATCGTCTCGTTCAGCGCGTCCAGCCCGGCCTGCACCTCCACCTCGCCGTTCAGGATCGGCGGCAGCGCGTCGAGGATCGCCTTTTCCAGTTCCGGCCAGACGCGGAGCTGCGGATACCGCTCGATCCGGCTCGTCGCCGGGATGTCGAGCAGCGGCAGATAGGGGTGGATCGCCAGCAGGTCGGCATTGCCAAGGACCGACTTCCGCCCGATCGCGGCGGCGCCGGCCTTGAGGTAGTCGGCCGCATTGTCCTTGCCGAGCACGAATTCAAGGAACTGCCAGGCCGCGTCAGGGTTCGGCGCATCCGACGGGATGCCGATGTTCCAGCCGGCGAGATGGGTGATGTCGGTCGTCCCCATCGGCATCTTCGCGGTGCCGATCTTGCCCACGAAGGCGCTGTTGGCGGGATCGAGCGCCACGCCCCAATAGCCGGAATACTGGATCATCTGGCCGATGTCCTGGCTCAGGAACTTGTTGGTGGTGTCGTCGCCCGAGGCGGAAATGCCGCCCTCCGGCCCGTAGGCGAGCAGGTCCTTGAACAGGGTGACCCCGGCGACGGCCTCGGGGGTGTTGACCGTCGGGTTCAGATCGGCGTCGTAAAGCTGGCCGCCGAAGCTCCAGATGAAGGTCATGAACCACCAGGAGGCGTTCGGCCCCCAGCCGAGGATGTTGCCGTCGCCCCGCCCCGCCTCTTCGATGGCGCGGGCATTGGCGAGGTAGTCGTCCCAGGTCGCGGGCACCGACAGACCCAGCTCGTCGAAGATGTCGGTGCGATACCACAGGATCATCGGTTCGGTGGACAGCACCAGGCCGAGCGTGCGGCCGTCATACTTCCCGTATTCCTGCGAGCCTTCTGAGAAATCGGCGATGTCGTAGGCGGCCGAGGCCGCGATGTAGTCGTCGAGCGGGCGCATCGTCCCGGCCGCACCGAACGGCGCCAGGAAGGTGTTGTCAAACTGTGCGACATCGTATTGCGCCTGTCCGAGTTGGACCGACAGCAGCAGTTTCTGGTGCGCCTCGCCATAGGGTGTCTCGGTCACGTTCACCCTGATGCCGGTCTCGGCTTCGAACGCCGGAATGAAGGACTGGATGGCGGTCGAGGACGGGCTCGGGATCAGGTAGAGGTTCAGCTCCTGCGCCAGGGCACCGGAGGCGAGCAGCACGCCGAAGGCGCTGGCGGACAGAAGTCTTCCTGTTGGGGTCATTGTCTTTTCTCCATGAGCGCTGGTCGGCGCGGGCAGGTGCGCCGAGGCAGGGCCGTCTGTCGGAGACGGCGGGCCAGCGGTGCTGGCCCGTCCTGATGAAGCGAAGAATGATCAACCAAAGTCAACCATTTTCGGGGGATCCGTGCCCCAAAAGGCGGCGATATCGGGGCGGCCGGCGCCGGCCGATCCGCGGCCGCCGTTGACATGCCCGCAATGGTCTACCAAAGTGCCGTGGCACGACCAATGGCGGCGGGGCGGATCATCTCGGATGGCAACGCTGGAACTCCGACAGGCGACCAAGTCCTACGGCAGCGTGCAGGTGATCCACGGCGTGGATCTGGCCGTCGAGGACCGGGAATTCGTGGTTCTGGTCGGCCCGTCGGGATGCGGCAAAAGCACCATCCTGCGGATGATCGCGGGGCTCGAGGACATGACCTCGGGCGAACTTCTGATCGGCGGGCAGCGCATGAACGACGTGCCGACCCGCCACCGCAACCTCGCCATGGTGTTCCAGGACTACGCGCTCTATCCCCACATGACCGTGGCGGCGAACCTCGGCTTCGGGCTGCGGATGCACGGGGAGCCGGCCGGCGCGCGGACGGCCCGGGTGCAGGAGGTGGCGGAGCTTCTGCAGCTTGGCCCCTACCTCGACCGGAAGCCCCGCGCCCTGTCGGGCGGCCAGCGCCAGCGCGTGGCGATGGGGCGGGCCCTGGCACGCTCGGCTGAGCTTTTCCTGTTCGACGAGCCGCTCTCCAACCTCGACGCGAAGCTCCGGATCGAGGTTCGCACCCAGATCAAGCTGCTGCACCGCTCGCTCGGCATGACGAGCGTGTTCGTCACGCATGACCAGATCGAGGCGATGACGCTCGCGGACCGCATTGTCTGCCTCGACGGTGGGCGGATCGCGCAGGTCGGCGCGCCGGACGAGCTTTACAACCGCCCCGCCACCGTGTTCGTCGCAAGCTTCATCGGCTCGCCGCAGATCAACCTGTTTCCGGGCGAGCTTGCGGCCGTGGACGGCGCGCCCGTCCTGCGGCTTGCGGACGGGCAGCAGGTTCCCCTGCCGGAAGGCAGGGCGCGGGGCCTCTCGCCCGGGCCGGTGATCGCGGGCCTCCGCCCCGAGGACCTGACCGACGAAACCCGCCTTCCCGGACATGCGTCGCCCCGGCCGCTGGAGTTCGAGACGATCTTGGGCGAGACGGTCGGGTCGGACCTGATGCTGATCGGTCGTGTTGGCGGCGTGCAGGCGACCGCGCGCTGCTCGCCGGGGCTGGCGGCGCTGCCGGGCGCGCGCATCGCGCTGAACGCGGACGCGGCACGGCTGCACTTCTTCTCGCCCGAAAGCCGGCAGCGGCTATGACGGGCCCAGGCGGAACGTCCCTGCCCCACGCGTCGATCGCCGCCTTCCCGACGGTGTTCGGCCGCGATCTGGTGGCCGAGATCCCGAACTTCGTCGCCGCGCCCTATCTGGTCGTGACGATGCCGGATCTTTGGCCGCTGTTCGCGGGCAAACTGCCGCCGGACACGCCGGTGCACTTTGTCGAGACGCTGGAGCGGGCGGAGCTGGAGGCGGAGGTGCGCCGGCTCGGCACCTGTGCCGCGATCGTCGGGCTGGGCGGCGGGCAGGCGATCGACTGCGCGAAGTACTTCGCCTGGCGGCGGAACCTGCCGCTCCACCAGTTTCCGACCTCGCTGTCTGTCGATGCGATGTACGGCCACCGGGCCGGTGTGCGGGAAAACGGCATCGTCCGCTATGTCGGCTGGGCGCGTCCGGAAACGGTCTACTGGGACCTCGACATCCTCGCCGCCGCGCCGCCCCACATCAACCGGGCCGGCATCGGCGATGTCTTCTGCTTCTTCACCGGGGTGTGGGACTGGGAATTCGCGCGCGACCGCGGACGGTGCGAGCCGCGATGGCCCTACGACGCCGGCCTCGCCGCGGCCTCGCTGGCCTGTGCCGAGGCCGCCCTCGCGGGGCAGGATGCGATCCGCGACCTGACGCCCGAAGGCATGGCGCTGATGGTCAGGGCGTTCAAGTGGGGCGGCGCGTCCTTCCATGGCGCGGGCTGGTGTCCGCGCCACATCGAAGGCGTGGAGCATTACGTCTTCTACGCGCTCGAGGCGATGACCGGGCGGAAGTTCCTGCATGGCCGGGCCGTCTGCCTCGGGATCGTTGCGGGCGCCCTGATGCACGCGCGCCGGGCCGACGACTTGACCCGGGCGATCCGCAACATCGGCGTCGACATGCGGCCCGCGACGATGGGATTATCGTGGGACGACGTGGCCGATGCGCTCGGCGCGCTGCCAGCCTTCGTGCGCGCGCAGGGGCTGCCCTATGGCATCGCCCATGAGCATCGCGCGGGCCGAGCCTTCCTCGACGAGCTGCGCGACCGCGTCGAAGGGGCGGCCGCGGATGGCTGAGATCGAATGGCGCCTCCGGTCGCTCGGCGTGACGCTGCCGGACCCGCCGCAACCGATCGGACGGTTCCGCCACGGCCGCGTCGAGGGCAATCTGCTGTTCCTTTCAGGCCAGGGGCCGCTTCTCGAGGATGGGCGGCTCGCGGTCGGAAAGGTGGGCCGAGGCGTGACCGCCGCCGCCGCCCGTGAACATGCCCGGCGCACGGGCCTCGTGCTGCTCGCCGCGATCCGCGCCGAACTCGGCTCGCTCGATGCCGTGAAGGGGCCGGTCAAGCTGCTCGGCTTTGTCAACTGCACCGAGGACTTCGACCTCCATGCGCATGTCATCGACGGCTGCTCGGAACTTTTTCACGAGGTTTTCGGCGATCACGGGGCGCATGCACGAAGTGCGATCGGCGTGTCGTCGCTGCCGGGGGGCATCACCGTCGAGATCGAGGCGATCGTCGGCCTGCATGGCGACACGGGGCCGCGGGGCGACCAGCGATTGCGCGCCCCGGCCCCGCGGTCCGGCCGCGGGGCGTCCTGATCGGGGCGGCACCGTTTCGCCGGCGCGCCGACCCGGGCCGGACATCCCCGCGGCGGCCGGCAGGCTGCCCGGCGGAGCATGCCGCTTCGGCCCGCCTACCGGCGCGCCTCCGACCGTGCCCGCGCCCATCGTCGGTCGCCGG
>Ga0224722_1002254_pt1 | contig 10309 bp, 7 predicted proteins | sample Balambano_FR1_Me_FD_161646 | JGI IMG/M metagenome (GOLD analysis project Ga0224722, IMG submission 161646) | Freshwater sediment microbial communities from Lake Towuti, South Sulawesi, Indonesia - Balambano_FR1_MetaG | ecosystem: Environmental > Aquatic > Freshwater > Lake > Sediment | place...
GATTCATACTGCGTATGACGAACAGAACTGCCAGCAAAACGACCGCCCCCACCAGACCTGCAATCAGCCACGTATCCACACGGCGGCGCGGCGGGGCTGGTTCGGTAATCGGATAACGCGCCGCGACCTCGCCCGGAACCGGAACGCCCGTCTGTGCCAGCGGTACGCTGCCTTTTGACGGCGTCTTGAGCGCGTCACTTTGCGTTGAGCTTGAACCTGATGGTCCCACATAGCGAACGAGCTTATCATCCTGCACCTTTTCGAGCGATACCAGCAGGCTGTGGCGCGACTGAGTATCAAACGGCGAAGCCGCTGACTGGCGCAAGCCATCTTCCAGTGAAGTGAGCATCGCCGTTGCGGTGGGGAAGCGATCTTCAGGGTCTTTCGCCAGCGCACGAAGCAGCGTTCCTTCAACGCCGGGCGGGAGATTCGGGTTAAATGTGGTCGGCATGAACGGTGCGGTGCTGACATGATCGTGCAGCATCGAATAGGTGGTGTCGCTGTCAAATGGTAACCTGCCGACCACCAGTTCGTATAAGACCACGCCGAGCGAATACAGATCGGAACGGGCGTCGAGTTCGCGTTTGCCCGTCGCCTGTTCAGGGGACATATACGCGGGTGTGCCGATCAACATTCCCTGGCTGAGCGAACTGCCACTGTCCTGCACGGTACGCGCCAAGCCAAAATCCGCCAGATACGGCGTGATTTGCTGATCGAGCATGATATTGGATGGTTTAATATCTCGATGTAACACACCCTGCTGGTGCGCGAAATCCAGTGCGCTGCTGATCGCCTTCATGACGAGGACAATATCGGGCAGTTCAAGCGGACCTTCAGCCAGCGCCTCTTTGAGCGACATGCCCTCGATGTACTTCATGACCAGGTAAGGCTTGCCCTCATACTCATCGTAATCGTATACGGGCAGGATGTTCGGGTGTTCGAGGCGGGCAACTAACTGCGCTTCACGCTCAAAGCGGGCGATGAACTGGGCATCGTTGAGATACTGCTGGTGAATCATTTTCAGGGCTACATACCGGTTGAGTCTGGCGTGATAAGCGCGGTAAACCGTCGCCATGCCGCCCTGACCAACCAGGTTGAGAATGCGATAATTGCCAACAATCTGTTCTTCGTTGACCGCCATGATGCTGTCCTGCCCAGAGAAACGCTGCTATTGTGATTATATGGGCGAATGTATGCGCTACGAGTTAAGAAACGAACACACTCATTCCGTACATGAAAAGGGCGACTCAATGAGTCGCCCGGAAAAGATGTCAGGACAAGTCTGTTAGATCAATGCGTCGCGGCTGGTGGGCTGTACCAGTGCGTTCGCGGGGTGAAAACTCTGAAAATTATTGTTGCCAGACCATAAAAAGAAGTGATAAAGCGGATAAAGGGACGACATGCGGCTGATGATTTCGCTGAGAATGCACGTCGTATTGAGGGCGGGGTCATCCAGTTCAAACCATACCCCAACCCGCATCCAGTCCTGCCCATCCCAGAAGGTACTCATCAACTCGTCGAACGCGCTGGCGCGAGCAAGCTGACGATTGGTCAGGTGCAGGTCTTCATTCAGGTGAATACCATCCCAGAAACCGAAATGGAATGTCCCACTCATCCGCGCCAGATGGCTTCGCAGTGTCTCACGGTGACGACTGAGGGAGAGTTTGCCAACGAGATTGCGCTGATCCCACCATGCTGAAGGCGGCACAACCAGTTCGACTGCTGCGTGATCCGTCGTCAGGCGAAATTCAAGGATTGGATGACGTCGCCAATCAAGTGTAGCCGACGCGCCGACACCGTCCCGCCCCATCAGCCGTTCGACTAACTGCGCCTGTTCTTTTGAGCGCAAATACGGTAGGCTCACCCCATAAACAGGGGCGGCACTGGCGGCAGAGCGACCCAGAATAAGCTGAGGTTTTTCCCAGTGTGGATGAATGTCCCAGCTAAGGTCGCGCATCCGTCGGGTGAGCGCGTTGTGGAGTTCGGCGCACTTTTCGAGGGTCGGGCGCTGCTCCTCAAGGGTGGCGGCGGATAATGCAGCGGTATCGTCTTCAGTAAAATAAAGTGCGGTCATAGTTGCCCCCACAGCAGCGGTCACACAAACCAGATCGAAACGATACCCTTTATCCTATTCACCCTTTGAAAAAAGGCTAGAGGCGCAGGGCAAAATTTATACAAATTTCATGAAGTCTCGATCCAAAATCACCCAAGCTATTATAAAACGACATCCAAAGTTATTAACATCACCGGAAAAGGATATTATTGATGACCGCATCAATCAGCAAGCAGGATGTTTACGAGTATCACAACAACGGGCGACCCGGCAAAATTGAAGTCATTCCCAGCAAACCGCTGCGAACCCAGCGCGATCTGTCGCTTGCGTATACGCCCGGTGTCGCTGAAGCTGTCCATGAAATAGAGCATCGTACTGTCGCCGCATACGAACTGACCGCCAAAGCCAATCTCGTCGGCGTGATCAGCAACGGGTCGGCGATTCTGGGGCTGGGCAATCTGGGTCCGCTTGCCTCAAAACCGGTGATGGAGGGCAAAGGCGTGCTGTTCAAGCGCTTCGCCGATATTGATGTGTTCGATATTGAAATTGACGCGACAACGGTTGATGAGGTGGTCGCCGTCGTCAAAGCGCTCGCGCCGACATTTGGCGGCATCAATCTCGAAGACATTAAATCGCCGGAATGTTTCGAGATCGAAACGCGCCTGCGCGATATGCTCGATATTCCCGTGTTTCATGATGATCAGCACGGCACGGCGATCATCAGCGGCGCGGCGCTGCTCAATGCCTGTGAGGTCATAGGCAAGCGGCTGGATGAAATGACCATTGTCATCAGCGGTGCGGGAGCAGCCGCCATCGCCACCGCCGAATTTTATGTGCAGTTGGGCGTCAAGCGGGAACATATCACGCTTACTGATCTCTATGGGGTGGTCTATCCTGAGCGAAACGAGGATATGGATCGCTACAAGGCGGCGTTCGCGGCAGGGAAAAGCCCCGGCACGTTGAATGATGTGATCGGCGGCGCGGATATGTTTCTCGGCTTAAGTGCCAAAGATGTGCTGAAGCCGGAAATGGTCAAGCGAATGGCGGAAGACCCGATCATCTTCGCACTGGCGAATCCGACACCGGAGATCATGCCCGAAATCGCCCGTGAAGCCCGTAAAGATGCCATTATCGCCACCGGACGCAGCGACTATGCGAATCAGGTCAACAACGTCTTGGGCTTTCCGTTCATCTTTCGCGGGGCGCTCGATGTATATGCCCGCCATATCAATGAGGAAATGAAACTGGCTGCCAGCCACGCGCTGGCGGCGCTGGCGCACGAGGATGTGCCTGACGGTGTGTTATCGGCTTACGGGCTGGACGCGCTGCGGTTCGGGCGAGACTATCTGATCCCCAAACCGTTTGATCCGCGTGTGCTGCGCTATGTCGCCCCTGCCGTCGCGCAGGCAGCAATGGACAGCGGCGTGGCGCGGCGGCAGCTTGATCTGGCGGCGTATCGGGAAGAGCTGATCAGCCGACAGGGTGTCGGGCAGTTAGTCCGCAACCGCATCGTCAGCAAGGCGAAGTCGGGTCCAACCAAGCGTGTTGTCTACGCCGAGGGCGAGGAGCAGAAGGTCATACGTGCCGCCGCGCTGGTGCAGGATGAAGGGATGGCAACGCCGATTCTGCTGGGGCGAAAACCGCTGATCGAGCAGCGAATTGAGGAACTTGGTTTACGCTTTCAGCCGCCCGTCGAGATTATTGATCCGTATGACGACCGCTGGCGCAACCGCTATCAAACCGTGCTTCACGACATGCGCCAGCGGCGCGGCGTGACGCTTGCCCGCGCCCGCGCCATGCTGCGTGATCGCAACTATTTCGGTCCGATGATGCTACACGAGGGCGACGCCGACGCCTTCATCAGCGGCTTGACCTATGAATACCCTGATGTGGTGCGCCCTGCCCTGCAACTGTTTCACACACGCCCCGGCGCTTTACGTGCCAGCGGGGTGTATCTGGTCATCCTCAAAGGGCGGGTATATCTATTCACCGATGCCACGGTGAACATTGACCCGGACGCGGCGACGCTGTGCGAGATCGCGATCCTCGCGGCCGATTTTGCCCGCACACTCGAAATTGAGCCGAACGTCGCTATGCTCTCGTTCTCGAATTTTGGCAGTACCCCGCACCCGGACTCATTCAAAGTCCGTGAGGCGGTGGAGCGCGTCCGGCACAAGCGCCCGGATATTCAGATTGACGGTGAGATGCAGGCGGATGTCGCCGTAGTGCCGGAACTGATCGAGAGCCGCTACCCGTTCAGCCGCGTCAAGGACGCGAATGTGCTGGTTTTCCCCGACCTGGGTTCGGCGAACGTCGCTTATAAGCTGCTGGCGCGGCTCGGCGGCGCGGAGACAATTGGACCCATCCTGCTAGGCGTCGGCGCACCCATCCACGTCTTGCAGGCGGGTGATGATGTCGAGGCGATTGTCGCCATGACCGCCGTTGCCGTGATGGACGCACAAAGCCGGGAGTAACGCTGTGCCAACCTTCGCCGATCTCCTCGCCGCCATGCCGTTTTCCTGCACTGTTACAGGTGATGACAACACGGCAATATCCTCGCCCGTCGAAGAAAACAGCGGGCTGATCGAGCGCGGGGGCGTGTTCGTGGCGCGGCGCGGCTTATCCAGTGATGGACATGCCTATATTCGCCATGCGATTGAGCGCGGCGCGGCGGCAGTCGTCGGCGAGGATGATTTGACCGATCTGCCTGTGCCATACGCCCGTGTCGAAAATGCCGCTGAAGCATTGGGTTATCTGGCGGCGGCGTATCACGATTTTCCGTCGCGCAAGCTGATCGTCGTCGGCGTGACAGGGACGGACGGAAAAACGACGACCTGTACGCTGATTCACAGCATTTTGCAGGTCGCCAGCGGTGGCAGGGCGGGCTTGATCAGCACGATCAGCGCCGAAACGGGCGACGCCTCGCTGGATACAGGCTTTCACGTTACGACGCCGGGCGCCCCGCAAATTCAGGCGCTTCTGGCGCGGATGAGCGCCAACGGTTTGCAGTATGCGGTGATTGAAATGACCAGTCACGGGCTGGCGCAGGGGCGGCTGAACGGTATCGCTGTGGATGTCGCGGTCTTCACTAATATCACGCATGAACACCTCGATTATCACGGCAGTTTTGAGGCGTATCGCGCCGCCAAAGCGCGGCTGCTTGATCTTGTGTTCATTCCCGGTCATCGCGGAGGCAAAATCATCACGCCATTCACCAATCGCGGCGCGGTGCTGAACGCCGATGATCCGAATGTGGAATACTTGATCGAACGGTGCGAGGCGAAAAATCTGCGCTATAAATGTTATGGTGTTCAGGAACGGTACTACACGCTTCGAGAAGGGGACTTGAAGGCAACGGACATTCAGCACGGCGCACAATGGCTGGAATTTAACACCATGCCGCTGGGTAAAGGCCCCAGCTATGCCTATATCCGAACAGCGCTCGCCGGGTCTTTCAACATCTCCAATATCCTCGCCGCCTGTACCGCCGCCTGGAAAATGCAGCTGAACTACGCGGCAGTTCAGCAGGGTGTTGAGAATGTGCGGGCGATTTCCGGACGAATGGAACGCATTGATGAAGGACAGGACTATCTCGCGCTGGTGGACTTCGCCCACACGCCGAACGCGCTGAAAAACGCGCTTGAAGCCGCCCGCCAAATGACGGGAGAAAACGGGCGCGTGTTCGCCGTTTTCGGCAGCGCGGGCTTACGGGATCGAGAGAAACGTAAACTCATGGCGGAAACGTCTATCCAACTGGCGGACTGTACAATACTGACCGCCGAGGACCCGCGCACGGAGTCGCTCGATGATATTCTGGAGACGATGGCGCAGGCGGCACGAGAAGCGGGCGGAATCGAAGGCGAAACGTTCATCCGTGTGCGGGATCGCGGCGAAGCGATGTATCGCGCCTGCCAGATGGCGCGGACAGGTGATGTCGTGATCGCCTGTGGCAAGGGACATGAGCAGAGCATGGCATTCGGCACAACCGAGTATGCGTGGGATGATCGCAACGCGCTCCGCGCTGCGATAAGGGGAGCGCCGCTGAAGACGCTGCCGACTGCGGGGGAGTGATGGTCTCATTCAGGCGAACGCGGTACGCCGCGTCCATACAACGTTGGTTGTTTTGGTAGGGACACGCCATGGCGTGTGCGAATTTACTACGTGACGTCTACACCGGAATCATTTCCTGTGCGGTAATTTCAATTTTCTGCCCCGCCGCGACACACTCCAACCCGTCCGGCAGCGGCGTATCCGTGAACCACGCCTGCAGCATTGCCGTGAACAGGTCGGGCGCTTCGCCGTTCCACGCATGGTGCAATCCGGGCGCGATGGTTGCCTGTGCGTGGGGCAAAGCCGCCGCAATAGGGATTAAACCATCCAGAATCGGCTTTAACTCCTTGCCACCCGCGACAACCAGCGTCGGCACAACGCTCTGCTCAAGGCGGGGCGGCAGGTGAAAATTCAACACCTCGTCAATCAGGCGCAGATACGTTTCCCGCGACATCGCCAGCATACTTTCCGTGAAAGCATCCACCGAGTCCGGCGGCATTTGCAGCAATTTCGCCTGCAAGCGGACAAACCAGCGATACTGCTGCAAGCGCGACATGAAGTGCATTTGTCGGGTGGCGGTACGCAGGTTCGGCAGCGGCGCGGCGGTGACACCGCTTAGCACAACCCGGTCAAGGCAATCGCTGTGATCCGCCAGCAGGTACAGACCGACATACGAGCCGAGAGACAAGCCGACGATGTGCGCCCTTTCCGCCGTCGCCCGCGTCTCAATCATGTCCGCCACCCGTTCCGCGCTGTCCGTCAACGATAACCAGGGGATATGGTTGCTTTTGCCGTGACCGGGCAGATCAATATTCAGGCAGTGAAATTCGCGCAGATCATGAACCTGCGCCTCCCACATCCAGCCACTCATGCCCGCGCCGTGCAGAAAAACTATCGTCGGTGCACCAACTGCGCCGCTTTCCTCAACATAGAGTGTCATTTTCTTCTCCTGTAGACTCAACCTTCGGGAATACCAAACAGGGCGACGAGATACCGTTTGGCATCTACCCCTTCCGGCGCTGTAACGTAGGGCATGACGAGGGCGCGAACCTGCTCCGCCAGCGCGTGATACTGCTCTTCGGTGAGATAGAGCGCGGCTTTGTTGTAGACGACTTCTCTCATGCGCGTGTCCATCGTCTGGTGGGAGTCCAGATAACGCGAGAAATCCTGGAGCAGCGACGCGAGAAAGATCATGAAATAACGTAGCTGATCTTCGTCGCCGATCTCGGCGATCTCTTCGGGGCGCACCCGCGCCGCGCCTTCGACCAGCGCATAGACTTTTTCCAGCGTCCCGCGCACCGGGCGCTCCTCAACCACCTCAAGAATGCCCCCATCCACCAGTGCATTGATATGGCGGTAGAGCGTCGTCAGCGGAATGTCGGGAATTTCCTGCGCGATATGACCCGGCGTCAACGGCTTACCAGCGATTGCCTGAATAATGCGAATACGAATCGGATGCAGCAGCAGATCAATTCTGGACACCTGAGACCCTCATCAATCTCATTTGTGATTATATTTCCATTTTTGGAAATAGTCAAGGATTTGAGTGGAATGCACTACCGCCGCCGCATGACGGTACCGACCTGTGGTGAGGGGAGCCAGACGGTGAAGGTCGCGCCTTGTTTGACGCCCGCGCTATCGGCGGTTATCGTTCCGCCGTGCGCCTGAACAATCTCCTGCGCAATTGCCAGCCCCAAGCCCGTGCCGCGACGGGGACCACGCGCTTTATCCACCTGATAGAAACGCTCGAAAATGCGCGGCAGGTCGCCCGGCGAAATACCGATCCCACTGTCCTGCACACTCACTTCAACGCCGCCATTGTGTAAGCCTGTTCTAACGATGACCTCACCACCTGACGGCGTAAATTTAATCGCGTTGCTGATCAGGTTATCCATCACCTGCGCCAGCCGATCCCCATCGCCCGCAATCGGCGGCATGGATGGTGTGTTGAGCGTGAGCGTGATGCCTTTATCCTGCGCGACAATCGCCAGCCGCCCGGCGATCGCGCCTGCCAACTGCCCCATGTCTATCGCCACCATGTGCATCGAAAGCCGCCCGGCTTGCAGCCGCGCCAGATCAGTCAGTTCAATGACCATACGGTTGAGCCGCGCCGCCTCATCATAGATGATTCGCGCTGCCTTCACGGTATCGGGCGCGGCACCGTCTATGATCGCCTGCGAATAGCCCTGAATCGAGGTCAGCGGCGTTTTCAAGTCATGCGAGACATTCGCCAGAAAGTCCTGCTGGCTGCGCTGCTCGCCCTGCACATCATCCACGAGGCGGTTGAACGCCTCCGCCACGTCGCGCACTTCCTTCACGCCGCTAACAGGCACACGCACGTTCAACTGCCCGTCGGCAACCTCAGTGGCAGACTTCGCCACACGTTGCAGCGGCGCGGCGATACTCCGGGTGATCAGCACGGCGAGGATCACGGCAATGAGCAAACCGACCAGCGACGCTTGCGCCAGCAGCGGCAAAATCTCCGTGCCAAATTCAGTCAGCGCATCCTGTAACGACTGCGTCGGGCGCGGTTCAGTAAAGGCAATCGTAAACGTGTCACCGCGCAAACCCAGCACATCCACCCCGACGAACAGCCATTCCTGCCCGGCCTGAATGAAGCGTCCGGCGACAGCGCTGCTTGCCCCATAGCGGCGGCGCTGAAGCTCAAGCGGAATGCTGTAACTTTGCACGTCACCGACAAACGGCTGTCCGACGGGAAGCGCCCCGCTGCTATCGTAGATGATGACGCGATCCGTCATGTTGGCAACGATGATGCGGGTGTCCACACTCTCGGCAAGATTCGTCAATGTCCGGCTGATGAGTTCGAGGGTGGCGCGGATGAAGCGCGGCGTGTTGCTAGGATCGCCATTGCCGAATGGCAGCGGCTCAATGTCGAGATTGTCGAGTTCATCCGACGATGAAGCCGCCTCCGCTGCGTCTATAATCGCCTGCTGCGTATCGGCACTGAGCGCCAGCACGACGAGGCGCTGGTAGGTTTGCTGTTCAGGCGCTGGGCGCGTGTTGAGGATGAGGAGCAGCGCCACGCCGATGATGCCGACGGTGACGACGAGCAGGATGATATAGGAAAGCAGCAGACGCCCACGAATCCCGCTGATCATACGTCAAGACGATAGCCCACGCCCCACACGGTTTCAATCGTCGGGCGCATCCCCTGAAGTTTGTGGCGCAGGTGAGCGATATGGACATCTACTGTGCGTGTTTCCCCTGCAAAGTCATAGCCCCAGACGACATCAAGTAGTTTTTCGCGGGTGAAAACCATGCTTTTGTTTTCCGCCAGCGTGAGAATCAGGTCAAATTCCTTCACGCGCAGGTCAACCGTTTTGCCTTCCACCGTGACGATGCGCCTGTCCGGGTAAATCGTCAGATTTTCCAGCTTGAGAATTGTATCCGTCGGCTGCGTTGTGCGCTTTTCGGCGCGGCGAAGGATCGCTTTGACGCGTGCGACCAGTTCACGCGGGTTGAACGGCTTGGTCAGATAATCGTCCGCGCCGAGTTCCAAGCCGACGATACGATCTATATCGTCGCTTCGCGCCGTGAGCATAATGATCGGCACATCCGATTCTGCACGGACGCGGCGACAGACTTCCCAACCATCCAACTGTGGCAGCATTAAATCCAGCACGACCAGCGACGGCTTTTCAGTCAGGATTTTTTCGAGCGCGGTTTTGCCATCGTTCGCCGTCGTGATTTTGAAGTTTTCGGCTTCAAGATACATCTGCGCGAGGTCAATAATGTGCTGCTCGTCATCCACAATGCAAATCGTATCCGCCATCATCATCCCCACCATCCGCAGGCAGATTCATCGAGTCCCACACGGATATAACACGCCGATGTTACCTGTATTTTACCGCCATGTAACGAAAGTGTAATCACGGCGCGGGCGTATCGCGCAATGCCAGCGCAAGGGCGTAGCTACCCGTGCCGCTGACCGAATAGACCTGCAAATAATACGTTCCGTCCTGCGCCAGTTGCAGATTTCGCAGCCGCGCCGTCGTGCTGTCTGACGGGTCGCTGGTGGCGATTAATTCACCCTGCGGTGAATACAACGCGAGGGCAAGGTCGGCAGTCGCGTCACTATTCGGCGAGGCGCTGGCATTGAGATACTGCCCCGCCCGCGCTGTGAGCGCCCAGATATGACGGTCAAAGGTCGAGATGATTACGCCCTGCCCACGCTCACCATGTGCC
>Ga0224722_1002255_pt1 | contig 10308 bp, 10 predicted proteins | sample Balambano_FR1_Me_FD_161646 | JGI IMG/M metagenome (GOLD analysis project Ga0224722, IMG submission 161646) | Freshwater sediment microbial communities from Lake Towuti, South Sulawesi, Indonesia - Balambano_FR1_MetaG | ecosystem: Environmental > Aquatic > Freshwater > Lake > Sediment | place...
CTACTAAAAACATTTTTCGCTGCTTTCATTTCTCATTTTTCTTTTCATCAACGTTTCCTACCCCGTAAACACAATGAGTTCTACAACCAATATCCGCATCGGTTACATTGCCAACGTTCATACCCAGGGAGATCCACTGCGTGTTCGCTCCACTCCCAACGGTGCAATTGTTGATCATCTTCCCAACGGTTTGCTCGTTTATGCAACAGGTGAAACGATCGCCGCCTCAGGACGCACCTGGGTTTCGCTGGGTGCAAACCAATGGGTTGCTGCCGATTTTCTGGTTCCCGCTGCAAACACGATCGGCAAAGCAAAGGTAATCGCTATACGCACTCCCAGAACATTTGATGGAGGCTTGCGAGTTTATCGAACGCATCTGGTGGATGGCAAAAATCAGGTCATTCAGACGGTACGTGGAATTTCGGGTCGCGTTCATCGGCAAGTCCCTTCCCATGTGGCTGGCTCTCAAGCTCCCTTGCCTTTTGGCGTTTACACTTTTGACAAGCCGGGAAGCGTTGAGTTTGCGCCGGGCGAATTTGGTGGAGTTTGGTCTGCCGTGACTCCCCGTTTTCCAACTCAGCGATCGGGCATTGGCATTCACTACGATCCCTCAGCTTTCAAACAAGACAGCAACACCGGAACAGCCGGATGTTTTGCAACGCCTTCGATCGAAGAACGAGAAACAATGTCTCGATTTATTGAAACCTACAAGCCGACTCACTTTGTTGTGGTTGAAGGGCAATAGTTCAGGCGATTCAGGAAGTTGTAAATTTCATCCGCAGATTTCATTCACAGAATATCGCGTTTCCCATACTGGTGCGGTACGGGGGTGCAGGAGGCAGTGACCCCTGTATGGGGGTAAAACCCCCACATCCCACCTTCACCCGAAAGAGAACTGCTATATTCTTCTCGATCGCACTTATCTCAGTGATGGTGCGATTTTTCTGTAATGTGGAGCGAATGGATCTTTATGCCATCAAGGAAGTTGAGTTTTTTGAAAAGTTGGTAGAGATATAGTAACTGCGCCGGGTGCATCCCACTTTTGCAAGTTTGACCCTCATCCCCCAACCCCTTCTCCCAAGAAGGGAGAAGGGGAGCCGGATTTAAAGTCCCTCTCCCACTCTGGGAGAGGGGATTCTCACTCGATAAAACGAATCACCTGTACCTGAGAGTTGTCCTGAGCTGTAAACTGGGCGGCTTGCTGCTCAATTTTCTGCAATTGTCCAAGTGCCAGACTACAAGGCATTCCATATTTTGCCTGCACACGATCGCTGGCGATCTTTAAAGCAGTGCGCGATCGTTCGACGAAGTCATCAAGCGGGTAGGACTGGGCGGGCGTGAAGTAGTCTTTGACGATCAGGGAAGGCGAGTAGCAGATTTCTTGAGCGCCGTTGGGCCATCGGATTTCAAAGCGAATTTCTGGCATAGGAGGTTCCTTTTTTTGTTACATGGTCGAATTGAGTTGGGGATGCTTGGGTTAGTTATTGTGTTTTTTTTAACGTTTAGCAAGAGCATGATAGTGATCTAAGTGCATCATCGCAGAGGTTTTCCATGAATAGGTTTCGACTACCGATCGACTATTTTGCCTTAATGCTGGAGCAATTTCAGGCTGAATACTTTTGAACATTGCTTGAGCGATCGAATTTGGATCATCGGGCTGCACAAAAAGAGCTTGCTGAGAGGTGAGAAATTCAGTGAAGGGAGGATGATCAGAGACGATTGTGGGTAAACCGCTGGCTAAGGCTTCGAGAACGACAAGTCCCCAACCTTCCTTGACTGAGGGAAAAACAAAGGTATTGGCACAGCGGTAGAGGCGGGGAAGATTTTCGTCTGAAATCACGCCTGGAAGGAGAATCGATCGATCGAGTTCGAGTCCCAATGCCTGAACCAGCGCGAAAAATTCATCTCGATAAGACTGGTAATCAAACAGGGTTGCGCCGCCTGCAATCACGAGCTGTGCTTGAGGGAGAGATTGGTGAACTTGAGCAAAGGCTTTGACAAGCTGTAGCGTATTCTTGCGAGGTTCGATGCCACCCACGGTCAGAAAAACAGGAGAACCTGTGATTTTAAGCTGCTGCTGAAGCTGAATATCTTGCGCTGATGATGCCAGAGTGAATCGATCGCAGTTGACACCGTTGATGACTCTGGGTGCATGAATCTGATACTGCCGTTGAAGCTGCTGCTGCCAGTAGTCGCTAACACAAAGACACAAATCAGGTTCACGAATCGATCGATCCTGGCACTGTCGCAGATAAGGACTGTTGTAATCTTCGACATGGTGAACGGTACGCACAAATGAATGGATCAATCCACGCTGGCGTAACTCTGTTAAGGCATTTGCGCTGATACAATCCTGAGCATGAAAAATATCATTGTTTTCATTCTGGAGATGATTGCTGAGAAAGCTCACGAATTCCTGAATGCGCTGCTGAATCAGGCGATCGACATCTGGCGGAGCAGCACTTGCAGGGACAGCCTGATAGCGACAGGACAGCGATCGATCGAATCCTTTTCCATCTTTATCGAGTGCGTAGACGCAAACCTGATGTCCCTGCTGATGCAGTGCGTCTGCCAGCTCAAGCGTGTGAATAACGCTGCCTCTGGGTTTGGTGGAATAGGTGAGGAGGGCAATTCGCATCGCGGCTTATCTGGGAACAGCGGAGGTAAAACCTGTGAGCGGCTGCTTCTGCAAATCCCAGAAACACACAGAATCCTGCTGAAATCGAAGCACCAGTTCAGAAGTGTCGTTCACTTCGCCAATCACTTCACAAACAAGCTGGCGATCGCGAAACATTGTCTGAACTGCGGCAACCTGATCCGGATCAACGCTCAACAGAAAACCGTAGCTGGGAAATGCGGTCAGCCATCGTTCGAGCGGCACACCCATCGGACAGGGAATTGCATCTAGATTGAGAACTGCACCACAAGCAGACGTTTCCAGCAGCATCAGCGTTGTGCCTATCACGCCCCCCATACTAATGTCCTTTCCGGCACGACAAAGCCCTTTTTCTGCCAGTTCGGGCAACAGATCTAAATCCGCTCTCAGCGTTGCCGGATCTGCTTCAGTAGCGGCATTCCAGAAGGCAAACTGGCGGTGCATCTGACCGTTGAGATTGATTGCCATCACAAGCTGTTGACCAGGCTGCGCGTCAAAACTGGTGATGAGCTGATTTGCCCGTCCCAGAATCGAAACAGAGAGCGCATTGTAGGGGCTGTGGCAGTTCGTATGTCCACCGACGGTCGGCACCCGATACGCCTGAGCTGCCGCCTGCATTCCCGCCCAGAGGTGCTGCGATCGTTCCACAGACTGGCTCCAGAGCGCATCCACAACAGCGATCGGACGACCGCCCATCGCATAAATATCGCTCACATTCACCATCACCGCAGACCAGCCCGCAAACCAGGGATCTTGCTCCACAAAAAACGGCATCATGCCCTCGCTTGCCAGCAGCAAATAGGTTTCCCCATCGGGAATCGCGGCACAATCATCGCCCAATCGCACTTCTGGCGCATTCCATTCGGGGTTCTGCCGAATAAACGCTGCGGCGGTCTGAATGTCCTGCTTGTGCAAAATGCCGATCGATTCTTGCAGATGGGCAACGAGGGTAGACAGCATCAGGACGCTTCTCTGGCTCGAAAGGGCAGAACGGGGCGCGGTTCGGTTGCCGCAGGGTAATAGTTCAGATCTGCCTGCATCAGGTGATGGGGACGATCGCAAATTGTGATTTCTTCCAGAGATTCCCAGTGAAGCCGCTGGAAAAACCGCACATTTTGAAGCTGAACCGTTGCCAGGAAACGATCGCAGCCCCAGGTGTTTGCAGTTGTCACCGCTTTATAGATCAACCCTTTGCCAATCTGCCAGCCTTTGCGATAGTCACAGTGGGTTCCCAGTCGTCCGCCATACCAGAGTCCGGGCTGGGTTTCATAGATTCGCACCACGCCGACGATCGGATCTGATGCATTCCCTCTCTCTTCCTTTGAATGGACAGCAATAATGGGATAGGCAATCTCATCGATCTCATCAACATCGCTATCCTGAAAAAGCTGCTGCTCCTCAACAAAGATTGAATGACGCAGGGCAAAATAAGCGGCGATTTCATCAGGCATGGCTGCAAGTTTGAATTGATAGCGATCCATAGATCTGAACTTCACCCCTATTCTTCAAACGTTGACAGCGCAGAACAAGCGCCACATTTTGCACAGCCCGCTTTCATATCCGCCGATCGCAGCCCGGACTGTTTCAGCATTGCGCCCACTCGTTCATAAAGCGTCTGCATCAGCTCACTTTTGGGTGCGGGATGATTTGCCAGCGGCGTTCCGGTAATGGGAACAAAAGGCACGACAAAGGGATAAACGCCGATTTGAATTAATCGATCGCACACCTCCAGCAGTGTCTCTAAGCTATCTCCCAATCCGGCTAATAAATAGGTGCTGACCTGTCCCCAACCAAAGACCTGAACGGCTGCATTAAATGCATCAAAATAATAAGCTAACGGCACAGAAGCTTTCCCCAGCATAATTCTCGCGCGGATCTCCGGATCTGCCGCTTCTAAATGCATTCCCAGATTCTCAACGCCTGCTGATTTAAGGCGATCGAACCAGACAAAATCATCGGGCGGTTCGCACTGTGCCTGAATCGGTAAGTTAACTCTGGCTTTGATGGCTCTGGCGCATTCGGTCAAGTAAGCCGCACCGCGATCGGAGGTATTCGGCGTTCCGGTGGTCATCACCATTTGTTTCACGCCGTCCAGTCGGACTGCCGCCTCTGCCACTTCTGCAAGCTGTGCTGGCGTTTTGCGGGCGATCGTTCTGCCTGCTTCAAGCGACTGCCCGATTGCACAAAATTGACAGGACGTTGCTGTGTCGCTGTAGCGCATACAGGTTTGCAGCACGGTGGTTGCCAGCACATCGCGGCTGTGGAGCAGCGCAATTTTCCAGTAGGGAATGCCATCTGCTGTGGTTAGACCATAAAACTTGGGCTGCTGAGGAAACTGGATCGGGGCGATCGGTTCTCCCTGATGTTCCAGCAGCATGTTACCGGGTGCTTCGCCGTTCCCCGCAGCAGTAATTGTGCCATCCACTCTCACGCTGTAGGGCGACTGCGCTGCCGGACTGTTGTAGATCGGAACCATGACCGTTGTGCCGTCTACCGTCACAGCCTTGTGGTCGGAAGGACCTGCCCCACCGCGACGACCCGACGCACCCACATCCGAATCAATCAGCTTCAGACCATAGGACTGAAGTTCAGTAATCAGCGTTTGCTTATTCATAGTGAGAATAGAGGAGTGAACGATCGGGCAAATCAGGTATCCAGGGCGATCGGGGTTTCAGAGGGTGGCAAAGGAGAAGGAAACTCAGACGGAGAAGGAGAATCAGAAAATACAGCGTTTAACATAGTCCTTGCCTCAGGATTCATCTGCAATTGCAGCAAATCGGGACGGGCATAGTGACCGACTGAATCCATCATGCGCTTGCGTTTTGTAATCAGCGAGAAGTCGAGATCCGCAACAATCATGCCCTCGCCCTCGGTGATGGGGGGACAGAGATGATTGCCTTCGGGTCCAATAATGGCAGTATTGCAACCCCCGCTGAGCACTCGCTGCAGCTTTTCATCGGTCGTAATTTGCCCGACCTGTTCTGGAGAGAGCCAGCCCGTTGAGTTGATGACAAAACAGCCCGATTCCAGCGCGTGATGGCGAATCGTCACTTCAATCTGGTCAGTGAAAATCTGCCCCACCAGGGAACCGGGAAACTGAGCGCAATGAATCTGCTCATGCTGTGCCATCAGCGCAAACCGAGCCAGCGGATTGTAATGTTCCCAGCAGGCGAGTGCCCCAATGCGTCCCACCGCAGAATCGATCGCCTTTAAACCTGCTCCATCACCCTGCCCCCAAACCATTCGCTCGTGGTAGGTGGGCGTAATCTTGCGCCGCTTCAGCAGCAGCGTTCCATCCGCATCGAAAATGAGCTGCGTGTTGTACAGGGAACCGTGATCACGCTCATTGACACCCAGCACGACCACAATGCCATAGGAACGCGCCGCACGGCTCACCGCATCTGTGACAGGTCCGGGAACGGTGACCGCTTCTTCGTAGAGCCGCATATGCTCTTTGCCCATCAGCACAGGCGGCTGCACAAAGGAAAAGTAGGGATAGTAGGGAATGAACGTTTCCGGGAACACAGCAATCTGTGCCCCTTCCTTTGCAGCCTGGGCGATCGACTGCAGCACTTTTTCAGTTGTCCCATCCCGACTAAACAGCACCGGACTAATCTGGACTGCTGCTGCGCGAACCGTGCGTGAGTAATCCATAAAATCCAAAAGGGTGGATGCGAACGAGGCAAGAAATTAGGTGGCGAGCAAGGTTAAACCGTCCAGGTATCGAGAATGAAGGCGTTATCTTTGCGGTGCATCAGAATGATGTCTAAGACATCCAGCGGATTGATAGGACGGATACCGGGAATCAGAGAAGGTTCGCCGTGTCCATACAGCGCTTGCAGGGCAAAACGGCAGGCATACACTTTGCCCCCTTCCGCCATAAATTTGCTGAGCTGATCGTTGAAGTTTTGGTGTCCCGGAAAAGCCGCATCGCCCAATTTTGGGAAGCCGCGCTGCACTCCTAGCGTCACACCTGGACCATACAGCAGGACTGACGTTTCAAACCCTTTCCGCAGCAGACGAGTCGCTTGCAGCAGATTCACAAATCCGATCGATCCTTCAAAGGCAACGGTGTGAAATGTCACCAGTGCTTTTTCACCCGGTTCTGCTTTGACATCGGGGAATACTTTCTCTTCATAATCGACAAAGAAATCACCAACTTGATGCGCCGGGGTTGTTACTTCAGGCATACCGCTTTCCTTTGTTGATTGGATAGATGTGTTGTCAGATTACGAGGTAGTTTACACCAGATTTTGTATCTGTTGTCACGGAAACTAATTTCCTGATGATAGGACTAGGCGATCGAGCTTGTGAGAAGACTTTAACGCTCAAAGATCGGAACCTGTTTAAATCGATAGGTTATCGAGAATGATCGCTTTGAACCCTCGCTTAACTACCAGCCTCTACCAGCCCAGATGCACCGGGAACACATTCTACGAACCCAATAAAAACTCATTCACGACACTCCAATCCTGCGCTGCAGAAGCCCGCTTTCGAGCAACCAGATAATCTGCCAGGTATGCCGCATCTCGCGCAATGCCCGAAAACCGCCCCGACCCCCAGGTATAGAGCCAGGGCAATCCCAGAAAATATAGCCCCCAAACCGCAGTCACACCGCGATCGTGTCCCGGATAGCCTTTTCCATCAAACACAGGCACTTCGATCCAGCGAAAGTCAGACTGATAGCCCGTACACCAGATCACCGTGCGAATATTTTCCTGTTCATAATCTATCGCCAGGGAATCTTCGGTCGGTTCCCAAACGGGACGATAGGACGGATCGATCGGGGCATCGATTTGATTCTTTTCGATAAAGGTGTCGATCGTTTTTTTGATGCTTTCAGCAACCGCATCTGCCTGATCAAGATTGTGTTTTAGATCACTTTGAAACTGAAGCTGAGTTCCTTCAACGCCCTTCAATCTGCCGTGGAGCTTCATGCCTTCCAGGGCAAACTGGCGCAGGTCAATTTCGCGTCCGCCATCTCGACCCGTGACATAATGATTCGCTTTTGCTCGCACTTTTTCTTTTTGAGGATGCTGATCGATCGGCAGGTCGTAGTAGCCCATTTGATCGAGCCAGTCCACCACGTCTTTGCCGCGATATCGACGGGGCGATCGAGGTGCGCCGCCCACACACAAATGCACCTGTCTGCCTGCAAGATGCAGATCTTCGGCAATCTGACAGCCCGACTGTCCGGTTCCAACCACTATCACGGCTCCAGCGGGCAAAGACTGGGAATTTTTATACTCTGACGAATGAATCTGATGAATGGTGTGGGGCAACCGCTCAGCCAGACGCGGAATCCGAGGCGAATGATATCCCCCGATCGCCACCACCACCTGATCTGCCGTAAAGTCACCGATCGACGTGGTGACTTCAAAGCAATTTTGCGCTTCATTCCTGCACAGTTTCAGCACCTCTGCGCCTTCTTTGAGCGGCGGTTCAAACGAGGCAGCATAGCGTTCGATATAGCGCACGATTTCTTCTTTTTGCATGAATCCCTGCGGATCCTTGCCGGGATAGGGAAAGCCAGGAAGCTGGCACTGCCAGTTAGGAGTGACTAAACAGAAGTTATCCCACCGCTTTTCGCGCCACGCATAGCCGATCTGATTTTTCTCAAAGATGATGTGGTCGATGCTTCTTTCTTTTAAGCAATAGCTCATCGACAGTCCTGCCTGTCCGCCGCCGACGATGATGACTGAGTAGTGACTGTTCATAGACGCTGGAGATGCTGAGATAGACGAATGGGTGAACTAAACCAGAAACTTAACCAGAAATGGGACAAATTACTTGACAAATCAGTAGGTGAACTTAATTCAACGCAGGATGTGTCAGGCAAAGCCATAACGCATTAGAACTTTCATTAGAACTTTGAAGTATCGTGCGCTACGCCATGAAGATCGCATCCTGTAAAAATTGATTTTCATTTTGACAAATAATTGAACAAATTGAACAAGTAGATTTATTGTCAGCCTAGATGCCATATCTACAAATTTTTTGTATGCAAAAATACAAAATCTTTAAGTCTAGCGACATCGGCAGGTGTAATTCGATCGATTAAAGCCAACCCTGCTCGATCGCCTGATAAATTGCCTGATACCGAGTTCGAGCTTTGAGCTTAGCGATGAACATTGTTGAGATGAAATTTAACGGTGCTTTCACTAATCACCAGCTCATCGGCAATATCTCGATCGCGGTAGCCCTGAGTTACGACACGGACGATCGCCAGGAGAAGTTGCCATTGACTGGACGCTGCGCCACCCTGCGGTCATGGGTGCGATCGTGGGAGGACGCAATGCACAACAAGTCGAGGGCATTATCGGCGCGGCTCAGTTCCGCTTAAGCGAAGACGAGCTACGTCAGCTCGAGGGCTTCTTGCAGGAAAATCCCTGAAATCAGGAAGACTTATCGCTTTTTCCTCTCTCAGGGAACGAGAGGATGTGGGGGCTGTGCCCTTACGCAGGGGCTTCGCTCTTGCACCCCGTTTTTGTTTTTGTCAATGGAGCAACGGCAGTTCTAGGTGTGCGCAAGCACTCATCCGTTCAAATGTCCCTTGCGTCAGTCCTGGTTAAGTTTTGCATTCTGGGAACGCTAGAGAATATGCTTTCATTCAGGAGCAACGGCAATGACCTCAATTAGTGCGGCTTTGACTCAGGCAGATCGGGACGCGATGATGGATGCGATAGCGACGATTAAGGCAAAGCTACCGTTTTTATTTGAGGCTCAGAACCTGAAGATTAGGGTAATTTGCTCGATCGATCGGGTTCTAGGCTTTGATTTTGGGGTCAAAAGGCTGAAGTTCCGTATTCTGATGTTGAAGTTTAGGGCTGTGGGGTCGGAGTTTTGAGTTTTGAAGGCGAAAGATGGGGTTGAGAGCAGGATAGATTTTGTTTAAAGGCCAAAGTTTTGTGTGTAAAGCTGACATTCCAGGGGTTGAAGGTGAAGGATGGAGTTTTAGGTGGGAATACTGAGCCGTGGCTTCTAAAGCCTTGTCTCGCTGTTCTCTCTGCTCTTACTGGTTAGTTGCCTCATGCCGTCCACAGCCGAAAGCCTCCAGAAATTTGTCCGATATTGCCAGCAGCATCTTAAAGGCGATGAGAAAGGAGAATCCCAAAACTTTCTCGATCGCTTTTTTCAAGCATTTGGGCATGAAGGGGCGATCGAAGCGGGGGCAACGCTAGAGCAACGGGTCAAAAAGGGCAGCAAAAAAGGGAATACGGGCTTTGCCGATCTTGCCTGGAAGCCGCATTTGCTGATTGAGATGAAGAAGCGGGGTGAAGATCTCAACAAGCATTACGCCCAGGCTGTCACCTATTGGATGCAGTTGCAGTGCCCCAGCTATGTGATGCTGTGCAACTTTGATGAGTTTTGGATTTATGACTTTCGCAAGCAGTCGGAAGAACCAATCGAAAAGATTTCCTTAGAACGGTTGCCCGAACGAGCGGGAGCGTTCACGTTCATGAATCCAGAGTTGGAGCGTCCCCCTGTTTTTAATAACAATCTAGTGGCGGTGACGGAGAAAGCTGCCGGACGCATGGGCGAATTGCTGACGATGCTGACTAACCGATCGCGAGATGCCGTTGATCCTAAAACAGCCCAGCGGTTTGTGCTGCAATGCGTGTTGGCGATGTTTGCAGAAGATCGAAAACTGT
>Ga0224722_1002257_pt1 | contig 10301 bp, 5 predicted proteins | sample Balambano_FR1_Me_FD_161646 | JGI IMG/M metagenome (GOLD analysis project Ga0224722, IMG submission 161646) | Freshwater sediment microbial communities from Lake Towuti, South Sulawesi, Indonesia - Balambano_FR1_MetaG | ecosystem: Environmental > Aquatic > Freshwater > Lake > Sediment | place...
CCCATGCCCCATCACCCTTGCAATCGACGATCGCCCTAGGTGACTGTGTGGAGGTTTTGGCGACTCTGCCACCTGGCGCGATCGACTTAATCTTTACCTCACCCCCCTATTTCAATGCACGACCAGAGTATGGCGAGTTTGAGCAATACGACAGCTATTTAGGAAGAATGCGTCAGGCCATTCGAGCCTGTCATCGTGTGTTGGGCGAGGGACGTTTTTTTGTGATGAACACGGCTCCTGTGCTGCTAAGGCGGGCGCATCGTCAGCAATCCTCCCGGCGATTGGCAGTCCCCTTTGACTTGCATCGGATTTTTGTGGAAGAAGGGTTTGATTTCATTGACGACATTATCTGGGTGAAGCCAGAGGGAGCTGGTTGGGCAACAGGTCGAGGGCGGCGCTTTGCAGCCGATCGCAACCCCTTACAATACAAAGCTGTTCCTGTGACAGAGTATGTGCTGGTCTACCGCAAGCAAACAGACCTGCTAATTGATTGGCACATTCGTCACCATTCTGACCCGGCGATCGTGGCGGCATCTAAAATTGCTGATGGGTACGATCGCACCAATGTTTGGCACCTCAAACCTGCTACCCATGCCAAGCATCCAGCTGCATTTCCGATTGAGCTAGCCGAAAAGGTAATTACCTACTACTCCTTTCAGCAAGATGTGGTGCTAGATCCGTTTGCAGGCAGCGGTACGGTAGGGGCAGCAGCCAGCAAGCTCGATCGCCGCTTTGTGCTAGTTGACAACAATCCAGACTATGTGCGGCAGATGCAGCAGGCAGTGGGTGACTGGGTTGGCGAGTCAATAGGAACTGTTCAGTTTTTGCAGGTTCCCCATGTCTGAGGTGACTATTCGTGCCTATCAACCGGGAGATCTGGATGAGGTTATTTCCATTTTTAATCAAGCGGTTTTGGGCACAGCCAACCAGTTCTATACCCTGGAGCAGTGTCAGGCTTGGCAGTCTGGTGTTAGCGATCGCACCCAATTTGGATTCAGACTACAGCGAGGCATGACCCTAATAGGCGAGTGTCAAGGGCAGTTAGCTGCCTTTGGGCAACTACATCCAGCCAACCACATTAACCTGCTGTACTGCATTCCTGAATTTAGTGGGCGTGGTATTGCCTCAGCTATTTTGCAGCGACTAGAAGCGATGGCACAAGCGCTTGATGTGACAGAAATTCTGACGGAAGCCAGTTTGAGCGCCCGATCGTACTTTGAACACCGTAGCTACCAAATCATCGCGATCGAGATAGTGACACGTCAGGGCATTGATTTGCAGCGGGTTCGGATGAAAAAGCGACTAACTCGTGAGCATTAGCCCCCATAAATCTCAGAAGCGATCGGCTCCTGGAATCGGAACTGTTTGAGCTCGTGCTCCCTCACCACAGGTCCGTGGCGTAGGGAAAACCTTATCAGGATTGGCAATAGTTTGGGGGTCAAATACGTTTCGTACCCAGATCATCGTTTCCAGATCGGTAGGGGAAAACATATCGCTCATGTAGCAGCGCTTTTCCGCACCGATGCCATGCTCACCAGAAATACTGCCGCCTGCCCGAACGCACAGTTTGAGAATTTCACCGCCCAGCGCTTCCACCTGTTCTAAGGCACCCGGCACTGCATTATCAAACAAAATCAGCGGGTGCAAGTTGCCATCGCCCGCATGGAAAACATTGGCTACAGCGTAGCCAAAGCGATCGCCCAGTTCAGCAATTTCATTCAGCACCTCTTCCAGTCGGGTACGGGGAATTACCCCATCGGCCACGTAGTAATCGGGCGCTTTTTTGCCCATAGCTGCAAATGCTGCCTTCCGTCCCTTCCATAAGGTAAGGCGTTCTTCTGGGTTGGTTGCTGTCTGGATGCTGCGGGCACCATTTTTGCGGCAGAGAGTTTCGACCCGTTGGGCAAGCTCAGCTACTTCTACCTCCAAACCATCCACTTCTACTAGCAAAATTGCGGCAGCGTCCCGTGGGTAGCAATTGGTCGCCACTACGTCTTCCACCGCGTTGATGCTGAGGTTATCCATCATTTCCATGCCCGCAGGCAAAATACCCGCGCTAATGATGTCAGCAACCGTAGCTCCGGCGGCTGAGACGCTGGTGAAATCAGCCAACAGTACTCGGATAGCTTCCGGCACTTTCACAATGTTGAGCGCGACTTCTGTTGCAATGCCTAGGGTGCCCTCTGAGCCAACGAACAGTCCAGTCATGTCGTATCCCGGCATTTCCGGCACGGCTCCGCCAAAGTCCATCACCTCGCCCTCAGGAGTAACTACCTTTAGCCCTAGTATGTGGTTGGTAGTAACGCCATATTTAAGACAGTGAACACCACCAGAGTTCTCAGCCACATTACCGCCGATCGAGCAAATAATTTGGCTCGAGGGGTCAGGCGCATAGAAAAAGCCTGCTCCACTCACCGCTTGGGTTACCCAACTGTTAACTACCCCAGGTTGCACCACGACGCGCTGATTCTCTAGATCGATGTCAAGCATTTGCTTCATCAGCGTTGTGACAATTAGAACGCAATCCTCGGTTGGTAGCGCCCCACCAGATAAGCCTGTACCTGAGCCTCTAGCTACAAACGGAACGCGGTGCTGAGCGCAGATTTTGATGATGCTGGCGACATCGGCAGTGGTGCGGGGCAACACGACGATCGCAGGTCGCTGTCGATAGCTAGTTAACCCGTCACATTCGTAAACCAGCAGTTCCTCCCGTTTGCGTACCACCCGATCACGACCCAAAACGGCTTCAAAGGCTTGGGCGATCGGTTGCCAATTGCGTTGAGTTGCTTCAGCCAGCATCGTTTACAAATCCAGAGGGGAAGGTCATTTCTATTATCTCGTATCTCGACTGAGCCGATTTCTGCAACTCAGGGACGATCGCCATGCTCAATACTCTCTTCATTTGATCAGATCCAGCGCCCATCTATATTTCAGAGAAGCCAGATATACTCAAGCAAAGCCTTCGACAGGGAAGCCAACCATGACAGTCACGCCAACCAGATGGAGCTTGGATGACTACCACCGCATGATTGCAGCAGGTATTTTAGCGGATCGGCGGGTAGAGTTGCTCAGAGGGGAAATTATTGAAATGGCGATTGAAGGTGAGCCCCATGCTTACGCACGCAATGAAGCCGATGAATACCTAACGGCATTGCTGGGAAACCGCGCCAAAATTCGTCAACATAGCCCTGTTGTATTACCTAATGATTCTGAGCCAGAACCTGATCTTGCGATCGTGCAACGACTTGGGCGGGAGTATCGATCGCACCATCCCTATCCTGAAAATATTTTTTGGCTTATCGAATATGCTGAGTCTTCCTTAGAAAAAGATTTAGAAATCAAGCGTAGAATTTATGCCGAAGCAAATATTCCAGAATACTGGGTTGTGAACTTAAAAACCTTGCAACTGATAGTCTTTCGCAACCCTCAAAATGGGGACTACACGTTTCAGCAAACACTGACCGCTGGAGTCATATCTCCACTTGGGTTTCCTGACATCACGATCTCTGTTGCTGCCATCCTCAATCCTTAACTGATCACAGTGTTAATTACTTCTAATCGATCGCACCACTAAAACGCCTCCTTGCCTAAATTTTTCTGCTCATTCCACTTCAGTTAATTACTCTACGTTAATTTTTTCGTTATGAAGCGGATAGCACAAGGTTCAATAGGCTAATTAGGAAGAGCAGTGCATCAGAATGATTGGTTGCTACAGAAATAGGCTGGATTGGGCAATTACGTTGGTCTGTTTGGCAATAAAGTCTGATTCAGAAAAACATTCAAAGCACCTATAGAGAGGTCTTGCATGAGGCGTTGTGCTTGGGCAGCAGGTTGGGCAGCGGGAATAGTGGGGGTTGTGGCGTTACCAGGGATGGCTCAGATTGTTCCCGATGGCACGTTAGGGGCAGAGCGATCGCAGGTAGTGCCCACCCAAGTCATTCGAGGTGTCCTCAGCGATCGCATCGAAGGCGGGGCACAACGTGGTGGCAACCTATTCCACAGTTTTGAGGAATTTGGTGTCCTCTCTGGGCGGGGAGCCTATTTTGCCAATCCAGCAGGAGTCAATAACATCCTGACGCGGGTAACGGGTAGTCAACCGTCAGAAATTTTTGGTCGCTTGGGGGTACTGGGCACGGCCAACCTGTTTCTGCTAAATCCCAACGGTATTGTGTTTGGGACGCAGGCAAGTTTGGATGTGACCGGATCGTTTATGGCATCAACAGCGGCAGGCATTCGCTTGGGCGAAAATGGGTGGTTCAGCGCCACACAACCACAAACCAGCGTATTGCTAGCAGTACAACCGGAAGCAACATTTTTGGCAGGGTTGGCTACCCAGGGCAACATTACTAACCAGGGAACACTAGCCGTAGGCAGCGGGCAACGCTTGACGCTGTACGGGAATACGGTACGAACATCAGGATCGCTGCTAGCACCGGGAGGAAGTATACAGGTGCTGGGCGATCGCGTTGCTGTGCTGGATCAAGCACAGATTGACGTATCTGGGGTTGGAGGTGGCGGCACAGTCCAATTAGGAGGCGATCGCTTGGGGCAGGGAACAGTGCCGCTGGCAACGGCAACGTACATCGCACCGGGAGCGATCGTCCGAGCCGACGCACTCACCGCTGGCAATGGGGGCGAAATCACCGCTTGGGGGCAAACGTCGCTACGCGCCTATGGCACGTTGACGGCACGAGGTGGCAGCATGGCTGGTAGTGGCGGTCTGGTAGAAACCTCTAGTGCAGGGTCGCTGGATGTGGCTGGAATCACGGTAGATGCCAGTGCGGCCAATGGGCTGGCAGGAACTTGGCTGATTGACCCACGCAACATTACAATCCAAGCTGCGGCCACAACCAATGGTGGTTTTGGCGGGGGCAATCCCGATATCTTCGCGCCGACTGGGGACGATGCCGTAGTTTCTGCCACAGACATTGAAAATCGGCTGAATGCAGGCACTAGCGTCACCATTACAACCGGGGCAGCAGGCACGCAGGAAGGCAACATCACGATCGCTAGTGACATTACCCAAAATCCTTTTGCTGGCCCCACCACACTGACTCTGGAAGCCGCAAACGATATCATTCTGGAACCTGGGGTGACCATTCGCGCCATCTTCACCCCTACTACCAATAGTCGGATGAACATGGTATTCCGGGCAGATGCAGACAACTCCGGCAGTGGAGATGTCCTGCTCAATGGCACGATTGGCTCGAACGGAGGTAGCGTCAGCTTATTGGGGCGATCGGTCGTGCTAGATAGGGCTTTTCTTACTTCTGGCTCTCTACCGACTAACCCAGGTCTGCTAGGGGGAGCAGGCGCAGTTACCATCACCGCTGATGCGATTACGATGATCAACGGCAGCCAAATCACATCCGATACCTACAGCAATGGGGCTGGCCAACCCATTACACTCAATGCTGCCAGCATCACGCTTAACGACAGTAGCCGGATTGCTACCAACACCTATGGCGGTGGTAACAGCGGCTCTATTGCGCTCAATGCGGGGACGATCGCCCTTAACAATAGCAGCAACATCAGCACAATAACGTTTACTCCCGATTTCGACGCAGGGGATATTCAACTCAACGCTACCAGTACTGTGCAAATTGCCAGTCAAAGCCGGGTATTCAGCACTAGCAATGGCTTTAGCGCTACCCAAGCCGCCGATGCGGGCTTTGTCACGATCGCAGGTGGGTCGATCGCCATCCTGGATACCAGCTTCATCGGCAGCACGGGCAATGCCAAAGGCCAATCTGGGTTGGATATTCGTGCCACAGCCGGAGATGTGGTTGTGGCTAACCAAAGTAACCTATCCAGCATCGGACGCGGTGGCAACGGTGCCCCTATTACAGTGACAGCAACGGGTACTGTGCAGTTGAGCCAATCTACGGTGAATAGTCGTGGATTGCGCCGCAGTGCTGGGCCAATCACGATCGAGGGCAATCAGATTGCGATCAATGGTTCCGATATTGCGGCACAGTCATACTTTTCGGGTAATGGGGGTACGGTAGCCATCACCGCAACTGACTCGATCGCCATTACTGGCAACAGTACACTCAGCAGTGAAACCTACAGTACGGGCAATGCCGGAGCCTTGCAGGTCAGTGCTGGCAACCAAATTTTGATTCGCAACAGTGAACTATCGGGCAGTACCTACGACGTGGGTGATGCTGGCCCCGTACAACTCACGGCAAATTCAGTCATCCTGGAAGAAACCGGGCGAGTCGTTAGCCTAGTGCGTGCCAATGTGGGTGTACCTAATGCTTCCGGAGATGGGGATACAGTTACGATCGATGCCCGCAACCTGTCTCTATCAGGAAATTCCATCATTTCCAGTAGCACCTTTGGCTCTGGCGATGCTGGTCAAGTGGTGGTGCAAAATGCCGATTCTGTCAGCATTTCCAACAGTGCCATCATCACTGCCGCTGAACTTGGCTCCACGGGCAAAGGTGGCCAAATCGACATTCAAACAGGATTTCTGGGATTAAATCAAGGTGGCCAAATCCGCGCTAGTACTGTGGGGCAAGGGGAAGATGCTGGCCTAGTGCGAATTGATGCGTCCGATCGTGTTGCCATTCGCGGTGCTACCACCGGTATCTTGACTCAAACTGATTCCACCGTGGGGCAAGGGGGCGCGATCGCCATCAACACCTCAACCTTTGAAATTAGCGAAGGAGCTACCCTCAACGCAGGTACCTCCACCAACCAACCGGGCGGCGGCATCGTAGTGAATGCCACAGACTTTACGGCTACCACAGGCGGACAACTGGTAACCAATACCGAGGGCAGTGGTGCGGGTGGTGTATTGCAGATCAATGGGGCGCGATCGGTAACCCTTAGCAGCAATGCCAGATTGTTGGCTCAGGCTAGCAGCAGCAGCAGCGGTGACGCGGGCACCCTCACCGTAACTGGCGGAACCGTCACTGTAGAATCGGGGGCGCGGGCATCTGGGTCTACTCGTGGAATCGGCAATGCAGGCACGGTGACCTTCCAGGCCGACACCCTAACCGTGCGCGACAATGGTGAGATCATTAGCATTAGTGAAAGCAGTGGTGACGCAGGCACCCTCACTGTCGCAGCACGAAACGCCACGATCGAATCCGGTGGACGAGTATCTAGCTCCACCAGCAGCTCAGGCAACGCAGGCACAGTCACCTTCCAAGTAGATAATCTGACCGTGCGTAATCGGGGTGAAGTCACCAACAGCAGCGATGGCAGCGGTAACGCGGGCACCCTCACCGTAATTGGCAGCACAGCCACGATCGATGGTGGACGTGTGTCTAGTTCCACCCATGGAGCAGGCAATGCAGGTACTGTGGCATTTCAGGTAGGTAACCTGACCGTGAGTAACGGCGGCCAAATCCTAAGCCTGAGCGAAGGCCGGGGTAACGCAGGGGAAATTTCCTTACAAGTGGGCGATCGCTTCACTGGTAGCGGCGGCATCATTTCAGCCTCAGCCTCCCAGTCTGGCGGTGGCAACATTTTCATCACGGCTGCCGAAACCTACCTGAACCAGAGCAACCTGATCAGCACCAGCGTATTTCAAAGCACTGGCGGCGGTGGCGACATCACGATTCAATCTGGCATTTTCATTGCCCTAGAAGATAGCGACATTCTAGCTACAGCAGATCTGGGTCCAGGCGGTAACATCGCCATCAACTCTACGGTGTTTCTAGCCGATTTGTTTGCAAGCGGAGCCGCTTTTTCTGTGGGAATTCGCCCCGGAGATATTAGTCAGTTTCGGGGCAATGGCCGGGTGGATATTTCTGCCTCCAGCCGCGTCGGTGTCAGCGGTACGGTCAGCATTCCTGATTTCAGCTTTTTGCAAAATTCTCTAGCTTCCCTAGCCAGTAGTTTTGTGAATCCCGATCAAGTAGTAGCAGGCAGTTGCATTGCCCGCCGCAACCAGGCAGGGGGCAGTTTCGTTATCACAGGCTCTGGTGGACTGGCTTCAACGCCGCTAGATACCCAGTTGGGTAGCACTTACACGGTAGTGGAGGTAACGGGTGTGACCAAAGATAGGTCGATGTTACCAAGTCGCCCACCTGAATTTCCTACGGTAACTTGGAAACCGGGCAATCCTATTCGTGAAGCTCAAGGATTAGTACGTTTGGCGGATGGGCGGATGATGTTGATACTAGAGGGAGCGTCTTCACGCCTACCCCTGCCGATCGTGTGCCCATAGCAAGTGCAAAATTTGATTACGATCCTGATCGACAGGATCGCTATAATAAGCGGTCTAATGAGTGGTTGATCTAGTATGGATGCCTATCGTGTTGGGGTGGCTGGCCCGGTGGGTTCAGGGAAAACAGCCCTAGTGGATGCGTTATGTAAGCATTTGCGTCAGCGGTATAACTTGGCCGTGGTCACCAATGATATTTACACTCAGGAAGATGCTGAGTTCTTGGTGCGGAGCCAAGCCCTAGAGCGCGATCGCATCATTGGTGTGGAAACTGGCGGCTGTCCCCACGCGGCCATTCGCGAAGATGCCTCTATGAACCTCGCGGCGATCGAAGATTTAGAACGGCGCTTTTTTGACCTCGACCTGATTTTTGTAGAAAGCGGCGGCGATAACCTAGCCGCCACCTTCAGCCCAGAACTGGTGGATTTGACAATTTACGTAATCGATGTTGCTGGTGGAGACAAAATTCCGCGCAAAGGCGGCCCCGGCATCACCAAATCAGACCTACTAGTGATTAACAAAATTGACCTAGCACCGATGGTCGGCGCAGACCTCGGAGTAATGAATCGGGATGCCCATCGGATGCGAGGCGATCGCCCCTTTGTATTCACGAATCTTAAGACAGGAGAAGGGCTAGGGGCGATCGTCGAATTCATCCAAAACCAAGCAAATTTTTCTCTGTCCGCCTAAACCCGTAACTAGAGGGTGACTTTTTGTATAGAGAAATACAATTGTCTTCTTTGTGTGGTTCTAGTATCTCTGGGTCATCACTAGGTTTTGGTAGACCTAGCGTTTGTTTCAACGGAGAAAAATTAGGTTCATGACCAAGCAACTGCGTCGGCGCGAATTTATCATCTTTGGGTCTACAGCAGCAGGTAGCTTGTTGCTGAAAGCTTGTGGTGGGGGAACCACAACTACTAGCACTACCAGCTCTCCCTCGCCAGCCGCATCTCCTACTGCGGCGGCTCCTGCATCTGGTGAAGCCATTAAAGTTGGTATTCTGCACTCCCTCAGTGGCACGATGGCCATCAGTGAAAAGAGTGTCGTAGATGCAGAACAGTTAGCTATTGAAGAAATTAATGCCGCTGGTGGAGTCCTCGGCAAAAAAATTGAAGCGATCGTGGAAGATGGAGCCTCTGACTGGCCTACCTTTAATGAAAAAGCGAAAAAACTGATTGACCAAGACAAAGTTGCAACCATCTTTGGCTGCTGGACTTCAGCCAGCCGCAAAGCGGTACTACCCACCTTTGAATCAAAAAAACACATGCTCTGGTACCCTGTGCAGTACGAAGGGCAAGAATGTTCCCAAAACATCTTCTACACCGGGGCTGCACCTAACCAGCAAATCGAGCCATCGGTTGATTGGTTGCTAGAAAAATACAAAGGTCAACCCTTCTTCCTGGTGGGTTCTGACTACGTGTTTCCTCGCACCGCCAACACCATTATCAAAGCGCAACTGGCTGCCAAAGGTGGCAAAGTTGTTGGTGAAGACTACATTCCTCTGGGTGGCACGGAAGTAACCCCTGTGATCTCTAAGATCAAAGCCGCCATGCCCAATGGTGGCGTTATCTACAACAGTCTCAACGGCGATAGTAACGTGGCTTTCTTCAAGCAATTGCAGGGCGCGGGAATGGGACCTGACAAGTATCCCTCTATGTCCGTCAGTATTGCAGAAGAAGAAGTAAAGGCGATCGGCACAGAATATCTAAAAGGCCACTACGCTGCCTGGAACTACTTCCAAACCGTCGATACGCCTGCCAGCAAGAAGTTTGTAGAAGCCTTCAAGAAGAAATATGGCGAGGAGCGCGTTGTCAACGATCCCATGGAGGCGGCCTACATTATGGTCTACATCTGGAAGCAGGCTGTCGAAAAAGCAGGCACTGCTGATGACCTAGATAAAGTACGGACAGCCGCCTACGGTCAGACCTTTGACGCTCCCGAAGGAACCGTAACCATGAACCCCAACCACCACTTGTCCAAAGTGGTGCGGATTGGTCAAGTTCGGGATGACGGTTTGTTTAACGTAGTTTATGACAGCAAGACAGCTGTGGCTCCTGTACCCTGGAACCAGTTTGTAGCTGAAACCAAAGGGTTTGCTTGCGATTGGGCAGACCCTAGCAAG
>Ga0224722_1002258_pt1 | contig 10300 bp, 10 predicted proteins | sample Balambano_FR1_Me_FD_161646 | JGI IMG/M metagenome (GOLD analysis project Ga0224722, IMG submission 161646) | Freshwater sediment microbial communities from Lake Towuti, South Sulawesi, Indonesia - Balambano_FR1_MetaG | ecosystem: Environmental > Aquatic > Freshwater > Lake > Sediment | place...
CATCGCGCTGGAGCGCTCGATTGCTGCCCGCGCGATCTTTCCGGCGGTCGACCCGCTGGCCAGCACCAGCAAGATTCTCGATCCGCTGGTGGTGGGCGAAGAGCATTACCGCACGGCGCGCGAAGTGCAGCGCGTGCTTCAGCGCTACAAGGAACTGCAGGATATCATCGCCATTCTCGGCATTGATGAACTTTCGGATGACGACAAGCAGCTCGTCGCCCGCGCGCGCAAGATCGAGCTGTTCCTCAGCCAGCCGATGAAGGTCGCCGAGCAGTTCACGGGCCGCGAGGGCAAGTACGTGAAGGTGAAGGATACCGTTCGCGGTTTCCGCATGATCCTTGACGGTGAACTGGACATGATTCCAGAGCAGTTGTTCTATATGGCCGGGCCGATCGAAGACGTGCAGAAGCGCTACGAAGAATCGCTCAACGAGCAGTAGGAAGACTTCCATGCCGATTGCAGTTGAGGTCGTTACGCAGGAAAGGCTGATCTTCAGCGAACCCGAAGCCGACATGGTCATCGTGCCGGCGGCAGAGGGCGAAATGGGCGTCCTGCCACACCACGCTCCCGTGCTGACGTCGCTGGGCTTTGGCGAGCTGGTCGTCCGCAAGGGTCGCGGGGAGGAGCGTTTCGCCATTTACGGCGGCGTCGTTGATGTACGCCCGGACAAGGTTGTGGTGCTGGCAGATACGGCTGCGTCGTCGTTCGAACTGGACGAGGCGCAGGCAGAAGCCGCGCGCGAACGCGCCCGACAGCTTCAGCAGACTGCGCAAAGCGAAGAGGAGATGCAGCTCGCTGCGACCGAGCTTCGCCGCGCGGAACTGACGCTTCGCATCAATCGCAAGGTACGGATGCGCGGCCAGTCGATTCGCATCCGGGATGAATCAGACGAGAAATAAACCACACACCTCGTCTCGCTCTACTGACGCCCCGCTGTCTGCGGGGCGTTTTGCGCTCGCGACCTTTCGGCCCTCTGCCGTATGATATACTTGCGTTCGGCCTGCCGTTGACGGTGTAAAGGGTAACAATGGGCCTGTTTGACAAACGACTCGGCGTTGACCTCGGTACGGTCAATGTGCTCATTTACGAGAATGATCAGATCGTCCTTCAGGAGCCGACGCTTGTCGCGCTGACAACCGAAGACGAGCGCATCGTCGAAATCGGCCAGCCTGCTCGCGAGATGCTCGGCAAGGTCGATGACGAAGATATTCAGATCATTCGCCCGCTTCAGAACGGCGTGATCGCGGACTATGAAGTGACCGAAGCGATGCTGCGCCACTTCTTTGACAAGGTGGCCGGTCGCGTCCGCCTGTTCAAGCCAACCGTCATGATCTCGGTGCCATACGGCGTGACCAGCGTTGAGAAGCGGGCGGTGCTGGAAGCAGCCCTGTCCGCAGGCGCGCGCGAAGCTTTCCTGATCTGGGAACCCCTCGCAGCGGCCATCGGCGCAGGACTTCCCGTCGGGACGCCGGCGGGGGACATGGTGGTCAATGTAGGCGGCGGCATCACCGAAGCGGCTGTCCTTACGATGAACAATATTGTGCGTGCAGAAAGCGGACGCATCGGCGGGCTGAAGCTGGACGAAGGCATCCAGAACTACGTTCGCCGAAAATACAATCTGTCGATCGGCCAGCCGACTGCTGAATCCGTGAAAATTCAGATCGGCGCGGCCGTTCCGCTGCAGCAGGATCTGTCGATGGATGTGCAGGGGCGCGACAACGTCACAGGACTGCCGCGCACAGTGACGCTGATGACAGGCGAAGTGGTAGAGGCACTGAGCGAGACGCTGGGGCAGATCGCGACAGTGGTCAAAGCCGTCCTGAGCAATACACCGCCTGAACTGGCATCCGACATCATCGACCGGGGCATCATTCTGACCGGCGGCGGCGCGCTTCTTCGCGGGATGGAGACTTACCTGACGCGTGAAACCGGTGTGCCGGTCTATCGCGGAGACAACGCCCTGATCGCGGTTGCTGTCGGGGCTGGTCGTGCGCTAAACGACCCGGCTATTCTTCGCCGCATCGCACAGCCTTAACGCGTCACATTCACCCGACGACGGATCTTTCCGTCTTTCACAACATGGGTTTCGTGGGTTTTGGCATCGTTTTTGGCTGCGACAGCGGCCATCTGTTCGACGATCTGTTCAACATCTATGCCACACGCGAAGCAAACGCCGATCGCAGTGACGAACACGTCGGCGGCCTCTTCTGCGATGTGGCGCTGATCCGTGCCATCCATTGCCGCCTGGATCAGCTCGAACACTTCCTCATTGAAGTTGTTGATGAACGCCGGCACATCTTCGTGTGCGGGAAACGCGTCGAACCGCCGGTAAAACGCTTCGGTTGACTGGGCGAGCGCACGCAGCGGATCGGTCATCAACCGTCTGCCAGATAATACGTCATCCGCTGCAGATGGAGCACCGGGTCAATATACTGAACGTGTACATCGTCCGGCACTTTCAGGTTGATCGGCGCGTAGTTCAGGATGGCCTTGACGCCGCTGGCGATCAGCCGATCGGCCACCGCCTGAGCCACCTCGGCCGGCACGGCGATCATGGCGATGCGGACACCTTTCTCGCGAATGACGGTCTCGAGAGAAGCCATCGGCTCGACTAGAAACGTTCCGATCTTCTTGCCGACCTTATCATCCGACGCGTCGAATACGCACGTGATATGGAACCCGCGATCCTTGAAACCGCGGTATCGGGCGATGGCGCTGCCCAGGTCACCGGCGCCGATGAGCGCAACCTTCCATTCGCGCTCGACTTTCAGGACCTGTCGAAGCTGATCCTTCAGGAAATCGATGCGATAGCCGGTTCCCTGCTTCCCAAAGCCGCCGAAGTGTGACAGATCCTTGCGAATCTGGGCAGAACTGATTCCGAGGCGCCGCCCAAGCTCATGCGACGACGTGACTTCAAATCCTTCCTGGGAAAGGCGCTCCAGCGCCCGCAGATAGACGGGCAGTCTGCTGATGACGATATCCGGAATTTCGGATGGCATAGACTGAGGGTCTCCTCTTGAGTCCGCCACGAGATTTCATTGTGAAAGAAAACACATCTTAATACTAGCATTGCTTTACGCGGGACGCTACAGATTACTTGGATGAGAACCCTTTGCTGACAGCACTGTTCAATGAGTACAGTGTAAAAGTTTAAGCAGATGCTGAAGTGTGGCATTGAAACTGCGATCATAACCGGCATATGATGCTGTAGAACACAGAGCAGGAAATGTCCGCCCGTCCATGTCCGTTCGCCGCTCGATCCTGATCCTGATCCTGACGACGCTCATTCTGCCGATCGCCGTGTTCGCGCTGCGCAGTCGGCAGTCTGCGAACGATGAACCTCAGCAGGCCTCTCTCCAGCTCTATACGGTTGGCACCGGTACTGTCGAAAACACGGTTTCGGCTGTCGGCCAGCTTCGAGCCGCGCAGTCGGTCAGCGTGACGGCCGAATCAGGCGGTCGTGTCGTCGAACTGAACGTCACGCTGGGGCAAAACGTCGCAGCCGGTGACATTCTCGCGCGGATCGATTCGCGTGACGCCCGGATCGCGTTCGACCAGGCTGCCATGCAGCTTGAGATGGCCCAGCTTCAGTTCGACCGTCTGCTGGCAGGCCCGGACGACGCGCAGATCGCATCTGCACAGGCGGCGGTTCAGGCGGCACAGGGGGCGGCGAGTGCAGCGGTCAATGCCGTTTCGGATGCCGATATCCAGGCGGCACAGCTTGCTTATGACGCCGCGCTTCAGGCGCTTGCTGATGCGCAGACTGCGCGCTCAACGGCACCCGGTGGGCAGCCGCAGGCCGCGTATGATCTGCTCGAAGCGCAGATCGGCCAGGCGTCATTCAATGCAGAGATTGCCCGTCTCCAGCTCGAACAGCTTCAGGCTGGCAGCCCGGGTCAGACGGGCGCAGCCTATGCACAGGTGAATCTGGCGCAGGCCCAGCTTGACCAGCTTCTGGCGCCGCCAACAGACGCACAGATCGCACAGGCGGAGGCGGCCATCGCACAGGCGCAGATCCAGCTTGATGCGGCGCAGCGTGCACTCGACCAGACCGCAATCACTGCGCCGGTCAGCGGCGTGGTGACTGCTCTGAACGTCGAGCTCGGTTCACTGGCAACGCCCGGTCTGCCACTGGTCACAGTTACCCGGATCGAGCCCCTCGAGATGGTTGTTAGTGTCGACGAAATCGATGTGCGAAGTCTGACAGAGGGAATGCCGGTCACTATGCGACTCGACGCGATCCCGGACGTGACTTTTGATGGCCGACTGGCTCGGATCGCCGTAACACCGACAAATGAAAATGGCATCGTCACGTATGACGTTCGGGTCGAAATCACAGAGGCTGCCGAAGGGGCACGCGTGGGCATGACGGCCGAGGCGGTGTTCGTCATCGACCAGGTGCAGGATGTGCTGACTGTGCCGAACGCATACATTCGCCTGGATCGCACGCGCAATCTGGCGTTCGTCAACACGGTGACATCCGACGGTTCGCTTGTCGAAATGCCCGTCGAACTTGGGTTGCAGGGGCGCGATGTGAGTGAAATCATCTCTGGTCTTTCCGCAGGCGATGTCATCGCGGTTGACCTGTCCGGTGACAGTCTGTCCCTGTTCGGGGGCTGAGGCCAATGAAAATCTTCAGGCGTCTGCTGTTCTATCTGCTGCTGACTGGTATTGTCGGCGCACTGCTGCTCGGCGCGCGAACCTTCGTTCTGCAGCGGGAGTCGCTTCCGCCAGACGACGCCGACAGCGCCATCATTGACGAAACCGTCGTCGAGGTGTCAGACCTTCGGGTGACCGTTGGCGCAACCGGGGTGATTGCCCCACGGCGTCAGCTCCCGCTCACGTTCGAAGTGCCGGGCATTGTTGCCGAAGTGTTCGTCAGCGAGGGCGATCGTGTACAGGCAGGCCAGGTGATCGCCCGGCTCGAAACCGATGTGCTCGAGACGGCATTGGCCAGCGCACAGGTTGCATACGATACGCAGCAGATTGCGCTGGATGCGTTGACACAGCCACCTCGCGAGGCTGATCTGGCGGCTGCGCAGGCGGCCGTCTACAGCGCCCAGGCATCGCTGAATGCGGCCTATGCTACAGCGCCAACCGAGCAGCAGCTTGAGATCGCGCGGCTTCAGGCTGAACTTTCACGCAATCAGTTGTGGCAGGCCCAGCTTCAGCGAGACCTGAGCGCGTCCTTGACTGGCATCGGGATCAATCTTGGCAGCCTGATTCCGGAAGGCGTCGAGATTCCGCAGGAAGTGGTCAATCAGGCCAATCAGGCGCTTGCGAGTGCCATTCAGGTTCCCGGTGTGAATACCAGCAGTCTGACGGCTGGCCTGAATCAGGCAGAATTTGGCGTTCAGATTGCAGATGCCAACCTGGCGGCAGCCGCCGGCCGAACCGCAAATCCCGGTAGCATTGCTTCTGCACAGGCTGCATTGACATCAGCACAGGCTGCGCTGGATGCGCTTCAGAACGGGCCGAGTGAGCTCGATCTGCAACTGGCAGCGCTGGGTGTCCAGCAGGCGCAGCTCGCTATCGATCAGGCACAGCTTGCGCTGGATCGCGCACAGATTGTGGCGCCATTTGATGGAATCGTGGCTCGGCTCAATCTCACCGTGGGCGAGCCGCCGCCGATTGCGAGCGGGGATGTGCCGGTCGTTCTGGTAGACACATCGGAATATCGTATCAACCTGTCGATTGACGAGACCGACATTGTTCGACTTCAGGAAAATCAGCCGGTCAGCCTGCGTTTCGATGCGCTGCCTGATGAAACCATCACCGGCATCGTATCGAGGATTGACCCTGTGCCGGTCATTGCCGGTCAGCTTGTGACTTTTCCGGTTCAGGTGACCATCGACGCGACCGACGCCCAGGTTCGCCTTGGAATGTCGGCAACTGCCACCATTGTTGTCGATGAACTTGAGAACGTACTGGTTCTTCCCAATCGCTTCATTCGGATTGACCGCGCGACCCAGGACGCATTTGTCACGATCGAGTCGTCACCGGGACGCTTCGAGGAAGTACAGGTCGAGCTTGGGTTGCGTAACGAGACCAGCACGCAGATTGTCAGCGGGGTCGAGGCGGGCCAGCGCATTGTGCTTCTTCCGCGCGGCACCTTCGACCCGTTTGCAGGACGATAAACAATGGTTCGTCTGCTCTCCCGTCTCAAAACAGAGATGCCGGAAGATTCCGCCACCTCGCAGCGCCGGGTCGTCATCGACATCCGCGGCATCACCAAGATGTACCGCATGGGAGAAGTGGAAGTCCACGCGCTGCGCGGCGTTGATCTGAAGATTGAAGAGGGTGAGTTCGTCGCCATCATGGGGCCGAGCGGCAGCGGAAAGAGTACGCTGATGAACATCCTCGGTGCGCTCGATCAGCCCACCTCGGGAGCATATCTGCTCGATGGCGTCGATGTCAGCAAAATGCGCGAAAGTGAACTGGCCCGCATTCGCAACCAGAAGATCGGTTTCGTCTTTCAGAACTTCAATCTGCTCAAACGCACGACGGCCCTGCGTCAGGTGGAACTGCCGCTCATTTATGCGGGGACGTCTTCCCGATCCAAACGCGCCAAAGCGGCGCTCGAATCCGTCGGGCTCGGCAGCCGGCTCGATCATCTTCCGAGCGAACTATCGGGCGGCCAGCAGCAGCGCGTTGCAATTGCGCGCGCGCTCGTAACCGAACCGGCGATGATCCTGGCCGATGAGCCCACCGGAAATCTCGACAGCCGCAGCGGCACCGAGGTCATGCAGATCTTTCAGTCGCTGAACCGCGATCAGGGAAAGACGATCATCTTTGTGACGCATGATCCGTGGATTGCCCGCCACACCCAGCGCGTGGTCATGCTCCGCGATGGCGTGGTGGTTTCGGACAGTCCCGTTCGCAAGCCCCTCATCGCCGGGCAGGACGAGCGCCCATCTGAAGCCGATGAAATGCAGTCGGTGCTCAACAGCGCCTATTACGGTGGCGACCCGTCCGAATACAACTAGCCTGTGAACCGAACCGATGAATGTCTTCGAGGCCATTCGCATCGCAATCACCGGCCTGGTGACCAACCGGCTGCGAGCGCTGCTGACGACGCTGGGAATCGTCATCGGGGTAGGGGCAGTGGTCGGTCTCTCCAGCCTCGGACGTGGCGTCGAAAGCTTCATCGCGTCTGAATTTCAGGCGCTGGGTTCTAATGTCCTGTTCGTGTTTTCTTCTGCACCCACGTCCGGAACCCGCACCACCATTCAGCCTCTCACCACGAGCGAAGGGGAGGCGCTCGCTTCGCCGACGGTGGCGCCGGCAATTCGCGCAGTGGCGATGGAGACTGTCGTACCGGCTGCACTCGCCTTCAGCGGGCGCATCGTCGAACTCGGCGTCAGCGGCGTGACGGCCAATTACAGCGAAGTGCGCGACTGGACCGTGCAGCTTGGCGCGTTCATTTCGGAAGATGAGATTGCCGCGACCAGCCGCACGATCGTCCTCGGCACAACGGTGGTCGAGAAGTTGTTTGGCGATCGCAGCGCAGACCCTGTCGGCCAGCAGATCCGCCTCAACGACCGAGTGTTCACCGTGGTCGGTGTGATGCAGGAACAGGGTGCAGGCATCGGCGCGCTGGGCGATCAGAATGAAGTCGCCTTCATCCCCATCTCCACTGCCCAGACCCGGCTCGGCAATGCCCGTACCCGCGACGGCGGCTACCGGGTGGATGTCCTGCACATTGCCGCGTGGGATGAAGCCTCAATGGATGATGCCACGCTGCAGATCGAGAGTTACCTGAGCGACGCGCATAACATCACCTTTCAGGGTGAGCAGGATTTCACCATCATCAACCAGAAAGATCTGCTGAACTCATTGGGGCAGGTCACGGGAATCCTGACCATTTTCCTCAGCATGATTGCCGGCATTTCGCTGCTGGTTGGCGGCATCGGCATCATGAACATCATGCTGGTATCGGTGACCGAGCGCACGCGTGAAATCGGATTGCGGAAAGCTGTGGGCGCACGCGGCGCCGATATTCTGCTGCAATTTCTGATCGAAAGCATCCTTCTGTCGCTGGTGGGTGGCACGATCGGTGTGGCCCTCGGCTGGGTCATCACGATCATTGGCCAGGTGCTGGTTGCGAATCTGGAACTGACCATCACGAGCGATGCCATCATGCTGGCTGTCGGCGTCAGCAGCTTCATCGGCATTTTCTTTGGGATGTACCCGGCCAGTCGCGCGGCTCGCATGCGCCCGATCGATGCCTTGAGGTTCGAATGATGTTTGCGACGATGCGCGAAAACGCCCGCGTCGCCTTCATTGGGCTGCGCTCGAACAAGCTGCGATCTGCGCTCACCATGCTCGGAATCACAATCGGCGTGTCCGCGGTAATCGTGCTGGTCTCGCTCGGCCAGGCGGTCGAATCATTTGTGCGTAATCAATTTCTGGGATTGGGCACGAACCTGCTCATCGTGTTTCCGGCTGAAGACGATCGCGGCCAGACGGTTCCGCTGACACTGCGCGACGTCCGTGCGCTGAGTGAACCGGCGAACGTGCCAGATGCGTCGTTTGTGATGCCACAGCTCAATCTGAGCCGGCCCCTGGTGGCCGATGGTCGTGAGGCACGCGGACGGATTCGGGGAGTCAGCGAGGCCTTTCCGGTCGTAAGAAGTCGTGAAGTGCTGGCGGGTCGCTTTTTCGATCGCGAGGAAGTGGATGGCCTGGCGCGCGTCGCGGTCATCGGCCTGACGGTCGTCGACCGCCTGTTTCCGGATGTCTATCCGGTAGGGCAGGACATTCGCATTGGGGGCGTCGGTTTTCGGGTCATCGGCGTCATGGCTGAAGTTGGCGGCACCGCTTTTGGCGGCGATGAGAATGATCTGGTTTTCGTCCCTGTCACAACGGCACAGACGCGCCTGAGCGGAGAGCGCGACCTCACCGGAGATCGCCCGCTCACCAGCATCGTCGTGCAGGCGCATGATGGTGACAGCGTAGACGCAGCCGCGCAGCAGGTGCGGCAGACGCTGCGCGAGGAGCGCGGGATCAGCTTTCGGGATGAGGACAACTTTCAGATCTTCACCCAGACTGATCTGCTGACGTCTTTGTCCCAGATCACCGGCCTTCTCACGATCTTTCTCTCGATCATCGCAGGCATCTCGCTTTTGGTCGGTGGGATTGGCATCATGAACATCATGCTTGTTACCGTTACCGAACGCACCCGCGAAATTGGTCTGCGCAAGGCAGTCGGCGCGCAGCGCAACGACATCATCCTGCAGTTTCTCACGGAGGCCATGCTGCTCTCGCTGACCGGCGGCGGCATCGGAATCGCCTTTGCGGTCATCGGCGCTGTCGGAATCTCGGCCGTCGTTCCCTCTCTGGCAGTGTCGATTCAGCCGGGAAGCGTCCTGCTGGCCACCCTGATCTCACTGGCCGTCGGCGTGTTCTTCGGCATCTACCCGGCCAATCGTGCCGCGGCGCTCGACCCGATCGACGCGCTGCGCTATGAATGAAGTGGCCTGTTCAGTGGTTGAAAGTGACGGTCGCTGATATTAAAATAATTCTGAATATACTGAATGATCCGGCATGCAGGGTGCTCACGTGTCAGATTTGCAACTTAAACCGAGTGTCAGTGACCCCCGGCTGACGGACGTCCACGACAGCATGCTGACTGGCCTCGGCCAGCTTGCCCACTATTTTGGCTTCAGCCGTGTGACGGGTCAGATTTACGGCGCTCTGCTGCTCAGCCCACGCCCGCTCTGCCTCGATGACCTGGTCGAAGTGCTCGACATATCCAAGGCGAATGCCAGCATGACCATGCGCACGCTGGAAAATCTGGGCATGGTACGCGAAGTCTGGGTAAGGGGTGCGACCGGCCGTCGCAAATTCTACGAAGCGGAATCCAACTTCTGGCGCATCGTCACCAATATTCTCAAGGGCCGTGAAATGCGTGATGTGGAGCGCGCGCTCCACGTGATGGATGAGAATGTGCGCAAGCTGGCGGCCGCACGTGGTGACCTGACTGGCGATGAGCGCGAGCTTGCCGCCCTGTATCAGGAGCGCATCGCCCAGATGCAGACGCTCTTTCAGTTTGCGCAGCTCATGATCGAGGCGATCCTTGAGCAGGTGAGCGATTCACCGGACGAAGCCCCGGAACTTCCCAATATCGATCTGCACTGAATCACGCGCACCTGCTGACCTGAACGCGTGCCCCTGACCGACCCTGACGCGGCTCGATGGTTGCGCCCATGTGCATGTGAATGCGGCCGCCCGTCAGCGCCAGACTGAAGCGCTGCAGAACCCGCGCCACCACCAGCTTTGCCTGGGTCTCACCAAACTG
>Ga0224722_1002259_pt1 | contig 10293 bp, 9 predicted proteins | sample Balambano_FR1_Me_FD_161646 | JGI IMG/M metagenome (GOLD analysis project Ga0224722, IMG submission 161646) | Freshwater sediment microbial communities from Lake Towuti, South Sulawesi, Indonesia - Balambano_FR1_MetaG | ecosystem: Environmental > Aquatic > Freshwater > Lake > Sediment | place...
TGAAGAACTTTTAGGTGATTATCATTATTTGACCGAGCAGGGTATCACCTGTCGTGTGGAACAAGGACTACCGACTGGCAAACTATTAAAGCCGCTCGCAAAAAATTTGGACGATCGCGTTGCACTATTCGTACATCGAGATGATGCGGCAAAAGCAAGAGAACTTTTAAAATAAGATGAAGGCCGAATACAATCATTCGGCCTTCATCTTATTTATGTACTTGTCGCTCAGAACAATAATAGGCGATTTGTTTGACGAGCGGCTCTGTCAACGTCTCGAGGTTCGTTTTACTGATCACCTGATCCACCAGAGCGAATGAATCTCCACAATTCGCCTTAATTCGTTCTAACTTCAATCGTTCCGTTTCCGGGAAGATTAAAAACGAATAGACGGGAATTGCTTGATTACACTCTTTTTTCAATCGTGACCGCACTTGTTTCGTCATCCGTTCTAATTCCGTGACAGGATGAGGGTAAACCTGTTTCCACCCCATCGAGGTCTCAGTTCGACATTCCCGGTTCGTCATATGGACAGGGGCTGGAGTTCGATTTAATTGAATCAAGAATACGCCTTTAGGTCCGACGAGCACGTAATGAACGAGATCATCCCCTAATTTGACTTGTTCAATCATCATCCAATCAAATCGGCATGTTTGTCTGATGTTTTCGACGAGACGATCTGTATAGCAGGTTGGTGCTTTCATCACTTCTTCTTTCACACGAAACAGCTTTTTTGTCTGTTGTTTGACTGGTTGTTTCTCCGTGGCCGTTAACACTTGCAACATGGACTCCACCCCCTATTCGTTATTCGCTTGGACCGACTTGCTTTCCAAAGACCGCTTTTTCGAGATTTGAAATTCGGCGTAACATATCATAATTTGAGGCAACCGGCTGTGCTGGTTTAGCCGGTTCCGATACAGGCGCCGGTTCCCGTCGCAACGAGTCGTTTTCTTTTTGAAGACGCTCGATTTCTTTCGCCATTTTTTCATAATCGCGAATGACGACATCTAAAAATTGATCGACCTCTTCTTGTGAATAACCACGTAACGCGGTCTTGAATTCTTGTTTATAAATCGCTTCTGCTGTTAATTCCGTTTGCATCATATCACTCCCATTGTTGTTCCCATTGTTTTTCTTCTTCAATGACTCGTAAGTCTTCTTGTGTGATCAAAAAAACTTCCATATTCGGCTTTCGCCGAGCCCCATCGACTAGAAACCGGGGACTTCCTTCCGTTTCTTCGTCATACAAGGTGATCAATCCTTCTGCTTTATCTAAAAAGAATGCCGTTTTTGCGCGTAGTTGACTCGGGTCTTCGTATGGACGCTGTGTCAGCGGCTCAAAAAAGTCTGCCTCGAGTTGCAGTTGCACAAATAGTTCTTGTTCGAATGGTTTATAGCGCTCATCCATGTTTAAAAACGGCGGAAATACGGCGATTTTAATCGGATATGTTTCTCTTAACTCTAACAATACTTGTCCGGCCCACAATTCACAACCATTCGTTCCACTAAATATGAACCATTCAGCACCTAATTCGATGACTTCAAGTATCTTTTTCCGGTAAGCTTCTTGAATGATTTCAATACCCGGATGATCCGCTTTGAAGATGCCGAGTTCATGAGGACGATATCCTGTGACGGCTACTACTTTCATGTTCGCTTCCTTTCTAGGCGAGCACGGCGATGTTCTAACGCATCTTTCTCGCGTTGCATCGTTTGACGTAACACCGTCCGCTTTTGATCAAGAATCTCTAACGCTCGCTCCGTGTAATCAATCGCTAAAGCCACGTCCTTTTGTTTATGCTCTGCATATTTGGCGAGTTCGACGTACCCTTCAATCGTATGAAGCGATTCAAACAGCGGAATGGCTTCCTCGAATCGTCCAGCTCGTTTTAATAACAACGCTTGCCGCATGATGGCACGCTTCGATGGACTCGGGAGTTGCTCAAACTCCCTCAGCGCTTGATCTTGTTCGCCAAGGTCATGTAGCCAGTGGGCACGTTCCTCTCCGAAATCAGTTACCGGGATCGTGACGAGTTGACTGAGACGCGTATACAAGGAGACCAGGCTTAAACAGTCCGCATGATGGTGCTCAAGGACCGGCAGCAATATTTCTGGATTCCGCTCTTTGACGTATTGAAAATAGTGCATCGGTGCCAAGAAGCCAGGAAGGTCATCCGTTCGTTCATGACCAAAGTATGCTTCGACCGCTTTTAATGATACTGATTCTAGCCTCGGTTTTAACAATCGTCTTGCAGCGTGAAGTAAATCGACATGACCCACTGAAGGTAATTGTTTCACCCGTGATTTGACGAACGTGTGTCTCGTCTTGATTTGTGGCCAATCAAATGACTTCCCGTTATAGGTGACGAATCGTACCTCATCTCCGATATCCTGCAAGAAATGATAGTAAAAGGCGGTTTCGAACGCCGGATGAGGTAGCACGTATTGAATCATTTCAAGTTGTTCCGCACGAATCCGTGCAAACCCGATTAAAAAAATCGACGTTCCAGACCCACGTAAACCGGTCGTCTCCGTATCCATGAACAGGACTTGGTCGGGGTCTAAGTCGACGGCGAAAAACGGATGCTCGGTTCGAGCCATCATCTGTCCGGCTTCTCCAAACTTGAAGTCGTGATACACCTCATCAAGGGGATATGTCTTCCGGATCCGGACGCACCATTCCCCTTCGAACGTCAAAATCTCTCCACCTTGTCCCATCCACTTTTGCTGTTCCACTTCATCAGGAGTCGCAACACTAGCTTTTCGGGCAGGTTCGTTCGTTTTGATTAATCTAGATAGTTTAGCTTTCATATCGTTCCTTTCAATGCTTGCAACTGGCGAATGACCTGCTGCTTGAAGTCACCGTATCCAACCATGCCGACACAACGGGGACATCCGCTCTCACACGGACAGTCGGATACCGTCCGCTCTGCCGCTTCAAGCACCATGTCTGCATCTTTAAAGAGCGCCTCGCTGAGCCCGATTCCTCCAGGATAGCGGTCATACAGATAGACGGTCGGCTTACTCGTATGTGTCGACTTCATCTGAATCGTTGTGAATAAATCGAGCGTGTCACACATGAGATAGAGTGGTGCAAGCCGTCTCATCAAATCACTGACCGCTTCAAGTTGATCTTCGAGGTCCGCCTCCGAGTAGGCGAATCGCTCATCCAACGTGAACCATGTCGCTGTCGTATGCAGCTCTCGCTCCGGTAGATGAATCGGGCCCGACCCGATGTTCTCATGCGTCCCAAATTTTATCTTCTTGAACAAAGTGGCCATTGCGATGACCGATACCTCACCAAACGTCTTCGCTCCATCTGTCTTATTCTCTTCAAGCACTTTTAGTTCAACGGCTAAATTCGCATCTGTGTAGTAGTCGACGTCAACTCGGCGAACATACGCTTTCTTCTCCTCAAAATCGAGTTTTTCGACCTGATATTGCTCGGCTCCATGTAAGTATATCGCTTCATCATGTAACAACGTCATGGCACTGAACGTGTCCATTTCACCGATGACTTGATGTTTTGCCGTCTGATCGACGATGACGACATTTTCTTGATCACTCGTCCGAAGCGAGATGTCATGAGCCGGAAATGAATCCGTCATCCAATAATATCTATCAGCCCGTTCATGCAAGACGTGAGCATCTGTCAAAAACTCTAATATATCTTCCGTATCAACCGTTCCGAATCGCTCTCCTTTTTGAAAAGGCAACTCGAATGCGGCGCATTTCATATGGTCCACTAAAATAATCAAGTTATTCGGGTCAAGCCGGGCCGCTTCCGGTGAACGATCTAAAATCATGTCCGGCTGTTCGACGACGAGTTGGTCGAGTGATGAGGAAGATGCGACAAATATAACGAGTGATTCTGAATGGCGCCGTCCGGCCCGACCAGCCTGCTGCCATAACGAAGCGACCGTTCCGGGATATCCATTCAGGACACACGCTTGAAGTTGGCCGATATCGACACCGAGCTCCAACGCGTTTGTCGAAACGACCGCCTTGATTTCCCCGTTCCGTAACCGCCGTTCGATTTCTCTACGTTCAGATGGAAGATAGCCGCCACGGTAACCGACAATAGACTTTGGTCCGAGCTCCCGACGTGTCAATTCCTGCAAATAGGTTAATAGCACCTCGACCCGCACGCGCGACCGCGCAAATACAATCGTTTGTATGTTTGCTTCCACGAGCCTCGAGGCGATTCGTTTCGTCTCGAGCGTCGCGCTTCGACGAATTCCGAGTGCTTCGTTGACGACAGGCGGGTTGTAGAAGACAAGATGTTTCTTCCCTTGAGGTGCCCCGTTCCGATCGATTAAAACGACTTCTTCTTCCGTCAATAGCTCGGCAAGTTCAAGCGGGTTTGCAATGGTCGCTGAGGTCATAATCCATTTCGGATGACTGCCATAATAGGCACAGATTCGCTTCAAGCGTCGAAACACGTTCGCCACATGACTTCCAAACACGCCACGATACGTATGGAGTTCGTCGACGACGATATATTCTAAGTTCTCAAAAAGACGAATCCATTTCGTATGATGAGGTAAGATGCCGGAATGTAGCATATCCGGATTCGTGATGACGATATTCCCCGCATCGCGGACTTTTGTTCGTGCCGCAGGTGATGTGTCGCCATCATACGTGAAGCATCGTAAATTCCCTTCAAGGGCTTCGACCATCTCCATCAAGTCACTGTTTTGATCTTGTGCGAGTGCTTTTGTCGGGTAAAGATAAAGCGCACGGGCTGTAGGTTTTTCAATCATCTTCGATAGGACGGGCAAGTTGTAACAAAGCGTTTTTCCTGAAGCCGTCGGTGTCACGATGACTGTCGAGTGACCGGCAGCCGTTTGTTTCACAGCCTCAGCTTGATGCGTGTACAGCTGCTCGATTCCGCGATTCTTGAGTACATTCGCCAATTGTTCAGGCACTTGTTCTGGAATTGGGGCATATTGTGCCGGACGAGCGTCGACCGTGTGCCAATGACGTACGTGGTTTGAAAAACCTGGATCGTCTTTTAGTTGTTTGATCATTTCTTCGACAGAGCGAGATTTTCGCATCCAGTCACCTTCTTTCATTACGCATTCGAAGGTGCAAGATCCGCTACGACTTGTCGGATTTGATGAATCCGTTCATCTCGTACCACTCTCGATACGGCGGGCATCTGAAAGATGGCCATCTCGTTAAATGTAGCAGCGACATGCTCATTCTCTTCTTCGAGGCGGAGGAGCGCATCTGAAAACAGACGTTGCGTCGACCGTCCGAACAAGACGATGGTATGTAGTTTCGTACATTTTGAATGAACCGCTAAAAGATGTTTGACGTAGCGTTGCACCGTTTTATAATAATCTTCGTTTGTTGAGCTGAGTTGACGGTTGCCACGAAGAAGTTCCGGATAATAGGATTCTTCGCCCGTGAACATGGTCTCGACTCCGATTCGTTTCAAGTAAGCATGTCCGATCGCTTCGGCGACGGTTTGGTCCTGGATGAGACGCCCAAACGGTATCGACTCTTTTAAGAGCACATGTGAAAGTTTTAACCCGAGATGTCCACCGAGAGGCACGCCGAGATCATCGTCTTGCAGTCGATCTATGACAAGTAATACTTTCATCTTGCGTTTTAAAGAGAGTTGAACCATGTGTCACCATCCTGTTCCCTTTCTTCTCATTATAGCAAAGTCAAACGAAAAACAGGGCGCACAATGTCGCCCTGCTTTCCTTAGTTATTCCCATTGTTTGAATTGCCATTTCCACGATTCGTGTCAGACGATTCACCATTGGATTGTCCCTCTAACGGAGTTCCTGAGTCATCTCCGTCAGTTGGTTCGTCTGTTCCTTCGCCAGAACCTTCATCCGTCGCCGGTACATCAGGAGTTTGTTCGTCGGTGGTATCTTCGCCGTTTCCGTTTCCGTCTCCGTTACCGTTTCCGTTTTCATTCCCGTTCCCGTTATTTTCGTCTGATGGTTCATCTTCGGAATTTTCCTCGTCAGAAGGGTTTTCCTCTTCTTCCTTTGGCTCTTCTTTCGGTTCGATCGAGTAGCTCGCTTGCGCCGGTGCCGATTGCTGCTCACCCGTCAACGGGTTCGTTGCATTCGCGACAATGGTAAACGTTGTGTCTCCTTCGGCCAAGTTTGCAATATTTACACTCGTCTCCCCGGTCGTTCCGACGACCTGCTCACTTCCGTCAGCTGACTTCTGTGTCACTGTGAACGTGACATCCGTATAGCCATCTGCTTGTGCACCATCGAAATCGTATGACCATGAGACAGAACCAGTTTGGGCTTCTTCGTCATAGTTGACACTTGCCCCAGTCGGAGCAACCAACTTCTCAGGTTGAAGATCTTTTGGTTTTGTCCCTTTTACATAGAGCTCATTGCCAAGTGATAAGACTGAATCCGGACGTTGGAATCGATCCGGTTGTCCCGTCGCATTCGTCACTTGTTGCATCATGTACTCGAAATAGTATTGGGCATAGTCTGGATCGAAAGAAGCGACTGTCGAATCTTTCGTTTTTCCTGTCCATACTGAGATCGAGTAATCCGTAGAATAACCAGTAAACCATTTATCTTTCGGATTTGTAGAGTTAGGCTCGTTCGTCGTACCCGTTTTACCTGCCACGTCCCAAGGGAAGGCGCCAGGTACATAAGTTCCACCTTCAGCACTCACAACATCACGAAGCATGTCTGTCAACATATACGCTGTATAATCTTCCATTGCTTGCTTGGCTTTAATCGGTGAATTAATACTTGAACCATCATTGAATTCAATTTTTTGAATCAAGTGCGGTTTTGTATACATCCCATTCGCACCAAGTGTTGCATAAGCTGCAGCCATCTGTGTCGTGCTCGCTTCTGCCGTACCTAAAGCATTAGATTCGTTGAGTTCATCGCCAGAATATGAAGGTTCGATTCCTACATTTTTAACGAACGATTCGATTGCTTCTTGTCCATACTCATCCCGCACTTCTTGGAAAGCACGAACTGCTGGCGTATTCGCTGAAATTTTCAAGTATTGGCGCATCGTATTTGGTCCACGGAAACCTGAATAATAGTTATTCGGACTATATGTGCCATCTAATTTAGCGTCAAGCAACACTTTACCTGTCGACCACTGCCCATTTTCAATTCCAGGACCATAATCGAAAAATGGTTTAGCTGTCGATCCGATTTGATACTTCTCATTTGAGTAGTCACGATATGTGGTATCACCTTGCTTCGCCTGTTGACTGTCTACGATAGCGACAATTTCACCGGTCTTTGTATTCAAGACGGTTGCACCCATTCGTAAATCTTCAGGGAAACTACTTGTTTGTAAATTAACATTATTCGATTTAATATCACTGTTGATTTTTGTGTGTAACTCTTTGTTGATTGACGTATAAACTTTCAAACCAGTCCCGTAAATATCTGACTGTTCAAGACCATAGTCCTCTTCTAACTCATTCAATACACGAGAGTAAATCGCACGTGTGAACGCTTCTTCTTCCGTCTCTTCACCCGGTGAGATGACGTCAGCAATGGCGACATCAAGTGCCTCATTGTACTGTTCCTCAGAAATATGTCCGTCACGTTTCATCGCAGACAGGACTTGCTCTTGACGGTAGCGGGTCAACTCCTGATCACCATTGATTGGATCATAGGCACTTGGACGTTGTGGGAGACCGGCAAGAATCGCGGCCTCTTGATAATTGACCTCAGAGACCGGCTTGTTGAAGTAACGTTTCGATGCAGTTTGCACACCGTATCCACCACTACCGTAATAGTTTTTGTTCAAGTACATCTCTAAAATCTGTTCTTTCGTATACTCACGCTCGAGTTTGAGTGCGAGCCATTGTTCTTGCAGCTTACGTTTCAACTTCTTATCTGTCGAAAGGAATGACTGCTTGACCAATTGTTGCGTGATGGTCGATCCACCTTCCGCACCGAAACCGTCTGTCAAGTTGGCAACGACGGCTCCGCCGATTCGACGTAAGTCAATCCCATTATGCTCATAGAAACGACGGTCTTCGATTGACACGACCGCTTGTTGCATCACTTCAGAAATGTCGTCGATTGAGACATACTCGCGAATCTGACCTGCCCCTTCGAGCGGTTCTCCTTCAGCCGAAATCAACTGAATCGGGTACGTATCGACAAGCTTTTCTTCATCTAGCTCTGGTGCCGTCGCAATGGCATATACCGTATAGGCGCCGAATGCGATTACCGCAGCAATAAATAACATGAAGCCTAATAAAAAGATGCGTTTCCACATCGGTTTCTTACTTTTCGTCTTTGGTTGTTTCCCAGTTTTTTTGCGTTTATTCGTCGTCGAATCTTGTCGACGTGCGACCCTACTTCGCTCCATTCATGGTTCACTCCTTCTATTCAATCGAGCCATTGATCGAGCACCGTCAAATAATCAATCGACGGTAAGGCTCTCGTCGGAACTTCAATCGATTCCTTTTCGATAAAGCTGAGCGGAATCGATTTTCGCCCCGTTAATCGTTGTTCCCACCACTGAACAAGTTGCTCGGTGGTCAATACATATTGCGTATTATAGCGACTAAAGCGGATGATGACAAAACAAATCCCTCCATGACGTTCACACTCACGCATGTGGGCGATTTGGTGGTCATGAAAATTGCCGAGCGGAAACGACGTCTTATTATTCGTTTCTTTCGCTTCAAAGTCAATGTACCTGCCACGATAAACACCGTTGTAATCGGTCGTAGATGCCTGTTTGAAATAGGCTTCCGTCACTTTGGCGGCACTTCGCTTCGGATAGTCGACTTTGACGATTTGAAGAGGGGTTGGTTTTTTGTGGATGACGGCTCGTTGATGAATCCGATAAAATTCATTCGTTTCATTTAACAGCGTCTCCAAGTTCATTCCGCGATTCGCATAGGTTTGAGAATTCGATGATTGCTTCGAAATTCCTTCCCCCTTTGTTGTCTTTGTCACGTTTGCCTTTTTACCGTTTGGATAATGGAACAATGTCGTCACCCCATACATACATATTAACAGGTCGGTCCACTCGTTCCTTCCGTCTCAGGTCTGATTGTCGACTTCTGTCGGTCGACACTTGTGTGGATTTACCGCAACACATATCGTACCAAACTCCCGTATGTTAAACTAGTATGTAAGCGATTGTGTATCCAAATTGAAAAGCTCTCGTTATGTATATCCCGATTGTTTTTCTATGATAATAGCACCCTTAGTGTTTATCCAAGATGACACACCGATAAACCTAATTGATGTCATTCTCGAAAAAAATGTGCAATACCTGTGCAATAGATTGACCAAATCACCAATTGGAAATAAAATAGGATGCTTAAAGACGTTACTGTTAAGCCGTTTTGGAGGGATTGGATGGAAAGTGGAAAGAAGTATGTCATGTTCGTCGACGAGACTGGCACACCGAAAGGGAACACGCAATTTAACTTGACGGGCGTGCTGATGGAATATAAGTATTCAATCGATGCAGACGAGACTGGACTACCGTGTGAATTGAAACGACGTCTTCAGGCGTTCAAACGAGATGTATTCAAGACCGAGCATATCCCACTTCATTTAAAAGAAATTTTAAAAGCGGAACATCCTTACGGAAAAGAAGATGGAATCACGATTGATATGTTGCGCGACTTTTGGGATAAGCTCCCTGAATTTTTGCGAGGAATCGACTGTACGATCGTCAGTGTCGAGGTCGATAAACAAAAGCTTCATGACTTTTATTCGACGCCCAAAGATCCGTATGTCGTTGCGTTCGCTCACTTGATGAAATCATTCTATGCGTTTTTAGAAGAAACAGAGGCAGTGAGTGCCCGGGTCGTCCTGGAATCCCGAGACGATTATCAGAATTTACTGATTCAAAAGGCATTCTTCGATATTTTCAATTCAGGTACCGTTCATTTAGACGTTGAAAAGAGCCGTCAAAAAATCAAAGGCTTCATCTTCTCTGAGAAGCAGAACACGATGTATCAATCTGGATTAGAAATCGCCGACCTCGTCTGTCTGCCACTTTCTCGCGTTCGTCGTGGCGTGATTGAAGTGAAACCACGGTTCGTCCATTATGGGGACGAGAACCGAATCTTTAAGGCCATTAAGGACAAAATTTACATCCGTAAAGAAAGTCCGGACCAAGATTTCCGAAACTGGGGCTTCAAAAAAGTGCCGATCACGAAAAAACGTCGCGAATGGAGCGACCATCCTTGGAATCATTAAGCAAAAACGCATCGACACCTTTCGTGTCGATGCGTTTTTATGTGGTGACTTGCTGTGACTTCATTCGTTTCTTTCCTTCTCGGCACATATGCAACAG
>Ga0224722_1002261_pt1 | contig 10288 bp, 8 predicted proteins | sample Balambano_FR1_Me_FD_161646 | JGI IMG/M metagenome (GOLD analysis project Ga0224722, IMG submission 161646) | Freshwater sediment microbial communities from Lake Towuti, South Sulawesi, Indonesia - Balambano_FR1_MetaG | ecosystem: Environmental > Aquatic > Freshwater > Lake > Sediment | place...
CGCGCGCGAGGAGATGGAGGGCTTGCAAGAAATGCTCGCCGACCCCGAGATGAAGGCGATGGCCGAGGAAGAGCTCGCCCACCTTAAATCCACCCTCCCCGATCTCGAATGCCGTCTCGCCATCGCGCTGCTGCCGCGTGACAGCGCCGATGCCAAGCCCGCTATGCTCGAAATCCGCGCGGGCACGGGGGGCGATGAGGCTGCGTTATTCGCGGCCGATCTGTACCGCATGTACGAGAAATACGCCGCCGAGCAGGGCTGGCGTGTCGAGCCGGTCAGCATCGCTGCATCGGATATCGGCGGGTTCAAGGAAGTGATCGCCAACGTCACCGGAACCGGCGTGTTCGCCAAGCTGAAATTCGAAAGCGGCGTTCACCGCGTCCAGCGCGTGCCCGTGACCGAGAGCGGCGGGCGCATCCATACTTCGGCGGCGACCGTCGCGGTGCTGGCGGAGCCAGACGAGGTCGACGTGACAGTCGAGGAGAAAGACCTCAAGATCGATGTCTACCGCGCCTCCGGCGCCGGGGGCCAGCACGTCAACACCACCGACAGCGCCGTGCGCATAACGCACCTGCCGACCGGCACCGTCGTCACCTGTCAGGACGGGCGCAGCCAGCACAAGAACAAGGAAAAGGCGATGCAGGTGCTGCGCACGCGACTTTACGATGCGCAGCGCGAGGCCACCCAGGGCGCGGAGGCCGAGGCGCGCAAGGCCATGGTTGGCAGCGGCGACCGTTCCGAGCGCATCCGCACCTACAACTTCCCCCAAGGGCGCGTCACCGATCACCGCATCGGGCTGACGCTGCACAAGCTTGACGAGGTGCTCGCCGGGCCGGGGCTTGCCGAACTGATCGACGCGCTGATCGCCGAGGACGAGGGCAAGCGGCTGGCGGCGCTGGCCTCGTGAGCTCCCGCGAAGGCGGGAGCCTCCCTCCGGATCGGACTGACGAAATCGAGGGAGGTCCCCGCCTGCGCGGGGACTCACAATCGGTGGGCGAAGCCATCCGCGCCGCTGCCGAGGCTCTTGGCGGCGTCAGCGACACCGCGCGGCTCGATGCCGAAGTGCTGATGGCCCATGCGCTGGGGGTCAGCCGTTCGGACATGCAGCTGCGCTGTCTGCGCGGCCCCGCGCCCGAGGCCTTCGCTGCGCTGGTGGCACGGCGCGTGGGCCGCGAACCGGTCGCCTACATCACCGGCGCGGCCGAGTTTTATGGGCTCACGCTCCGCGTAACGCCTGCCACCCTGATCCCGCGCGCGGACAGCGAGACGCTGGTCGCCGCGGCGCTGGAGATTGCGGGCGCACAGGGACGCGCGCTTGATCTGGGCACCGGGTCAGGCGCCCTGCTGCTCGCGCTTCTCGTCGCGTGTCCCGGGTGGCGCGGGACCGGGAGCGACGCCTCGCCCGGCGCGCTGGCGGTGGCGGCCGACAATGCCGCCGCGCTGGGGTTGGCAGACCGCAGCAAGTGGCTGCGGCGCGACTGGCGCATGCCGGGGTGGAGCGAGGATATCGGGCGCTTCGATCTCGTGCTCGCCAACCCTCCCTATGTCGAGGACGGGGCCACGCTCGACCCGCAGGTGCGCGATCACGAACCGCACAGCGCGCTGTTCGCCGGGCCCGAGGGGCTTGACGCCTATCGCGCGCTCATCCCGCAGCTTGGCAAGCTGCTTCTACCCGGCGGGACTGCGATTGTCGAAATCGGCGCGGCTCAGGCCGAGGCGGTCGGCGCGCTGGCGTATTCCTGCGGGTTTCGCACCGAATTGCACCGCGATCTGGCAAATCGGCCACGCGCGCTTGTGCTTCGGTGAGGAAAAGCGGCGTGGGGCTTGGCAAAGCCAATTCGCATCGCTACCTCTCGAATCAGGCCAGACGACCGGCGAAGGGCGCATGTCGCTGGGCCAAGCTCCTTTATTCGCTCGAAACGGCCGTCTGGGCACGCCCCCGGCCATGGCAGCGCGGAGCGCGCGGCACGCTTCGGCATGACCACCAGGGTCGGTGCCGGATGGTGGCGCAAGGGCAAGGGGTCTGTTGACCGCGCGTACACGCAGTATTTGCGTCAGGTCGCTGATAAGGAACATCTTCCTTGAATAATAATCGCAATAACCGTCGCCGTGGGCGCGGGAACCGCAACCCGAACGGCAACGGCAATCAACTGAACCGGATCGACAGCCGCGCGCGCGGCAATGCGCCGCAGTTGCTCGACAAGTACAAGAAGCTCGCCCAGGACGCCCAGCACAATGGCGACCGTGTGCAGATGGAATATTACCTCCAGTTCGCCGATCACTATTTCCGCGTGATCGCCGACAACAAGGCGAGGGCGGACGAGCAGCGCGGCGGGCGTCGGCAGGACGAACGGGATCACAACGTCGAGGATTTCGGCGAGGACGATCTCGACTTTGACCGCGGCCGCCGCTCCGACAGGGTCCAGCGCCCGCGGTTCGAGGATCAGGACAATGATCCCGTCGCAGTCGTCGATGAGGGCGAATACGGGCAGGAGGGCGAGCCCTTCCTCGCCGTCGACCCGCGCCACGACCGCAATGATGAGCCGCGCCCGCGCCAGCAGAACGCCCGCCGCAGCCCGCGCAAGCCGCGCGAGGAAAATGGTGCGGCGCGCGCCGATCGCGGCGAGGCGGGTGATGATGCCCGTGCTTCCGCCCCGCGCGGCGAAAAGCCTGTCCGCGCGCGCAAGCCGCGCAAGAGCGCCGATGCCGATAGCGGCGCGATCGATTCGGCGATCCTCCCGCCCTCGATCCGCGGCGATGATCCGGGCTCCGGCGAAAGCGGCGGCACGCTCGAAACGGTCGAGTAAGCGGGCATGTGGGCACGGCTGGCGGTGGTCCCCGCGCTCGCGCGGCGGCGACCGGCGCTCGCGGCCATCGCGCTCGGGCTTGTGGCGGCCTGCGCCTATCCTCCGCTGCATCTGTGGCCGCTGGGCCTTGCCGCGCTCGCAGGGTTCGTGTGGCTGATCCACACTGCCCCGAACGGGCGGGGCGCGCTGTGGCGCGGCTGGTGGTTCGGCTGGGCGCATCTGACCCTCGCCAACAACTGGATCGCGACCGCGTTTACCCATCAGGCCAAGATGCCCGAGGCGCTGGGCTGGGCGGCGGTGCCGCTGTTGTGCATCTACCTTGCGATCTACCCCGCCCTGGCGGCGCTTGCCGCGCACCTCCTCGCCCGCCGGGCGCCGCTGCCCGGCTTTGCGCTGGTGTTCGCAGGCGCGTGGACGCTTGGCGAAATCGCCCGCGCGACGCTGTTCACCGGCTATCCTTGGCCGCCGCTGGGGCTGATGCTGCTCGGCGGGTGGGAGGCGCAGGGGCTGGCGCTGGTGCTGCCGTTTACCGGCACCTATGCGCTATCGGGCCTGACGGTGGCGCTGGCGGGCATGCTGCTGTGGGACGTGACCGCGCGGCGCTGGATCATGGCCGCTGCGAGCATTACGGTGCTCACCTTCGTCATGGTCCTGCCCGCGCGCGAGGTTGCCCCGGGTCGGGTCGCCTATACCCTCGTCCAGCCGCTGCTCAAGCAGTCCGAGATCAACGACGGCGCGAAGTTTGAAGAACAGTTCGCCCGGATCGCCGCGCTCACTTCCCCGGGCGGCAACCGATCGCGGATCGTGCTCTGGCCCGAAAGCGCGATCCCCGATTACCTTGAAGATGGCTACCCCGGGCGGTACTACCTTCAGATGACCGCCGGGGGCGATCCGGTCTTTGCGCGGGCGCGGCTTGGCCGGGTGATCGGTGCGCAATCGACCTTGCTCACCGGCGTCATCAACCTCGACCTCGCCACCCGCGAGGACGGCACCAGGGGAGCGGTCAGCGCGCGCAATTCGGTGATCGCGCTGAGCGGTGCTGGCGAGATCGAGCACCAATATGCCAAGGCCCACCTCGTCCCTTACGGCGAATATCTGCCGATGCGCGCCATTCTCGAACCGCTCGGGCTGTCGCGGCTGGTGGCGGGCACGATCGATTACGTGCCGGGGCCGGGGCCGCGCAGCTTCAATCTGGGCGAGCATGGCAAGGCGGGCATCCAGATCTGCTACGAGATCGTGTTTTCGGGCGCAGTGGTCGACCGCGCGAACCGCCCGGACTTTATCTTCAATCCCTCGAACGACGGCTGGTTCGGCAGCTGGGGCCCACCGCAGCATCTGGCGCAGGCGCGGATGCGGGCGCTGGAAGAAGGGCTGCCGGTGCTGCGTTCGACCACCACCGGGATCAGCGCGGTGATCGACGCGGACGGGATCGTGCGCGGCAGCATCGCCACTGGGAAGGCCGCGCGGCTCGACGGCGTGGTCCCGGCAGCAAAACCGCCGACACCTTTCGCGCAAGCCGGCCACTGGATGACGCTGGGCTGGGCGGCCGGGCTGATCGCGCTCGGGCTGGCGCTGGCGAGAATGCTTGCGCTACCCCGCGCGCGCGGCTAGGGCGAGGCAGCACTGACGCGGACATAAAGGTTTCCTTATATCTCTATAAGGTGGTCGGTCCGGCGCAGAGCCGCATCTTCAGCCGCCGGGGACCCTATGCGCACCGACTATCTCTTCACCTCCGAAAGCGTCTCAGAAGGCCATCCCGACAAGGTCGCCGACCAGATTTCCGACGCCATCGTCGATCTGTTCCTCTCGAAAGACCCGGAAGCGCGCATCGCCTGCGAAACCCTGACCACCACCAAACTGGTGGTGCTGGCGGGCGAGATCCGCTGCAAGGGCGTCTACGAGAACGGCGAATGGGTGCCCGGAGCCGAACAGGAAATCGAAGACACGGTGCGCGCGGCGGTCAAGCGCATCGGTTACGAGCAGGACGGCTTTCACTGGCAGACCTTTCGCTTCGAAAACAACCTGCACGGCCAGTCGGCGGAAATCGCGCAGGGTGTGGACGCAGGTGCCAACAAGGATGAAGGCGCGGGCGATCAGGGGATCATGTTCGGTTACGCCACCGATGAAACCCCCGACCTGATGCCCGCGACGCTCTATTACAGCCACAAGATCCTCGAACGCATGGCCGCCGATCGCCATTCGGGCGCGGCCCCCTTCCTCGAACCCGATGCCAAGAGCCAGGTGACGCTCCGCTATGAGGAATCGCTCCCCGTCGCGGCGACCGCAGTGGTGGTCTCGACCCAGCACAAGCGCGGCTATTGCCTCACCGGCGACCATGCCGATCCGGCCAGGTATCGCGAGCTTGAGGCTTACGTGAAGCGCATCGTTGCGGAAGTCATCCCGCCGGTTCTGCTGCGCGAGACGCGCTATTTCATCAATCCCACCGGTGCTTTCGAGATCGGCGGGCCGGACGGCGATGCCGGGGTGACGGGCCGCAAGATCATCGTCGATACCTATGGCGGCGCGGCCCCGCATGGCGGCGGCGCGTTCAGCGGCAAGGATCCGACCAAGGTCGATCGCAGCGCTGCCTATATCACCCGCTACCTTGCCAAGAACGTCGTCGCCGCAGGCCTTGCGACGCGCTGCACCATCCAGATTGCCTATGCCATCGGGGTGTCCGAGCCGCTCTCGCTCTATGTCGACACCCACGATACTGGCACTGTGGGCGACGACAAGATCGAGGCCGCGCTTCTGGCGATCCCGCGGCTGGGCGGGCTGACCCCGCGCGCGATCCGCACGCATCTCGGGCTCAACAAGCCGATCTACCGGCCGAGCGCAGCCTACGGCCATTTCGGGCGCAAGCCCGAGGGCGATTTCTTCCCGTGGGAACGGATCGACCTCGTCGATGATCTCAAGGCAGCGCTGGGCTGACTTTTGCGATAGGGCGTCGAGGATGATGACGCCTGCCGATCCGCAACGCATTCTCGCGCTCGACGCGCTGCGCGGGATTGCGGTGATCGGGATCGTGGGGATGAATGTCCACGCCTTCGCGCTGCCGGGTCCGGCCTATTACAATCCGCTGAGCTTCGGCGGGGTCGGCCAGGTCGATTACTGGGTGTGGCTGGTGAGCTTCGTGTTCATCGAGGACAAGTTCCGCACCCTGTTCGCGATGCTGTTCGGGGCGGGGTGCCTGATCCTGCTCGAGAAGGGCGGCGCGCGGCCATGGCGCGCACATTTCGCCCGGATGGCGGTGCTGTTCGTGATCGGGCTGGTTCATGCGACCCTCCTTGCCAGCAATGACGTGCTGCGCGCCTATGCGCTGGCGGGGCTGGCGGTGCCGTTTCTGGCAGGGCTTGGCGCGCGCGCGCTGGTGAGCGTTGCGACGGGCCTTGTGGTGGTTCACCTTGCGTTTGGCCTCACCGCTTTCGGCCCGGCGCTGGTCGATTATCATATGCAGCGGCCGGGCACCGATGCGCTGCTGTTTGCCGAACGCAATTTCGGCCGCGATCCGGCCGTTATCGCCGCGCTGCTCGAACAGGGGCGCGAGGGGCTGGTGGAACGGATCGCCCGGCGCGGCCCTGCGATCCCGGCGCAATTGGTGACCCTGCTGGTCTCGCTGCCATTGAACCTTGCCGCGATTGCGCTTGGCATGGGGCTGTGGAAGGCGGGGATGCTCAAGGGCGAATGGCGCACCTTTCGGCTGCAACGCATCGCCGGACTGTGCGCGCTTGCGGCGCTTGCGCCGCTGCTCGGCCTTGCCGCATGGCAGGTTGCGAGCGGCTTTCCCGCTGCTATCGTCGGCGCGGCGGCGCTGGTGCTGTCGGCGCCGTTCGACACGCTGCTGGGGGTCAGCTACGCTGCGCTGGTAATGGCCTTTCTGGCGCACGACACCGCCTTGACCCGCAGGCTTGCGGCGGTCGGGCGGCTGTCGCTCACCAACTACCTGATGACCAGCGTCGTCCTCGCCGCGATTTTCGCAAGCTGGGGGCTGGGCCTGTTCGGCGAGGTCAGCCGCTGGCAGGCCTTTGCGCTCGGGCTGGTGCCGGTGGCAGGGATGCTGGCATGGTCGCCGTGGTGGATTGCGCGGCTGGGGCAGGGTCCGTTCGAGCGGCTGTGGCGTGCCGCGGCGAGGATGCTCGCCTAGCCGTGCTCCCCGTGGATCGGCGAGGGCCGGTCGAGCGCGAGTTGGGCGTCCGAAAAGACGAAGGGGCTTCTCACCCCCGGCATCCCGCCGAGTTCAATGCGAAGCCCGCGCGCGATCACCTGCGGATCGGCAAACACTTCCTCGAGCCGGTTGATCGGGCCTGCCGGAACCCCCGCCGCGTGGCAGGCATCGAGCAACCCCTGCTTGGTCCACCCCGTCGTCGCTGCGGCGATCTCGGCATCGAGTGGCGCGGCGTTGGCGGTGCGGTCGGCGTTGGTGAGGAAGCGCGGGTCGGTGTTGAGTTTGGCAAGGCCGAGCACATCCATCAGCTTGTGGAACAGCCCGTCATTGGCAGGCGCGAGGATCACGTGGCCGTCGCTCACGGCAAATACCCCATAGGGCGCAACCTGCGCGTGGGCATTGCCCATCCGCGGCGGGTTGTGCCCGGTGGCAAGGTAATAGCCCGCCTGATTGGACAGAAGCGCCACCGAACAGTCCATCAGGCTGATATCGACCTGCTGTCCCCGGCCTGTGCGCGCCCGCATCAGCAGCGCCGCCTGAATGCCGTTCGCCGCCCATACCCCGGTGGCGAGATCGCTGATCGAGATCCCCATCTTGACCGGCTGCCCATCGGGCTCGCCGGTCAGCGACATGAAGCCGCTCATCCCCTGCACCACGAAGTCATACCCCGCCTCGTGCGCGCGCGGACCGGTCTGGCCAAAGCCGGTGATCGCGCAATAGACGAGGCCCGGGTTGGCAGCGGCGCAGCTGTCGTAATCGAGCCCGAACTTTGCAAGGCCGCCGGTCTTGAAGTTCTCGATCACCACGTCGGCACCGGCGATCAGCGCCTTGACCCGGGCGAGGTCCGCCGCATCGCCGAAATCGGCGATGATCGCGCGCTTGCCGCGGTTGCAGGCGTGGTAATAGGCCGCCTCGCGGTGGACGCGGCCCGCCGCATCGGTGCGCTCCACCCAGGGCGGACCCCACAGGCGGGTGCCATCGCCCTCCGGACTTTCGACCTTGATCACATCCGCGCCCAAGTCCGCAAGGATCTGCCCGCAGAACGGCCCCGCCAGCACCCGGGCGAGTTCCACCACCTTCAACCCGGCGAGCGGGGCGTTGGGGTTGCGCGGCTCAGTCAGCCACATTCTCATTCCCCCAGCCGGGCGCGCAGGAAGGCGACGCTGTCGGCCAGCACCGGAGCCTTGCCGCGGAACGGCACCGACAGCGCCATCACCACCTCCTCGTGCGACAACGTGCCGTAATTCTTCACCTCCACCGGCGCGCCAAGTTCGCGCAGGCGGGCGGCAAGGTTGTTGGCGTTCTTCGGCCTTACGGTGTCATCGCCGTCCGAGGTCGCGAGCAGCAGCGGCGGGGCATCGGCGCGGGCAAAGGTGATTGGCTGGGTCTCCGCAGGGCGCGGCCAGCGGCCCATTGCCGCGATCGAGCGGGGCTTGTCGAAGGGGTAGAAATCGTAAGGCCCCGACAGGCCGATGCCCGCCTTGATGATCCCGGGATCGGCCCCCGCTGCCTCCAGCCGCGCCGGATCGAGCGCCAGCATCACCGCCTGATAGGCCCCCGCCGAATGGCCCATCACCGCCACTCGCGCCGGATCGCCGCCAAAGCGGGCGATGTTTGCCTCGACCCAGGCCAACGCCTCGGCCCCGTCATCGAGGAAGGCGGGAAAGCGCACCTTGGGCACCTTGCGGTAATCGGGGATCACCACCAGAAACCCCTCGCGCGCCAGCGCCCGCCCGGCAAAGGCATAGGACGCCCGGTCACCCTTGGCCCAGCCGCCGCCATACCAGAAGATCACTACCGGAAGCGGGCGATCGGTTGGCTCGTCGGGCACCCAGATGTCGAGGCTCTGGCCGTTGCTGCCGAACGCCGCGCCCTCGGCCACCAGCCGCGCGCCGCCCGCGCCGCCGACGGCCCGGTCGTAATAAGACAACAGCCGCGGCGGCGAAGTGAAGGCGATGAGGCCGCCGATCACCAGCGCCAGCCCGGCCAGCCCAAGCACGATGCCACGCCGCATCACACCGCGTAATGCGCGGTCGTGCAGGCGGCGATATCGGCCGCGGTGACGCCCGGTGCCAGCTCGGTCAGGCGGAAGGGCGAGGCATGATCAGGCCGGGCGAACACCGCAAGGTTGGTGATCACCATGTCGACCACCCCCGCGCCGGTTAGCGGCAGGGTGCAGGCGGGGATGAACTTCGCGCTGCCGTCCTTGGCGGTATGGTCCATCACCACGATGATCTTCTTGACCCCGGCGACGAGATCCATCGCCCCGCCCATGCCCTTGATCATCTTGCCCGGGATCATCCAGTTGGCGATATCGCCGTTCTCGGCCACTTCCATCGCGCCCAGCACGGTGAGGTCGATATGACCGCCGCGGATCATCGCGAAACTGGTGGCGCTGTCGAAATAGGCGCTGTGCGGCAGTTCGCTGATGGTCTGCTTGCCGGCGTTGATGAGATCGGGATCAACCTCGTCGTCATAGGGGAACGGCCCGATGCCGAGCATCCCGTTCTCGCTCTGGAGCGTCACCAGCATGCCTTCGGGGATGTGGTTGGCCACCAGTGTCGGGATGCCAATGCCGAGGTTGACGTAGTAGCCGTCTTTGAGTTCGCACGCCGCGCGGGCGGCCATCTGGTCGCGGGTCCAGCCGGTGGGGAGGGTCATGGCACGGGGGCTCCTGCGGCGTCCGGCGCGCCCGGCGATGCGGCGAACAGATCGCGGATCAGGAACCAGCCGTCGCCGATCAGCGGCTCTAGACCTGCGCCTGCCGCGGGGGTGCGCAGATAGCGGAAGCGGTGATCGAAATCGGGCCGCTGGTCGCCCGCAATCGCAAGGATGCAGGTGCTCGCCGCCAGTGTCTCGCGCAGGGTCTGCTTGCTGTCGTCGGGCCCGCCCATCAGAACCAGCACGTCCTGCCCGCGCGGGTCGAGCCCGGCACGTTCGAGCGTGGTGCGGATCGGGCCGGTCTCGGTGATGGTGTTCTGCGAAATCCACGCGATCGTGATCCCGGCATCGCGCAGTTCGGCGAGCGCGGCGGCATGTTCAGGCATCGCCGCGGGCGCGGCTGGTGCGGCGAACGGCGCATCGCGGGTGTCGAGGTCGATCACCACGGCGGGCTGCTGTCCGGCCTGGCACAGCTGGCGTTCGCCATCGAGCGCGACCGGATCCCTGAGCAGCGCCGATTGCAGCGGCCGGGCGGGATCGGCGGCGGCGATAGCGGCGACCGCGTAATTCGCCATTGAAGCGAACGCGGGATCGAAGCGCGTGAGTTGCAGCGCCGCGAGCGGGGAACGCGAAGGCGCAGCCAGCGGCGCTGCAA
>Ga0224722_1002263_pt1 | contig 10286 bp, 9 predicted proteins | sample Balambano_FR1_Me_FD_161646 | JGI IMG/M metagenome (GOLD analysis project Ga0224722, IMG submission 161646) | Freshwater sediment microbial communities from Lake Towuti, South Sulawesi, Indonesia - Balambano_FR1_MetaG | ecosystem: Environmental > Aquatic > Freshwater > Lake > Sediment | place...
ATCGCGGATTGTGGCCGAGACCGGCGCCGGCCAGCACGGCGTCGCCAGTGCCACGGCGTGTGCGATGCTTGGCCTCGAATGTCATGTTTACATGGGCACCGTGGATATGGCTCGCCAGAGGCCAAACGTCTTTCGTATGCGGCTGATGGGAGCGGAAGTCATCCCGGTCGAAAGCGGCACCCGAACGCTGAAGGACGCGATCAACGAGGCCATTCGCGACTGGGTGACCAACGTGCGCACAACCTTCTATCTGCTCGGCTCCGCGCTTGGTCCGCATCCCTACCCAATGATGGTGCGCGATTTTCAAAGCGTGATTGGCACGGAAGCGCGCGCCCAGATGCTTGAACAGACCGGCCGCCTTCCAGACATTGCAATCGCCTGTGTAGGCGGTGGAAGCAATGCCATCGGCCTGTTTCATGCCTTTCGGAACGATGACGTCGACCTGATTGGTGTCGAGGCGGGCGGCCACGGCGTCAGCACGGGCGAGCATGCCGCCCGATTTGGAGACCCGACTCTCGGCCGTGCTGGCGTGCTTCACGGCGCGCGAACGTATGTGCTTCAGAACGCTGATGGTCAGATCATGAACACCCATAGCATTTCGGCCGGCCTCGACTATGCGGCGATCGGCCCGGAACACGCCTATTTGCGTCAGGGCGAGCGAGCGTTCTATACCTCCGCAACCGACGCAGAAGCGCTGGCCGCGCTGAAAACGCTGAGCACGACCGAAGGAATCATTCCGGCACTGGAGAGCGCCCATGCGCTTGCAGAGGCCATTCGGCGCGCACCGTCGCTGTCCAGCCGTGAGATCATACTCGTCAACCTGTCTGGGCGCGGCGACAAGGACCTCGACACAATCATGGGAGCGCTCGATCATGCCTGAGATCGAAAGGACGGTTGTCAGCGTCATTCCGGTCAACCCGGCGGGGCAGGTGCTGCTGCAGCAGCGGGACGATCGCCCGGACTTGTTGTATCCGGGTCAGTGGACATTTTTTGGCGGCGCTGCCGAGAGCGGTGAGACGCCCGGTCAGGCCATCAGCCGGGAAATTGCTGAAGAGCTCGGCGCTGAACTGCAGACCACGTTCTGGATGCACTATGTCTGCCCGGCCCGCACCGTTCCGGGTGAAGTGACGACTACCAATTATGTGTACTTCGCAGTCGTGGATCCGTCTGTGACATCCCTGACGCTGGGAGAGGGCCAGGCAATGGAATGGATGGACAGGGAACGCGCCTTGTCGCTGGACCTTGCGTTTCAGCAGTCAGACATCCTCCGGCAATTCTTTGAGGCCGGATTGAACACATTTGGACAGCCCTCATGACCGGCACCAGATCACCGCGCGGAATAGAGTCCATTCAGGCCATGTTCGGGCGCGCGAAAGCACAGTCCCGGTCGGCGTTTCTGCCGTATTTTCCAATTGGCTTTCCCAGTTTTGCCGAATCGCTCGACATCATCCAGTCCATGGCAGAAGCCGGAGCAGATGGTTTCGAAATCGGCATCCCCTTCAGCGACCCGCTGGCAGATGGCCCGGTGATTCAGGCCGCCACGCAGGTTGCCCTGGAAAACGGCACGACGGTACGCCAGTGCCTGGACGCTGTGCAGACGCTTCGGGATCGCGGCGTTGAGCAGCCGATGCTGCTGATGGGCTATGTCAATCCCCTGATCGCGTTTGGAATGGAGGCGTTCGTCCAGGCCGCAAAACGCGCCGGGGCTGACGGGCTGATCGTGCCGGATCTGCCGGTAGAGGAGGGCGCACAGCTCAGTGCAATCTGTCGACAGCACGGGATGGCGCTCGTGTTTTTCCTCGCGCCGACCAGCGGCGACGACCGCATGGCATTGGTCGCGCAGCAGGCAACAGGTTTCATCTATGTCGTCACGCTGACCGGCGTGACCGGCGCGCGACAGGAACTCCCGCCTGACCTGACGGACTTCGTGAAGCGGCTTCGGCGGCAGGCTGAACATGTGCCGCTCGTGACCGGGTTTGGAATTTCAACGCCAGAGCAGGCGCGCTCGATGAATGAACTGGTCGACGGGTTCATTGTCGGAAGCGCGCTCGTTCGCGCCGGCCAGGTGAGCGTGGAATCCGTTCTGTCGCTGACGCAGTCGATCGTTCGAGCGATTCAGCCTCCAGATTCTTCAGCCTGAGTAATGTCCCTGGATCCTCCGACGCTAAGACGGAGCAGCACGATGGAATCTCCATCCTCGCCGTTTGTCAACGGGAGTCGCTGTCCGGTTGCCGAGTCATAGACGCCTGCGCGGATGACGTAGTCTCCGGCTGCAAGATCATCTGGCAGCCGGATGCTCAGGATTGGGCTGAAGCATCGAAACCCGATTGTCCACGCGGCGGACGGCTGTTCGCTCCCGCACAGGCCGGCGTCTGCCTGCGCCAGGGGCTGCAGGGAATCTTCCCGTGTCAGGTGGATGAACACGGAGAAGCTGGCGTCCGGAACCGCTGTCGCTTCCCAGAACAGCCGCAGGTCCAGCGGCGAACCGATCGTCTCTGCCACGCCTTCCATATCGAACCCGAGCAGTTGAATTTGATTGCCAAACTGTGCGCCTGACGGGAACCTGAGCGGTTCAACACGATACATCGCTGTAAAGGGGCCGCGAAAGCCCACACCTCCGAATTGACCCAACAGAAGCGGTGACCCGGCTGGAGCATGTTCCGTGTCCGTCCATGCCAGATACGAAATGCCGTGCTGAGACTGCCAGTCGGCCGGCGTCAGCGACAGAAGATCGTCTGTTTGCAGCCAGTCGAACCACGTCACATACGGAATTCCGCCCCAGAGCGGGTTAAAGGTCTTATGATTTTCCACTGTCACCAGCACGGTGCCGGCTTCCAGGTTGCGGTCAGCCCACGTTCGCAGATCGACCCGGCTGTCGGGCAGGCGCATGTCCCGAATGACCTCGGCGCTTGCCATGGCGGCCGGACCGAGCAGCAGTCCAGCCAGTCCAGCAGCAGCGATTGCCCCTGCCGGCATCGACACGCGCTGGCTGATGAGCCCGCATAGCGCGCATACCCCGGCACCGGCCAGAGCCATGATGACGGGCAGCGCGGGCAGAAGAAAGCGTATGCCGCTCAGACTACCGGGGTTGAACGCTGAAACGCTCCACGGAACGGCGGCGATGACGAAACCGGTAATCGCCAGATGGGACACCACAACGCCGCGTTGTGATCGGTCTGCCGCCGCGACGCCGGCCAGCGACACAATTCCGACGAACGCCAGCAGCACCACCGTCGTTCCGGCTGAGAAAAGCAGCACCTCAATATTGCCGGTGATATAGGCTGCATTCAGCAGATTGCTTAGTCCATTCTCGCGGACGACGTCAGAAGTGCCCGGCGTATTGATCAGGTCAGCGCGGTAAATGCCGAACAACCCTGCCACGGTAAGGACCATCAGCGCCGCACAGATGACGCCGGTAACGATCAGCAATCGTCTCTCCGCAGGCCGCATGACCGCTCGACAAACGATGGCTCCGAAGCCAATGCCGAGAAATGCGGCTGCCGAATACTTGAAGAGAACGGCCAGAAGCGCACAGCACATGCTCGCGATGATCCAGCGGCGCGGATTCGGACGGCGAATAGCCTCCAATCCACACCACGCTGATGCGACCGCGAACAGATAGACAAACGGGTCAGGAATCGCAAACACCATGTTTGACAGGGGAACCGGTGCGATGGCCCAGAGCAGGCCGGCAGTCAGGGCAGCAAGCCCGGGGCTCCATCCTGCCTTTGTCGGGACAATCACGATTGCGCAGAGCGCTGTAAAGACGGCTGCTGCGGCGGTCGCGAGCGACGACAGGATGCGCATCGCAGCGATGGTAGGCGCCATGTCCAGCGGACCCTGCGCATCAGTGATCGATTGCACCAGCCAGTGCAGCCACAGAAAGGCGGGTGGATATCCGTCGTGCAGGCCGTGCATGTCGTACAGGCCGCGCCACTCCTGCACTTTGAGATACGAAGCAGGTTCGTCCGGATGGTCGATGTAGGGCAGGCTGAATCCCGCGATCGACAGGCGAACAGCCAGCGCGACCGCAAATACAAAGAGACAGACGAAAAGCCTGGTGTGTGAACGTGGAATCATGGTTCTGATGCGGTCTGAATGTGACCGCATGTTGCTGTCTCCGCAAAACCGCGTGCTGCCGCGGCCGCTTTGTCAGGTGGTTGACAAACCGCTCGACGCAATGTTATCTTCTCCATTGTACTTCCGACAGGACACTGGTTTCGATGTTCGTTCACGTCCGTCTTTCCGCTTCCTACTATTACTTTACGGGCGACATAGTCGAGCGACGGGCGTTGTAAGCTGTCAGAAGCACGCGAGTGCAAACGGTATTTTCTGAGCGCGGGACAACAGCCCGCGCTCTTTTTTTGCCTGATGGAGGAGGGCAGCCAAGCGATGAAGTTCAGAGGGGTTCGAGGGGCAATCACTGCCGAAGCCAACACTGCCGATGCGATCCTGCATGCGACCGAGCACCTTCTGCGGGCGCTGATCGAGGCGAACGACATCGACGAAGAAGACGTCGCCAGCGTGATCTTCAGCACTTCGCCCGACCTGACGGCTGCTTACCCTGCCAAAGCCGCACGTGATATCGGCTGGCGGCGCACTGCGCTTCTCGGGTGTCAGGAGATGGACGTGACGGACGGCATTTCGCGCTGTATTCGCATTCTGATTCACTGGAACACACCCAAGGCGCTGGACGAGGTCGTGCACGTCTACATGCGCGGGGCCCTCATTCTGCGCCCCGATCTTTACCCGGATAACAAGGTCATTGTTGAAGAAACGAGCGAGGAACTGAAATGATCGTCGTGATGAAACACACTGCCACTCCCGGTGAGGTTGATGAAGTAGCCGCCCGAATCCGAGAAGACGGGTACCGGCCGCACCTTTCGCAGGGGGAGACCCATACCATCATTGGGGTTGTTGGGGAAAGCCCAATGCCGCTGAGAGAAGACAATTACAGCACCATGCCGGGCGTGGAAAAAGTGATGCGTGTTTCGTCGCCGTACAAGCTGGCAGGGCGGGATTTTCACCCGGATGATACGCTGGTGCGCCTGAACGGATCTCATGCCGGGGCAGACCGCGTGCTCGTCATTGCGGGGCCCTGTTCGATCGAGAGCCGTGAGCAGACGATCGAAGTGGCCTGCGCTGTGAAAGAAATGGGCGCGACGGCCCTGCGCGGCGGTGCATTCAAACCGCGAACCTCGCCGTACAGTTTCCAGGGGCACGGCGAGAAGGCGCTGCAGTGGATGGCGGAAGCACGGGAAGCTTCAGGTCTGCCGATCGTCACGGAAGTGATGGATCCGGCGCTGGTGCCCATGGTCTCCGAGTATGCCGACGTGCTTCAGGTAGGCGCGCGCAATATGCAGAACTTCGTGCTGCTGAACGAAGTTGGCAAGAGCCGGGCGTCCGTCCTGCTGAAGCGCGGCATGGCCAACACGATGGAAGACCTGCTCATGAGCGCCGAATACATCCTTGCCCAGGGAAACGGATCGGTCCTTCTGTGCGAGCGCGGCATTCGCACCTTCGAGAAATACACCCGTAACACGTTCGATGTGAACGCCATACCGGTGCTGAAAGCGCGCTCGCATCTGCCGGTCATTGCCGATCCCAGCCACGCTGTGGGCTACTCTGAGTTTGTGACACCGATTGCCTTTGCAGCGGTTGCGGCTGGCGCTGATGGCCTGATCGTTGAGGTGCATCCGACGCCGGGCAAGGCTGCCAGCGATGGCCGGCAGACGCTGGATTACGCACAGTTCCAGCGCTTGATGGATGGCGTTCGCCGCGTGGCCGAAGCGGTCGGAAGGTCTGCCTGATGACAGGCGGGGGCTTTACCAGCCGCCACCTGGCGGTCGTCGGACTTGGGTTGATGGGCGGTTCACTGGCACTGGCGCTGCGGTCACATGCCCAGCACATTACCGGGGTGGATCCGGACGCCGAATCGCGTCGGATAGCCGTCGAACGCGGCATTGTAGACGAAGCAACTGAGGATCTGCGATCCGGAGTCCATGATGCAGACTGCGTGCTGATTTGCGCTCCCGTTCGCACCATCATCTCTCTGATCCGCGGACGAATCGGCTCGTACCTTCGCGCCAATACGCTGCTGATTGACATCGGCAGTACAAAAGAGGATATTTGTGACGCGATGGGGACGTTACCCATCGGCGTGGGGGCCATAGGCGGCCACCCGATGACAGGCAAGGAATCCAGCGGACTGTTATCGAGCGACGGCTCGATTTATCGAGCGCGGCCATTTGTACTGTGTCCAACGCGCCGAACGACCCCGGCAACCCGCCTGCGTGCGCGCGCACTCGTCGAAGCGCTCGACGCCGTCCCGATCGAAATGAACGCGCACCAGCATGATCGGGTGGTGGCCGCGATCAGCCATCTGCCGTACCTTCTGAGCACCGCTCTTGTTGCAACAGTCGCTCAGGAGGGCCAGAATGACGATTCGGTCTGGAAGCTGGCAGCAGGCGGCTTTCGTGATATGTCGCGGCTGGCCGCGCAGGATCTCAGCATGATGGGCGACATCCTCAGCACCAATACACAGGCAGTTGCCACGCTGCTCGCCCTGTTCAGGATGCAGCTTGCGATGATCGAAGCGCGTCTGCTCTCTCAGGACGATGGCGCGCTGGTTGACATGCTCCGGCCGGCGCGGGATGCGCGTCTGAACTGGTCACAGCAATACGATGGAAAGCGGACAACTCCATGAGCGCTGCAAAAGACTGTTTTGTCGTTCGCCCGGGTGCAGGGCTGTCCGGGACAACCAGCGTACCGGGAGACAAGTCCATTTCGCATCGGGCAGTTTTCTTCAGCGCGCTGGCACAGGGATCTGCACATATTCGGGGTTGGCTTCCCGCTGGCGACACGGAAGCGTCGCTGGGCGCAGCGCGCGCTCTCGGCGTGCAGGTTGAACGTCACAGCCCAACAGAACTGACGGTTCATGGCGGCCGCCTTGAACAGCCTCGCGAAACCCTCAATCTGGTGAACGCGGGCACCGGAATCCGGCTTCTGGCAGGGATCATGACCGGGCAGCCCTTTGAAAGCGTACTGGATGGAAGTGAGCAGCTTCGCAGAAGGCCGATGCGGCGCATTCTTGAACCGCTCCGCCTGATGGGGGCCGACATCACAGGCACGAACGACTGTGCGCCCCTTCATGTTCGGCCGGCCAGACTCCGGGGCATCACCTACGAAATGCCGATGGCCAGCGCTCAGGTGAAGAGCGCCATCCTGCTGGCAGGATTGTTTGCAGAAGGCGAAACGGTTGTCACGCAGCCTGGGCCGGCGCGTGATCACACGGAACGCATGCTGAGAGCCATGGGCGCAGACCTGACTGGCGATCACCGCCGTGTGATCCTGCGACCGGGCCGGCCGCTTCATGCGGTCGACTTTACGGTTCCCGCAGATATGTCATCGGCTGCATTTCTCATGGTCGCAGCCTCGATTCTGCCCGATAGTGACATCACGCTGACCGGCATCAGCCTCAACGAGACGCGAACCGGTATTCTGGAAGTGCTACAGTCGATGGATGCCGATATCACCGTCACCGAAACTGGCCTCGAAGCGGGTGACCCGGTGGGTTCGCTGCGGGTTCGATCTTCCAGCCTGAAGGCAATTTCGGTGGGCGGCGAAATAGTCGTTCGTATGATCGACGAATTTCCGATATTGATGGTGGCATCGTTGTTCGCTGAAGGCGTGACCGTCGTGCGAGATGCGGGCGAGCTGCGCGTCAAGGAGACCGACCGTCTGGCCGTCATGACCGGTGAACTCCGAAAGCTCGGCGCTCAGATTGAAGAAACAGCGGATGGCTTCCGTATTATCGGCCCGCAGAAACTGTCTGGCGCTGTGACGCACGGCCACGATGATCACCGAATTTCGATGGCACTTGTCATCGCCAGCCTTGCAGCCGTCGGCCTATCGACCGTTCAGGATGCGCGCTGCGCGTCAGATTCGTTTCCCGGCTTTGCAGATACGTTGCAGCGGCTGGGTGCAGCGGTTTCTGTTCAGCCGCTTGAGCATGAGCACGGCGTGTGATGCACAGGGTCGGGGTCATCGGCTGGCCCATCGAACACAGCCTCAGCCCGGTCATGCACAACGCCGCGTTTCGCGCACTGGGAATGACGGACTGGAGCTACGAGCGGTTTGCCATTCCGCCAGATATCGTCCGCCTCAGCCTGCGCGAGTTCAGGCAGCACGGTTTTATTGGCCTGAACGTGACAGTACCGCACAAGCAGACGGTGATGCCGTTTGTCAAAAGTGATGCCGTCGCCAAGGCCATTGGTGCTGTCAACACCATCGACTTTCGTACCAACGTTGGCACCAACACCGATTGTGACGGCTTCATGGAAGACCTCGCCGCTCATGGTGTCAGCCTGCGCGGCAGACGGGTTGTCGTGCTCGGCGCAGGCGGCGCTGCGCGAGCCGCGGTCTACGGGCTGAGCCGTGCCGGCGCGCGCGTCGTGATTGTCAATCGAACGACAGAGACGGCTGAGCGACTGCTGACCAGCCTGCAGGTTGAAGGCTCAGTGCTCAGCGCGCGCGACGCAGTCCGCGAACCGGTTGACCTGCTGGTCAACTGCACCAGTGTCGGAATGGATCCGGCGCGCGATGCCAGCCCGTGGCCGGAAGACGTCGAACTGCCAGAAGGCCTGGTGCTGTACGACATGATTTATCGCCCGTCGACAACGCGGCTCATGGCGCAGGTCAGAGCGCGCGCCGGCCATGCCATCAACGGCATGGGCATGCTGGTGCGTCAGGGCGCAGCGGCGTTTCGCATCTGGACGGGCCTCGAAGCGCCGGTCGCGGTCATGATGGATGCGCTGCGCGATGCCCTGTACCAACGGGAAGCAGAGGTGACAGACGGATGATCCGGTTTCTCACAGCAGGTGAATCGCACGGGCCGCGGCTGACCGCCATTCTCGAAGGTATGCCTGCGGGGCTGCCCTTGTCACCCGACATGATTAATGAACAGCTTGCCCGCCGACAGAGCGGCTACGGCAGCGGCGGCCGCATGAACATCGAGCGCGATGAGGTCGAAATCACGTCTGGCATTGCAGCGGGACACACGACGGGCGCGCCGATTGCGATGACGGTTGAAAATCGGGACTATCGCAACTGGCGAGAGAAAGATATCGCAGCGATGACGACGCCGCGCCCGGGCCATGCCGACCTTACCGGTGCGATCAAGTACGGCTATCGCGATCTTCGCATCGCTTTGGAGCGGGCCAGCGCACGAGAGACCACGATGCGCGTGGCGGTCGGCGCCGTCTGTCGACAGCTTCTTTCGACGTTCGGCATTGAAGTTGGCGGCTATGTGATTCAGATTGGTGCCGAATCGGTTGATTTGTCGGACTCACTGACTTTTCCCGATCGGTTTCGACTGGGTGAGGAAAGCGACGTTCGCTGCCCGGATGCGGACGGCACCGAGCGGATGCACGCAGCTATCCATCAGGCGAAAGTGGACCGGGACACCCTGGGCGGCATCATCGAAGTCGTCGCGCTCAACGTGCCTCCCGGGCTTGGATCGCACGTGCATTATGATCGCCGGCTGGATGCGCGTATTGTCGGCGCGATGGTCAGCGTCCACGCGATGAAGGGTGCCGAAATTGGCCCGGGATTCGCCAACGCGGGCAAGGCAGGATCTGCCGTGCATGATGAAATTCACGTCGACGCACAGGGCAATCTGCGCCGCAGCACCAACCGCGCCGGCGGCCTTGAAGGCGGCATCACGACAGGCGAGCCGGTTGTTGCGCGTGTAGCCATGAAGCCGATCGCCACGCTGCTGCGGGGTATCGAATCCGTCAACCTGGCGACGGGCGAACAGGACCCGACGGTTTACGAACGCAGTGACTTCTGTGCTGTCCCGCGCGCAGTGCCTATTCTTGAGGCCATGATGGCGATCGTACTGGCGGATGCGCTTGCCGAGAAGCTCGGCGGCGACAGTGTCGAGGAAATGCGCCCGCGCTTTGAGACTCTTCGCCGCGCCCGCCTGCAGGATCTGCCAATGGACAACGTGGAGTGGCGATTTGGATATCCCGTGTGAGCGCCTCGTCCTGACCGGGTTCATGGGCACCGGCAAGTCGACATCCGGCCGTCACGTCGCTCGCCTGCTGAACTGGAGCTTCGTCGACACGGATCAGCAGATTGAGCGGTATACACGACGGACGGTGCGCGAAATATTTGATCGCGATGGGGAACCGGTCTTTCGCGCCTATGAGCGTTCCATTCTGGTCGATCTGCTGCGACGACCCCGCCTGGTGATTGCCACTGGCGGCGGCATGCTGGTCAGCGCC
>Ga0224722_1002264_pt1 | contig 10286 bp, 10 predicted proteins | sample Balambano_FR1_Me_FD_161646 | JGI IMG/M metagenome (GOLD analysis project Ga0224722, IMG submission 161646) | Freshwater sediment microbial communities from Lake Towuti, South Sulawesi, Indonesia - Balambano_FR1_MetaG | ecosystem: Environmental > Aquatic > Freshwater > Lake > Sediment | place...
GTTTCATACTCATACTCGTCCTCGTACTCCTACTCATGCTCGACTAGGGAACGAGTAGGAGTACGAGGACGAGTATGAGTATGAAACGAGGGCTTTATGGTTGGGAGTGGACGGATTGTCGGGGTTGGTTTGATGATCGGCAGCGCGGTGTTGCTCTTTGCCTTCATCGCCTGGGTCACGACAGCTTTTGGCACCAGCGAAACCACAAGCGGTGGTCTGACTCTGGGCATTCTGCTCTCCTTGATTGTCTTAGCCCCGATCTTTGGGATCGGCGTCTATCTCTTTCGGCGGGGTACAGCCGAGCAGACGCAGTTTGCCGTCGTGCAGCAACAAAAGAAGCTGCTCAACATCGTTTTGACCCAGGGTCAGGTGACGATCAACGAACTGGTGGCCGAACTGCAACTCTCCCGCGATGGGGTTGAGGAGATGATCCGCGATGTGGTGGGCAAGCAGTTATTCAGCGGAGCGATCAACTGGCAAAAGGGCATTTTGTACAGTGTGGAGAGTCAACAGTTGACCGATGGGCGGAAATGCCCCAATTGTGGTGGTGAATTGAGCTTTGCGGGCAAAGGCGTGATCGCCTGCCCCTATTGCGGCAGTGAGGTCTTTTTGACCAAACGCGCCGCGGCTGCGACTGTGCAGTAATGGGAAGTACGTCTGGTTGTGCATTCCAGACGTTCAAGGGAGGAACTTATGACCGATCACTATGTTGAAGCGGCCAAGCAGAATATGAGTGCGTTGGAGCGCTTGCTCAAAGGCTTGCCTGGCATCCGGGGCTATGTTGACAAAGAACTGCGGCGCGACGCCGACAAACGACTGCGCGAGCAGATCGCCACCCAGCTGGACGAGCAGAAGCGTAACCTGCTCGAAATCCAGAAAAAGCTGCTCAACAGCGGGGGCCTCTCCTGGCTGGATGAGATCGACGGTGCCGTTCAGAAATTGCAACTGCTCATCGACCGCATCCGCACGGCCACCTATGGCTATGCCGGTCTCTTTGACGCCGTGCGCATCCGTGAAGAGCAACTGGATGCGCTCCATCGTTTTGATGTGGCGTTGGCCGGGCGTGTAGTGGCCGTCGAAGAAGTGATCAAGTCGTTGGGCGCTGCCGTGGCGAACAAAGGCGATCTCGCCGCCATCTGTGAGCAGTTGACCGCGCTGATGACCGATTTTCACAACCAGTTCAGCAAGCGCCACGAGGCGATCATCGCACCGGATCTGCTCACCAATGCGGGCTACGCCCCCGCCGTCGATCTCCCGCCGGACGCGGTGGGCTAATTTTGGAGGATAGGAGAAACCGCTATGCCACGGATTATTGATGTCATCGAAGCGCCCGATCAAGGGGCGAATGAACTAGTTGCGCGTGTACCCGATTTCGGCTCTGGCGACTTCCGCCTGGGTAGCCAGGTGATCGTGCGGGAGAGCCAGCGCGCCATCTTTTACCGCGATGGCAAATCGCTCGATCTCTTTGGCCCTGGTCGCCACACCATCACCACGATGAACTTGCCCATCCTGTCGGGGTTGTTGAGTCTGTTCACCGGCGGTGATGATGTTTTCACGGCCGAAGTCTATTTTGTGAACATGCGCGAGTTCACGGACCTCAAATGGGGCACACCGCAACCGATCAGCCTGCGCGACAAAGATTTGGGTGTGGTGCGGCTGCGCGCCTTTGGGCAATACACCATGCAGGTGGCCGACCCCAAGCTCTTTGTGGACAAAATCGTCGGCACGCAAGGGGCATATAGCACGAGCCAGATCGAAGAATATCTGCGCGGCGCAATCATCAGCCGGCTCACCGATGTGCTCGGCCAAAACATGACCAGCATCCTCGACCTGCCCAGTCTCTTTGATGAACTGGGCGCGGGGATGCGCGCCAAAGTCCAAGACGATTTTGCCGCTATGGGCATCAGTCTGCGTCAGTTTATGCTCGTCTCCGTCTCCCCTACCGATGAGACAGCCCAGGCGCTCGACGAGCGTGCAGCCATGGGGGCCATCGGCAACTTGGATGCCTACATGAAGTTTAAGACCGCCCGCGCCATTGGGGATGCCGCGCAACAGGCCGGTGGTACAGGCGAGGGGGTTGGCCTGGGGGCTGGCATCGGTATGGGCGCGGGCATGGCCGGGATGATCGCCCAGGCGATGCAAGGTGCGCAGCAAGCCGGTCAGCAAGCCGCCCAGTCGGCTGTCACTGCCCCTGATGTTATGACGCTGGAAGAGGCGGCCACCTACCTCAAAGTCAGCACGGCGGATATTCAGGCCATGATCGACAGCGGCGATCTCAGAGCCAAAAAGATCGGCAGCCAATATCGCATCAGCAAAGAGGTGATCGACGCATACCTGGCGAGCTAAAAAGCAAACCGTAATGCGTGATGCGTAATCCGTAATTGGTCGTATTACGCATCACGCATCACGCATTATCTCTCAACTCACCGCAACAACCTCCGGCTGCACCACACGGATCAGCTCTGTCAGGCTGATGCGGAGCATGGTGCGGTCATCGCCACCGCCGCCGAAGAAGATGTCGTTCACCTGTGCCGCCGCGTGCACCACCGCTGCATCCAGAATGACGGGGAGCGCCGTTTTGTGACCCAAAGGCGGCACACCTCCAGCCGGGTAGCCCAGCAGTTCGAGCACCACCCCAGCCGACGCAAACCGGATGCGATGATGGCTCACGCCCAGGTGTGCGGCGAGCTGCTTCCGATCCACGCGCCGTTCGCCATGGCTGATCACGACAACGGCAGTAGGTTTTGTGCTTGGCGTTTCAGGCCACTCCACCACAAACAACAACGTCTTGATGATTTGGTCCGTTTCAACCCCCAACACCGCAGCGGCTGCTGGCACGGTGGGGGTGTCACCCACCTCGCGCAGCAGCTGGGCGGTGATCCCGTGCGTAGCGATAAAACGTTGGAGATCGTGCGGTGTGCGCAGCGTTTCGTGCATCACTTTGGCCCATCTTTCTGTTTGTGATATAGTTCACAGACTGTTGTGCAACACTCTACCGCAAAAGTGATGAGATGCGAAATCGGCAATGATTGAAGCCGTGACTTTTGATTTCTGGGATACGCTCGCTATCGACGATTCGGATGAGCCAAAACGCGTTGCGCTGGGATTGCCTAGCAAGGCGTTTGCGCGTAGCCAGCTCTTTGTCGAACGCATCTGCACGCTCTACCCGCATATTACCCCCGAAGCGGCGACAGCGGCTTATGGCTCTGCCAATGAACGCTTCCGGCATGACTGGCACGAAGAACATCGTACGCCCAGCGTGACCACCCGCATCTACTATGCTTATGAAGGGCTGGGGCTGCACGCCAAACCCGGCGGTTATGCGGCCCTGGTGCGCGAGATCGACGAACTCGCGCGCGAAATCGAGGCCATGGAGATCCGCATCCCGCCGGACTTTGCCCCCGGCGTCCATCAGACGGTTGCGCGCCTGGCCGGTGAGTACAAGCTCGGCATCATCTCCGACACGATCCACACACATGGGCGGGGGTTGCGCCATTTGCTCGAGCAACAGGGGTTGTTGCAATATTTTAGCTACTTTATCTTCTCCGACGAAATCCGCATGTCCAAACCATCCGGTGCGATCTTTCGCCAGGCGGCGGTGGGCTTTGACACATCGCCGGCCAATATCGTCCACATTGGGGATCGCGAAAGCAATGATGTGCGCGGCCCCTTGTCGGTAGGCATGAAGGCCATCCTCTTTACTGGTATCATCGACCGCGGCAGTACACGCACCGCGGCACAGGCCATCTGTCGTAACTTCGCCGAACTCCCCGACCTGATCCGCCGGCTGGATTAATCGTACATATCCACTGAAAAGATAGCACGCGGATAGTACGGATAGAGCGGATTTACGCGGATAAACTCTATAGTCCGCTAGGCCAAAAGCAAGATTGACCACTGCGTTGGCTGGGTTCTCAGCGGACAATGGAGGTAAAGCCGTTATAAGCCCCGCGCCGGAGGACGCATGGATACCCTAGACGCGACGATTGAGGCGCTCGCCGACCAGTTCAGCAATCGCTTCCCGGAGACGCGGCCCTGGCCGCGCACCGTTGGGCGCGAGGCTGAGTTTCCCGTGGTCACGCGCGAGGGGCAGGCCGCAGATGTACGCCGCCTGTGGGATCTGCTGCTGGCTGACGGCGATCTGCGGGAGCACTACGACAGCCACAACCCCAACTTGATCGTTGGGTTGGATGGCGAAGCGTACAACTACGAGTTGGAAGTGGGCGTCGGCACCGTCGAGATTGTCACGCGGCCCTGTCAGGATCTCTTTGAAGTGCAGCAGCTCACCGAGATAGCGGTGCGACGGCTGGTGCGGGCGGCAGCAACGCGCGGGTGGCTCGTGTTGGGCTATGGTGTTCAACCGGTCAGCCCACCCAGCTTGACGATCATGGCCCCCAAACAGCGCTATCAGAGTTTGTACCGAGCGATGGGGGCGGAGTGGCTCTGGTACACCGTGACAGCCAGCGACCAATGTCACCTGGCGATCAGCCGGCCTGAAGTGGTAGAGATGCTCAACTTTGGCAACCTGATCGCCCCGGTGTTGATTGCCTTCTGTGCCAATTCGTCGATCTATGGCGGCAAACTCAGCCCCTTTTGCAGCGGGCGCGAAGGGCAGATGGCGCTGATCGATGCGCACGAGTTCCGTCATGGGATGCCGGCACGGCCTTTTGCTAGCATCAGCGATTATGTGCGCACAACCTCCCAAGCCACCTACCTGATTGTGCGGAGCGAGGGCGACATCATCCCCAGTTCCCAGCCTTTCACCGACTATCTGCGCAAACATGGGGCCGATTTCCCGGCGTTTCTCTTCCACGAACACTACATTTGGAACAGTGCCCGCGCCCGCACAGCCTATGGCACGCTCGAGGTGCGGCCCGCCTGTCAACAACCCTGGGCCGAGCAGATGGCTGCGATGGCCCTGACGCTGGGTCTGCTGGAAGCGCGCCCAGGGATCATGGCCTATATCGAAGAGACGCTTGGCCCGGACTATTGGACGTGGCTGCGGACCTATCACCAACAGGCAATTGTCTTGGGTCTGGCTGCACCGCAACCTGCCCCGAACTTTCTTGCTACCTTGTTGCACCATGCCCAGGTTGGTCTGCGCCACCGTGGCCGCAACGAAGAGCGTTTGTTAGACCCGCTCTTCACCCGGCTCCAGCGCAAACAAAACCCCGCCCAACGGGCGCGCAACATTTTTCAGATCGATGGTCTGGCCGGGCTGTTGGCCCATGCCGCCATTCGGCCAGGTGCTCTTTAGAAAGCAATCTCCCCAATCTCCTTATTCTCTGATGATTGAGAGATTGGGGAGATCAGGAGATTACTTGGTGCTTACTGAGCCAGTGCCGCTTGCAACAATGCAAAGAGCCGATCCACTTCGGCGCGCGTCTCCCGGTCAAGCTGAAAGCCGACAGGGCCGCGAATGAGTTCGTTTTTGAAGATGCCCCGTTTGACGAGCAGATATTTTTCGACGGCCAGAAACGTATCCAGGCTGGTTTGCACCGCAATCAGGGCGGTGAGCGGCTGCGAGAGGGCGTAGATGCGCGCCTCATCGCCCGCCTGTAGCGCGCGCCAAAGGGCGACCAGTGCGTCGATCAGATCCGCACCGGGCATGGTGCCGACAATGCCGCGGCGAAAGCTATCGACGAGGGCAATCCCGCCTGTGCCTTCAAAGATCGGCGCACGACCCTCGGTCGCATCACGCAGGGCCGAGAGGCGCGGCCCAATCGGTGCAGCTTCGGGTTTGAAGAGTACCCGGTCGCCAAATTCGTGGTAGAGCGCCGCCTGCATGGCAATGGACATGGGCCGCCCGACATAGCCGCTGGCATCCTGTACAATGACTGGAATGGTGATGGCCTGTAGGATTGCTTCGTAGTAGCGTTTCAACTCATCCTCACCGACGGCAATCGATACAGGCGGAATGACCATCACCCCATCGGCCCCAACCGCTGCGGCCTGACGCGCATAGCGCACGGCGCTGTGGGTGGATTCGGCCCCGGCACTCACAATCACCACGCCGCGTTCACACCCATAACGGCAGGCCGCCGTTGCCAGTTGTTCGCGCTCCTCCGTTGAGAGCCGCAGCGTTTCGGAGACCATCCCCATCACGATGCCATCGGCTCCCTGGTCATAGAGCCAGGCGATTTCGGCAGCGAGCGTGGCGAAATCGATCGAGAAGTCGTCCTGATAGGGGGTTTGAAAGACGGGCAGAACGCCCTGGAGTTTGCGCATCTGGTCTTTATGCTCCTTGTTCTATTCTTTTGGGTGTTGCCAGGGAACGGCGGTGAGCAGCGGCGCAAAGAGATCATCTTCCAGCGCAATGTGGAGTGCCTCTAACTCTTCTGCCGTTGGGTCGTGCGCTTGAAAGTGGACAAAGGGCAGGTCATCGATGATGGCGAGTGGCGTCTGCTCATCACCTTCGCCCATCACGAGGACGGCGGCGGCGGCCAGGGCATCGGCGACGTTGGCTTTGGTCATGCGCAGCGGGCGGCCAAAGAGATCGGTTCTCCCTACATAGCTGTTGAGCGCCTGGAAGCCGCTGTGCGCCACGGCGACGCCAGTCACGCCCCAGCGCAGCGGTGTCGTCTTGCTGTCGGTGATGATCACGCCGACCTGGCGTAAGCCAAAGCGCTGGCGCAGATAGGTACGGATGGTGTTGGCCGTCTCCTGTGGGGCAGCGGGCCAGAGCACATAATGCTGGTCACTGTTCGATTCATCAATCCCCGCACTGGGGATGAGGATGCCCTGCTTGATGGTCAGCGCGACCTGATAGCGATTGAGTTCCGGTGGCAAGTAAGCCTCGGCCTCCGCCTGGATCAACCGTTGTTTGTCCGCCGCACCGAGTGGCACTACCCGCCCCTCACAGAGAGCCACGATCTTCGAGGTGATGGCGAGGACGCTTGTTTCGCCCAAGCTGGGCAAGTGGCGGTCAAGCACAGCGTAGAGATCGCGATCTGTTGCCGCAATGGTATGCGTACGCAGCGCAGTTACCTTCATGCAAACTCTTCCTATCCTAAACCTATCCCAGTTGCACAGATTACACAGATTTTAATCTGCGCAATCTGTGTCTGTGGATGATTTTGTTGTGTTTTTGGCGATACAAGCATGGGGCTGATGACTATTCCGATGGTTGTATCTATCTTTCGATCTATCTTCTGTGCGCCGATGGGTGGCACGAATGAACGTTCCATTGTACAATCAGCGCAATCTGATTTAACAGAATCGTACAACACAATCGGAAGAACCTCCAATGGACATTTTCGGCTATTCAATTTTGGAACTGTTGCTCTTTCTTGGTTTGGCCCTTTTCTTTGGCGGCCTGGCGCAGGCATTGGCAGGCTATTCAGCCGGTGGATGCCTGCTGGCTGTCGTCTTTGGCTTTCTAGGAGCATGGCTGGGCGCATGGGTCGCGCGCGAACTAGCGTTGCCTACCATCTACGCGTTCGAGTGGAATGGTCAATTCTTGCCGCTCGTGTGGCCGGCTGTCGGCGCGCTGCTCTTTGGATTCATCCTCAATTTGGTTGTACAGTGGTTCATGGTTGGTGTCGTACCATCGCGAAGCGGATCATCACAAAGTGAATCGGGTTAAGTTGTGGCCGGTTGCGTGGTCAAAAGTGTGCAATTTGGTAGTGTTGGGGCAAACGATGACGTTTATGCCAGGTGCGTTTACCTTGCTATCACATCTGTTGGTGTCAAGAGCAGCATATGGGGGCCAGGGCTTCTTCATGGGTTGACGCTGCCAACGGGCTTCGCCAAAGAGGACACGCTCGACCATAATGATAGTTCTCAATTAGCATAGTCGTGAACTGTCATTTTGGTAGTGTGATAACTTCTTGTCAACACTCTACAGATATCGGCTCTGGCGTTATCATTGAGTAAAATTGCAACACAAAGAACCCTGGTCTTCGTTAACAGCCAGGGTTCTTTGGCACTTTACGGCGTGCGGCGGAAATTGGGAAAATCTACCGCTGCACTGCGATGGGCAACGGATTGTTCGGAGAGTGGGCCGGGTGCACACCAGTCGGCGGCATCGTAAACATCCATATCGGGGGACAGCCCCTCGCGCATGGTTTGGATGAGGCGATAGTTCATGATGAAATCCATGCCGCCGTGCCCGCCCCGTTTGCGCGCCAGCTCACCGAGGTGCGTCCACAGCGGATCTTCCCACTGTTGGCGATACGCTTCCAGTGGGATCCACGCCTCTTGCGGCGGCCACGCCGTGTGATCACCAACCTCATCGAGGAAGAGCCGCGGCGGGTAATCGCGAAAGATGCCTTTGGTACCCGCCAGCAAAAAGATCCGGTCATAGGGCCGTGGGGTGGCTGAATCGTGTTGTAGGACGATGGTGCGGCCCCGCTTGGTGCGGATCAGGCTGGTGTTCATGTCGCCACAGCGATATGTTTCATCCCACGCAGGGTTGTCCGCTGGTAGGTGGCGTTTGCGATAGTGGGCGAGGCCCAGCGCCGGGCTGCTCATCGAGACGAGATAGTCAAACGCATCCTCCTGGCCGATGCCGAGACATTGCGCGACTGGCCCCAATCCATGCGTGGGGTAAAGGTTGCCGTTGCGGGTCACATGCGCCTGTCGCCGCCAGTCGTGACGTTCGCGAAACAGTTCAGCGCGCAGATCGTGAATATAGGCACATTCGGCGTGGGTGAGCGTACCGAGCACGCCACCCTGCACCATCCGTTTGACCAGCGTCTCCCAGTAATCATAACAACAGTTTTCGAGCATCACACAGTGTTGCCGGGTCTGTTCAGAAGTTTCCACCAGCGCCCAGCACTCCTCCAACGTCACGGCGGCGGGCACTTCTACGGCGACATGTTTGCCGGCACGCATGGCCGCTACGGCGTAAGGTGTGTGGGTTGACCAAGAAGTCGTGATGTAGACCAGGTCTAGCTCACTGTCGATCAACTGTCGCCAGCCATTGTCACCGACAAAGGTGGCGGGCGGTGGCTGATCGGCGGCTTGGATGCGCGCAGCGGCTCGTTCAACCCTCTCGGTGTGTAGATCGGCCAGCGCGCTGATCTGTACGCCCTCACAACCAAGCAATTCCCCCAACTGGCTATAGCCACGCCCGCCCAGGCCAATCAGCCCGATGCGCACCGTGGAATAACGCTCAAACGGAATACCGTGCATTGAACCCATGCGATTGCCTTTGTGAAGAGAGTGGAGTGTAATAAAAACCAGGTATGTTGAATGCGGATGGGCTGTCAGCGGATTTTGGGAGCAGATTGAACGGATGTGTACCAAATTCTTGATTTTACTGATGAGGTTTGGGAACGGATTCTGTCTTTAATCATCCGTTCCCAAACCCACTGCGCTGCCCAGAGCATTGCCTGCGATAATCCGTTCAATCCGCTCCCCGAATCCGCTGACAGTTCCACACTGACACCAGAGTCTAACACGGCTGCGCACGCTCGTCAAGCCACCCTGTTTCATCACAAGAAATCAATACTGCGCCATACGAACCTAAAACTTGACAAGCCGGGTTCTTTGGGAGAAACTTGAGTCCCTTTACAAGAAATCAAACATCCACTACAATGCGGCTGTGCAGATTGTGCAAAAAGCTATCCGCCAGAGTAAACTATGAGAAACTATTCCCGGTCAAAAGTATTGTATGAACGAGCCAGCCAAGCGCTGGCCGGTGGGGTTTCCAGTGAATTTCGTAAGTTCAACACACCCCATCCGCTCTTCTATGTCTCGGCGCAGGGCAGCCGGATCGTCGATGTCGATGAAAACGAGTACTTGGATTTTACGCTAAGCCAGGGGCCATTGATTCTAGGCCATAGCCATCCGTATGTTCTGGAGCGCGTCGAGCGAGCCTCGCGCGCAGGTCAGCTCTTTGCGGGACAACACCTGTTGGAATTGGAACTGGCGGAAAAGGTGCAACGTCTTGTGCCCTGTGCCGAACTGGTGCGCTTTAGCCTCTCCGGCTCCGAGGCCGATCATGCCGCGCTGCGCGTGGCACGGGCAGTGACGGGCCGCCCGAAGTTTATCCGCTTTGAGGGCCATTATCACGGCTGGTTTGACAATGTGGCCTGGAGTGTCGGCGCAGCGACCCCCGATGCGTTGGGCGATGAGGAGCAGCCTACGCCGCTGCCGTGGACGGCGGGTCTGCCAGAGACGGTCAAAGACGAATTTATCGTGCTGCCGTGGAACGATCTGGCGTTGGTCGAGCGCACCCTGGCCGAGCGCTACTACGAAATCGCCGCCATCATCACCGAGCCGATCATGTGTAATACCGGCTGTATCCCCCCGGAACCGGGATTTTTAGCTGGATTACGGGA
>Ga0224722_1002265_pt1 | contig 10285 bp, 10 predicted proteins | sample Balambano_FR1_Me_FD_161646 | JGI IMG/M metagenome (GOLD analysis project Ga0224722, IMG submission 161646) | Freshwater sediment microbial communities from Lake Towuti, South Sulawesi, Indonesia - Balambano_FR1_MetaG | ecosystem: Environmental > Aquatic > Freshwater > Lake > Sediment | place...
CATAGAAGAAGAGGGCTGCCCCGTTGAAATAGCCGTGCGTTCTATCGAGATGATTGGTGCGGACTGTCAATTCATTAGCAAAGATGCGGTAGCGCACTGTGAGTTCTGAAACCCCAGCAGTGTCAATCCGCCAGTGATTTTTGCTGACCTTCTGCCAGGAAAGCGACTGCTCTGCCTCTGCCGCAAAATCCTGCAGGTGACGGGCGTACTCGCGCACTAAGTATGAACCAGGAGTCCAGACGGGCATTTTCAGATCCAGCACCTCTGCCTGCCAGCCCTGCACCTGTAACGTCACTTCAAAGAGGTGATTGGTCGGCTGCGGCATTGCCACCTGATAGTGAAGCGTCAGTTGAGTACGCAATCGAGCAGCAGGGCGCGTTCCAGTCACTCCGGTCATCTTGAAAACTCACAATAGGGTGTGGTTCGAGTGTAGTATGTCTTCGCGGCGATGACCACTGACAGCGGGATGGGTCAGCGGTTACTGATTTTTCACGAACGACGAATGACAGCCCGATCTACCCTTTATCTGAGCTGAACTGAATGGCAATTCACACTCAATCGATCGAACCAGCTAACTTGCTACTGCGTTCTGCCAGAGAGATGAACGAGCTGCCTCATATTAGTGAGAAACATTGCATTGCGGGAAGGCACAACTCGAATCCAGCCTTTGGCGTGCAGCTTTTCCATGATTTTGGCGGCTTCTTCTGCGCTAATATCGCTGACATCCGCCAGATCTTTGAAGGGAATATTGAGGATTTCGATGCCGTATTCCGTCGGTATGCCGTAGTTTTCACCCAGCGATACCAGCGTGTTTACCAGTTTGATTGCCGGGGGCTGATGCCGAAGCTGAAAGCGGACATTCATCTGCCGCAGCCGTCGTACCATAAGCTGCAACATACGGTGATGAAGCTGCGAGTCACGAAATAGCGTCTGGATAAATCGCTGAGCCGAGATGCTGAGCAGTTTGACCGGAGAGAGCGCAATCACATCGGTCGATCGCGGCGACTCATCTAAAATTGCCATTTCGCCAAAAAAATCTCCGCGCCCTAGAATCGCCAGCGTCACGAACCCTTCCCCGACATGGCGGCGCACCTTAACCCAGCCCGACTCCACAAAATAAACCGCGTTGCCCCAGGCATCTTCCATCAACACTGCCCGATCGGTCGGATATTCATGCTCGACCGTGTTTGACATCAGCCACTCGATCGTCTCAGGACTGGCGGCATTAAATAAGGGAAAGAGTTCACTGAACGCAGCAGTCTGCATGAGAAGTTGCGGTTGAAAAGGGTGATTAGATCAGCCACGATTCTGAGAAAATCTTTTAGATTTCAGGATTTAGATCTCAGAAAGTGCGGCGACAGGGGCATCTCAGCGGCAAGGTCAGCGATCCCCACGACTAAACTATACTACCCAGAATCTTTAAAGGTCAGATCAGGAACGGTCAGATCAGGAACGGTCAAGGCTCTGCCCTGGCGACCTGCTGCCATTCTTGCACCACAAACCCTGGAATTCGCAGCATTACAGAGCGATCGCTTAAGGGCACTCGCAGATTCAAAGAAACGCCAACTGGCAACTGCTGCACAATCTCGGTCAGGTCATATTCCCCCACATTAGGAACTGCCGTTCGGGGTGGAGTGCGCTCGGTCGCCTGCCAACTTCTGGTTTCGCTGGTGAGGGTGAGATTTTGAGGATGGCGAAATGTTGCAATGCCAGGGAATCCGACCAGCCTCAGCGTAACCAACGACAATCCTTCCGGGCTACCATAGCGAAACACAACGACCTGCCAGGAATTGCCCGACCGATCGCGCAGGCTTTGCTTAGAACGAAACAAAACGCTGTGGGCTGGCTCATCGGGATGATTGACGACCGCATCGTAAACCGCAAATGAGGACTGAGCAAAAAGGCAATTTACCAGCAGCAAAACGCCGAGCAGTATTACCAGTTCGGGTATCAGTCTTTTTAAGAATCGAACCATGCGATCGAGCATTTGGGACGAGCATTTGAGATCGGAGTTGTCAAAATTCACAAACACCCAATCAAACAGATTGCAGCTCTTCTAACCGCGCCAGCACTTCCTGACTGTGAACTGCCGGACTCACGCCCAGAAATCGATCGCGCAAGATGCCATCGGGGTCGATTAGATAGGTGTGGCGCAGCGACATTGTACCCAACCAGGAACCATACGCCTTACTGACCGCTCCATCCGTATCGGCAAGCAGGGGAAACCTCAGCCCTTCCGAATCGCAAAACTCTGCGTGGGAATCAACATCATCCGCGCTAATCCCCAAAATTTCCGTGTTGCGTGCTTTGTATTTGAGCAGATCCCGCTGAAATCGCTGTGCTTCTAGCGTGCAGCCGGGGGTGAAATCCTTGGGATAGAAGTACACGACGACCCATTTGCCGCGATAGTCCTTGAGGGAAATTGTGCTGTCCCCGGTGTTCGTGGGCAGGGTGAAGTTGGGCGCAGGTTGATCGATCGGGGGCTGAGGCCCACCCAGGGCGAAGGCAGGAGCGATGGGGCTGAGGACAACCAGCAGGGCAAGACAGCAAGCCCCCAAAAGCTGGAGCAAAGAACGGCGAGTCATCATAGAGTCTGAGCGGGGCGTCAACAAATTTCTGTTTACAAAAGTTTACCTTGTTTTCTAGATTTCTGGTCTTGGTTTCTAGAATGTCCTCTGCATGACCGCTGATGTTGTCAATCTCGCCCCCTTGAAGAAAAAAAGAAGAGGCTTATTCCCTTCTGCAGAATCAATTCATCGTTCCTCAAATTTAAGATAGATACAATTCAAGGCAAGCTGAGTTAATAACACAAGGAAAAAATTAAATGACCTACTCTCCCGACCGTGATCCGGCGATCGACCCCAATACAGCTCCCTACACCAACCCCGACCCCGCTCCGGTCATTGATCCAAATCTCGACCCTTACACTGATCCCAATCCAGAACCGAGAATTGACCCTAACACAGAACCCTATACGAATCCGCATCCGGAACCGATGATCGACCCGAATACTGACCCGTACACCAACCCAGAACTCACCTGATCATCTTGACCTGCTCCTCCTGGCGATCGCAGTAAGGGCGAAGCATTGGCGCTGGCATGTCTGAGTCTATGTCAAGCCTTCTGCTGCAAATGCTTTGCCCCTGGTGAATCAAAAATCGGTGGATAATCGGTGGATAAAAAGAAAGGGCAGGCATTACACCTCCCCTCTCACTGGATCATGGAGTTGACCACTCAATTGCAGAACTATAAGACAAAGCTTAAGCTTGAAGCGAAAAATCAGGACATTGCCTGAATAATGTAGTCAAAGTAGGGAGCCGCCGCTGCCGCATCTTCCTCACTTAGCAAAGACAGCGATGCATTCTTCAGGCAGCGAATCGATTCCACCATGCCCGGAACGGGAACGCCGAGCGAGTTGTACATTTCCCGTACCCCAATCAAGCCAATTTTTTCGATCGGCTCTTTGTCGCCTGCCAGCACTCCATAAGTGATCAGGCGCAGGTACCAGCCATAGTCGCGCAGGCAAAGGGCACGCTGCTTGTCGCCATAGGCATTGCCCCCGGGGGCAATAAAGTCAGGGCGCTTTTTCCAGAGCTGCTTGCTGGCTTCCTGAACGATTCGCTTTTCGTTTTCTGCTAAAAGGCTAGCAATCCGAACACGCTGTTCGCCAGTTTGTAAAAACTCTTGAATACTTTTAAGTTCACCGCTGCTGGGGTAACGGAGTTCTTCGTCAGCGTTGAGAATAACTTGGGTTACTACACTCATAATTATCGGGGATGACGATCGGTGATTCTGCTATCGCACGTATTGTATCCAGTTTGGGGGTCTGAAGGAAAGAGTGCGGCTGGGTGCGATCCCGCCTGAGGCAATCAAAATTAACGCTGATTGGGCAAGACGGCAGCGATCGAACATCAAGATTGAGCGCAAAAAACGAGCAATCCTGTAACTGAAAGCTAATGCCAGAGCAGTTCGGGTTCACTCTGATCGCCAAATTCCTGCTGAAACTCATCGAATACCCAGGCGATCGGCTTTCCCTGCTGCTGCCCGATACGAGCCAAGTAATTTCGATAAGCCGCCATATCCTGGGGAGTTGGGTTAATGCCAAAGATTGAGCCAAGACACCAGTGCGGTTCTGGGAGATGTCCATACTTTCGATAAAAAACGTGCTTTGCCCAGTTGGGGGCTGCCCCTTCGCGATAAGCCTTTTGCCGCTGCTGCCGAAAAAACTCAATTTGCTGTCGCAGTTCTGCCTGCCGCAACACTTCCTCGCTGTGAACTTCGACCAGTTTTTCGACATGAACCTGCGCTTCTGTTTCCCACTGGTAGCCGCATCCAGGACAAGTCATGACAAAGCCCCACATCAGGCGATTACAGTCAGGGCATTGCTTACTGGGCTGCGGTTCGTGAAGTCCCGGCTGCTTTTGGGTCGGCAGGTGATATTCTTTAATGTCTTCCGGAAACCCAAGCCGCTTTAGATTGTTTGCCTGATCAAGAATAATCCCGTCTGTTTTGCCCGTTTTTGGCGAGACTCGCAAAACCCGCCCGACTTGCTGGTAGTGGAGCGCACGAGATTGAGTTGGACGCAGCAGCAGCCCTACTTCAACGCTCGGTTCATCAAACCCGATGCTGATCACGTTACAGGAAGTTAAAACCAGCAACTCTCCTGCACCCAATGCCCGATAGAGCCGCTGCCGTTCTCGAATGGGGGTGCTGCCATCCACCCCAGCAGCAGCAACACTAGAGGCTTTAAACGCTTCGGCAACATGGCGCGCATGTTCCACATCCACACAAAAGGCGATCGTGCGTTTTCCCGGTGTCAGCCGATGCCATTCTTCCACAATTCTTTGGACGAGTTCGGGGCGATCGCAGGCATTCTTCAAATCGCGCTCATCATAGTCTCCGGCGATCGTTTTCACGTCATCGAGATTAATCTGGCTCTCCGGAGAAACCCCGTAATACTGCATCGGAGCCAGATAGCCCATCTGTTGGAGCGTTGAGGGGACTGGAGATGCCACAAAGGTTTCCATGTGATCGCCCAACTGCTCTCGCCCAATCCGGTAGGGGGTGGCAGTCATGGCAAGATGAACGGCTTTGGGATGCGTCTGGTAAATAATCTCCTGCCCAATTTGACTGAAGACGGTGGTGTGTCCTTCGTCAAAAAACACGACGTTCGCTTTCCAACTGCGCCACCACGATCGCTTTTCCATCGTTTGAATGCTGGCAATCTGAATCGGGGCATCCGGGTCTTCTTTCCATCCGGCTTTGATGAACCCGCAGCGCAGCCCGAACGCCTGCATTTTCTCGTAGGTTTGCCCCACTAATACATCTAGATGCACTAGAAACATTAATCGCAATCCACGAGCAACCGTGTCGGCACAAATTTTGCCCCCAATCACCGTTTTGCCCGCACCGGTTCCAGCGATGATTGCAACTCGTCGATGTCCCTGTCCGAGTTTCGTATAAAGGTCTTTGATGAGCTGGTTTTGATATGGGCGAAGCGTAGGAGGCGGCAATGGGGCTTGCGGCTGTTCCAAGTGCATCAAAGCTTGCTCCTGCTACAGTACAAACGGACAGTACAAACGGACAGTACAAACGAATTGATGAGGCACTAAATTTTACAGCATCTTGCCTCAAACTGAGCAGGATTTAGAGTAAATAAATCAACGAAAGCGCTATCCCTGGGGTTTTTGCCAGATTACCAGAATTACACCACACACAATTAACCCTACGCCAATGACGCGGGCGATCGGGATTGGTTCGCGAAACAGAAAGTAGCCAATGATCACGGCAAAGACATAGCTCAAAGCAATTGCCGGACCCGCCACACTGAGATTCACCCGTGTCAGCAGCAAAATATAGGCGATCGCCCCCAGCGCATACACGAACAAGCCGCCAACCAGCTCAGGAATCGTAAGAATTCCCAAAATATGGCTGATTGCGTTTTCTGCACTTACCTTACCAAGCTTTAAGGCACCCGCTTTCAGCAAAAACTGACCGATTACGCTCGACAGCACCGACCCCAAAAGTAAGGCAAATTCGCTTAGCGCCACAGCAATTTCCTCAGCTTCGTTCTTCCGTAGTTTACAGTAGAGGGCTGATCAGCAACAGGCAGCAACATACTTCATCAGTTATAGGAGTGGAGAGATAAGAGCGGCACAGCATAGCCCACAATCTTTCCTTAATGAACTAATTTGATTTGTAGACGACAGCGATAACAGAATGGAAAAGACAAAATTGAATAGAGCCTTTTTCAGGCTGATGAAGTCCAAAAAATGGGGTGCAGGGGCAGAACCCTGGACGGGGAGAAAGCCCCCACACCCCCCCACACCTGACCAGCGTGAAAAAAGCGATAACTGCTGTATAAAAATGACAGAAAAGTTTGAATCAATTGCCTGAAAACAGTTGCCATGCAAACCTTTGAATCATCTGAATCATCGTATCAAGATCAGCAAATTGCCATCTGGCTCCGAGGACTATTGACGATCGCCTGGGCAGATGGACACTTTGACCCAGAAGAACAAGAGCTAATTTTACACCTGACCGAAACAGAACTCGCACCCCAGGCGAACTTGAGGACGATCGAGGCAATCACCCCGACGGATCTCGCAAACCATCTGGGAGCAGGAAGTCAAACGGCTGAAAACTTCATGCGCATGGCAGTCATGGTGGCGATCGCGGATGGATTGTATTCCGAGTCAGAAGATGCGCTGCTGCACGAGTTCTGTGTTGCTCTCGGACTCCAGCCTAAGATCCTCGAATCCCTGCGGCTAACCCTGAACTACCGTCCCTCAGAAGGTGGCGCACCCCTGCACGAAACCGAGCATCCCCTGCATCTCCTCAAGCCGCTTCAGGACTGGCTAGATCAGCTCGAAGTTCACGACCCCAGGCTGGCACGTTTTTTATGCAAAATGATTCCGCCGCAGTGCCCGTTTGAGCGAGATGTTAAGCTCTTTGGGCGAAAAGTGGTTCACATCCCACCCATGTGCAAGCTCAATCCGCTCTATGACCAGCTTGTGGGACTGCGGTTTCGGGCGCTCAGCTATCTGGCAGACGACTGCAAAGAGGATGTTGCAAAGTACTGTTGATCCTGTACATGGCGCTACGCAATCAGATGAGAACCAGGGGGTGTGGGGGCTTAGCCCTCACGCAGGGGGAGAACCCCTGCATCCCGTCTTAAGCCAAATTCTTAGAACGATATAGTTGATCGTGTTAGTTGATCGGGTTGGTTAACGCATCCTTAACGCACTGCTGAAGTGTATTGCCGACTCAACAGAGCCGCAATCCTGATGACTTTGAAGATCTGCAGATTTCCTCTCTGCGTTGCCGCTATTTTTCAGTCACCTCTCCTTCTTCCGGGTAGATCAAAATCTTCAGCGTTTCTGGGGTGGGGGACACTGCCTTCTCAACTGCTGCTGCCAGATCTTTCAGCGAGAAGCGATCGCTTACCAATGCATCTACGTCAATTCGCTTGCGAAACACAATGTCTGCCGCTAACGCCTGCACCCGATAGGAAGAGCTGTAGCTGCCCATCAGGTCGATTTCACGCCGATACAGAATATTGGGGTTAATGGGAATCTCTAGCTCGTCGGGAAATTCTGCAAAAAAGAGGATCTTGCCGCCCTTGCGGGTGCAGTCGAGTGCCTGGAAAAAGGCTTTTTCACTCGGAACCGCCAGCAGGCTCACGTCTACGCCCATGCCGTTCGTCAACGCCTGAACTTTGGCAGGCAGGTCTGGATCTCGCGCATCAAACGCGGCTTCTGCCCCAACGCTCAGCGCTTTCTCAATCCGGGAGGGAATAAGATCCGTGGCGATCGCCTTTGCCCCAAAATAGTTCACCAGCATGATAAACATTAAGCCGATCGGGCCTGCCCCGGTCACTAACACCGTTTGTCCGGGCTGAATCTGCGCTTTTTTGACCGCTTTCAGGCAGCAGTTGGTCGGCTCCACAAAGCTGGCTTGCTCAAACGTGATGTTGTCTGGAATTTCGATCAGCCCACCGTTTCGCACAATATGCCCCGGCACTTTCACATAGTCTGCAAACCCACCACCGCTCGGTGCAAACCCTGCCGTTGTGGAAATGTTTTTATACACATCGCACATTGAGAAATTCTCGTTCAAGCAGTAGGTACAATGCATACAGGGAATGTGGTGCAGCACCACCACCCGCTGCCCAACCTCCCAGGATTTCACCGCTGAGCCAGTTTTGGCGATCGTCCCTGCCGTTTCATGTCCAAAAATACGCGGCGGTTCATACAGCGGATAGCGAATTTTTTTAATATCTGACTGACACAGCCCCACCACGTTGACCTGCACCAGCACTTCATCCGGCGCAATTTCAGGAATGGGCACGTCTTCGTAGCTGAGCTGATTAACCCCGCGAAACACCTGTGCTTTCATCGCTTCATAACCTCTAGCGTCCCTGCGAAAACTTTACCATTTTGGCGGAACGACAATGAGCTAGCAATGAGATAGCTACGGGCAGCCGTTTGTTTTTGCGCTGATTCGGTCGCCATTGATCCAGCCTGTTCGCCCTTCAATCTGGGTCTGAAACCATCCTTCCTTAATCTGTCCGCCGCCAATGCTCACCAAACGATAAACCGTTGCCGAATAAGATCCCGCTCGCACCTCCAGCACCGAAGGGCTGAAATGGCTTGCCTCACTCATTAACCGTACCAGGGGACGATCGATCGTAACCGTGCATTTATTAAGCAGCATATCGGTTTCCTGAGAAAATCCGGCGGGAGATCCTGCAAAACCAGGGCTGAGACCCTGTTCAGGAGGAACCACTACTGACGTTCCCGGATTGGGACTATTTACATCTGTTGCGGCTTGAGGTTGAGGAACTGGGGTTGGCGGCAGGGACTCGATCGGCGCGGCAGGAACTGGAGAAGACCAAACTGGGGCAGGTGTCGTTGCGATGACAGGAGACGGTTCAGGAGACGATCGCGTAAAGATCGTCTCCCAATTCTCGATAAGGGCAACTGCAACGACACCAACCAAACCAATCAGCGCGACTGAAGCTACGCGGCTCCCTGGATTACCTTTTCTGCTCGCTTTTCCGCTTCCAGCTTTGCTTCTTCTGCCAGGTAAGCCGCAAGCTGCGCTTCAATCTGGTCTTTCACAATCTGGCGATACTCCAGAAAGTGTTCGCTGATCGCGCAAATTGACAGATAGTGTTCCCAGACGCGAGGATTGTTTTGCCAGATCTTGATCAGGTTAACCCAGAACTGAAAGCGAGTTTTCCGCAGAACGCCCTGCCGCCAGAAAACAATTAGCATTGCCCGGATGCTGACCCAGCTCACTTTCCGCAGACGCGACTTATGCTCCGGCGTGCCCAATTTCTCAAAGTGGCGATAGGTGCGGTTGAGATAGGCAAGCGGGTCATAAAGCTGCCAGAAAGCGTCGATGTATTCCCGTGCGATTTGTTCGAGTGGGCGGGTCGGCACGTAGTTCATCAGGGTCGTCTGGTTGATGTTGCCGCTGCCTCGGAGCCGTCCTTCTTTTTCAAGTCGATGCCAGAGTGCCGTGTCGGGAAGTGCCTGCAACATGCTGAAGAAAGCTGTGGGAATCGCGGTTTTTTCCACGAATTGAACGATGCGATCGCCTGCCCCCGGTTTCTCGTTGTCAAAGCCGATAATGAACCCCGCCATCACGCGCAGACCCGATCGAATAATCGTATCCACCGCATCGGAGAGCGAATCGCGAGTGTTCTGGAATTTTTGCGTCAGGGCAAGGCTCTCTTCGTCCGGCGTTTCGATGCCCAGGAAGACGGCGTTAAAGTTGCAGGCAACCATCAAATCCATCAATTCCTGATCCTGCGCCAGATCGACCGATGCCTCCGTGTTGAAGTGGAAGGGGTAGCCGTGCTCTGCCATCCAGGGCTTGAGTTCCTTCAGCAGCAGTTTGACGTTGCGCTTATTGCCGATAAAGTTGTCGTCTACCAGGAAGATAGTGCGTCGCCAGCCCAGGTCATAGAGCCGCTGCAGTTCTGCCAGAAGCTGAGCGGGAGTTTTAGTGCGGGGCTTGCGTCCGTAAAGCACAATGATGTCGCAGAATTCGCACTGGAACGGACAGCCCCGCGAAAACTGAACCGACATATTATCGTAAGCAGAAAAATCCAGCAAGTCGAACCGGGGAACAGGAGTTTCTGTCACATCAGGCTTTTCACCATTCGATCGAAAAACGCCCTGCTGTTCTCCCCGCTCGATCGCCTCAATAAACAGCGGCAGCGTAATTTCGCCTTCGTCCAGGATCAGATAATCGGCTGCAGCGGCTTCCTGGGGCA
>Ga0224722_1002266_pt1 | contig 10285 bp, 7 predicted proteins | sample Balambano_FR1_Me_FD_161646 | JGI IMG/M metagenome (GOLD analysis project Ga0224722, IMG submission 161646) | Freshwater sediment microbial communities from Lake Towuti, South Sulawesi, Indonesia - Balambano_FR1_MetaG | ecosystem: Environmental > Aquatic > Freshwater > Lake > Sediment | place...
CATGCGGCGGGCACAGATGATGGTGGTGCTTGCTTTTGTGGGACTGCATCTGCTGCTTATCAACCGTACTGTCCGGCCCAATATTGCAGATCAACTGGTACTGCCTGTCATCCCGCCGCTGGCGGCTGTTGCCGGGGTTGGACTGGCGGCGCTGCGGCTGCGAGGGTGGGCGCTTGCGGGGGTAGGCGCTGTAATGGTTGGGCTGCCATTGTACCAGACTGTGACGGTGATGGAGCGCATACAGACGCCAGATACGCGCGCTGTAGCCCAGGCATGGCTGAGCGAGACGCTTCCGCCTGGCGCGCGTGTGCTGCGCGTAGGCAGCATAAATGTGCCTCTTGATCCGGTTTTTGCTGTGTCTGACCAGGTATTCGATCTGCCACAGAACCTGGATTGGGGGCGCTACAGCAGCTATGACTATCTTCTTATCAGCGATGCTCTGGCAGATCGCTATGCACAGACCGGCGTGCCAGTGCGCAACAGCCTGCCGGAAAGCGCTTTGCCGGTTGCTACCTTCTATTACACCGGGCCTGCGCCGCTGGGTACATCGCTGGTATACAGCGCTGCCTACTATCATCAGCCAACGCTGCGCCTGTACTGCTTGAACGCCTTTGCGTGTAATGCTACAATGCCGACCAGAGGCAATTAGATTATGCTCGATCTTGGCATTGTTATTGTTAACTGGAATACATGTGCGCTGCTGGAAAAGTGCCTGCACACGGTCTTTGCCAGTGCGGGTGATTTTCGCTACAGGGTTGTCGTGGTGGATAACGCCAGCACTGATGGCAGTGCTGCAATGGTGCGCGAAAAGTTCCCACAGGCAGAGCTGATCGCCAGCGAAACGAACGATGGTTACCCTGGAGCCAACAACAAGGGCCTGCGCCTTCTGGGTTACGACGACGATGGCAAGGTGGATGATGACGCGCCGCGCTATGCGCTGCTGCTAAACCCAGACACAGAGCTGCCCCCCAGCGCTTTATACCAAATGGTTCGCTTTATGGACAGCCGCCCTGATGTTGGTGTGGCTGGGCCGCGCCTGCTGCTGCCAGATGGCAGTCTCGACAAAGCATGTCGGCGTGGCTTCCCAACGCCGCTGGTCAGCTTTTACCATTACAGCGGCCTGGCGCGCCTCTTTCCACGCAGCCCGCGTTTTGGGCGTTACAACATGACGTTCGCAGATCCAGCCCATGACCTTGAAGTGGACAGCGTGGTGGGGGCCTATATGCAAATCCGCAAGGAGGCAATCGGGGGCGCAGGACTGCTGGATGAGACGTTCTTTATGTATGGGGAAGATCTCGACTGGGCCTATCGCATCAAGGCGCGCGGCTGGAAAGTGTGGTACCACGCTGGGGTTACGGTGCTGCATGTCAAGCGTGCTGCCAGTCGTCAGAGCAGGAAGGCGCAGTTTGAATTCTGGCGTGCGATGCTCATTTTCTATCGCAAGCATTACCGCCGTACCACACCATGGCCGCTGCACGCCATGGTCATGGGAGCGCTGCTCGTCAAAGGAGGAGCTGGGTTGTGGCAAGAAATACAGCATCCATCACAACCGTTGACGACACGATAGAATCGTTCACGCGCCCACGCCAGGGCAAGCGCACTAAGGCGCTTCTGAATGCCTTGCTGCTGCTGGTGGATGTTCTGGCGCTGTTCCTGGCATTTGTTGCGGCTTATGCGTCCCGCGCTGTGCTGCCGTTGTTTTCAATCCCAGATGCACAGCCGCCGCTGCTGTCGTATATTCCGACAATTATGCTGCACACCGGCACTATACTGGTTCTGTTCTATTTCAACCGGCTGTATCACCAGCGCCGCATATTCAGCCGTTTTGATCAGGCCCGCAGCATCGTTGCGCTGGTGACACTGGGCGCGCTGCTGGCCAACGGTGTGCAGGAACTGGCATTTCGCAACACCATTCTGGAGATCAGCTATCCCCGCAGCATGTTTTTCTATGCCTGGGTGTACAGTGTGCTGTTTGTGCTCATAGGGCGCGAATTCCACCGCACTATAACGCTGCGTTTGCGTCGCCGCGGTATTGCGACGGATAACCTGCTGGTGGTTGGCACGGGCAAAATTGCACTCGACGTTGTAAAGCTGGTGCAAAAAAGCCCGGATCTGGGCTACAACATCGTCGGCGTTGTCAACGATCCTACCAGCCACCAGGGGAAAATGCTGGGCGTGCCTGTCGTGGGTAACTACCCTGATCTTCCACAGTTGATAGACACCTACCGGGTAGCGCAGATTATTATCGCCGTGCCCGACGCCAAGCGCAACGAAATGGTGGAGCTTGTGACGCTGTGCCAGCGCAGCGATGTTGATGTAAAAATCTACCCGGATATTTTTGCCTACATCGCGGGTGATCTCAATGTCGATGATTTGAACGGCGTTGCACTGCTGACAGTGCGTGATATTGCCCTGCGCGGCTGGAAACTCAGCCTCAAGCGCGGCCTGGATATCATTGGTGCTGCCATCGGGCTTGTGTTTTTGTCACCCTTCATGCTGTTTACGGCGATTATGCTGCGCATGGAGGACAAAGGCCCGGTTTTCTTCGTGCAGGAGCGCATGGGGCTGGATGGCCGCCCCTTCCCGATGATTAAGTTCCGCAGCATGCGCCCTGACAGTGAAGTGCGCGGCCCAGGCTGGACAGTGGAAAATGATCCGCGTGTGACACGCCTTGGGCGCTTTATGCGCCGCACCAACTGGGACGAAATTCCCCAGTTGATAAATGTGCTGCTGGGGCATATGAGCCTGGTTGGCCCGCGCCCGGAACAGCCCTATTACGTCAATCAGTTTCGTACCCAAATCCCACGCTATATGGAACGCCACCGCGAAAAAGCGGGCATGACCGGCTGGGCGCAGATTCACGGCCTGCGCGGCGATACGTCTATCCCAGAGCGCACAACCTATGATCTGTGGTATGTGGAGAACTGGTCGTTGTGGCTGGATATCAAAATTATCTTCCGTACCATCATTCAGACGTTAACTCGCCAGAGCAAAAATGCTTACTGACCCTGATAGCCTGAAATACCTTACGGCGGCCATGCATGCGTTTGTTGCCAGCAAGGGCTGGTACGATGCTGCAAGCCGGAAACCCCAGACCCCTAAGAACCTGGCGGTGTCGCTGGTGCTGGAAGCTTCTGAGGTGTTAGAGCACTTTCAGTGGGGCGAAGACACGCCTGACAAGGAAGAACTCGCTGGTGAACTGGCGGATGTAATGCTTTATCTGCTTCAGATTGCCAGTATCAGTGGGATTGACCTGGGCGAAGCAGTGGAGGCCAAACTGGCCAAAAATCACAAGCGGGAATGGTAAACAGCTAATGACTGAAAGCAGGGGTGAATCTGCGCTGCGGGGGGCTACTTGAAGAACATATAGAATCCACCCGCCTCATTTATCTCGTCAAGGTTGGTGGCCATGATGGCCTTAAAGCGGGTTGGCTCCTCAAATTCCCAGCTCTCTTTTCTGATTTCGGTGTGCAGGGCATCCTCAATGAGGGTGTCGATGCCCGAACCCACAGCCCTCTCCTGCACCTCTCGTGTGTGGTAGACCACCCAGATGTACCACTCTGTTTCAGATGCGTGGGAGAAGTTGGAGCTGTTATCCAGCCACTTTGCAAACTGATGCCGCACTTTCTTGAAAGCACGCATTACAACTTCTTTTCGTAATCCGAGTTCGGTAGTAGGCTTCTGCATTGTCATCCCACCTTTCTTGCTTCTTTGGATGTTTTCTTACAATATACTACCCAAGTCACCGCGAATACTGCTATACTTCGCCCTTGTGTCCATGATTTTTCACCGCAGGAAGCGCTATGTCCAAGCAAGCACTGACATCCCAGGCAGAAGACTTTTCCAAATGGTACAACGAAATTGTGTATCGGGCTGATCTGGCGGCCCAGTCGCCGGTGCGTGGTTGCATCATCGTCAAGCCGTATGGCTATGAATTGTGGGACGCGCTGAAGAACAACCTGGATCGCCGGTTCAAGGAAACAGGGCACCAGAACGCCTATTTTCCGCTCTTTATCCCTGAAAGTTACCTGAAGCGTGAGGCAGAACATGTTGAGGGCTTCAGCCCTGAGCTGGCGATAGTGACGGTGGGTGGTGGTAAGGAACTGGAAGAGAAGCTGGTTGTGCGACCAACTTCTGAAACAGTTATTGGCGAAGCTTTCAGCGAATGGATTCACTCTTATCGCGATCTGCCGCTGCTGATTAACCAGTGGTCTAATGTCGTGCGGTGGGAACTGCGGACACGGCCTTTTTTGCGAACTGCTGAGTTCCTTTGGCAGGAAGGGCACACTGCACACGCCACCTACGATGATGCTGAGGCAGAAACGCTGCAAATGCTGGATGTCTACGCAGATGTTGCCATCAACGAGGCAGCGATGCCTGTCATCAAAGGGCAGAAGAGCAACAATGAACGCTTTGCCGGTGCCCTGCGCACCTACACGATAGAAGGCATGATGCGCGATACCAGGGCGCTGCAGGCGGGCACCAGCCATAATCTGGGGCAGAACTTCGCCAAAGCGTTTGAGATTAAGTACCTTAACCGCAGCAACGAACAGGAATACTGCTGGACAACGTCCTGGGGCATGAGCTGGCGCATGATTGGCGGCATCATCATGACGCATGGCGACGATACCGGTTTGCGCCTGCCGCCACGCCTTGCGCCTTTCCAGGTGGTGGCAATCCCTGTGTACAAGAATGAAGATGAACACAGCCAGGTGCTGGACGTGCTGTTGAAACTCGTGAGAGAACTGCGGGCTGCTGGCGTGCGCGTGCACGTTGATGACCGTGAAGAAACGCCCGGTTTCAAGTACAATGACTGGGAGATGCGCGGTGTGCCCATTCGCCTGGAAATTGGCCCCAAGGATCTTGAGAAGAACAGCGCTGTGCTGGCCCGGCGCGATGTACCTGGCCGTGATGGCAAGCAGTTTGTTCCACAGGATGGCGTGGTAAGGGCTGTTCAGGAGCTTCTGGTGTCTGTTCAGGCGAATCTGCTGGCAGACGCTGAGCGTTTCCGTGACGCCAATATCCATGATGTCAGAACCTATGACGAATTTCGCCAGGTCATTGAAAGCGGCGGGTTCGTGCGTGGTTTCTTCGGCGCAACAGACGCTGATGAAAAGCGCATCAAGGAAGAGACAGGTGCCACCCTGCGGTGTTATCCTTTTGAGGGCAGCGCTGAAAGCGGGCAGTGTTTTTACAGCGGCGCAGCGAATGGCCGACTGGCGTTGTTTGCAAAAGCGTACTAGGCTTCACACATGGCCCGCCTTCGAAAAAAGGGCAGGCCAGCAATACAGGCATTGCATTGGTATATTGTGTGCAATCGCACATAAACTCTTTGGTTTGTGCTATACTTCACGAGTGATCTGCGACTTTGCAGGCAGCGCTTGGACGGGCACCAACCTAATATAGCTGTGCAGCACGTGAAACCTGGCTGGCGGCTATTATTTTTAGGAATAGAGATGGCAGCTTATTTAATCGTTGATGTTGATGATCTGATCAAGCGCTTTGTGGCGCGCAGCATGTCGATCGATCTGCAGGAACTGGCGGTGGGGTTGCGTGGTGGGGCAGCGCTGGCGGCTGGTCTGCCTAATCCCACGCGGCTGAAGGCGATCGCTTTCGCCAACTGGTCAACGGGCGGTAATCCTTCAAAAGCTGCGCTTTACTCCTTTATGGCGCGCAATGGCTATGAAACGTTTGACCTGCCGGTGCGCCAGGACGTCGCAGATGCCCTGTTCATTCACTACTTTTCCTACGATCCTGATCCGATTGATGAGTTGATTCTCGTCACCACAAACCCTGATCTGCTGCCGCTGGTGCGGCGCATCAAGATCACGCGCAACGCGCGCATTCGGGTGTGGGGCAGTGAAGATGTGCTGAAGGGCACAGAATTCCAGGATGACGTTATTTTCCAGCCGCTGGAAACCCTGCTGGGCATCAAACCCAACACGAATGTCTATGTCTACATTGACTTTGAGAACATCGCAATCAGTCTTACTGAGAACGGTTACATTCTCAATCTAGACCATCTCATCGAACGTTTTGTAAAACAGGCACAGGCCTACGGCCATGTTGTCAAGATGGCTGCGTATGCGCCCTGGGGCCAGCGCGGAACGCTGCCGCCTATCGTTGATGCGACGGGCCGCGAAATTGCTGATGAAGCCCCTGCGCGCCTAATGATGGCCAACATTGATCCAGTCTTTAACCTCCCAGGCAAGAACAGCGCAGACATTCGCATTGCGCGCGATGTCATGACAGATGCTGCTCACCAGGATACTGGCGGCTCTGACGTGTTTATCCTCGCCAGTGGCGATCGCGACTTCAACGAAGTGATTAACAGCGTGTCGCAGCGTGGCAAGCAGGTCATCATCTGGGGGGTGAAGGGCAGCGTCAGCCGCCAGTTAGTCAACCATCCTTCAGTGATGGTAGAGTACATTGAAGACTTTACCGACTTGCAAACGCCGCAGTCCCTGCTGAACGCGCCCATCGTTGACGACACCACCAGCGAGTTTTTGCCCTCGCAGTGGTCCAGCGTCATCATTCAGTTTGACCGCGCGGCGCGTCGCGCTGGCACCGACCAGTTGGCCGTTAGCGAGCTGATTGACCAACTGCTGGATGTGAATGTTGTGGCGAATCGTGACCGTGGCGAAGACCTGGTACGCCAGGCGATTTCTCTTAATCTGTTGAAACAGGTTATGCCGTCTGTCGTCACGTTGAATACGGTGCATCCCATCGTGGAAAAAACGCGCCTCATTACCGAGTCCATCAGCCGCCGTGTGGGCAACACCCTGAAAGTGCGCGGGTGGCTCTACGTCAATTACGGCTTCCTGCTGAAGGGGCTGGAGATGGAACGTGATATCATGCGCCCTGGCATGAATACCGACGACCAGTGGCGCTCTCACTGGATCGATGCTTTGGTGCGCGAACGGGTGCTCCAGCGGGAACTGGTGCCGCATCGCCACAACCCCGACGATCTTGTGCCGGTGATCAGCCTGGCTGACACAGCGCGTGGCCAGGATGATCTGTCTGACACCAGCATTGATTATCAGCCGCTGGCAACAGTGGAGGATGTCGATTGGGCCGGGATGACCCCGGTGGAATTTGCCCGTTACGACAAGAACGCTTACGAGATGGCCATTCGTGTCATTGTCAGTGTAGAGCAGTTCACCAGCTTTCGCAGGTTTGCCTGGTGCCCCCTTGGCAGTCTGCACCGCCGCCTGCGCCCCTTTGACGTCAACATGGCGTTCCAGCGCTCTGTAGAATACCTGAGTGCCAACAATGTGGTGGTTGTGGCGGAATATCCTAACCCGCAGAGCAACTACAACACGAAGGGCATTTCCGTTAACCTGGCATCACAGTACGCCGTGGATGTTCTGGCGGAAAGAGATCGCTTTGTGCGGGTCCTGATTAACCTTTACGAGCGCAATGTGCCCATCAGCCTCAGCGGCATACAGGATGAAGCGCCTGAAAAGGTGTGGGACATCAACCTGTGGGTATCTATCATGGAGACGGAGAACGTCCTGAATGTTCTGCCAGGGCGCACCGGCCAGTACAGCCTGTTTCGCACACATCACACGGTAAAACTGGTCGCTGGTGACGCCACTTAGTACGGCATTGTGCGGACTGCTGCTTCTGCTATAATGACGACATCACATAGACCGATGAGTTCCTGTCCAACTCATCCGGAGACCATTCAAGGGACACAAAAGCCATGCCACTCGCAAAAGACAAGAAACAATCCATTATCAAGACTTATGGTCGCTTTGAAGGCGACACGGGTTCGCCTGAAGTGCAGATTGCACTCCTGACGGAGCGCATCGTGCAACTTACGGAGCACCTGCGCGCCAACAAGCACGATGAACATTCGCGCCGTGGCCTGCTGAAGTTGGTTGGCCAGCGCCGCCGCCACCTTAAGTACATCAGCAGCAAGAACCCGGAAGCCTATCGCGAGCTGATTGCGCGCCTGGGTCTGCGTCGCTAGTAACCATGTTGTGCAACACAGACGATGCCCATAACGGGCATCGTCTTTAATGATCAAAGGTGCGCCCGTGACGGATAGGATTTGCGATGTGAGGTTGGAATCTTTTCGGATTCCTGGTTCATGTGGCAAGTTCTGGCCATAGCGGGCGTACTTTATAGAAAGTAAGAGGCAGATGACAGAACAAACGATACACACCTTCAAAACGATGATGGGCGGCAAAGAGCTAATTGTTGAAACGGGTCGTCTGGCCCAGCAGGCAGGCGGCGCGGTTACCGTGCGCCTGGGCGATACGATGCTCTTTTGCAGCGCCACGATGAGCAAAACGGTGCGTGAAGGCCAGGATTTCTTCCCGCTCTCGGTGGAATATGAAGAAAAACTCTACGCGGTTGGCCGCATTCCTGGCAGTTTCATGCGGCGTGAAGGCCGCCCTTCAGATCAGTCTATCCTGAACTCTCGCGTGATTGATCGCACGCTGCGCCCGCTGTTCCCCAAGGATATGCTCAACGAAGTCCAGGTCATCGTCATGTCGCTTTCCAGCGATCAGGAGATTGGCGTGGATATGCTGGGCATCTTTGCGGCCAGCACCGCGCTGATGATTTCTAACATTCCCTGGAACGGCCCCGTTGCTGGTACACGCATTGGTCTTATCGACGGACAGCTTGTCGCCAATCCTTCTGTGCAGCAGATGGAACACAGCAGGCTTGACCTGCGCGTGAGCGGTACAGAAGAAGCTATCAACATGGTAGAGTGCAGCAGCAATGAAGTGGACGAATCTACCATGCTGCAAGCTCTGGCGCTGGCTCATGAGACGATTCGCGGCCTGGTGCAGATCCAGAAGGAAATGGCTGCTGCCGTTGGTAAGCCCAAGAGCGAAGTTCACCAGTACAAAATTGATGAGGCGCTGATCGCCGAAGTGCGCGAGCGCACACAGGCCGAGATTCGTGAGATTGTGACCAGCATGACGGCCCGCGACGACCGAAAAGAAGCGATGGATGCCCTGCACGAAACCGTCCGCGCAGAGTACGAGGCGCGCAACGCGGGGCTGCCAGACGACCAGAAGATTAACCTGCGGCACGTGCGCGACAGCATAGAAAAAGTGCTGAAGGCTGAGGTGCGCCGCCGCATTCTGGAAGATCGCGTGCGCCCGGATGGCCGCGACATGACCACGATACGCCCCCTGAGCGCCCTGGTGGGGTTCGTGCCGCGTGTACACGGCAGCGGCCTGTTCCAGCGTGGCCAGACCCAGGTGCTGACGATTGCCACGCTGGGCACCCCGCGTGACAGTCAGCTTCTTGATGGTATTGATCTTGATGACAGCAAACGCTACATGCATCATTACAATTTTCCGCCCTATTCCACTGGCGAGGCCTACCCATTGCGCGGCCCCAAACGCCGCGAAATTGGGCATGGTGCACTGGCAGAAAACGCGCTGGTAGCCGTTATCCCTGGCGAGGAAGAGTTCCCCTACACCATCCGTCTCGTAAGCGAGGTGATGAGCAGCAATGGCAGCACCAGCATGGCCAGTGTGTGCGGCAGCACCCTGGCGCTGATGGATGCCGGTGTGCCCATCAAGCGCCCGGTGGCAGGTATTGCGATGGGCCTCATCAAGGAAGGTGAGAACGTCGCGGTGCTCACCGATATTCAGGGCCTGGAGGATCATCTGGGCGACATGGACTTTAAGGTCGCTGGCACTGTTAACGGCATTACCGCCCTGCAGATGGACATCAAGATCACCGGTGTGACCCAGGACATTATGAAGCAGGCCCTTCAGCAGGCGCTTGAAGCGCGGCTGCAAATCCTGGCCGTTATGAGCCAGGCGATTGCCGCCCCGCGTGAAACGCTAAGCGCCACAGCGCCGCGCATGGTGACGCTGCGCATCCCGGTTGACAAGATTGGCGCGGTGATCGGCCCCGGCGGCAAGACCATTCGCAGCATCCAGGATGCAACTGGCGTCAAGATCGACATACAGGAAGACGGCACGACGTTTGTAGCAGGTAACGACGCCGTGGGTGTGGACAAGGCAATAGAGCGCATTCGCGGCCTGACGGAAGAAGCCGAACTGGGCCAGATTTATACCGGGCGTATTACCCGCCTGGAAAGCTACGGCGCGTTTGTGGAGTTCATGCCCGGCAAGGAAGGGCTGGTGCACGTCAGCCAGCTTGCAGATTATCGCGTGGAGGATGTGACCAGTGAGTTTAACGTGGGCGAAGAACTCATGGTGATGGTGACCGATGTTGACCCTTCTGGCAGGGTGCGCCTTAGCCGCCAGGCAGTGCTGGAAGGCTGGTCGCTGGAAGAAGCCCGCGAGCG